>ERZ778022.1487-NODE-1487-length-30949-cov-3.883667_pt1 | contig 30949 bp, 30 predicted proteins | sample MGYA00375752_ERZ778022 | MGnify/ENA primary metagenome ERZ778022 (study PRJEB29350, sample SAMN05389826) | bioreactor metagenome | isolation source: Thiocyanate bioreactor | place: South Africa: University of Cape Town | collected 2014-04-04 ...
ATCGACAGGCAAAGGATATACGGCGATAGCGCATTTCGTTTCTCGGGCGGGGATTGCTCGGTCAGCAGGAACCCACATTTCACGCCTGAAAGCTGGATGAACTTCAGCAGCTGCTGTTCAGCATTTTTAACCTCAGCTGCCCCTGCCTTGCGCTTGATCTCTACGACAGCCGGATCGAGAAGCTCAGGGTCCTCAGATGGAAGCCAAATCAGAAGGTCTGGGCGGGTCTTGGTTTCAATATCCAGCGGCTCCGCAATGGCACTTCCGCCAGCGTTGACCACCGCTTCGAAAACACGACGTTCCAATTCACTTTCGGGCAGTGAAGCATCAGACATTTTTTCAGAGGGCGGCAGCACGTTGCGTGGCGAAGCATGCCGAGCGCGGTCCCTCTCAAAAATGGTTTCGTGCGGGGTCGCCAAGAAAGCATCTAGCTGGAACGCTAGCGCATCCCTTTCAGTGAGCGTCATCTCGACTAACTGAAACTGCGACCATGCCACCCGACTGACGCGCTTTGAAGTCGCAACATAGAGAACGGGCTTGCCGAGCCCCTCCGCTACGCCGCTCTCGTACAGCACGCGATAGTCACTCTGGGTGCCATTAAGAACCGCGATCATGAAATCGCAGCGCTCAATACCAGCTGTTATCCGGCTCGCAGATGTAAACCCTGCTTGCTCATCAGCGGCCCAGTTCCAACCAATTCGACGCTCTCCTAGCAAAGTAGGTAGCGCCCCAAGGGCCATCCCAAACGGCGCAGAAATAAAGCACCGCGAATAACTGCGTGAAGGTCCAGTAAACATCCCTAAGCTCCTTCTCGAAGGTTAGCACACCAGCCGACTTTCACGAACGAGTTTGCATACGGCATTCTGTAAAAGCGGATTGCTTAGCACTGCACCGCAAGATGTGTGTGGTAGTACCACACATCTTGGCAAGGGGCGGTGCCCGCCCCATTGCATCCCCCAGCCGTGACCCTCTCTGGCATCGAGCCAACTCGGGTCATGAACCGTTCCGCCGTTTCACCTCGGCCGGGGCGACACCGCTCTCCCCGGAGCCCCATGGCCATCTTCTTGGCTGGACCACGCGCCGGGAGATTTCGCTCTCCCTTGGCAATCCCATCGACCAGCGGACTCGCCGCGCTGGACCCCCGAGCAGGAACTAGTCCCTGCACCCATATCTTGACTTTTATACCAGTCTTGGTATATTGTGATGATGTCGAAGGTTAAAACGCACACCGAAAAACCCGTCCATTGGGTGGGTTCGTCCAAGGATGACCTCCTTTCCTTCCCGGAAGAGGTCATTGGCGACATCGGTCATGCGCTCGGTCTTGCCCAGCTCGGTGGCAAACACCCCGATGCCAAGCCTTGGAAAGGCGAAGGCTCAGGTGTGTTCGAGATGGTCGAACGCTTCGACGGCGACGCCTACCGTGCTGTCTATACCGTCCGCTTCGAAGGCGCAGTCTACGTGCTGCACGCCTTCCAGAAGAAGTCCCCGAAAGGGATTAAGACGGACCAGCGTGACGTCGACCTGGTGCATGAGCGCCTTAAGCGCGCGCAGCAGGACTACGAGGCGTCGAACAAGAAATAGGTCCAAGGAGGGACAAAGAAAATGACGAAGGACACCATCACGCGCGGCACCTCAAACGTGTTTGCCGATCTCGGTATGGCTGACGCAGCAGACCGTCAGACGAAAACACGACTAGCAATGGCCGTGAACGAACTCATTGAAGAGAGGAAGCTGAAACAAACCGACGCTGCGGCCCTACTCGGCATTCCACAGCCTCGCGTATCTGCGCTCTCTCGATACAAGCTCACCGACTTCTCCGTGGAAAAGCTCATGGGCTTTCTAACGCTGCTCGATAGAGACGTGGAAATATTCATCCGTCCGCGCGCGCATAAAGGTGCGGGAGCGATCTCGGTCTTAAGCGTGAGGTAACGAGGGCACTCCGAAGCGGGATATACGTCGCTATACCGGGTATTTTAGAATGACGTTGTGTAGCAGGTCCTCTGCGATCGTCGCGACCTTTGCTCGTGTGATGAGCACCCCCGACGGATGGGCAGCAGAGTTTCGGGTGCCAAGTGCTACACCAAGGATGCGGCGCACGTCGGCGGTAATAACTTTTGCGGTCTTGGCCAAGTCCAAGAACATTTCCTCTCCGAGCCCACCGAAATCGTCGCGTACTGCGATTGCTCCCACTTTCTTGGCGGTCTTCTGATCGGGATGAGCCCCAACCGCTGCGTTAAACTCAGCAAGCTTGTGCGCGATGATGTAGTCAAACAAATGATCTAACGCGTAGATCCACACCATGACCAACGTCGCGCGGTAAGCTTTTACGTTGAAACAATCCAGCGCCTCGCGCAGCCATTCTTTTCCTGCGCCTTCGGGGAGCTTACCCAATAGATCGCGCAGCTCATGCGGTATGTCCGCAACGGGTGTCGGAGCGCCGATTTTCGCTTTGAGTTCATCGCGACGGTGCCGCTCCAGTCGGTAGCCGCCCGAAGCGACCTTCACGTACTTCCGTGGTTTAGACGCCAATCCTTTCGACAACGTGGGGCCTACGGAACCCGGAACACCCAAGTCGCAGTCAGAGAAACACTGCGAAACGTCGCGAGCAGTCGCGCCCGAACCACCAGCGACCTCAGTCAAATAGTAGACGAAGTACTCAATGCGTGCGGAGTCGCTTAGCCCCGCCGCCCCCTCCAGCGCATTGTAAAAATCAGCGACTGTCGTCATTTAGCGGCCGCGCCCGCCTTCTTCATCGTGAAATTCAGATAGTCCTCGCCAATCGATGTGCTCGAAATGTCGGTGTACGACTTGTAGTCGATGTATCCGAATTTTTGCCCCTGCGTATCGATGATCGCCTGACGGAATGCCTTGGGACGGATAACTCCCGCAGCCTGATAACATGTGAAAATTTGGTCGGCGGTGCACGGGTCGTGGCCCTGTGACTTCAGGTACTCCACGAAGATCAGAACCTTCTCCGGATGGTTCTTGGGATCCCACTTGCCGTAGTAATCCCTGATACCCGGCGTCTTGAGCGTTTTGTCCAAGGATGGCACGTAGGACTCAGCGCGCTTCTCACCTGAGTTTGCGCTTGGGCGCCGACGAGCCGCGCGCCGCTTTGGCTTAGCCGCCGCGCCCTCATCTACTCCGCCTTCATCCCCAGCATCATCATTACCCATTGCGCCTGCTGATGCAGATGGTGTCGCGGTGGCGCGAGCCGTCAGAGCACCTTTGAAGTCGCGATAGATTTCCAGCACAGTTGCTTCATCGCCTTCGACATCCAATGAGATGTCGCCCGCTGTAATTTTGATCTTTGTTGTCATTCAACCCCTCGCTTCTCGAACACAGTAGAGCCCAGCGTCCCCAAACAGCAGGCGCGGCGCCAAAAATTCCACAGAACAAACATAGAACCTAAACGATTTAGGCCGTGCTCTGCAACTCCAAGTAGAATCGCTTGCGTGTCATCCATGTATCCATTATTCTCGATATATGGATGATACGCAGACCATTGAAGCCCTTGGGGCGCTTGCCCACGCCACCCGCCTAGAGGCGTTCCGACGCTTGGTAGCGGCGGAACCAGAGGGCATTGCCGCTGGCGAAATCGCCCGCCTGTGCAAAGTCCCGCAGAATACGATGTCCACGCACCTCGCCGTACTCGCACGCGCAGGGCTTGTGACCGGCGAACGGCAAAGCCGCTCCATCGTCTATCGCGCTGATCTTTCGCACTTCCGGGAAATGACCTCCTACCTCCTCCAAGATTGCTGTGGCGGTCGCCCGGAAATTTGCGCGCCACTCGTCGCGGACCTTACGCCGTGCTGCGCGCCGGCATCGACCAAGGCACGGCCTGCATGAGGCTGTCGCTTTCCCGACGACTTACTGCCGAAGCGCTCGGCACAATGCTGCTCGTCGCAACGGTCGTCGGCTCCGGCATCATGGCGGACAGGCTCACCCCTGATGATGCACTCGCGCTGCTCGGCAACACGATTCCGACTGGCGCAATCCTAGCCGTGCTGATCACCCTTCTTGCGCCGATCTCAGGCGCACATTTTAATCCCGTCGTCTCGATGGTCGCGGCGCTTCGAAAAGAGCTGAGCGTTTTCGAAGTCGCATCCTACGTTGCGGCGCAAATCGCGGGCGGCATCGCAGGCACGCTTCTCGCGCACGCGATGTTCGCGGAAGTCCTAGTGCAGGTCTCAACGCACGCTCGATCAGGCATGCCCCAGCTCTTCTCAGAGTTTGTCGCGACCTTCGGCCTGCTGCTCGTCATCCTGTTCGGCGTGCGCCAGCAGCCTGCACAGGTGCCGTGGCTGGTCGGCCTCTACATCACCGCTGCCTACTGGTTCACCGCCTCGACCTCGTTCGCCAATCCAGCCGTCACCATCGCACGGTCCCTCACCGATACATTTTCGGGCATTGCACAAAACGACGTGCCCGGATTCATCGCGGCGCAGATTGCAGGTGCGCTCGTCGCACTCGCGCTCAGTGTCTGGATGTTTGCCAAGAAGGAGCACGCCTAAATGACGACGATCTATCACAACCCAGAGTGCGGCACCTCGCGCAACACGCTCGCCATGATCAGGCAGAGCGGCGAAGAGCCCACCATCATCGAGTACCTGATCACGCAGCCAGATCGCGAAACGCTGAAAACCCTCATCAGCGATGCGGGCCTAACTGTGCGCGAAGCACTTCGTCGCAAAGACACCCCCTATGACGATCTCGGTCTTGGCGACCCCGCACTCACCGACGAACAATTGCTCGATGCGATGGAAGCCCATCCCATTCTGATCAATCGTCCCTTCGTTGTGACTGATAAAGGCACGCGCCTGTGCCGACCCTCAGAACTCGTGCTCGACATCCTTGCTAACCCAGAAATTGGGCCCTTCACCAAGGAAGATGGCGAGGTCGTCATCGCCTCCGCTGGCGCACGGGCTCCAAACCTCTCAGCGCCCAAGCCCTGATTATGCGCCGGGCTTTCTAGCGCGGCCCATCACAAGAACGGGCACGCCTTCAGGCGGCATCTCATCTTCTATCCGTCGCCATGTGACCATGTCCTGGGTAACCCAAGTCTTCGGTTTGCGACGCTCAAGAGCTACCCACTCCGGACGGTGATACAGCCGCAGCGCGAGTGCCACAGCAGCATTCGTGAATCGAAACCGCGCATCATTCAGCGGATAGTTTTCGCCCTCCGGCAGGTCAGCCGTGAAGCTGGAACAAAGACCTTTGACGCGTTCATCTTTGAACGACATGCCATGCTTTGCATGCGCGAACTCGTTGCGCACTTTTCTCAAGATGCCGATCTCGGCATATTCAATGTCGTCGATCAGGCCGAGCGCGAAGCACGTATCAGTGCGAGACGACAGGCTCCCGAGGGGAGCGTTCCCCTCGTCGATCAGACGCGTTGCGGCAGCGTTCTCAACGAAGAAGCTGCGGAGCGTTTCGAGAAGGCGATCGTCGATCAACGCAGCCGCAACGAGCGCGAGTCCTCGGTCGGACTCGCGTTTTAGCTCTTCGACAAATCTCGCCAAATCTTCTGCGGTGCTGAGTAACATCCCCGCACTCTAGCACGCCGCAATTCGTCGGTCTTCGCCCCGCAAACGGCCCGACACCCTATATTTCCAAGGTTTTCGAAATAAGCCTTGACGCCCCGGCAGAGTCGGGCGCAGGGTATTTCCATGAAAGTAGAAATAGCAGCCGCCCAGCTCGAAGCCCTTGGCAATGCCACGCGCCTCGAAATCTATCGCAAGCTCGTTCGCGCAGGCACCAACGGCACCCCCGTTGGTCGCCTCCAGGACAAAATGGGTATGCCAGCCTCCACGCTGTCACACCATCTGAAGCGGCTCATAGAAACCGGCCTCGTCACTCAAGAGCGACAGGGCACAACACTCATCTGCCGCGCCAACTATCCGGGCATGAACGCGCTCATCGGATTCCTCTCCGATGAATGCTGCCTCGATGCCGAAGAGAATGCGGACGTTGCCGCCTGCGCGTGTGCAGATGGAAAGGACGCCGCATGACCAACAATCTTCCCATCGCCATTATCGGTGCAGGCCCTGTGGGCCTTGCCGCCGCAAGCCAACTCGTCGAGCGCGGCCTCACCCCCATCGTGTTTGAGCGCGGCGCATCCGTGGGCGCAGCCATGCTCCAGTGGGGGCATGTGCAGGTGTTTACGCCGTGGGTCTATGTCACCGATCAGTCGGCACGTCGCCTGCTTGAGCATTCAGGCTGGGAAGCCCCGAGCGATGATGTTCTGCCGACCGGCGCAGAAATCGTCTCGCAGTATCTCGCGCCGCTCGCAGCCCTGCCGCAGATCGCGCCGCATATCCGCCTCAACGCAGAAGTTCGGACCATCGCGCGCGACGGGCTCGACAAGATGAGCAACGCTAATCGCGACAACACCCCATTCGTCATTCGCTGGACCGATGCGGATGGTGCCGAGCAGTCAACGCTTGTCCGCGCCGTCATCGACGCATCGGGGACGTGGCATAAACCCAACCCCATCGGCATCGACGGCCTGCCCGTGCAGGGCGAGACAGCGGATGAAGATCGCATTGCCTATGGCATTCCCGACATCACCGGGACTGCATCCGCTGACTATGCCGGTCGTCGCGTCCTCGTCATCGGCAGCGGCCATTCCGCCATTCAATCGGCACTCGCCCTTCTGCAATTGCAGGCGCAGGCTCCCGACACGAAAATCATCTGGGCGATGCGTCGCAACAGCCTAGAGCGTGTGCTTGGCGGTGGCCTCAACGACCAGCTCCCCGCTCGCGGCGCACTCGGTCTTGCCGCACGCAAAGCCATTGATGAAGGCAGGCTCGATATTCTTGCGCCGTTCGCCGCACGCTCGATTACGCGTGCTGGTGACGCACTCACCATCAATGGCACGCTTTCAGGTCACGCCATCACCGTCGAGGCCGACCGCATCATTGTTGCAACGGGCTTTCGTCCCGATGTCGATCTGTTCCGCGAACTCCGCGTGCAACTCGACCCGGCTGTTGAGGCCCCGCCGCTTCTTGCTCCCCTCATCGACCCGAATTTTCATTCATGCGGCAGTGTCCCGCCGCATGGCATCGACGAACTCACGCATCCCGAGAAGAACTTCACCATCGCAGGTGCCAAGTCCTATGGACGCGCGCCCACCTTCCTCATGCTGACAGGCTATGAGCAGGTGCGCTCGATTGCCGACGAACTCGCAGGCGACCCGGTCGCAGCGCGGAAGGTGCAACTCGTCCTCCCTGAGACCGGCGTGTGCTCAACCAGCTCGTTGTTTGGCGAAGCGTCCGGTGAAAGCTGCTGCGGGACGCCTGCCAAGGTTGAGGCGTCATCCTGCTGTGGCGGTCCCGCCGTAGTGGCAGACTCCTGCTGCGCGACGGATGAAGTCGCGAAGGCTGAAACCGCGTCGTCTTGCGGATGCGGTCCCTCCGCTCCGGCAGAAAAACCGAAGTCCCTCACGCACACCTAAAGCGAACTCCATGCGCGTCCATCCGGCGATCATCTGGGCCCTCGGCCTCACACAAATCGCCGGATACGGCACGCTCTACTATTCGTTCAGCGTCGTCGCACCCGCGATTGGCCATGAGTATGGCTGGAGCCAGGAATGGGTGTTCGGCGCTCTATCCGCAGCGCTTCTCGCAGGCGGATTGCTTGCACCACTCGCAGGCCATCTGTTCGACCGCTTCGGTGCCGCGCGTATGATGGCCTTCGGCTCCGCCGCTGCCGCGATCACACTGGCCTTAGCAGCCCTCGCCCCCAACGGCCCGCTGTTTGCCGCCGCGCTCATCGCGATGGAAATCACTTCCACACTCGTGCTCTACGCCGCAGCTTTCGCGGCCCTCGTCGAACTTGGCGGCGCAAGCGCACAGCGCAGCATCACGCATCTCACGCTCATAGCGGGATTCGCCTCGACCATCTTCTGGCCGCTGACGATGCTGCTTTCAGACACGCTCACTTGGCGTGAAATCTACTTCGTGTTCGCGGGCATCAATCTTCTCATCTGCCTGCCGCTGCATGCGTGGATTGCCGCACAGACGAAAGCCCATCACGCCAAACCAGCACCCACAACGAACACTGCCGCACCAATCGTTGGTTCACTCCCAACGCAGCGCCGCAGCGTTGGACTCGCGCTGCTGCTCGGCGGGTTTGCGATTGAAGGCTTCCTTCTCTCCGGTGTCCTGATGCAGATCATTCCACTCATCAACGCGCTCGGCCTCGCAGCTTCAACCGTTCTCATCACGACGCTCTTCGGTCCCGCGCAGGTGTTGAGCCGCTTCGTCAACATGCTGTTCGGCCGCGGCCTGCGCGCCACGCATCTCGCCGTCATAGCGTCAGCACTGCTGCCCGCAGGCATTCTCGTCCTCGCCACCACCGCACCATCAATCCCCGGCGCCATCCTGTTCGCCGTGCTGTTCGGTCTGGGCTCAGGTCTCACCAGCATCGTCTCAGGATCTCTGCCCCTCGAACTCTACGGGCGTGAACGCTACGGCGCACGGCTTTCATCCGCACGGCAGATCGCATCCGCCCTCGCACCATTCGGGCTCGCACTTCTCATCGGCGCAACCGGAACCAGTTCAGCGCTCATCATGTGCGTGGTGCTGGGCGCCGTCTCAATCGGCGCATTTGCATGGGTCGCACTGATGGCACGGCCCGTTTCTCCGGTGCTTGAGACAGTGACACCATAGGCCTCAACATCTGGACGCGTCGGCTTTGCCGACCGGGCTGTCGCATGCCAAGCCCGCTTCGCTTGTCTTGGCCCTCCGGGCTTCCATCCCTCGCGCGAAAGACGCTCTCCCCACCAGAGGATGATCATCCTCTGGCTCATGTATCGCTTCAAAAAATTACTATGGGCGGCACGCCCCGCAAGGGACGCTTCGCTCTGTCGCCCTTGCAGGTCGCGACCTGGCCCATAGTCTTCCTTCCTTCGCGACACAGGCTCCGGAGGATGATCCGCACTGCGGCCCATTCCCATTTTTAGGCAGCACACATACTGAGCGCGCGTTCGCGCGGCATCATCGTCGAGCGCTGACAATATGAGCTGATAGCAGTTCGAAAGTGTCGGCAGCACTCCAGCGGCAGCATGAGCCACACAGTCCCGGCCTCAAGGTTCATGGGTTCTGCTCCGTCGTGGCCGACGGTCAACGCGTGGCGCTTCCGCGCTTCGCACGTGCAGCTTGCCCCTGACGGGTGCCCTCCGGGCAGCGTGTGACCGTCGCCCAAACCCTCCGGAGCTCTTGGTCCCCATGAAGCCGGGCGCTGTGCAGCGGCTCAAAACCAAAATCTGGAGTTAGAAAATGACCGACAAGAATCCGAAATCACCAACCCACATCGTCTGGCAGGTGATCGGCGATAACGACAAAGCCCGCTGGATACGCGTGGGGTCTGGGTGGGCTCACCGCAAAGATGGGAAAGGCTTCAACCTCGTGTTCGACAGCTATCCCGTCGTCGGCAGGATTGTGGTGCGCGAGGTCGATGAAAGCCGCGAGCCAAGCGATGTCCCACCGCGTGGCTAGGAGCTTTAAGGCCGCGCGGCTCACACCGCGCGGCCTAGTTCATCACGCGACGTCGAAGAAGACACGCGGCTGCATAGAGGCCATTTCATTCAAAACCAGAGTCATCATGCGTGCGACCTTGAAGGCCTCGGCCTCGGTCAGGCGCGTCGAGAGAATGTAGGTGTCTCCATCATCCATGTAGACACGTACCTCACGGCGCAGCTCTTCCGGCTTCGGAAACTGCGGCATCGTCACTTCGATGCTCCTGATGTCCGAGACCGACAAACGCCATTCACTCGGCCCTTCATGTGGCAGGCCGAGCGGTGTCTCCACACGCCCATCCGCATGGAACCGTATGACGCGTTCGGTCGTGGGAACGGCGAACACCACGGCGAACCACAGGGCAAGACCTAGTGCCATGATTAGTGCCGCCTGTCCGCCCCATGCCGAGGGAAAGCTCATCCCCAGCCACAGCAGCAGGAGCGTCGGCACCACCAGACCAAACAATGCCATGCGCCTGCGAATGCGGTTCATGGTGGCGTTCTTCGTCCACCGCAGCCCCAGCATGGTCGGAATCCCATTTCCGTCCTTCTCGACGATCTTCTTGCATACGAACTCTACGGCATCGCCCATTTTTGAACCTCCATTGGCAGGCGTTGCATGAAAATGGGCGGCATGCCCGGCACGAGCACGAGTTGCCGCCCCGTTTCCCGCGCGAAATGCGCGGAAACCTCCGCAGCCTCCAGGAGCGGAACCGCTCTTGGAGCTGCGTCATTGCCCGGGTCGCCGCCGCGCACACCGTGCGCGTTCAGTCGCGTTTGCCGAGCTTCGAGAATGGTGGTGTTGCCAAGCAGGCTGGACAGGTAACGCGTCGTAGTCGCGTCCACGACATTGAACGCGTTGATGATGCCCGCATTGCCAAGGAAGGTTTCCCACGAATGGGGATAGTAGCGCCGCAACTGAGTCAGGTCTTGCAGCACCGCCCAAAGCTGGATGCCAAACCCCGCCATATACCCGGCAGCCGTCTCAATCGCGGCCATGTTGCCGAGCGCCGCGAACTCCTCGAGCACGAGGCGCAGCGGCCATTGCCCCTTCGCCAGATCAACCGGGACCGGATTACGCTCTAGCGCCGCCAGCAGTTGGTAGATGACAAGCCGCAGCCAACGCGAATGCGTGGCAATGCGCAGCGCAGGCAGCACGAGATAGACCGTGGTCGGCGTGCTCGCCATCTCGTCAAACGAGAAGTCCGAGCGATCAGAAATATGCGCGATGTCATCGAGCGAGCGCGTCTGCTCCTGCGCCGTCGATAAAATCGACTGAAGCTCGCGATTGCCAAATCCCTCGCCCTCGCCCTCGTCCTCGCCGGACTTCGCAAGGAAGCTCAGGCCGATATTGGCGAGACGTCCATCAAACGCTTCTGACAGCGCCATCGCTGTCCACGCTTCGCGCAGCTGCGATGGGTTCGTCAGCATGCGGCGAACACGCCGGATGGTCGCCCCTTCCGGGTGGCGCAGGTGGTCGAGCATCACGAGCCCGCTCCACAGATTCTTCGCAGAATCCGTCCAGTGCGGGTCCTTCGCATTCCCGATGATCGACGCATCAGAAATCTGCGCCACATCGGCTGGCAGCAATTCCGGCGTCGAGGCCTTCAGCTCCGCAAACGGATTGTAGTTGTTCGAGGGCCCGAGCTTCACCTTCGGCATCGGGAACGGTTGCAGGATGATGACCCGCTGTCCCATCGCCCTCCGGGCCTCGGCAGTCGCGCGTGCAAGCTCGCCCTTCGGGTCGATCACCACCACTGAGCCGGGATAAACCAGCAGATTGGGAATGATGACCGTCAGCGTCTTGCCCGAACGGCTCCCCGCCAGCGTTACGATGTGGCGATTGTCGTGAAGGCCGAGAATATTGCCGACACCTGTGTCGGTGCCGTCATGCCCGAGCAGGAACATGCCCGGCTTGTAGCGCCACGACGCAGGCAGCTCCTGCGCCGAGGTCTACCGTGCCGTTGGCGGCTGCTCAAATCGCTGCCTGCTTCCGCCACGCGGCGGAAACTCCTGACCAGTGGCCATCTTAGGTCATCCCGTATGTTGGTGATTGCTGGCGCTCGCGCGGACGCGTCGAGCTGACGCCCGTCAGCACGAGCACCTTCGCGACGCTCGCGAACACACGCCCGCGCTCTTCGCGCTGGCGACGTGAATGCTCCTGAATCAGACGCTCCAGCTCCTGCCGCTCACGCAGTTGCGCCAGCGCCAGCCGCTCCCGCTGTTCGAGGTCGCGGCGGTAGCCCGCGAGTGTTTCCTGATCATTCTCACGACGAATGATCGCGGCCTTGCCGGTCAGGATTTCCCAGACGCCGAGAATGCCGCGCTTGATACGCTGCGCGCGGCTCTGGTTTTCCTGCACCCGACGTTCGCCCTGGAGCATGTTCAGGCGCTCACGCTCTGCGCGATGCCGCTCAACGAACTTGTTGCGGGCATCGACGAACGGGCGTCGCGCCTCGGTCTGATCTTTCTTGAGCGTGTCGAGGCGGGCCTTCACCTCGCCCCTGACCCGCGACTTCAGGGACGCACGGACATCATCGACGCTCGGGAGTTTAGACGGGTCGCCAAGGCGTGCGCTTAAATCCTTCGTCTTCGCGCCCGTCATCCGTGTCAGCGAAAACACCTCGCCCGACACATCGACCGCCACGAACGGACGACGCCCGCCCGCCGCCAGAAAATACCCCCGCTCTTCCAGCGCATGCCGAAAACTCGACAGGTTGTCCGAGCGCTGCCAAGCATCGCCGAACAGCTGTTTCAGTTCTTTGGGGTCGAGCCCCACGCGCTTGCACTGCTGCCACTCGGCCAGCGTGAAGTTGAGCGGATTCTTCCAGCCATTCTCGCGGTGACCTTCCGGCAGCTCCCAGCCGTGCTGGAGGTAAAGCTCCTTCGAGAGCCCACACAGGCGGTTCTTAAAATGAGGCAGGTTGATTGCCTTCATTTCGTCCACGTCGATACGGGACCAGACAGCATGCATGTGCCGCCTGCCGTTCTTCTCGTGGACTACAAGCGCGCGCGGTTGTCCCTTAAGGCCCAGCCGCTCTTCCGCCGCATCAACCGCAGCAGTCATCGCCTCAAGGCTCGCCTCGCCTTCCTTCGGAGGACTGAGGCTCAACGAGAACATGAACTGCTTGCAGCGCGTACCCTTCGAGACTGCATGGGCCTCGCCAAGCGCCCCATGCAGGTCGTTCGCCATGAAGCCGCGCAATTCCAGCAGCTCGACGTGGTCGTTGTCGTCGCGGTTCATGAGGTGCGCGGCCAACTGGCCAGCGCCACTGCGCTGTGAGCCCTTCAAGATCATGGCGCGTCTCCCATCTGGGAGCCCGCGCGATGAAACCGCGCCACAAGATCAGATTGCTGAGACGCGCCGCCGCCAAGCGCGGTCAGCAATGCTAAGCGCATCTGCCGAATGTCATCGCAGGCGCTGTGCAGCCGCGCTGTGACAAGCTCATCGACATGCAGGCTTCCGGTATCCGCCGCCTCGGCCATACGGCCAAGACTGGCCGCAAGGCCGCTCGCGCCTAACTGTCCGATCAGCTGCGCCAGCAGCGCTCGGTCAGCGGATACCCGCCTGCGGGCGGGCTTCGCACCCTCGGCGAACAGGCGATGTTTGACGTACGCGCCGACAGGCTGGGAGCCTGCCATCGCTTCTAAAGTTGCCCGCTCGGTCGGAGTGAGTCTGATTGAAAGTGGAGAGGGTCGCTTTCCTAGGGCCTTGGACATGGACCACCCTTGGATTGCAACGAGAGAACTCCCGTCGCTTCCAAGTAGCGGTTCCAGTCGGCTAAGACCTCGAACAACTCGTTCGAAGTCGCGCTATCGAAGCGCGCCACTCACGAACTAAACTGGCCACCGACGACGGTTCGGGGCCGCTTTCCAGCACAAGCTTCTCCATTGTGGCGTTTCGCCCGATAATTCGCACTTCTGTTTCCCCGACTTCCACGCGCTCAATTACCGAGCGGAGATAGGCCCGGCGAAACGCGACATCGCCGTTGGCGACGTTGTGGCGCACCACCTCGACGAAAGTTCCGGACCTTCGCTTCCGCGCCGCGCAACGAGATTCACCAGATGCGGATACTTTTATGTTCGGTGAGGCATGGACAGTAAAAGGTCTCGGCCCAGCGCAGCAGCGGGATTGCGGTTGTCTGGCCGCCAAAACAACGTCAGGTCGGTGGTGACGCCATGAGAGGAATCTAGAGGCCGGAAGACCACCCCGCTGAATCTTAAATGAGTAGCAGCGGACGGTACGAGGCCGACGCCGAGCCCGGCTCGCACAAGCGCCAGAACTGAGTGAACTTGGCTGACGTGTTGTGTCACGTGCAGGCTGACATCCTGGGTGGTGAAGAGCCTGATCAGGATGTCGTGGAAATACTTGGCCTCGTGGGGGCTATAGCCGACGATCCTTTGGTCCCCGAGTTGTCTCACCGATATGGCGCTGCATGCCTCAAGTTCGTGACCCTGAGGCAATGCGACGACCAACGGTTCGCGAAGCACAACCTGCGAGGCGATTCCGGAGTCGATCCGGGTGGGGCGAGCGAGCGCCAGATCAAGTCCGTCAGATCGCAGGCCCTCCATGTGTGTGTTGGTAACGGCTTCATACAGCACGACATCGACATTGGGCATCTCAACCTGCAGATGCCGTAGGGCCCGCGGCAGAAAATCATAGCCGGATGTGGCCGTGAAGCCGATCGCCACGCTCCCCGTCTCTCCAAGCGCCGAGCGCCGCACCGAAGCTGCGGCACTGTCAGCGAGCTTGAGAAGCCGAACAGCCTCGGGAAGGAAGGTTTGTCCGGGAACCGTCAGGACGACTCGTCGGTTGGTGCGGTCGAACAACTTAACCCCCAGTGTGTGTTCCAACAGTTGAATCTGTCGACTGAGTGGGGGTTGCGTCATGTTTAGGCGGCCGGCGGCCCGGCCGAAGTGCAGCTCCGTTGCTACCGCCACAAAGCACCGCAGCTGATTGAGCTCAAACATTGATCCAAAACCGGTATCAAATCATGCGTTCAATATCTTAGACGAACATCATTGATGGTTCTAGATTTCGGACGGCTTATTTGAGCCGATTGGAGACTGAAGATGACGACCATTTCGCCTACCGACCTGCTGACGACCCTGGGCGGAGGACTCCTCAGCTTTCCTGTTACGCACTTCGATCGGAACCTGGCAGTTAACGAGGCAGCCTGTCGAGATCATCTGGCCTGGCTGCTGCAGCACCAGCCGGCTGCCATCTTCGCAGCGGGAGGCACGGGCGAGTTTTTCTCGTTGAAGCCGTATGAGGTCGAGCAAGTCGTTCGCCTCAGCGTCTCGGAAGTTGCCGGCCGCGCGCCCGTGATCGCCGGAGTAGGCTACGGTACCGCCTTGGCGGGGGAGATGGCCATTGCTGCTGAACGTGCCGGAGCGAACGGGATACTGCTTCTACCCCCCTACCTGGTCAATGCCGACCAGGCAGGCCTCGTGGCTCATGTGGAGGCGGTCTGCAAGGCAACCAAACTTGGAGTCATACTCTACAACCGCGACAATGCGATCCTCGACGAGACTGCGGTCGCGGTCTTGTGTGATCGGTGCCCCAACCTCATCGGCTTTAAGGATGGGGTGGGCGATGTCGAATTGATGGTCAGGATGCACTCCAGGCTCGGCGACCGGCTCGTCTACATAGGTGGTCTGCCAACGGCGGAAACATTCGCATTGCCCTATCTCGAGTTGGGCGTGACCACGTATTCTTCGGCGATCTTCAACTTTTTGCCGGAGTTTGCGCAATCCTTCTATGCAGCCGTTCGCGCCCGCAATACCGCAGCCGTGCAGGACGGTCTCCGCCGCTTCGTGCTGCCTTACATTGCATTGAGAAACAAGCGGAAGGGTTTCGCTGTATCTATCGTCAAAGCTGGTGTCAGGCTTGCCGGCTTCCAACCAGGCGCGGTCCGCCCCCCTCTGGTCGACCTCGACGAAGCACAGATCGCCGAGCTCGACCGACTGATCGTGGCCATCGGCGCCAACCCGCTGGCCGGGTGATCCAGGAGGGGCTAACGCAAGCAGAAAGGTTGATCGGACGTGCACGGAGGCGATGGTCTTGCTTTACTTTCTCTCAGCGAGCTGGCGCATCGTATCCGTCACCGCAAAGTCTCGCCTGTCGAACTGACGCAGACCTATTTGGATCGGATAGCACTTCTCGACGGTCAGCTCCACAGCTTCAACTGCGTCATGGCCGAGCGTGCCCTGCATGAGGCTCGACAAGCCGAAGACGACATCATAGCGGGCCGTTGGCGTTGCGCACTGCATGGCATTCCGATCGCGGCGAAGGACATTATTGATGTCGAGGGTGTGCCCACGACGGCTCAGTCTGCGGTGCGCCAACATCATGTTGCAGCCTCGGATGCTGCTGTCGTCTCTCAGTTGCGGCGGGCAGGTGCGATCATTCTTGGAAAGACCGCGACGGCCGAGTATGCCATTGGCGGGACCCAATTCGATTTGCCATGGCCCGCTGCGCGTAATCCCTGGAACCTCGAAAAGGACCCCGCTAATTCGTCCTGTGGTTCGGCTATCGCCGTCGCTGCGGGCCTATGCGCGGGTGCCTTAGGTTCGGATACGGGGGGCTCGATTCGCGCTCCGGCTGCCTGGTGTGGTGTGGCTGGCCTCAAGCCCACCCATGGACTCTTGAGTACGGCTGGAGTGGTGCCGTATTCCAACACACTGGACCATGTGGGACCCATGGCCTGGACTGTCGCGGACTGCGCCGCGATCTTGCACGCAATGGTGCCGACCAGCGTTGCGCCGTGGCAGCATGGTGCGGTCCCTTCGATAGCCGGCGTGACCATCGGCGTGGCCCGGCACTACTATGAGGACGACGATCTTGTGGACGACTGTGTGCGCGCGGCCATGGAATGTTCCCTCGCTGCCTTGGTCGCCATGGGCGCGCGACTGGTGGACATCGTTCTCCCGCCATATGAGACGTTCACCGCCACGGCGACGCTGATATCTCGTCCCGAAGGCTATGCGGCGCATCGCCAGGAACTGACATCCAGTCCCGAACTGTTCGGTGCCGCGACGCTCTCCCGCCTTATGGCTGGCCGCGACATCCGAGCCTATGAATATATCAATGCCCAGCGGTCCCGCGTTCTTCTGCGAGCTGAGTTGGATATGGTTCTTGAGCGGGTCGATGTCATCGCTTTGCCAACCAGTAAGCGGCCAGCACAGCAGCTGGGCTTCAACACTTTGGCGGGTGTAGAACTGTTCTTCAGTCGCGCGTTTAACCTGACCGGCCATCCTGCACTGGCGGTATGCAATGGTTTCTCGGCTGACGGTCTGCCTCTCTCTCTCCAGATCGTGGGGCGGCATCATCAGGACGATCTGGTGATGCGCGTGGGGCATGCACTGGAGTGCTCTCTCGACCTGCGAGGTCGGCGTCCCGCCATCGCGGCCTGACGCCTACGGACGTTTCCCAAATTCTGCAGTGGCCAGCGTCCACTTCCGCGTCCGCTCGCTGATACTGACCCCAATGCCCGGCCGCGTCGGTACGAGCATACGGCCGTCCCGGATTTCCAGCCGCTCGTTGAAGAGGGGCTCCAGCCACTCAAAATGTTCGACCCAAGGTTCGAGGGAATAGGCGGCAGCGAGGTGGAGGTGCAGTTCCATTGCAAAATGCGGCGCCAGTCGGAGATGCTTGCGGTCTGCCAGCGCGAGGATCTTGAGGAATGGCGTTATGCCGCCCACCCGGGGGGCGTCGGGCTGCACGAAGTCGACGGCGCTACGAGAAATGAATTCCTCGTGCTCGGCAACGCTGGTCAGCATCTCTCCCGACGCGATCGGCGTGGCGAACTGGCCGGCGAGCATCGCGTGACCTTCGGCATCATAGGCATCGAGTGGCTCCTCGATCCAGAACAGGTCAAACTTCTCCAGAGCTTCGCACATTCTCGTCGCCGCGGGACGATCCCATTGCTGATTGGCGTCGACCGAGAGCGGGAAGCCGTCGGCCATGTGGCGCCGCACCAGTTCAACCCGTTTCAGGTCCGCGCGACCGTCGGGCTGCCCTACCTTTATCTTTATCCCGCCGATGCCGCGCTCGCGCGCCTCGGTGATGTTGTCAAGCACCTGCTCTATGGGTGTGGACAGAAAGCCCCCGGAGGTATTGTAGCAGGCCACTGAGTCGCGATGCGCCCCGAGCAGCTTGGCCAACGGCAGCGCGGCCCGTCGCGCTTTGAGATCCCAGAGCCCAACGTCGAACGCCGCGATCGCTTGGGTCGCGAGTCCGCTGCGGCCCACCGAGGCGCCGGCCCAGACCAGCTTCTCCCACAGACGTGAGATGTCGCTAGGGTCCTCGCCGATGAGATTTGGTGCGACTTCGCAGGCATGTGCGAACTGGCCCGCGCCACCTGCCCGTTTAGAATAACTGAAACCTACCCCGAAATGGCCGTCGCGGCTCTCTATCTCGGCGAAGAGCATGCTGACCTCCGTGAGCGGCTTCTGTCGCCCTGTCAGTACTTTGGCATCGCTGATCGGGGTCGCCAAAGGCAGAATCACATGTGACAGCCTGAGCCAGGCAATCTGATCCGCGGACATTTCGGCATGCGCAGTGGACATAGTGAAACGCTCCAACACTCTTGGGAGAGATTGCGGGTTTGCTAGCCCGTACGATCGGATGTGTCCAAAAGCCATTTTGGATCGAACAATACCTAAATTGGATTGTTCTGGCTGTCTGCATATCGCATGATGCATCACTGGTGCAGGCTAGACACCATAGAGGCAAGGTTTTTGCTTCTGATTGGTCCAGCCACTGGTTCGTCCGCCCAAACGGAGGGGCAATGGTGAGAGATACGTCGATGGAAGAGGCGCCGGTGTTCCAGGCTGTCGATCAGTTCCGCCTGTACGTTCTGGTTGCCAAGCAGATCGCCGAACACATCGAGCGCGTTCCACTGCTGCCCGGAGCGCAACTCCCAGTCGAGCGCGAGCTTGCGCGCCAGTTCGCGGTGAGTCGAACCACGGTTCGTGAAGCGATGATCGCTCTCGAGACCATCGGGCTGGTGGAAGTGAAAGGGGGCAGCGGCACCTATGTCAGCGCGGCCCTACGCCTCAATTCCAAGGCGCCTTGGGACACCGGTCGCGATCCTGGTCCCGGCCCGCATGAGCAGTTCCGCGTGCGCTCGCTGCTTGAATGTGCGGCAGTGGCGGACGCGGCCGCAAATATCACGGGTGAGGAACTCGATGAACTGGGCAGGCTTATCGATGCCATGGCCGAGTCCCTTGATGGCCCCTCGGCCGAGGCCGACCGCTTCGCCTTCCACGACATCGTGGCAAAGGCGTCGCGCAACTCCATTATGGTCCGGTTGATCCGCGAACTGTGGGAAATGCGGTCGGGTGACATGTGGCGCAAGATTCGCGATCGCGCAGTGCAGCCGCAACACCATGTCGAGGCATTCCAGGATCGCTGCGCTATCTACGAGGCCCTGCGTCGGGGGGACGCGGAGCAAGCCAGGGCCGCCATGCAAAGTCTCATGGATCGGATCCAGAAACGCTACTTCGAACACGTGGACGACTGAAATCCGGCGGCAAAGCCCGCCTTTACCTTGGGAGGTTGAAATGAAATCTGTCTATCGCCTGAGCTCCATTGCCGCGACGCTGATGCTCTGCCTTGCTAGTACGGGAGCGTCAGCGCAGACTGTCACCCTTTGGACGTTCCTTGATCCCGCCAAGACGACTGGCCGGGATGTCGCGCTCAAGAACATCATCGAGCAGTTCGAAGCGGCCAATCCGGGGATCAAGATCAGGGTCGAGTCCCAGGTATTTTCCGAGCTTGGGGCGAAGTTCTTGCTCGGTCACCGCAGCGGCACGGCGCCAGACGTTACCTTCGTAAACATGGAGAACATCGGCGCTCTGCTCAAGGCTGACTCCGTTACGGACCTGCAGGCCGCTTTCATCAGCAAATGGCCGGCAGGCGCCGAGGACGATTTCTATATGCGCGCCGCGTGGGATGCGGCCAAGATCGGGGACGCCCGCTACGCCGTGCCCCTCTTTGCGGGTACGTCGACGCTGTTCTACCGAAAAGACCTGCTTGCCGAGGCCGGGATCGATCCGTCATCCATCAAAAGCTGGGATCAGTTGACGGAGGCGGCAAGGCAACTCACCAGGGACACGAATGGTGACGGCGCGCCGGATGTCTGGGGGATCATGGAACCCCTGTCGCCGGAACGAACCGGTGGCGTAAGCGCCATCCTGCCGATGATCGCCGAAAGTCAGGATGTGGTCTGGGACAGCACTGCGTGCACGGCGATGTATGATACTGAGGCCGGTCAGCGCGCTATCCAGACGCACGCCAACTGGATTAACGTCGACAAAGTCATGTCCGGCGAAGCGCTCGTGGCCAACAGCGACGACGTCATGGAGCAATTTGCCGCTGGCCGCTTTGCCATGGCCGTCGGTCCTTTTGCCCGCTTCTCCGCGACGGCAGCTGCTGCAACCTGGGACGGCAAAGCCAACCTGGCGATTATGCCCTGGCCAACCTGGGATGGCGCCACGACCGGCCCGCAGACCGTCACCGGTTGGTATGTCGCCGCTTGGAAGAACTCGCCCAACCTTGAGGCGGCGACTAAGTTCATCGAGTACATGATCAGTGAAGACGGCGTGCGGGAGTGGTCAACCACCGGCGGCCAGGTGCCGACCCGAAACTCGATCCTCGCTGATGCAGCGTTCGCCGACGAAAAGTACGAGTACATGCGCGAGATGCAGAGTGCCTGGAGCAATCGGAGCCTCGTGGCGCCTACCAACTGCAACATGGCCCGCTTCGACGCCGATCTGAACTCCGCAGTGCAGCGCGTCGTCCTCGGGGAAGCCAGCGCGAGCGATGCCCTCAAGGAAGCGGAGCAGAAGTTCAGGGAACGCCAGTAGGCCACGAACGCGCCGATCCAAATATAGCAACTGAAAGCCAATTCATGACACATGGATCGAACCGAGCTGCTTGGTGGCTGGTCACGCCATTCCTTGCCATGGAGCTCATCTTCGTTGCGATACCGCTTGGTATCGGCGCGTTCCTCAGCTTCTACAAAGTAGACTTTCTTGAGCGGACGGATTTTGTGGGCCTAGGCAACTACTGGACGGTGATCACGTCGCCGGCCGTACTGCGCAGCCTCTGGCTCACGACCGTTTTCACATCTTTTGCACTCATCTTCACCTTTGCCGCCGGGTTCTCGCTTGCACTTCTGTTCCAGCGTGACACCAGGCTGCACATCTTCGGCCGTGCGGTCGTTCTGATCCCTTTCACTATCTCGATGCTGGTTGGCTCGATGCTGCTGAAGTGGATCTTTTCCAGCGAAGCCGGCCTCATGACAACGGTGCTGGCGCCTCTTGGGTTGGGAAACGTCAGCATCCTGGCTGATCCGAACAACGCCATGGCGGCGCTGGTGTTCAACGCCATGTGGCGCGACGCAGCCTTCGCCATGATCCTGCTGATGGCGGGGCTGAAAAGCGTTCCGCTCCAGCTCTACGATGCCGCCAAGATCGACGGCGCCGGCCCGATCCAACGCTTCGTCAAGATCACACTGCCCATGATGCGCCTGCCGATACTGATTACCTTTGTGCGCCTTATCATTCACTTCACGAACATCCTCACCTTCCCGCTAATCTTGACGGGGGGAGGACCGAGCGACGCAACCACCATACTCGGTCTCCAGCTCTATCGCACGGGGTTCCAAGACTATCGGCTCGGCATCGCCAACGCCTTTGCACTGATGCTCTTCGCTTTCAATATCGTTCTGATCCTGATCGTCATCCGCCTCTTCCGCGCGAAGGAGCAGCAGGCATGAATTACCGAGCCGCAATAGCATTGCGAAAGACCGTGGACATTGCGGTAACCGCGCTCGTCGCCGCCGTCTGCCTGGCGCCTATCCTGTGGGGCCTGTCGACATCGCTCAAGCCGGCGAACCGGATTATGGAATATCCGCCCCGACTCGTGCCCGAGACGATCAGCTTCGAGCACTACCAGACGCTGTGGGACCAGGGCATCCTGCACTACATCATGAACAGCGTTCTGGTGTCGGCGTTCACCATCGCCCTCTGCCTAGGTGTGGGATCGCTGGCCGGCTACGCACTTGCGCGCTTTGCCTTCCCGGGCAAGTCCGCGATTCTCTTCACCATCGTCGCTGTGATGAGCGTGCCAATCTCGTCACTGCTGGTGCCCACCTTCGGGTTCATGGTCGATCTCAATCTGCTCAATACCCGCACAGGCCTCGTGCTGCTCTATGCAGCCTACGAACTGCCAATGACGGTTTGGATCCTGCAGGCATTCTTTCAGACGATTCCAGTAGAGCTGGAGCGGGCCGCGATGGTCGACGGTTACTCCCGAATGCAGGCCATTCGCCGGGTAATCCTGCCACTGTCCACCACGGGCCTCGTCGCCGCTGGTCTATTCGTGCTCACCTTCGCCTGGAATGATTTCGTGGTGGCGCTGGTCATGACCACCAACGAGGATGCTCGGACTCTGCCGATCGCGATCTACAATTTCCTTGGCTACTACGGCCGGGAATGGGGTCCGCTAACCGCCGGCGCGATGGTTTCCATCGTCCCCCTCATCACGATTTTCGTCATCTTCCAGCGGCACTTCCTCGCAGGTGCGACTGGCGGAAGCGTCAAAGGATAGCCCATGAGTCACGTAACGTTCAGTTCTGTTAGCAAGCGATTTGGCAAGATCGTCGCGCTCGACAAGCTTGACCTGTCGATAAGGGAAGGCGAGTTCGTTTCGCTGCTGGGCCCGTCGGGCTCGGGCAAGACCACCACCCTCAATCTGCTAGCCGGCCTGCTGCCGATCGGCGAGGGCGAGATTCACATCGACGGCAAACTGGTCAACTACGTGTCGCCCGACAAGCGCGATCTAGCCATGGTGTTCCAAAACTACGCGCTCTACCCGCATATGACTATTTTTGAGAACATTGCGTTCCCGCTGCGCGCCAAGCGTGGCCGGTTCAGTGCCGCGGAGATCGACGCGAAGGTTAAGCGCGTGTCCGAGATGCTCGGCGTAGGCGACCTCTTGGCGCGCTATCCCAAGGAGCTGTCGGGCGGTCAGCAACAGCGAGTCGCCCTCGGTCGCGCCATGGTGCGCGATCCGAAGGTGTTCCTGCTTGATGAACCCCTCTCTAACCTGGATGCGCGCCTGCGCATCCGCATGCGTCAAGATATCAAGGCGCTGCATACGCGAATTGGCTCGACGATCGTGTACGTAACGCATGACCAGGCAGAGGCGATGTCGCTGTCCAGCCGTATCGCCGTTTTTGCCAAGGGAAAACTTCAGCAGTTCGCAACCCCCAACGAAATCTACAATCGCCCCGCTAACCTCTTCGTGGCTGGCTTTGTAGGCGAGCGTGAGATTAACCAGTTCGAAGGTCGGCTGCATCGGGAAGGCGGACAACTCGTCCTGCAGGCCGATGGCACAAGGATAGAAATGGGCACGCCCGACGGCTTTGAGCGGGCAATGGATAAGCCCCTTATCGTAGGTATGCGAGCGGAAGATCTTGAACCGCAGGCGACCGCAGAGCTTGGTCTCATCCCGGCGACCGTCAAGCTTGCCGAACTGATTGGCCCGGACCTCATCCTGCAGGTCATGGTGGGTCATCTCGTCCTGGATTGCCGCGCCGATCCACGCGGCAACTTCAGGCCCGGCGATGTTGTTCATCTGCGACCGCGCGTCGATGCCATCCAGGTGTTCGACCCGCAGACAACCGAAAGCCTGCGCAACTTTTCATGACGCCTGCCTTGGCGTCACCCACTATACCGACCCGGAGCATTTCATGGCCCAGCGTTTGAAGCAGGAAGACTATGACGTTGTCGTCGTCGGCGGAGGGGCAGCAGGCATAGCCGCCGCTGTGAGCGCCGCCAAGAACGGCGCAAAGACGCTGCTCGTCGAAGCCGGGCCGATGATCGGCGGGGAGATGCTGAGCGGGCTTCCTATCGACGGCTGCCTCAGCACGCGTGGCGAATGGGTAGTGGGTGGAGTAGCCAAGGAAGTCTTCGCCGAGTGCGAGGCAATGGGGGGCTACGTTGGCGCCTTCTACGACTGGCGCACGATATGGGTGGTTTGCGTCGATCCTGAGATCATGAAGCTCGCAGTGATGAACGTCGTCCGCCGCAACGGGGTTAATCTGCTGCTCTATACATTTGCCGAAGACGTCGTGGTGCAGGATGGGCGAGTAACTGGCGTTGTGTTGCTCAACAAGAGCCAGCGAACGCTTGTGACCGCCAGGGGCTTCATCGATTGCTCGGGCGACGGCGACCTTGCCTGCCTTGCCGGCGCACCTCACGAGATGGGCGGTGAGGACGGACCGCTGCAGCCTGTGAGCTTGGTCTTCCGCATGAGCGGCGTCGATATTGATCGGCTGATGACTTTTGTCGCTGAGAACCCCGATAACGTGGCGGTGGCGGAAAACCCCTACTATGCAGATATCAGTCGAGAGGAACAGCTAAGAAGGTTGGTGGCACAGGGCTATCCGAAGGTGTTTTTCGTCGCCAAAGGCCCGCTGATCCGCGATGCGATCGCCGCTGGCGACTTGCACGCTACCGCCCTTATTGGCATCGGGCCCGTGTCCATGAAGCGGCGCGAAATCTACTGTAACACGACCCGCATCGCCAACGTCGATGCTACCAGAACGGACAAACTGAGCCAGGCGCTACCCAATCTGATGGATCAGGTATGGATGTGTTCGAGCTTTCTGACCAAGCGTGTGCCCGGTTTCCAGAACGCGCAGTTTTCCGGCATCGCGCCACGTATAGGCATTCGCGAAACCCGTCGCATCATTGGCGACTACATTCTGACCTTCGATGACGTCATCAATGCACGCAAGCGCGAAGACGGTGTCGCCAAGGGCGCGCATCATGTCGACATTCACGGCGCCGGCACGCAGCAGCTTCGTCAGCCCATCAAGGATGGCGGCTCCTACGACATCCCTTTGGGTAGCTTGATCGCGCGCGATCTCAAGAATGTCTTACTGGCCGGCCGATGCCTGTCGGCCACCCGCGAGGCGCATGGCTCCGCCCGCGTCATGGGAACCTGCATGGCAATGGGTCAGGCCGTCGGCACCGCCGCCGCCCTGGCCAGCGCCGCGAATGGCGTCGCCGACGTGCGCAGCATCCCCGTTGCTACCGTTCGGGCTCGGCTCAAAGAACAGGGCGCGGTGGTTGACGGAACCCATTGAGTGAGGTGCCCGGGGGACAGGGGTAATACAATGGCAGGCGATGATCTCGTGTCGCTGGAGGTCGACGAGGCGGAGATTCTTCGCATCGTTTTCGCCCACATGTGGCCCGCTGACAGCGCGGGGCCCGACGCCGCCACACTGGGAGTAGTTGTTTATGTCGATCGTGCGCTGGGAGGCCACGATCGGTCTTTGCTGGGCGCGTATCGGCGCGGGATCGCCAAACTCGACACATCCGCTTCCGCACGTTTCGGCGCCGGTTTTCGAAGCTGCTCGCAAGCCCAGCAGTTGGCCCTGCTCACGGCGCTATCCGGCACGGCGCCGGGGAGTGGAGAGGGACAGCCGACCTTCTTCGCCTTACTTCGTCGACACCTGACAGAGGGGCTGTTTGCCGATCCCGCCTATGGCGGCAATCTCGATGGAGGAGGGTGGCGGTCCATAGGTTTTCCTGGCGTTGTGTCGAACCATTCGCATGCGGAGAATCTCGGTCAGCCGGTTCCCGTCCCCGACACGATCCCGGCGATGAAAGACGCAGTTCGTCCTCCGCCAACCAACCTCGCCTATCGCGACAAGGCCGGTGCCGCGCTACGGGGCGAGGCCGCCGATGTTGTCGTAGTTGGTCTCGGCGGCGTCGGCGCGCTGGTGGCCGCATGGCTGTCTCTGGCCGGCCTACGTGTGGTGGCGCTGGAGGCCGGATCATGGCGTTCAGTTGAGACCAGCCGGCCCGACGAGTTGCGCAATGCTTACTATGCGCGGGCTGGCTTCGGCGAAAAGTTCAATCAGGAAGTGCCGCGCTGGCGCGAAACCACTGCCACTCCGACCCGTGACATGCCGTTCTCGCTGGGACGGATGTGCAACGGCGTGGGCGGCTCGCTCGTTCACTATGGTGCGCGGCTGCGCCGGCAGCATCCTCACCAATTCAGAATGCGGTCCACTCTTGCCGAGATGGGCTTGCTAAAAGGGCTCGACCCTTCCTGCACGGTTGCCGACTGGCCCTTCGACTACGCCGAGCTCGAGCCGTTCTATGAGGAACTTGAGCAGCTTGTCGGGATAGCTGGTTCCGACGCCCATCCGTTCATCCCGCGCCGCCGTGGCCTGTCGATGCCCCCGCCACGGAGCTTTGCGGCGGGCGATAGGTTCATTGCGGCTACGCGCTACCGCGGGATGCACCCGGAGCCCGTTCCCGTCGGACAGAACACTGTCCCATTTGATGACCGGCCTGCCATGGATTATTCGCCATGGGGTGAGGGCATGGGCTCACCCAGCCGGGCTCGATGGATGCCCGACGACGACCTGTTGCCGCGCGCCGTGGCCACAGGCAACCTTGGGATTCGCACGCGCAGCCGCGTTCTCGACATTCTGACGGGCGGCGATGGCGTTGCTTCAGGCGTCCGCTATGTCGATGAAACCGGCGCCACGCATCAGGTCAAGGCGCGCGCGGTGGTGTTAAGTGCCTACACTTTTGAGAATATCCGCCTGATGTTCCTGTCGGGCGATGCCCGGCGGCCGGATGGGCTCGGCAACACCAGCGGTCAGTTGGGCCGGCATTTCATGACCAAGCAATTCCCCTCGGTCTATGGTGCCTATCCCGGCGCGGCCTTCAATCGCCACACCGGCCCTGGCGCCCAGGGAATCCTTGTCGAGGACATGCTGACACCTGCGTTCATGGCGCGCGAACAACTTGCCGGGGGCGGCACGCTATCGACAGAAAATCAGCTCCTACCCATCCAGCTTGCGCGTGAGCCGCTGCCAGCCGACATGCCGGCCTGGGGGAGCGACTGGAAGCACCACGTTGTGCGCTGGAACGAGCGGATGGCGTTGCGCATCCAGACCGACACGCTCCCCTATGACGACAACCATATCGATATCGACCCCCTGCGCCGCGATAGCAGCGGCTACGGCCTGCCGGTGTTGCGGGTGACCTATCAGGTGAAGAACCACGAAAGCCGGCTCTACGAGAGGATGATGCAGGAAGCGGAAACCTTGCACCGCGAGATGGGGGCCACCCGCATCTGGCGCGGCCCTGCATTCACCGGTATTGGCAGCTGCCACGACCTCGGCGGCATAAGAATGGGCGAGGATCCAGCTCGATCGGTCGTCAGTCATGATCTGGCCGTACACGATACACCCGGCCTCTATGTGATGGGCGGAGCGGTGTTCCCCTCGTGCCATGCCGTCAACCCGACACTGACCATATGGGCAGTCTGTCGGCGCGCCGTTAACCTGCTCATTGAAAGACTGTCATGATCCAAGCCGAGTTGACCGCAACGTTGGGCTCCTTGGACATGGGGCATCGAATTGCGGGCGCTTCCGTCACCGGCCGTGATGCGCTGGGCGCAGTGCTCGATCCGGGCAAGGGAGCCGTCATCAGCCATGTGCGCTACGGCGACGCCGCGGATGTCGACGAAGCGGTAGCCGCTGCGCGCCACGCCTTTCAGAAGACCTGGCGCCAGGCCCGGCCCTTACATCGCGCCCGCGTTCTGATGGCCGCGTCGGTGTTGCTGACCCAACAGGCGGATCGGTTCGCCGTGGTCGAGTGCGTCAACGTTGGCAAGCCCTTGCGAGAAGCGCGGAACGACGTCGTCACCGCGGCTCGATTTCTTGAGTATTACGCCGGCGTGGCAGACAAGCTCGAAGGTGAATCCATCCCTCTCGGTCCCGACATGGCGGTCTGGACTGAAAGGGAGCCGGCAGGCGTCACGGGCCACATCGTGCCCTGGAATGCACCGTTGGTCATGATGGTGCGTGGGTTGGCGCCGGCTTTGGCGGCGGGTTGCACCGCGGTAGTGAAGCCGGCGGAGGCAACGCCGCTCACCGCGTTGATGTTCGCCGACCTGATGCAGGCGGCAGGGTTGCCGGATGGGGTGGTCAACGTCGTTATCGGGGCAGGTGCCGTGGTCGGTGCGGCTCTGGCCCGTCATCCCGATGTCAATCACGTCACCTTCACGGGTTCGGTAGCAACCGGAAAAGCGGTCATGGCGATGGCGGCAGGCCACCTTGCAACCGTGACGCTGGAGCTGGGAGGCAAGTCACCCCTGGTGATCCTCGCCGACGCAGACATCGACGCGGCCATTCAAGGCATCATGCGTGGGGGCTTCACCAATTCAGGTCAGATCTGCGCGGCATCCTCCCGCGTCATTGTCGCATCGAGCGTATTCGAAACGGTCACCGAGCGGCTGGCGGCGGCCGTGCGTGTTAAGCGTTTAGGTTACGGACTCGACGACCCCGACATCGGGCCGCTGATATCGAGTGGGCAGCGAGATCGTGTCGAGGCGGCGGTCGTCGATGCCCGCGACGCCGGCTGCCAGATTCTCCAAGGCGGCGACCGGGCTCGTATTGGCACTGGTGAGGGCTATTTCTTCGAGCCCACCCTTGTTGTCGCGCGTCCGGACGATGACGTGGCACAGAACGAAATCTTCGGGCCGGTCCTCTGCCTGCTCCGCGCCGATGGTCTCGAAGAGGCCATCGCCATTTCGAACAACTCCCGCTACGGCTTGATGGCGGGAATCTACGCCACCGACCTATCCAGCGCCTTGCGCTATGCGCGTCAGGTAGAGGCGGGGCAGGTCTTCATCAACAATTATCTGGCCGGCGGGGTAGAAACACCCGTCGGAGGGGTCAAGGACAGCGGCTTTGGCAGGGAGAAGGGCTTGCGCGGACTGGACGCCTATCTGCGAACCAAGTGCATCACTGTCGCAATGTGAGCCCATGACCCGCAAGACCGTCGTCGCATTCGGCGATAGCCTGACCTGGGGACTAAACCCGGAAACCGGCGAGCGCCATACCGAAAGTGACCGTTGGCCCACCGTGCTTCAGGACCAGCTAGGTGCCGCCGTCAGGGTGATCGACGAGGGTCTGGGTGGCCGCACGACGATTTTTGATGATCCCACGGCCGCAGTGGACAAGAACGGGGCCCGCGCCCTGCCGATAGTCTTGGCTACACATCAGCCGATCGATGTGTTGATTTTTATGCTTGGCACCAACGATCTCAAGCCCGCCATTTGCGGCGCCGTCGCAGGAACTGTGATGGGCCTCGAACGCTTGCACAAGACTGTGCGGACTTTTGCCTATCACAAGGGATGCGGCGTTCCCCATCTTCTGCTCGTTAGCCCGCCGCGTTTCAGCATCACCACAAGCGGCGACCAGCCGCGACTTGGCAGAAGTGTCGAGGAATCAGCCAAATTGGCAGACGGCATAGGTGGGCTTGCGCGGCGACTGGGATGCTCTTTCTTCGACGCCGCAGCGGTCGTCAGATCGTCTCCCGTCGATGGGGTTCATCTCGACGCGGCCAATACCAGGGCGTTGGGTCTCGCGATCGCGAGCCATCTGAAGAGCGAAGCGATGCTAGATGTGTGAAACCATGTCACAGCCGCGGGCCACCAAGCCAACGAGTTCTGCACGGCTTTGTGCATACATCGCCACACTCGGGCTGCACTAAGTGATGCCGCCGGAGTAGATTTCCCTGATCTGCCTTTTTCGGATCACCGCGCGGCCGCCCGCAGCGAAGGAGTTCCACCTGGTATGGGTTGGTCAGTTGGATACATTCTCTCCGGGTATTCGCTGCTCCCCCGAGCGGCGGCAGGTGCCTTACGTCTCGTGGGGCACGTCGACATTCCCCCGGTGTGAGGGACTCGCCCATTTCCGCCCCGACACCACGGCGTGGTCCTATCCCGATAATCGAGAAAGGCCTGGCTCGGGCCGAAGTGCTACCGCTGCGCAGCCTCGAATACATTAGCGTGGAGAGGGGCGACTAGCGCCGGACACGTGCGCCTGCTCGTCAAGCAGGTGTGGCCAACACCGTCGTCAACCCAGCGTCGCCACATAGCTGTTCCCGGACCCACCGATGAGGTCGCCTTCCCAATGACCGGGAACAGCTCGATCTTCGGCGGAGGGCTGGCCGCTCGCGGATGGAGACTGCATGCTTGATTTGTCCGAGCACACTTTGCTTCATGCTGGCGTGTCGAGAGCGACAGATCGTTCGTCTGGCTCTGAGATGCTCAAGCAGTTCCTTCTTCGGCAATCCGCGGGCCTGGATGAACAGGCTTCGGTAGACCGTCTCGTGCGACACCTGGTTGTGCGCCTCTTCCGGAAGTTGCGATTCAGCCATCCAGCGATCTGCTTAGGCGACCAGTTTAGCTGAAGCTTGGCCGATACTGTGCGGGCCATACACGGACAGCAAGCCTGGAACATGCCGCTCGATAGCGCTCGGGTTCGCCGTTACGCCGAACCTCTCGGCTGATCGTGGACGGAGATCGCCCCAGCCTGCGTGCGATCGACTGCAACGAACACTCATGCTGAACCCGCGGGAGATCTCTTCCCGCTCACCCAAGCTCAGCACTACAGGCACTCGGTCGCAAGCGGCTCGAATGCCTGTCGAATGCCTGCGGAGTTCACGACTACAAGTGGATCGTGGCTGCCCTTCGTCCTCGCTTGGAAGTCCGAGGAACTAGATCGCGCTGCGCGACGGCCTTTCGGCGGCTATCGTATTGCAGCGTAAGACAAAGACAAAATAAAGATGAAGATGAAAGATATTCGCCTGTCTAGCTCGCGCTCGTCTGAACGTCCAAACTACGTGGCACCGACGACAAAGTGGCCCGCCCACGAGACAGGGTGCGCATCTAGGGCCGACTTTGGCTTCTGTATCATCGACATCACAGACGCACGTAGGGACTCGGCCCAGGTCGACTCAGGATCAGTGGCATGGTGCTCGATCATACCAGTGGACAGAGCAATCGCCGGTCCCGAGGGAATGCTCCAATGGGTCACGACGAGATTCCTCGCTCCGGCGAAGAAGAAGGCGTTGGCAAGGCCGGAAAGGCCATCGGCGCCTGGCGTGCCGTCTGAACCGGCTGTCGAGCATGCCGACAACAGCACCACATCGGAATCGAGGCGAAGGTCGGCGATCTCTCTCGCCGTCAGATACGCCCGAAGCGGCTCGTCGCTGCTGTCGGCAGTGAGCGCGAGTGCAGGCTCGCTCAAACTGGGAATGCCGCCGGCGAGGAAGCCATGGGGGGCGAAGGCAAGGATGCGGTAGTCGCTCAGGGATGCGCCGAGTACGGCGGATTTCGTTGCCTGTCCCGCCAGCAGCAGGTCCCGCTTCGGATCTGCGCCCAGCAGTGCTGCGATGAACCTGACTTCGGCGGCAGTCTCCGGGAGCGGGGTCAGTGGTTCGGCATATGTCGGATTGCCAACACCGAAGAAGGCGTGGGGTGCCTTCGAGGCCGCCATGTCGCGCCGCAGAATGAACAGGGAGGCAAGCGAGGGGACG
>ERZ778022.1491-NODE-1491-length-30847-cov-4.110029_pt1 | contig 30847 bp, 24 predicted proteins | sample MGYA00375752_ERZ778022 | MGnify/ENA primary metagenome ERZ778022 (study PRJEB29350, sample SAMN05389826) | bioreactor metagenome | isolation source: Thiocyanate bioreactor | place: South Africa: University of Cape Town | collected 2014-04-04 ...
GATTTCTATTTCACGAGCATGGGCGCCATGGCCGCCGCCCACATGGAGCAGAGCAGGTCCTAGTCTGGGTTGCGACATGCCTAGCCTGCAAAAGCTCGGCCGCATCGAGATCAAGACACTCTTCTGTCTTCGTCCGGAAGACCCGACGGCTTGATGCCGCCGAACGGTGCCGCTTCGATCAACACAGATCCCCGTGTTGGCGGCTATCGCCAGCACTGCGATGCGAGGCTCAGACCCGCACGCCTTCGCGAAGCGCTCCCAGTGCCGTCGCCGTTCAGGTGTCCAGATAGTCACCCTGATACCGACGCAGAAATTGCTTGAAGCGATCGGACTTCGGGTTCGCGAGGATGTTCGCCGGCAGCCCTTCCTCGACGATGGCGCCATGATCCATGAAGATGATGCGATCGCCGACATCGCGGGCAAAATGTATTTCATGCGTCACGATAATCATCGTCATGCCTTCTTGAGCGAGCTGACGCATGACGCGGAGCACCTCACCGACGAGCTCGGGATCTAGCGCGCTCGTCACCTCATCGAACAGCATGACCTTCGGCTGCATAGCCAGCGCACGCGCAATACCGACGCGCTGCTGCTGCCCGCCTGATAGACGCGCCGGATACTGATCGGCTTTATCGAGCAGCCCGACTTTCTTCAGAAGGTCGCGCGCCAGCGCCTCAGCTTCCCTTCGCGCTATCCCCTTGACCTTCAGAGGCCCCATCATGACGTTCTGGAGCACGGTCCGATGCGGAAACAGATTGAAGCTCTGGAAGACCATCCCGACCTGCTCGCGCAGCTTCGCATTCTCGGCTTCCTTGCGCCTGCGCCTCTTTCCACCTTCCGTGGTCGTATAGCCGATCGCCTCGCCGTCGATGCGTATCCCTCCGCCTTGAAATTCTTCGAGCAAATTGATGCAGCGGAGCATGGTCGATTTGCCGGAGCCGCTCGGCCCAAGGACAACAACGACCTCGCCTTTCTCGACGTCGAAGCTGATCCCCTTCAAGACCTCGAGCTCGGCATAGGACTTGCGAAGGTCCCTTATCTCGATCATGGGCATCAGAAGTCATTACCCTTCCTACTGGACGACGGCGGCACGTCGCTCCCAACGGCGCGCGAGGAGCGAGAGCGGATAGCAGATGATGAAATAGATCGCCATGACGCCGAGAAAGATCTGAAACGATGCGAGCGTCCGCTCCACGACCTCTCGGGCAGCATATGTCAGCTCCCAGACGCCGACGACCGAGACATAGGAAGTCTGCTTGATCGCCGTAAGCGAATTGTTGAGCAGCGGCGGAATTGCGATACGTGTCGCCTGCGGTAGTACAATCTCTTTCAGAATGCTGAAGCGGCGCATGCCGAGGCTACGCGCGGCTGCGATCTGGCCCGAAGGCACAGACAGGATGGCGCTGCGCACGATCTCCGCGACGAAGGCGCTCACATAGATGATCTGCGCAACGCCCACTGCGACGTACGCGGGCACACGGTATCCGAGCGCCGGAAAGGCGTAGTATCCCAGCAGCATGATGACGAGGATGGGAATGCCGCGCAGTACGAAGATGTAGGCGGTGATGAGGCTCTGGCCGATCCGCCCAACTGACGTCGCGACGATGCCGATGACAAGACCCAGGAGATTGCCCGCGATCAAAACCACTACCGACAGCTCGAGCGTCACCAGCGCGCCCTTGAGCAGGTAGGGGAGATTGTTGATGAGAACGTTCGGCGTCATCCGATCCGCTCCAACACGCGACGCTCGATGATCCGCAAGACCGCGCCAAGCACTCCTGTCAAGGCGAGGTAGATCAAGGCGATCGCGAGGAATATCTCCAATGTTACGGCCAATCTCTCGATCGAGACCTTCCCCACCATCGTCAGATCGACCACGCCGATAGCCGACACCAGCGATGTGTCCTTGACGAGGATGATGAGCTGATTGCCGATCGGGCCGAGAATGCGAAGGCCCGCTTGTGGCAGGATGACATTGCGGAGCGCCTTGGCCCACGTCATGCCCATTGCGCGGGCTGCATCCCATTGGCGCTGACTGATGGACTCGATGCCGCCACGATAGATCTCGGCCAGAAACGCGGCGTGCTGCATGGCGATGCCGATCACGCCGCACATGAACTCCGAAGGGTACAATCCGAGTAGCGGCAGGCCGAAATAGATCAGGTAGATCTGCAGAAGGAGCGGCGTATTACGCATGAACTCGATGTACGCGCCCGTCACCGCATGAATGATCGAGCCGCCCCACATTCGCAGCGGCGTGAGCAGCAAAGCACCAAGAAGCGCCAGCGGGATGGCCGCGAGCGCTACGCTGATCGTTACTGCGAATCCGGAAACAAGGCTCGGATAGAGCCTCGCCCAGATCGCGAGCAGGTTCACGAGAAAATCCATCGAGCTTGAACGCGGCTGGCTACGTCACGCTCGCGCGCGCTTCGGCTCGACGCCGAACCACTTCTTATAGATGGCCTTGTACTCGCTGAACCGGCTGCCGCCCAACATCTCTGCGACGATCGTGTCGAGGAACAGCCACCACTTGAAGTCATCATGGCGGAGGAAGATGCCGTTGCCGGTCACATCCGTCAGCCATTCGTCGAGAATCCGGTACTCGGGATTGTCCTTCATATAGTAGAGCGCGACCGGCGCATCGAGCTGACAGGCCGTAGCGCGGCCGAGCTTCACCGCATTGAACTGTGCGGAGATCGCGTCGAACGTCAGAAACTTGGCGTTCGGATAGAGCCGTTTGCCCCGCTCCTCCTGCACCGGCGCCGTGAGATGCGCCACCGTGTGCTCGGGCTTGTTGAGGTCGGCGATGGTCTTGACCGGGCTGTCCTTGCGAACGACGAGCACGATGCCGCTGTCGATGTAGGGCCGGGTGAAGGCAACCTGAAGCACGCGATCCGGATAGATCGTCGTTACCATGATGCCGAAGTCGATCGTGCCATTCTGCGTGTTGGGCCAGCGCGCGGCAAAGCCCTGCTTGAACAACTCGATCTTCGTTTCGTCACCGAAGATGCCCTTCGCGACAAGCTTTGCCACGTCGATGTCGAAACCGACGATTTCACCGTTCTCATCGATGAAGCCGAATGGCGGCGCCTCGCTTGTCACGCCGACAATCACCTTCCCGCGCGCCCTGACTTCGTCGAGCTTGGACTTCACTGCGGAACCTGTGACCTGAGCCGATGCCGTGGGTGCCTGCGCAAGCACAATGCCAGCGCTGGCGGCCGTTCCGACGCCAGCAGCTACGAATTCACGCCTGTTCTTCATGAACTCCACCTCCACACTAAAGGCATGCCAAGACCCCGCCTCCCTCCGTAGGCGTCGAGCTTCCCTCCCATGAACGTCTCAGACTTTTGTTGTTCTTATTCAGCGGCCACTGGCCGATCCCCAATCGACAGGGAACTACTCTCTCTTACGTCGACTTCCTTCGGGAAGCCGTCCATGGCGCGCTTGATGGCAATGTCCATGCGGCCCACCACATCCTTGATCTCGGCTTCGGTGATGATCAGCGGCGGCGCAAACCGGAAGTAGTTCTTCACGCAGATCGCAGCGATGCCTTCGAGCGCGCAGTTATAGCGAATGCGCTCGGCCATCAGGGGATCCGGCGCTTTCGTCTTCTGATCCTTGACGATGTCGAGCATACGATAGAGGCCCTTGCCGCGTACATCGCCGATGCACTCGTATTTGTCCTTGAGCTTGTTGAGCTCGGCCGCGGCGATCTCGCCGAGCCGCGCCGCGCGTCCCGCAAGGTCATCTCGGATGACGATGTCGAGCTGCTTCAGGGCAACGGCCGAGACCATTGGATCCCCGGGATAGGTGCCGGACCACGGCAGTCCTGCATGTCCCCGCGTGCGCTCCGCTATCTCGTGGGTAGTGATGGTGCCGCAGATGGCCAAGCCCGCCGACAGGCCCTTGCCCCAGGTGACGATATCCGGTGTCACGCCGTAGTGCTCCATGGCCCACATCTTGCCGGTGCGGGCGGGCGCGAGCTGGCACTCGTCGAGAATGAGCAGAGCGCCCCAGCGCTTGGCCATCGCAGCAATGCGCGGGAGCCACTCCGGCGGCGGGACGATCATGCCGCCCGGCACGGGGATTGTTTCAACGATGATGCCCGCGATCTCCTGGCTCGTCGTGAACTCGAGCATTTCCTCGCTGAACTTCTGGCAGGCGATATCGCAGCTCGGGTACGTGAGATTGACCGGGCAGCGGTAGCAGTAGGGCGGCTGCAGCGCGTTGGACTTGGCGGCGGGCATGAGCGGACCAAGGCCCTTGCGTCGATTGCCGCCGACCGTCGTCATGGCCTCGACGGCAAGACTGCCGCCGTGAAGGCCACGGACCATGGAGACGATGTCGAACTTGCCCGTGTAGGCGAGCGCCATGCGCATGGCGATCTCGTTGGCTTCCGAGCCCGTGACCGCGAAGTTGACCACTTTGAGCTGGCCGGGCGCGTGCTCGGTCAGGCGCTCGGCGAACTCGACCGTCCAGGGGTTCGTGTACCAGGAAGACTGGTGGATGAACGTACCGGCCATCTCCTTGATGACCTCGGTCAGCTCGGGATGGGAATGCCCGAGAACCATGCACATCATCCCCGAGCTCATGTCGTAGTATTCGTTCCCATCCATATCGATGAGCTTTGTGCCCCTACCGCCCTTGAAGACAATGCGCGGGGTGTAGCGCCAGCCGAAGACGGACTTGGCATCGCGAGCTTGATAGTCGGCGTGCTGGTTCGAGAAGCGGAAGGATTTTTCCATGGCTGGCACCTTGCTGGCGTGAGATCCTCAGTTCGGGAGCGATGCGCTCCCCATTCCGATTGCCGCCTTCCCTCGCTTCAGAATTCCGGCGAAGCGGTCGATTTCCTCGGCAGTGTTGAACATCCCGAACGAGACGCGCACGCCATCGCGCTCCGGCGAGACCCGTACCTTCTCGCTTGCGAGATAGGGTACCCAGGAGGCCGGCGGCAGCTTCAGGACAATGATGTGGCAGCGCTGATCGCGCGGTCGCGGCCCCACGATGTCGATGCCGATCTCATCGAGATGCGCGAGCAGGCGATCACCCAGATCGAGCACATGCTGATTGATGCTCGCGCGCCCGACCCTCTCGATCAGATCCAAAGCCGCGTCGAGCGCATGGATGTCAGGAAGGTTGTAGTTGCCGATCTCGAAGCGGCGGGCGCCAGGCTTCAGCTCCATATTGTCGGCGCGTGCGACGAGATCGGATGGCGGATGAGCAAGGGAAGCTACGGCCAGATAGGCAGGCTTCAGATCGGCAAGCGCGCGGCTCACGCACAACACGCCCAATCCCTGCGGTACGAGAAGGCCTTTGTGGCAACCGAAGGCCACCATCGACGTCGGCATCGAGGCCACGTCCAACGGCACGACACCGATGGACTGCATGGCATCGACGATCAGAGCGATGTTCCTCTCGGCGCACATCTGGCCGATCCCGGCGATATCGAAGATCTGCCCCGAATGAAACGTGACGTGCGAAAGCGAGAGCGCGCGCGTCCGCTGATCAATGTGCGGGACGAAGCTCTCCGCACCCATGGACGCTCTCATGGGGACAAACCGCACCTCGACACCCTTCGACGCGAGATTGAGGAAGGCATAGGCGTTGTTGGGATGATCCCCCTCGACGAGAAGGACGTTGTCGCCAGCCGTCAAAGGCAGCGCATTGGCCGCGATGTTCAGACCTTCGGAAGTGTTCTTCGTGAAAGCGATCTCGGACGGCTCGGCACCGATGAAGGCCGCAATGCGCGCGCGGACCTTCTCGACGCGCTCAAGCCATCTTGGTTTGGGGCCGGCCGTTTCCAGGCCTTCACTGTAGAAGCGCTCGAGTGCAGCCTTGACGCTGATGGAAAGCGGCGACTGATGGGCCGTGTCGAAGTACAACATCTGGCGCGTAACTGGAAATTCCCGCCGCACAGCCTCGATGTCGAAGTTCGCGCCCAATTCAGCTCTCCTTTGAGACGAAGGAAGGGACCGGATGAGCGAGCGCCATGGCCAAAAGGCGCTGCCGCATGGGCTCATCGAGCGGCGCATTGGGGCCACGCCCCAGAATTCGGCCAATCGCGGCACCCAGCTCGCGAAAATCGCTTTGCGAGAAACCACGGATGCTCATGGCGACGGTACCGATGCGGAACCCGACACCGCGACCGTCTCCAGAACGGGGAGGAAGGCCCACCGCGTTCGCCACAACGCCGTAGGCGCCGAATGTCGCGATGAGATCCTTTGGTGTCCACGCCGTTGATCGAGCGTCCGCGACGACCAGATGCGTATCCGTGCCCCCGGTGTAGAGCGCGATGTCGGCTTCCTGCAGTCCCTCGCAAAGGCTCTGCGCGTTGGCGAGAACCTGCGCCATGAGTGCTTTGAATTCGGGACGGCGCACCAGCTCCAACTGGACGGCGCGCGCGGCAATGATGTGCACGGGTGCAGGACCCTGCATGCCAGGATAGATCGCCTGATCGATCGCACGGGCATATTCGCCGCGAGAGAAGACGAACGCGCCGTTGCGGGGGCCGCATAGGGTCTTCTGCGTCGAAGTTGTGGCAACATCCGAGAAGGGTACCGGGTTCGGATGAAGGCCGGCCGCGATCAGTCCGGCGACGTGAGCAATATCTGCAAACAGCAAAGCGCCGACCTCATCGGCAATCTGCCGCAAGCCTGCAAAGTCGATCTGCCTCGGATACGACGTCGCCCCCGCGACGATCATTCTTGGGCGTGAAGCTTTCGCTGCCTTTCGCACATCATCCAGATCGATCACGTCGCGAGCACCCACGCCAAATGCCGTGACTTCGAGACCTATGCTGGACAGATGTCCAGGCGTGCCGTGGCTGATATGGCCGCCTGCCGTTTCGCCGAATGCCAGCAGTCGATCACCGGGCTTCAATACGGCGCGCAGCACGGCGACGTTTGCCAGCGTCGCCGAAAGCGCCTGAACGTTGACGGCTTCGCCACCGAAGATCGCTTGTGCGCGTTCGATCGCGATCCGCTCGATGGCATCGACGTCTTCGCAGTTCGCAACGCTCCGCCGCCCCACCCATCCGGAGGCATTCTTGTTGACGAGATGCGAGCCTTCCGCCTGACGCAGCGCCAGCGGGCTATACGAGGCCGAAGCAATAAGATTGATGGACCTTTGCTCGCGATCCGCATCAGCGCGGATGTGAGCAGCGACCGGATCGCGAAGTGCTGAGAGAGAGGCAGAGAAGAAGCTTGCGCCCGGGGCGCCGGCCCCATCGGAAATAGTCCCCGGCACTACAGCTCCCGCTCGCGACATCGAGGCCCGGCTCTGCCTGATCGGTGCAGGGCGCCTCGAATCCGAGGGTGTGCACCTTCCCGTTGATGAGAAGCGTACACTCCGCGTTCGTAAGGTCTACTTATTATAATTTGACATATACATTAGAAGGATTGCACGATTGAGCGATCGCATTTCGGGGATCGTTCATGGACTTCGTACGCCTCCGGACGCTTCGCGAGCTGTCTTTGCGCACGACGATGGCCGCCGTCGCCGACGCCCTGCATTTGTCGCCTTCGGCCGTCTCCCAGCAGATCGCTCAGCTCGAAGATGAGCTGCAGGTCGAGCTGGTGGAGCGTCGCGGGCGCGGCGTCCTGCTGACGGCTGCGGGCAAACGGCTCGTTGCGCACGTCGAGCGCATCACGGCCGTGATCGAGGAAGCAAAGACGGAAATGGCCCAAATGCGGTCTGTCGTGGCCGGTGAGCTGCGAGTGGCCGCCTTTCCCTCGGTAGCGACGGTCAGCATCCCCAAGACGATCCAGCTTCTGGAGCGGCAGCACCCGCATCTGGTTGTCGTCTTCAGCGAGCTCGAGCCCATCGATGGGCTCGCCGCGCTCCGATCCTGGCAGGTGGATCTCGCTGTCATCGACGATCTGACGCTTCGAGGGGTGCTGCCGGTCGCGGGCATCGAAACGCAGAAGCTCGGCATTGACCAGCTCCTCGTCATGCTCCCCAAGACGCATCGCCTCGCGCGCAAGAAGTCCGTCTCTCTTGCGGATCTGAAGGACGAACGCTGGGCTTTGGATGCGCGCGGCACCTACTCGGATACGATCGTCGAAGCCTGCATGAAGGCCGGCTTCAGGCCCATGATCAACGGCAACTGCAATGGCTTTCCGGCGATCGCCGCAATGGTCGCTTCGGGCTGCTCGGTTTCAGTCATGCCGGGACTTAGGGTTTTGAGCAACCGCGGAGACTTCCGCGTCGCCAAACTCGATCCTCCGATCGTCCGAACGATCCAGGTGGCCTACCATGAAGGCGCGCAGCGCAGCCCGGCGATCTCGGCTTTCATCGACACGATCAAGGCGAGCTCCCGCCACCTGGCCCAGTAAGCGCGGATGCAAACGGAGCGTAGGCTCAATAGCCGAGGCTTCGATCCACGGTGAGCGGCAGCGGTTCGCCTCTTCGTGCGAGGCGCAGCGCGTGCGCAATGCCTTCCACAGCACTTTCTGGCACGGTCATGCTGGCGATATGAGGCGTAACCGTGATGTTCGGATGCGCCCAGAAGGCGTGCTCATGCGGCAGCGGCTCTTCAGTGAAGACATCGAGCGTCGCGTGCGCCAGTGGCCCAGCATCCAGCGCTGCCAGTAAGTCCGTCTCGACGATATGCTTCCCTCGTCCGACATTGATCAGCGTCGCACCCCTCGGTAGCAACGCAAAGGCTGCGGCGTCGAGAATACCTTCCGTCTCGGCCGTCAGAGGCAGCAGGCAGACCAATATTTCAGTCTTCGCCAGCATGGCTCTCAGGCCGTCCGCGCCGTGATGACATTCGATCCCATCGATATCCTTGAGCCGGCGAGACCAACCGAGCACGCGAAAGCCGAGCGTCGCGAGGAGCCGAGCAGAAGCCTGCCCCAGTGCCCCGAGGCCCATGATACCGATCGTCCGCTCCTCCGGATCGCGCCGGACGGGCGTGAGCCATTTCCCGGCCTTCTGTGCCGCCTCGAAAAGATGGAACTCGCGGTGATAGCGGAGCACGGCCGTAAGCACGTATTCCGCCATGCTGCTTGTCAGTTTGGGATCGACGAGGCGGACGATGGGAACCTCCGGCGGAATTCCATCGACGCTCCCGATCAGATGCTCTACGCCCGCGCCCGTCGTGGCGATAAAGCGAAGATTGGGTAGGGAGGAGAGGTCGATCGGCAAGCGCGACGACGTCACGATAAGCTCGATGCCTGCAGGATCGCCGACATCCGGCCAGACGCGCACGGCGCAATCCGGGATTGCGGCCTGCAGCGCAGCCTGCCAGCGTTCACGACGATCCGGCTTGCATTGAAGAAGAATATCCACGGTGTCCTGGCGCGAATTCGATCAGCCGACGTGCGTCCGCTGCAGGCGATTGCTCAGCATGAGCAGGATGTCGCTGCCGGTCGTCCCCTGCCACGCCGCAATCTCCTCGTCACCGCTGCGCCCCAGCACGACAACCTCATCGCCGACGCGCGCCTCAGGTATGCCCGAGAGGTCGATCACGGCATGCTCTGACGAAACACCGAGCACCGGCGCCCTCTTTCCTGCGACGAGCATGTAGGCCTCGCGTCCCGGTAGCGGGGCCCGATTGCCATCCGCGCGCCCAAAGGGAAGCACGCCTGTCGCGCCGGTTACGCGCTCGGCGTAGCGGCTGGCGAACCCCGGCGTCCGATCTGCGGCATCGGGCGCGACATGAATGAGCCGCGAGCGCACGGCCTTCGTCACAGGTCGAAAGGCTGAAGTTTCGACGATATCATCCGGGAGAGGCGATTTCCCATAGAGGATACCGCCGGGCGATGCAGCATTGCAGGCATCCTTGATCCCCGCGAGGATGCCGGCACTCGAGCGCGCCTGCTGGATGGGAATTTCGAGGCCGGCGCGCTTGATATCGGCGACGAGCGCATCGAATGCCTCCGTCCTCTGCTGAGCGAAGGCCATGCCAGCCGCGTCGAAGAACGGCAGGTGCGTATAGATGCCCTCCACCAACACATTCGGCAGCCGCGCGACATCGAGCGCAAACTGCTTGGCCTTCTTGAGCGGAACTCCGAGCCGACCCCAACCGCTGTCGATCTTGAGGTAAACCTTCGTCGGCTTACGCGCTGCCGCTGATACGGCCTCCGCGAGCTCCATATTGTGCACGGTCGGGACGAGGTTATGCGCGACGTAGGTTGCCATTCCCGACGGCAGCGCGCCGCCGAACATCATGATCTCGGTGTTGATACCAGCCTTGCGGATTGTCATGGCATCCGTGAAGGAGCCAGTTGTCAGAGAGTGGACGCCACCGTCGGCCAGTCGACTGGCGATCTCCGACAAGCCAAGCCCGTAGGCATTGCCCTTCACGGACGCGATAATCTTCGTTCCCGGCGCCAGAAGGCCCTTAATTCGCGCCAGGTTAGCGTCCAGCGCTCCAAGATCGATCTCCATGATGTTCGGGCGTGTGTCGGACGTGGCGTCGCTCATGAACTGATCCCCAATTGCGCACAACGACTGGATATTGGGCACGACGTGTGCATTGACGCAAAAGATATCAGCTCATATTGTCTAGGTACCAGACAAAATATGTCTATCAGGCATACGACAGAGACACAGCTTGCCACACCGCTTTCTGAACCCATTTCCGAAGTACCTGCAGATCAGGGAAATCCTGCGCAAACGTCTAGAGCGCAGCGAGGTGGGTGATCGACTCCCGACGGAGCATTCGCTCTGCGAGGAGTTCGGCGTCAGCAGAGAGACAGTGCGCGACGCTCTGCGAGGACTCGAGGAAGACGGATATGTAAGTCGACGGCGCGGGCATGGCACTTCCGTCGTGAAAGTTCCACGCCCCCGCACGGAACATCGCCTGACGGGTCTGACGGAAGACTTCAGCGCACTCAAGCTCGACACGGAAGCCCGCGTCATCAAGCGGGAGGTGGAGCTACCGCCGCCACTCGTCGCCGAGTTGATGGCGTCATTGTCGGACGAAACCGTCTATGTCATCGAGCGCCTACGCTTCTTTTCCCGCGATCACTTCGCGCATCATGCAGCGTATATGCCGATCGATGTCGGTGCCCAGCTGGCGCGCCTCGATCTCTCGCACACCTCCATCATGCACGAGCTTCGCGAAACGCTAGCTTACGAGATCTGGGAAGATCAGCAGAGGATCGAGGCGACCGTCGCCGACAGCGACATGGCCAAACTTCTTCGCATCGATGTCGGCGCACCGCTCCTGTGCATCACGCGGCATTTCCTCGAAGGCAACAGCAACCGCACCATCGTCGTCTTCCGTTCGCACTATCGCGCGGACCGCTACTACTACACGGTCAAGACCTCGCAAGACATGCGCGAGGAGAAATCGCGGACAGGAAAGCGGAGCGCGAAGAAAGCGACGCGTTCGCGCGCGCGTGCCAAAGGGTCATCCAGGACAGGCGCAGCAAAATGACAACTCTCGATCGGCACGAGGTTGGAGGCCGGCCATGAAGATTGGCATACTCGGTGCCGGAAATGTCGCTCTTGCGAATGCCGCGTGGCTGGCGAGCAAAGGCCATGACATTCATCTTTGGACGGCGCTGGATGGCGAGCGCCAAGCGCTTGCTGACGGCACGCTCTCGATCGAAGGCCTGATCAACACCAAGGCGGAAATCACGATCGCGTCGGACGTTTCCTCCGTCATTGCCGACGCCGATCTCGTGATGATTGCTGCACCCGCTTTTGCCCACGACACCCTCATGTCTGCGGCCTCGCCGTATCTCACGAATGATCACGTCGTTATGGTGCATCCAGTGACGGGCCTCAGCTCGTTGCTGCTCTCACGCATGACGGCCAAGCGGAACGTGGCGCCTCTGATCATCGATGCGTCCACGAGCCTCTTCACGGCGCGCAAGGCCGGACCGGCGACAGTCCGCATCTTAAAGATCAAGGATGTCATCGATATCGCCGCCATCCCGGCACGACGCGGTGCCGAGGCCATGATGCGCATGAGCGCGATCTACGGAGACCGCTTTCGGCTCGAGCCCAACGCGCTTGCCGTATCGCTCAACAATCACAATCCCGTTTATCACGTCCCCCCGCTGCTCTGTAATCTGAGCCGAGCCGAGCGGCAGGAGAGCTGGATGATCTGGGAGTGCATCACGCCCGGCGTCGCGAAGCTCGTGAAGCTCGCCGATGATGAGCGCCTCCTCGTCGTCCGGCACTACGGCACGACAGAAATCTCCGTCGCGGACTATTTCCGCCAGGCCCACGGCGCGGAAGGGGACGATCTGCCGGCCATATTCGCGTCCGTTGCGAAGAAGCTCAAGGGCCCCATCGGGCCGCAGGCCTTCGACCACCGTTTCATCACCGAGGACGTGCCCTACGCGCTCGTATTCTTCGACGCTCTGGCGCAAGCGGCCGGCATCGAGATGCCGATCACGCGCAATCTGATCGAGCTGACGTCGGCGCTCTACGAGCGTGATTTCGTCGCTGAGGGCCACACACTCGAACGGCTTGGGCTTTCGGGCCTCAGCTCAAACGAGATCATCGACAAGACGATGAATGGCTTTGCCGCATGAGCACACCGTTCGTCGAGTTCCGGAATGTCGTGAAGAGGTTTGGACAGCTCGAGGTACTCAGGGGTGTGAACTTGCAGATCGGGCGCGGAGAGGTCGTCGTGTTGTGCGGGCCAAGCGGCTCGGGCAAGAGCACGCTTCTTCGCTGCATCAATGGTCTGGAGAAGGTTCAATCGGGAGAAGTGGTCGTGGACGGTGTGGTGCTCGGCCGTTCTGCCTCCAAACTCGAACGCCTCAATCCGTCTGTCGGCATGGTGTTCCAGTCTTTCAATCTTTTTCCGCAGATGACGGTGCTGCAGAATCTCATCCTCGCTCCGACCCTGGTGCGAGGCGCATCGCGCGCAGCGGCCGTGGAGCTTGCCCAGAAGCTCCTCACGCGCGTTGGCATCGAGCAGAAAATGGATGCCTTTCCCGACATGCTGTCCGGCGGTCAGCAGCAGCGTGCTGCCATCGCGCGAGCACTCTGCATGGAGCCAAAGGCCATGCTGTTCGATGAGCCGACGTCGGCGCTCGATCCGGAGATGATCGCCGAAGTGCTCGATGTCATGCGCGATCTCGCGCGCGAAGGCATGACGATGGTGGTGGTGACGCACGAGATGGGTTTTGCCCGCGAGGTCGCGGACCGCGTCGTCTTCATGGATGAAGGCCAGATAGTCGAGGACAGTGACCCGGAGTCGTTCTTCTCCAATCCGAAGGAAGAGCGCGCGCGCCGGTTCATCAGCAAGATCCTCCGGCACTGACAGGATGGAGAGCTCAATCGAAGGCCCTTAGTCATTTCACTCGAGGCAAAAAGGGGAGTGGTCCATGAGATCGACGGTAGCAGCGTTATCAATGGCACTTGGGCTTGCCATGGTGGCAGGTATCTCGGCACCCGCATCCGCTCAGTGCAGTTGCACCAAGACAATGATCGACGAGGTCAAGGAGCGCGGCGTACTCCGCGCCGGCGTCAAGAACGACGCGCCCTATCTCGGCTTTGTCGATGACAAGGGCGAGCTTGCGGGGTTTGAGATCGACATCGTCAAGGACCTGGCCCGCCGCCTCAACGTCAAAGTGGAGTTCGAGCCCGTCAAGGCCTCGAACCGAGTGCAGCTCCTTCAGCAGGGGCGCATCGACATCATCGTCGCCACGGTGAGCCACTATCGCAACCGCGATCGCGTCGTCGATTTCACACTGCCCTATCTCTACACGCCGCAAACTCTGCTCGTGAAGAAGGCGAGCGGCATCAAAAGCATGGCGGATATGGCCGGCAAACGCTTCGGTCTCGATGCCGGTTCGGGCGCGGTGAAGAATGTGCCGCGCGCCCAGCCCAAGGCGATCGTCCAGACCTTCCAGAACTGGCCTGAGGCCTTCTTCGCGCTGGAGCGCGGCACCGTCGATGCCGTGGCCACCGACAACCTTCTTCTCGCTGGTCTGCGCGCGGCCTCTCCCGATCCGAGCGCCTACGAGGTCGTCGGCAAGGAAGGTTTCTACGGCGGCGCCTACTATGCAGCCGTCGTGCGGGAGAACGACTCGAAGTCGCGCGACGCGATCAACTTCCTTCTGCAGGACCAGTGGAAGGACGGCACCTGGATGGCGATCTTCGACAAATGGCTCGGCAAAGACTCCGCTCTGAAGATGACGCTCGCCGACTTCAACGACTTCAGCATTCCGATTTGGGACGAATGATCGAACGATGATGATGCGGCGGCAGTTGTATTGTCGCCGCCCCTGACACTGCATCCGGACGCGATCGATGAATACCGACTGGAGCATATTGTGGGGTGAAGCAGGCTGGTCGATCCTGACTGGCCTCAACTTCACGCTAAAGCTCGCAATCTGCTCGTTGATCCTTGCCGTCTCGATCGGCTTTGCCATGGGAACGCTTCGCTGGATCGGCTGGCGATGGGCCGAACCCATCTGCTGGTTCTTCGTCGAGTTCTCGCGAAATACGCCTCCCGTCGTCCAGATCCTGTTCTGGTACTTCTCGGCGTCGTACATCCTGCCACAGCCGCTGTTCATCGCCCTTCGCGACTTCGGGTACGAAATGGGCGCGGCCGTCATCGCCCTTTCGATTTATCACGGCGCCTTCTTCTCGGAAGTCGTGCGCGCCGGGCTCAATGCCATTCCGCGCGGACAGCTCGAAGCCGCGCGCGCACTTGGCCTCGGGCTTGGGCAGGCGCTCCGCCGCGTACTCTATCCTCAGGCTCTGCGCATTCTCGTTCCACCGCTGGTGAATGAGGCGACATCGCTCGTCAAGAACACCTCCCTCGCCATGGCGATCGGGGTCACCGAGCTCACGTATCAGTATCGCTCCATCGACAACTTCCTGTTCCGCGGTCTCGAAGCTCTTACGGCCGTGACCGTCATCTACTTCATCCTCTGCCTCCTCATGGCGGGCATCGGCAATCTCGTGCAGGCGCGACTGTCGCGCCACATCCATGCGCGCTCGGCAACCGTTACCGCCGGGAGTGGTCTCTCATGAGCAACTGGGAGCGCGTCTGGACCCTCGCGAACTGGCAGCGGCTGCTGTTCGGCGATCTTTTCACGCGCGGCCAACTTGGCGGCCTCGCGCTGACCCTCACAATCGGCTTGCTGGCGATCCTGGGATCGACGCTGATCGGAGCCATCGTCGGACTGATGCGCAACTCGCCGCGCCGCAGCCTGAACGTGCCGGCGATGATCTACGTGCAGGCCTTCCGCAATGTTCCGCTGCTGATCCTGGTCTTCTGGGCCTACTTCGTGCCGCCGGCGCTCGGCTTTCAGATCTCGAAGTTCATGAGCGTGCTCATCGCTCTGACGCTGTTCACCGGCGCGTATATTGCGGAGATCGTGCATAGAGGCATCAAGTCTGTCGCCCCCGCCAACATCGAAGCCGGTCGTGCTCTCGGCCTTGCAGGCTATCAGATCCACACCAAGATCGTCCTGCCGCAGGCCTTCTTCAACATGCTGCCTGCGCTCGCGGGGCGCTATGTGGTCTCGATCAAGAACACGTCGCTCGCGTTCCTGATCGGCCTCACGGATCTGACCGAGATCGGCAAGCAGATCGGCGCCCGTCTCATGACCGCGCCGCTCGAGGTCTATCTCACGCTCCTCATCATCTACTTCGTCGTCAATCGCGCGATATCGGCGCTTGTCCGTCTCCTCGAAGACCGCAAGCGCTTCAATCGTCTCTTCCTACGCATCTAACCCAACACAAAGAAGGATTCCGATATGGAACGCGCAAAGGCCAAGGAGATCGTCTCGACGTGGGCATTCCCGACAGTCAAGACAAGCTACATGGGCGGCCTCGAGGACCGGCCGATCCTCGCCAAATCAAAAGGTACGCTCGTCTACGACACCGACGGCAAGGAATATCTGGATTTTCAGTCCGGTCAGATGGGCGCGGGCCTGGGCCATCAGCATCCGCGCATGGTCAAGGTGATCACCGAGACGATGCAGTCGCTGCTCCATGCCAGCAATACAATGCTGAATACGGCGCGCCTGCGCCTGCATGAGACCCTCGGGAAGATCCTCCCGAAGCCGCTCAAGCGCTCCCTCTTCCTCGTCAGCGGCAGCGACTCGATCGAAGCCGCGATCGATCTCGGCCGGAAGGCCACCGGCGGTCTGGACATCATCGGCTTCCACTCGGGTTTGCACGGGTCGACATCGTATCTCACGCGCTCCCTTTCGTTCGCCTGGAGCCGACGCAAGCACACGGTCGTCGCCCCCGCGACATCGTCGATCATGACGCCCAATTGCTACCGCTGCCCGCTCGCGGAGAAGCATCCGACATGCGGCTTCGCCTGCCTCAAGATGAGCATGGAGCTGGCGGACGCGAACTTCACGAGCCAGCCCGCGGGTTTCATCGGTGAGCCGATCCTCAGCGCCGGCGGTGTGATCGTCCCACCACCCGGCTACTTCAGCGCGCTGCGCAAGGAGCTCGACAAGCGCGGCATGCTCATGATCTTCGACGAGTCGCAGACCGGTCTCGGCAAAACGGGTCATCTGTTCGGCTTCCAGCTTCATCAGAACGTCACTCCGGACATCATCACGATCTCGAAGCACTTCGGTGGCGGACTGCCGATCAGCGCCGTAATCACGTCCGATGAAATCGCGGAGAAGGCAGTCGCCAACGGCTACTTCGCCACGCGCTCGCACGCGACGGATCCGCTGCTTTGCGCGGCCGGTGAAGAGAGCGTCAAGATCGTGGTCGAGGAGGACATGGCAGGCAAGGCGCGCCGCATCGAGAGCCGCATCAAGGCCGCGCTCGCCGAGATGAGCAAGGAAATCGAGCTCATCGGCGACGTCCGCGGGCACGGCACGCTGCTCGGTGTCGAGCTCGTCACGGATCGCGAGAAGAAGACACCGGCCGATGCCGCGACCAGCCAGGTGGCGAAGCAGTGCCTCGACAATGGCCTCATCTTCCAGATCCGCGGCTATCAGGGCACGCAGAACATCATTCGGCTCGTGCCGCCCATGGTGTCGACGGATGCGGAGATCGACCGCGGTATGGCCCTCCTGTTCGACGCGCTGAAGGCGGCGCAGAAGAGCAGCAGTGATGTGAACGACACCATAGGTGCAGCCATGACGACAGTTGTACAGGACAGCGCTGCTGCCCGAACGGATCGGTTTGGCAATACGATCGACCCGACGGTCGGCTACGCCCGCGGGGCCGTCATCACAGACGAAGTGGCCGAGTCCCTGCGCCAGCAGCGTGCCTACACCATCGTGCGCGATCGCTACAAAAAGTACGGCGACGATGGCGTGTTCAATCTCACCGGCCTCATCCGCGCCTTCCCCTTCGAGGAGGGAGACGCGGATGCGATGCGCTCCTATGTGCACTTCATTGCGCGGTCGGAAGGGGAGCTGGAGCCGCTGGCAATCTCACGCATGGGCGGCAAGGCAGAGAAGCACGACGGCTTTCTTGCCACCCGCATCACCGCAGCGACGCTTGCAACGATGCTCACGGTGCTGAAGCCGGGGGACCGCGTCGTGTCGCTCGTCGCGGCCGACCGTTCGCATCCCTCGGTGCGCCAGGGCGTTGTCGTCGCTCAAGGCACGTTCGAGGAATTCACGAGCATCGATGCCTTCGAGGCGGCGGTTGCAGCCGGCGCGGCGCCGCGAGCAATCGTCGTCACGACGATATCGCCATCCAAGAACCATCTGCCGCGTTCGTTCGTCGAGCGCGCGGCATCCGCGGCGCGCAAGCGCGGTGCCTTGGTTATCCTGGACGACGCACATATGGCGGCGCGCATTTCACTGTATGACGAGCCGGGCGGGCTCGAGCTTGCCGACGCGGACATCGCCGTGTGGTCCATGGACAAGCATCTTGGCGGCCCGCGCTCAGGGTTCGTTGCCGGCAAGCGTGATCTTGTTCGCGCGGTGAAGGCGCGCGCGCTGGCGCTTGGCGTCGAGGCTCAGCTTGGCCAGTACATCGCCGCCGCTCATGCGGTTGCAGCCTTCGATCCGGAACCTATCCGCGAAGCGGCACGCATGTCCGTCCAGATCCGGGATGCGCTGCAGGACGCAGCCGAAGGCAAGATCTATCTCGCCGGCGCCGGCATCGCCGTCAGTGGCGAGGATTTCCTTGAACTGGCCTTGCGCAAGACCAACCATGACAAGACCAGCATCGTCCCGATCGAAGCGGTCGCATTCGCGTCGATGCGCATTCTGGAAGAGTTCGGAGGTGTCATGATCCCGGCGGTTGGCATGCCGGGCGCCGCGTGCACGTTCCGTGTCATGTGCTACCCGGACGGCGCGCGTTTTGGCCTGAAGCGCGTCGTCGACGCATGGCATACCGGCATGAACGAGCTGGTGGCCGCGCTGGACGAGCCTGAACGGATCGGCGGCACTCTTCTCCAAGATCATGGAGTTTGATCCGGGACGTCCAGTCATCGAGCTCCGAGCCTGGCTGTTGCCGTAGCTAGTCAGCGCAGCAAGACAAAGTTCCACCTCAGGCGCTTTGCGCTGCTACGGCTCGGTCTTCGGTAGCGCTCTCGCTACTCGGCCGGGACTGTCGGGGGTGCGCTCTCATTGCGTACCAATCCGGCCTGGCCTTCGCCGCCAAGGCGCCGGTGCAATCTGTCCAGCAGCAGATAGATGATCGGCGTGGTGTAGAGGGTGAGCACCTGCGACACCAGCAGACCGCCGATGATGGCGACGCCGAGCGGACGGCGCAGCTCCGACCCCGGTCCCGTTGCCATAGCGAGGGGGACGGCGCCGAGCAGTGCCGCAAAGGTCGTCATCATGATGGGACGGAAGCGCTCCCGTGCCGCCTCGATGATGGCCTGCTCGGGCGAGAGCTTCTGGCCGCGCTCGGCCTCGAGGGCGAAATCGACGAGCATGATGCCATTCTTCTTGACGATGCCGATCAGCAGGATGATGCCGATGAAGGCAATGACCGACAGCTCCATGCCATAGAAGCGCAGCGCAATCAGCGCGCCGAGGCCTGCCGATGGCAGCGTCGAGATGATCGTGACCGGATGCGCGAGGCTCTCGTAGAGTACGCCGAGCACGATGTAGACCGCGAGCAGCGCGGCAATGATCAGCAGCACCTGCATGTTGCCCTGCTGCGCGAAGGCCTTGGCATCGCCGGCCGCCTCGGCGCGGATGCTGTCCGGCAGGTGCAGCTCGGCAATGGCCTGCTTGATGGCGGCCTGCGCCTCGTCGAGCGTCATGTCCGCAGTAAGGCCGTAGCTGATGGTGACGGCGGGAAAGGGGCCTTGATGGTTGACCACGAGGGGCGCGAGCGTACGCGTTATGTTGACGACGCTGGTCAGCGGTATCTGCGCGTCGTCATAGCCAGGGACGAAGATGTGCTGCAGGTCCTCTGGATCCTGCTGATAGCGCGGATCCACCTCCAGGATGACGCGATACTGATTACGCTGGGTATAGATCACCGACACCTGGCGCTGAGCGAAGGCGTTGTTGAGCGCGTTGTTGATGTCCTGAATGCGCACACCAAGACGCGCCGCCGCCTGCCGGTTGATGGTGAGGTTCGCCTGCAAACCGCCTTGCTCGCGATCGCTGTTGACGTCGGCCAGTCCCGGGATTGCCGCTATCCGGTCCGCGACCCTCGGCGCCCAGGTATAGAGGTCGCCGGCATCGGTGCTCCACAGCGTGAACTGATAGTCTGAATCGGCCTGCCGCGCGCCCGTGCGGATGTCCTGCGCGGCGGCCAGGAAGACACCGAGGCCCCTCACCTGCGAAAGCTCGCGGCGCAGCCGGTCGATGACGCGGGCGGTCGGCAGATTGTTCCGCTCAGCGAGCGGCTTCAGACTGATGAACATGCGGCCGCGATTGGCCGAGGCGCTGAAGCCCGACGCGCCGACCGAGGAGCCGACATTGGCGACGGCGGGATCGGCCAGCACGATGTCGAGCGCCTGCTGCTGGAGCCTCGCCATCGTATCGAAGGACGTATCGGTGTGAGCGCGCGTCCCCGCGAAGATCAAGCCGGTATCGTCGCGCGGAAAGTAGCCCTTCGGGCTCTTGATGTAGAGATCCGCCGTAAGCACCACCGTGGCGATCAAGGTGGCCAGCATCACCACCTTGTGGCGGATGGCGATGGTCAGCGTGACCGTGTAGATGCGCAGGGCCCAGCCGAACACCGTTTCGACGATACGGTCGAGCCAGGTGGCGTTGGGGCTCGGCGGCGAGCGCACGAAATGCGCGCAGATCATCGGCGTCACGGACAGGGAGACGACGAGGGACACGGCAATGGCAAATACCAGCGTGACCGAGAACTCGCGCAGCAGACGCCCCATGACGTCGTTCATGAACAGCAACGGGATGAAGGCGGCAATGAGCGAGATGCTGATGGAGACGACCGTAAAGCCGATCTGCCGGGCGCCCTCCAGCGCCGCACGCATCGGCGACCAGCCCTTCTCGAGATTGCGGAACACGTTCTCGATCATGACGATGGCATCGTCGACGACGAAACCAACCGAGACAGCGAGTGCCATCAGCGTCAGGTTGTTGATCGAGAAGCCGGCGAGCCACATGGCGGCGCAGGTGCCGGCCAGCGACAGCGGCACGGTGACGCCTGCAGCGATGGTCGGCGTCGGCCGGCGCAGAAAGACGTAGACCACCACCATCACCAGCGCGATGGACAGCCCGAGCGTGATCTGCATGTCGTGAACGCTGGCCCGCAGCGTCGCCGTGCGATCGGAGAGCACGGAAAGCTCCATGCCTGCCGGCACCCACCACTTGATCTCGGGCATTAGCTCGAGAACGCGGTCGACCGTTTCGATGACGTTGGCATCGGCGCTCTTGACGATGGTGAGAAGGATCGCCGGCCGCCCGTTGAACATGGCCTGCGAGCGCGAGTTGCGCGTGCTTTGCTCGACAGTGGCCACGTCCTTGAGACGCACGACGGCACCGCCGGCAACCGACTTGACGATGATGCTCTCGTAGTCCTCGACGCTGCGGAGCTGGCTGTTCGCCTCCAGCGCGATGACATTGCGGTCGCCGTCGATGATGCCGAGCGGGGCAACGGCGTTGGCGCGCGTGATCGCCAAGCGCACAGTCTCGATGCTCATGTTCATGGCTGCGAGCTGGCGGGGATTGACGCGGATGCGGATGGCGGGCTGCTCGGCACCGGCGATGGTCACCTCGGCAACGCCGTCGATCTGCGAGATGCGCTGCGCGATGACGGTGTCAGCGGCATCGTACATGTCGCTCGCCGCGATGGTCTGGGATGTGAGCGCGAGGATCAGGATCGGCGCCGCGGCCGGGTTCGACTTTCGGAATCTGGGCAGCGAGGGCATGTCGGCCGGCAGTTCGGCAGCGGCCGCGTTGATGGCGGCCTGCACGTCCTGGGCTGCACCCTCGATGCTGCGGTTGAGCGCGAACTGGATGGCGATGCGCGTGCTACCGAGCGCGTTCGTCGAGGTGATCTCGGTAACGCCGGGGATCTCACCGAGCCGCCGCTCGAGCGGCGCGGCCACGCGCGCCGCCATGGTCTCGGGATCGGCCCCCGGCAGGCTGGCAGTGACGCGAATGGTCGGGAACTCGACCGAGGGCATGCTCGCGACAGGGAGGAAACGATAGGCCACGCAGCCGAGCAGCACCAGCCCGATCGCAAGAAGGATGGTGCCGATCGGCCGCTCGATGAAGGGCTGGGAGAAGTTCATCGCCTTCTCACTCCGTCGGCTGACGCGACAGCGGCACCGGCTCCTCGGGTACGTGGAATGCTCCGTTCGAGCCGGGCGCGAGGCGGACGCGCACGCGCTCCATGGCGAGGTAGATCACAGGCGTGGTGTAGAGGGTCAACAACTGGCTCAGCAGCAAGCCGCCGATGATGGAGACGCCGAGCGGGTTCCTGAGCTCCGAGCCGGTTCCGCTCTCGATCGCCAGCGGCAATGCGCCGAACAGCGCCGCGAGCGTGGTCATCATGATCGGCCGGAAGCGAAGCAGACACGCCTGCACGATCGCTTCGCGCGGGCTCATGCCCTGCTCACGCTCGGCCTCCAACGCGAAGTCGATCATCATGATCGCGTTCTTCTTGACGATGCCCATCAGCAAAATGATGCCGATGAGCGCCACCAGCGAGAGGTCCATGCCGCATAGCATCAGCGCGAGCAGGGCGCCGATGCCGGCTGACGGCAGCGTGGTGAGAATGGTGAAGGGGTGGACGAAGCTCTCGTAGAGCACGCCGAGCACGATGTAGATGGTGATGACGGCAGCGAGGATCAGCCAGGGCTGGCCGGCGAGCGAGCGGGTGAACTCGTCGGCATCGCCCGAGAAGGTGCCTGTCACCGACGAAGGCATGCCGATCTCCTGGCCGGCCGTTTGGACCGCATGGACGGCATCCCCGAGGGAAGCGCCCGGCGCCAGGTTGAAGCTGATGGTGACGGAGGGGAACTGGTCCTGGTGGTTGATGACGAGCGGCGCGGTGTGACGCTCGATCCTCGCCACGGCGCTCAAGGGCACCTGGGCGCCGCCGGCGCCGGGCACGTACACTTTGGTCAGAGCTCCGGCATCGCCCTGATATTGCGGCATGGCTTCGAGCACGACGCGGTACTGGTTGGCCTGGGCGTAGATGGTCGAGATCTGGCGCTGACCGAAGGCGTCGTTCAGGGCACCGTTGACCGCCTGCATCGAGACGCCGAGCCGGCTCGCGGTCTCGCGGTCGACGTTGACGAGGGCACGCAGGCCGCCGTCCTGCGCCTCGGACACGACCTCGCGCAACGCCGGTGAGTTGCGCAGTTTGTCGGCGAGCTTCGCCGACCAGAGGGCGACATCGTCGGCGTCGCTGCCGACCAGGGTGTACTGGTACTGGGCGCGGCTGGTGCGCGTGCTGATCTGGATGTCCGGCACGGGCTGGAAGTAGAGGATCACTCCCGGGATCCGCGCCACCTTGGTTTGCAGTCGCGCGACAATCTCGTCGGCCGTTGCCTGACGACCGTCGCGCGGCTTCAGGACAATCTTGAGATGGCCGGCGTTGGGCGTCGGATTGATGGCGCTGACGCCGATCACGCTGACCACGCCTTCCACATCCGGATCGGTGCGCAACTCGGCCGCGACCTTGGCCTGCAGGCGCTCCATTTCGGCGAAGGACACCTCCGGGCCGGCTTCCAGCACGGCGTTGACGAGGCCGGTATCCTGGGGCGGTAGGAAGCCCTTCGGCACGATCACGTAGAGCCCGATGGTGATGACAAGGGTGGCGACGGTGGTCAGGAGCGTTGCGCGCTCGTGGCGGAGCACCCATTCCAGGCTGCGGTGGTAACCTCCGAGCACCCACTCGATCATGCGGTTGAAGGCGCGCGCGATGGCTCCGCCGTCGCCGCTTTCCGTATGGCGCAGCATCCGCGAGCACATCATCGGCGTGAGCGTCAGCGAGACCACGGCGGAAAGCACCACCGCAATGGTGAGCGTCAGCGCGAACTCGCGGAACATGCGGCCGACGAGGCCGGTCATGAACAAGAGCGGGATGAACACTGCGATCAGGGACAGCGTCAGTGAGATCACGGTGAAGCCGATCTCGCGCGCGCCCTGGAGCGCTGCCTCGATCGGACGCAAGCCGCGCTCGAGGTGACGGACGATGTTCTCGATCATCACGATCACATCGTCGACGACAAAGCCGGTGCCGATGGTCAGCGCCATCAGCGACAGGTTGTTGAGGCTGAAGCCGCAGAACCACATCACGCCGAACGTCGCGACCAGCGAGAGCGGCAGCGCCACGCCGGCGATGATGGTGGCGCGCAGGCTGCGGAGGAACATGAATACGACGAGCACCACCAGCGCCACGCTGAGCACCAGGGTGAACTGCACGTCGTGCACGGAGGCGCGTATCGTACCGGTGCGGTCGGTCACCACGGTCAGCTCGGCGCCGCTCGGGATAGTGCGCTGCAGCCGCGGCAGCTCGGCGCGAATGCGTTGCACCGTCTGGATCACGTTGGCGCCGGGCTGACGGTACACGTCGATGATGACAGCGGGCACATTCTTGTACCAGCCGCCGACTTTGGTGTTCTCGAGGCTCTCGACGACCTCGGCCACGTCGCTCACCACGATGGGCGCGTTATTGCGATAGGTGACGATGACAGAGCGATAGGCTTCCGCGCTGGTGATCTGGTCGTTGGCGGCGATGGTGTAGGACTGGTGAGGGCCGTCGATCGAGCCCTTGGGACCGGACACGTTGGCGGCGACGATGGCGGTACGCAGGTCCGCCATGCTGAGCCCGTAGGCCGCCAGCCTCGCCAGATCCGCCCGGATGCGCACGGCGGGCTTGATGCCGCCCTCGACCGACACGTGGCCGATGCCGGGTACCGAGCTCAGACGCTGGGTCATCAGCGTGTCGGCGAGGTCGCTCAAGGCGCGTAGCGGGATGTTGGGCGAGGTCAGCGCCAGCGTCATGATCGGCGCGTCTGCCGGGTTCACCTTCGAGTAGGTCGGCGGATAGGGCAGATTGCGCGGCAAGGTGGAGCCCGCCGCGTTGATGGCGGACTGCACGTCCTGAGCGGCAGCGTCGATGTCGCGCGTGAGCTGGAACTGCAGCGTGATCTGGCTGATGCCGTAGGAGGAGGACGAGGTCATGGTGGCGAGCGCGGGGATCTGCCCGAGCTGCCGTTCGAGGGGCGCCGTCACCAGGTTGGCCGTGGTTTCCGGATTGGCGCCCGGGAGCTGCGTCGTCACCTGGATGGTGGGGAAATCGACTTGCGGCAGGGAGGCCACCGGCAACAGCCAGTAGCCGAGCGCGCCGCCGAGCGCCACCGCAAAGCCGAGCAGCGAGGTCGCGATCGGACGCCGGATGAAGGGGGATGACACGCTCATTGAAGGACCGTGTTATCCGCCTTGCGTTGGCTCCTGCCGGCCGCGAGCGCGGCGGCCTTGCACGTATCTGAGAGCTGCCCAGCATTGGCCCGCAAGCAGCCGCGAATGCCTTGCCGCTCGACGCCAGGACAGAGCTTCTGCACATCAGCGGCACAGGCGGTCGCGACGACGTTGCGCGGATCGGTCTTGGTCTCGGGCTTAGCGCTGACCGGCGCGGGGCTACCCGGCGTCTCGGGCGCGCTGACGTCGACGCGTGCGCCGTCCTTGAGGCGGGCAAACCCGGTCGTCACGATGCGGTCGCCGGCGGCAACACCCGTAGCGATCACCGCTTCGCTCTCGTTCTGCATGGTCAGCGCCACGGGCTTGAGCGCCACCTTCTCTTCGGCTTCCACGACATAGACGAACGTGCCGTTGGGGCCGCGCTGAACTGCCGGAGTAGGAACGACCACGACCCGCTCGAGCGTGTCGATCAGGATGCGCACGTTGACGAACTGGCCGGGCCAGAGCTGCAGGTTCGCGTTGGGAAACTCTGCCTTCATGCGGATGGTGCCGGTGGCCGAGTCGACCTGGTTGTCGATCACCTGCAGTGTGCCGTGGTCGAGCACGACCTGGTTGTTGGAATCGAGGGCATCCACGCTGAGGACCCTGCTGGCGAGCGCCTTGTTGACCTGAGCGAGCTGCTGCTGCGGCAGGGTGAACAGCACCGAGATCGGCCGCACCTCCGTGATCATGACGATACCGGCATCGGCCGCGCGCACGAGGTTGCCCTGGTCGACCATGCGAATGCCGGTGCGCCCGTCGATGGGAGAGATGATGGTGGTGTAGTCCAGGTAGGCGCGGGCGTTGGCGATCGCCGCATCGTCCTGCTTGAGCTGAGCGGTGAACTGAGCAACCAGCGCGTTTTGCGTATCGATGGTCTTTTGCGCCACGACGTTGCCCCCGAGCTGGGAATAGCGCTCGAGGTCGCGCTTGGCATTCTCGAGCTGGACCTCATCGAGAGCCTTCTTGGCGATCGCCTGGTCGAGCTGGGCCTGATACGTCGCGGGGTCTATCTTGGCCAGCACGTCGCCCTTCCTGACCTCCTGGCCCTCCTTGAAATTGATGCTCAGGATGCGGCCATCGACCTGCGGCCGCACGACGACTGAATTGCGCGCCTTGGCGGTGCCCACGCCATGGAGATAAACCGGAACATTATCCAGTCGAGCCGACGCCGCGAGCACCGGCACCGCGCTGATCCCACCCCCCATGCGACGTGCGCCGCTCATTTTTTCCTGAACGGCCGGCAGGGTAGTCACATAAAAGACGCCACCTCCGATTGCGCACACAATGGCAACCGCCAGCAATCGCTTGAGCAGCTTCAACACCTTGAATCCTTTCACAGATGGCCGGCCGGCTTAGTGCGATCCGTCGTATAGCGCCGCTGGAGCTGGCGGAGCATAGCCTCGGGACCGCAAAGAGATATAACGCGCCAGCCGGAACAAACCGTCGCGGCGCATCTCCGGTACGCCCTCCCCCTCGTTCACATTCAATGTCCGGTTACAGCCCCGGCCGGCATCATGCTCAGGCTCGCGCGCCATTGATGCGGACAGGGAGTGAAAAGTGGCGGCACCGAGATGCCTTTATGATGGCGCGGCTCGGCGGGCCAACAGACTGGAGCGTCCCCCGCAGGCGCATCCTGATGGGGATGGCTATAAGATGCTCTCACCGTATATATGTGTGAGAGCGAGCTTGTCTCATTTCCGGCCATCTCCCATTTTTGCAAATCCGATCGGGGATTCGCAGCATGAGCCAAACCAGCGCGGGCGTCGAAACCCAGGCAGCCGGCCGCTTGCTCGCCCGGCTGCGCCATCTACAGGCGGACCTGCCGCCGACGGCCCGACGCATCGCCTCCTATATCGACACGCATGCGGAAGAGATCATCCGCATGTCGATCACCGAGCTTGCCGACCAGGTGGAGGCGAGCGAAGGCAGCATCGTGAGCCTGTGCCGCCGGCTCGGCGCAAGCGGCTTCCAGGAGCTCAAGATCCTGATCGCCAGGGAACTCGTCGAGCCGATGCAGTTCATCCAGGAAGATCTGCACGAGGGCGACAGCATCAGCGAGGTCAGCGGCCGCATCTTCGCGGCGCACGCCAACTCTCTTGCAGACACGCGCAAGCTGCTGTCGACAGAGGCGCTCGGCCAGGCGGTGGAACTCATCCGTGCCGCGGCGCGGATCGACGTCTACGGCATCGGCAGCTCGGGCCCGATCGCAGTCGACCTCGCCTACCGGCTCATGCAGCTCGGGCTTCGAGCAGCGGCGACCATTGACTCGCACATGCAGGCGGTCAATGCCGCCATGTCCGGGCCGGATGTCACCGTGGTCACCGTCTCGCACTCCGGGAGCACAGTCGAGACCGTGCTGGCAACACGGCTTGCAAAGGAGGCGGGCGCCAAAGTGATCGGCATCACGCGCCTCGGCAGGTCTCCGCTGCAGCGCTACTGCGACGTGGTGCTGCATACCGTCGCCAACGAGACGCGCTATCGCCCCGAGGCTATGAGCAGTCGCGTCGCGCAACTCGCGATCGTGGATACGCTGGTGAGCTGCTGCGCCCTCGCGGATCCGGAGCGGTCCGTCGCCAAGCTGCAGCTCAGCGCGCGCGTCATCGCCGAGAAAAGATATTGAGCAGCGAGCTCGCGAGCGCCGGGCCGGAGAGAATGTCGACGCCCCTCGTCGGTGAGGCCGAGGCAGGGCGCGACAAGGGTGGCTATCGGCGCGCGCCGTCTGACACGAGCCACGTGAGACAATCTCACTTCATCGCATCAGAATATTGAAATAAATTCATTAGACTGTCACACGTCGCCCCTACGTTGCAGCGCAGAAAGCGCGAGGGGCAGATGAAGATTGCGATCATTGCGGACATCCATAACGGCACCGAGACCAGGAATTGCCCGCTCAAGGACCCGGGCTTCCCCGTGGTCGAGGCGGTGGAGCAATTCGTGGAGCGGGCGATCAGCGGAGGCGCGGATCTGCTCCTCGAGCTCGGCGATCGCATCAATGACGTCGATCACGAGACCGACACGGCACGGGCTAAGGAACTGGCGCCAGCCTTCAAGCGCTTCCCGCGCCACCGCGTGCACCTGCTGGGCAACCACGACGTCATCAACCTGACCGCGGCGGACAACGAGGCCATTTTCGACTGCTCATTTGCAAGCCGCGTCGTCGATCTTGGCGACGTGCGCCTGATCGCCTGGCAGCCGAACGTGGCATTCGACTATGAGAAGGGCAGCTTCCGGCCGACGGCGGGACATCTCACCTGGCTGGTGCAGGCCCTGCTCGAGGATGAGCGCCCGGCCATCATCGCAACGCACGTGTCGCTCGCGGGACGCGCCCAGACCGGGAACTTCTACCACCACTTCCATCCAACCTACTCGACCTATCCCGACCACGAGGCGGTCCGCAACGCCGTGGAAAGGACCGGGCGGGTGGCGATCTGGCTGTCCGGCCACTCGCACTGGAACACCTGGACCAATATCGCCGGCATCCATCACTTCACCGTTCAATCACTGTCGGAACGGTTCACGACCTATCCCAGGACTGCGGCGGCGTTCGCCGACCTCACCATCGAGAAGGGGCAGTTCACGCTCGAGGTGCACGGCAACGATCCGCTTTACCTGCGTCTGCCGTTCCAGAAATCCAGCGAGCAGTTCTGGGTGTCCCCGATCGTTCGCCGATAGGCCCGCTGCGGAGTTCAAGTCATGGCGACGATCGAGATCTTGGACATTGAGAAGCGCTACGGCGACACGAGCGTCTTGAAGAACGTCTCGCTCTCGGTCGAGGACGGCGAGTTCCTGACCCTGGTGGGGCCATCCGGGTGCGGGAAGTCGACCCTGCTTCGTATCATTGCCGGACTGGAGGCGCCCGATGCCGGCGCGCTACGCATTGCGGACCGCGACGTAGCCAAAGACCGGCCCAAGCAACGCAACGTTGCCATGGTCTTCCAGTCCTACGCGCTCTATCCCCATCTGACGGTCCTCGACAACATCGTCATGCCTCTGCGCATGCGGCGCCTGACTGCAGCGCAGCGCTTCCCCCTGCTCGGCCGATGGATGCCGGGAACGCGGCGGATCGAGCGGGAGATCCGCGCCGAGGCCGAGCAGGTCGCCTCGCTTCTCGGGGTCGAGCCGCTGCTCGCCCGCAAGCCGGGGCAATTGTCGGGAGGACAGCGCCAACGCGTTGCGCTCGGACGCGCCATGGTGCGGCAACCAGCGGTGTTCCTGATGGACGAGCCGCTGTCCAACCTCGATGCGAAGCTGCGGGTGCAAATGCGCAGCGAGATCATGGCCCTGCATCGCCAGATCGGCGCCACCTTCGTGTACGTGACGCACGACCAGGCCGAAGCCATGACAATGTCAGACCGGGTCGCGGTCATGATGGAGGGCGAGCTGTTGCAGGTCGCCGCGCCAGAGCAGCTCTATTCCGATCCGGATGACTTGCGCGTGGCGGAAATGATCGGCAGCCCGCAGATCAACGCCGTTCCCGTCCATGCGCTGAACCGGCAGCTCTGTCTCGCCTGGCAGCTCTCGCAAGACACGGCGGTGGCCGCGTTCCGTCCGGAAAACGCCATCATCATCCGCCCGGCCGATGCGACGCTCAACGGCACCGTGGCCGTGTCCGAGCATCTCGGGGCCGATGTCTTCGTCCATGTCCGCCTGGATGGCGACGCCGGCACCATCGTGATCCGCACCGATCGTACCAGCCCGCGGCATACCGCTGGGACTGCCGTAGGCGTCAGCGTGGAAGGCCGACACGTGCTGCGGTTCGACGCGAAAAAGAAGCGCTGCTGTCCGAGCCAGGATCACGGGGCTCTGGTCGCATGACGGCGCTATCGTCCCCGCGCAACGCAATCAGCGCAGCCGGAGCCAGGCCGGTCTCGGCCAGCAAGCAACGCGGCGATCGGCGCGGCTGGCTCTACAGTGCGCCCGCCGTGGTGACGATGGGCGGGCTGCTGTTCGGACCGCTGCTTGCGGTGATGCTCTTCTCGTTGACCGACTGGCAGCTCGGCCAGGAACAGTTCTCGTTCATCGGTGCGCGCAATTTCCAAGAGCTGTTCGCCGATACCGTGTTCTGGAAATCGCTGCGCAATACCTTCCTCTATGTGCTGCTGGTCGTGCCCGGAACAGTCATCCTCGGGCTCATCGTCGCCGTGCTGCTCGAGTCGAGCAACGAGCTGAAAGGCTTGTACAGGACGGCGCATTTCATCCCTGTGATGGCGGCAACATCGGCGATGGCCATCGTCTGGGGAACCATGCTGCATCCGACGATCGGCCTGTTCAACCACATCCTATACGGGCTCGGATATTCTGGCGTGAGCTGGCTGCGCGACGAGCACACGGCACTCCTGGCCCTGGTCCTGATCGGCATCTGGCAGGGCTTCGGCTACGCCATGGTCCTGTTCATCGCCGGACTGAAGGCGATCCCGCAGAACCTGTACGATGCGGCCGAGATCGACGGGGCCGACAGCGTGATGGACCGGATGCGGCTCGTCGTCCTGCCGATGATCGGACCGGTGCTGATGTTCGTCATGGTCGTCACGGCCGTGCGCGCATTCTCCGTCTTCGACACCGTTCGCGTCCTGACGGCGGGCGGTCCGAACTACAGCACCGATGTCCTGCTGTACCGGCTCAACACGGAAAGCTTCGACTACCTGCGGACCGGCTACGGCGCGGCTCTGACGGTGGTGTTCCTCGGCATTGTGATCGCGATCACCCTGCTGCAGGCCAAGATCATGGATAGACGAGTACATTACTCATGACACCGCTGTCGCTAGGAACGAAGGGCAAGGTCCTTCGCTGCGTGATCCTGAGCGTAACTGCGCTGTTCGCGCTGTTGCCGTTCATGTGGATGCTGAGCCTGTCGATCAAAACAACCCCGGAGATCTACCAGGCGCACTTCCATATCCTGCCCGAGAGCTTCGCCGGATTCGACAACTACCGGGTGGTGTTTGCCAGCGCACCCATGCTTCGCTTCCTGCTGAACGGCGTGCTGGTCTGCGCAGCGATTTTCATGGTGCAGCTCCTGGTCTGCATTCCCTGCGCTTACGCGCTGGCCAAGCTGCGCTTCCGGGGCCGAGATACCCTGTTCTCGGCAG
>ERZ778022.1505-NODE-1505-length-30663-cov-4.367486_pt1 | contig 30663 bp, 29 predicted proteins | sample MGYA00375752_ERZ778022 | MGnify/ENA primary metagenome ERZ778022 (study PRJEB29350, sample SAMN05389826) | bioreactor metagenome | isolation source: Thiocyanate bioreactor | place: South Africa: University of Cape Town | collected 2014-04-04 ...
CGCGCAATCACGCAATCCGCCGCCGGAGCGATCGATTTCCCGCTCCTGACCCGCTGGAATGCGCCGGAAAACCTGGAGGTCACCCTTGAGCCTTCCGGCAATGACCGTGTCTTCTTTGTGGACGGGCGGTTTTTCGAGAGTTTTTCCGTCGAAGGCATAGACCCGCCGCAGAAGGCGACCACGATCAGAAATGGCCTGACCGGCTATGTATTCGCAAGCGATGCGGAGCATCCCGTCCGCATCGTCTTCCGCCTGCAGACGCAATCGCCCGGTCTGCGCCGAATGTCGCTGGGCATCGACGGCGACGTCTCCGAACATATCAGTTTTGTCTTTCCATAAGGCCGCACCATGGACGCCGTCATCCGCGGGCTTGCGATCTATTTCACGCTTCTCGCCATCATCAGATTATCCGGAAGGCGCACGCTTGCGCAAATGACGCCGTTCGACCTTGTCATCGTGCTCGTCATTTCGGAAACGACGCAACAGGCGATGCTCGGCGACGACTTTTCCATTACCAATGCGGTCCTCCTGATCCTGACCCTTTTCACGACCGATATTGCGCTTTCCTATGTCAAGCGCTGGTCCCCGAAAACCGGACATATCATCGACGGGGTGCCGACCGTTTTGGTGACCAACGGCGTCTATGACGAGAGGGCCCTTCGGGGATGTCGACTCGACAAGGACGACGTGATGGAAGCCGCGCGCGTCCAGGAAGGAATAGAAAGCGTCAGGGACGTGAAATTCGCCATCCTGGAAGTCAGCGGCGCCATCAGCATCGTGCCGAAGAAGACGGACTAGACAGCGCTTCGCGTCGAGGCGACGTCTCGGCTTGCCGTCATCTTTGATGAGCGAGCACGGCAAAGACGGGAGGGCGCGCGGCACATCGAACACAGATGCAGACGGCAAAGCGCAGCGTTTGCCAGCGAGGGCGCAAAGGCCCAAAAGATCGGTCGCGGCATTGTGTCACCCTCTGTCATAACTTTTGCGGCGGCCCTATTTCATCCTGCTACCATATGATATAGACGACTATCATTAGTACCCTAATAATAATGCCGTCTATGGACACAACCGCACATTCGCTTGCCCTCCTCAACGATATCGCCCGCCTGCTGCGGAAGCGATTCCAGCAGCGGGCGCAGAGCCTTGGGCTGACGCGCGCGCAATGGCGCACGCTTGCCTATCTCTCGAAGAACGAGGGCATCCACCAGGGCGGACTGGCGGAACTGCTCGAAATCGAGCCGATCGCGCTGGTGCGCGTGCTCGACAAGCTGGCCGAGCGCAGCCTGATCGAGCGTCGTCGCCATCCGACCGACCGTCGCATCTGGCTTCTCCACCTGCGTGACGAGGTGCGGCCGCTGCTGGACGAGATCCATGCGCTGGCCGACGTGACGCGAGCGGAGGCGCTCTCGGGCATTGCGTCGGCGCGGCTGGCGGAAGCCTTTGACGTCCTTTCCGAAATCAAGACCAACCTCGTGGCTGCGTGCGAAACACCGATTGCCGAAAAAGAGCAGAAGCATGGCTGACAAACCCACTTTTCGCGTCGTTTCCGATGCCGACGCAAAACCTGCCTCTCCCGAAGCCGAAGCTGGCGCCGCGCAGGAAACGGTCGCGGAAGCGCCCTCCTCCGTCTCCGCTTCGACGCCTGCCGCGCCGCCGGTCGATATCCGCCCACGCCGCAGGCGCAGTCTCATGCGACCCCTGCTGTTTTCCCTGCTGCCGGTGGCGCTGGTCGTCGGCGGTTATTATTACGTCAATGGCGGCCAGGATGGCCACCGACAATGCCTATATCCAGGCCGACATGGTCGGCATCACCACCGATGTCTCCGGCATCGTCGAGCGCATCGACGTGCATGAAAACGAGACGGTCAAGGCTGGCCAGGTGCTGTTCAGCCTGCGTCCCGATGCCTTCCGCATCACACTCGAGGGCGCAAAGGCGCAACTCGGCGTTCAGCGCAACCAGATCGAAAACCTGAAGGCGAGCTATCGCCAGTCGCTGGCCGAAATCACCCAGGCGGAAGCGGACCTTCCCTATTTCCAGGCGCAGTTCGATCGCCAGCAGAATCTGGTCAACAGCGGCGGCGCGACCCGCTCGGCCTATGACGAGGCCAAGCACAATCTCGATGCCGCCCGGCAGAAGGTCGCGGTTTCCAAGGCCGAAGCGGCGGCGACGCTTGCCCAGCTCGGCGGTGATGCCGAGCCGCCGGTCGAACAGAACCCGATTTATCTGCAGGCGAAATCCAACGTCGACAACGCACAGCGCGAGCTGGATCATAGTGTGGTGCGCGCCCCTTTTGACGGCGTGGTCACCAATGTCACCGCCTTGCAGGTCGGTTCCTATCTCCAGGCCTCGCAACAGGCGTTTTCACTTGTCGCCACCGATCGCCTCTGGATCGCGGCCAGTCCCAAGGAAACCGAGCTGACCTATGTCAAGCCCGGCCAGGACGCGACGATCGAGGTCGATGCCTATCCGGGCGTGATCTGGAAAGGCAAGGTCGAGAGCATCAGCCCGGCCTCCGGCTCGTCCTTCTCGCTGCTGCCGGCGCAGAACGCCACCGGCAACTGGGTCAAGGTGGTGCAGCGCATTCCCATGCGCGTCAGCATCGAGGATACCGCCGGCAAGCCGCCGCTGCGCGTCGGCATGAGCACTGTCGTCGATGTCGATACCGGTCATGTCCGCGGCCTGCCGGATTTCGTCCAGGCGCTGGTGGATCGTTTCAACGGCAAGGTTCATGGCTAGCGCAACCGCATCCCCGGCGGCCGTGGTCGCCAATCGCGGCGCCATCACCGCCTGCGTCATCCTCGCAGTCATCATGCAGGCGCTGGATACGACCATCGCCAATGTGGCGCTGCCCTTCATCCAGGGCAGCGTTTCGGCTTCCGCCGACCAGATCAACTGGGTGCTGACCTCCTACATCGTCGCGGCCGCGATCATGACGCCGCCCTCCGGCTTTCTCGCCGCCAAGTTCGGCCGCAAGCGGGTGCTGCTGACGGCGATCGCCGGCTTCGTCGCCGCCTCCGTGCTGTGCGGGCTGGCGCAATCGCTAAACCAGATCGTCGCCTTCCGCCTGTTGCAAGGCCTGTTCGGCGCCTCGCTGGTGCCGCTGTCGCAGGGCATCCTGCTCGATATCTACACCGTGGAGGAGCGCGGCTCCGCGATGGCGCTGTTCGGCGTCTCGGTGATGGTCGGGCCGGTGCTCGGGCCGGTCATCGGCGGCTGGCTCACCGACAATATCAGCTGGCGCTGGGTGTTCTACATCAACGTGCCGATCGGAGCGCTCGCCTTTGCCGGCATCGTTATCTTCGTGTCGGAAACGAGGCGGGACGCGCTGGCCCAGCTCGACTGGTTCGGCTTCGGCATGATGAGCCTGTTCATCGCCTCGCTCCAGCTCTTCCTCGATCGCGGCGCGCAGCTCGACTGGTTTTCCTCCGGCGAAATCATGATCGAGGCCATCGTCTGCGCCTCCGCCTTCTACCTTCTGTTCGTGCATACGCTGACGGCGGACAAACCATTCGTCAACCCGCGGCTTTTCCTCGACCAGAACTTTGCCGTCAGCATGGTGTTCATCTTCGTAATCGGTATCACCTATCTGGCGTCGCTGGCGCTGATGACGCCCTACCTGCAAACGTTGATGGGCTATCCGGTCATCACCGCCGGCATCGTCATGGGGCCGCGCGGCGTCGGCACGATGGTGTGCATGTTCATCGTCGGCAAGTTGATCGGCAGGGTGGATACGCGGCGGCTGCTGCTCGCCGGCCTCGGCCTGACGGCCTGGGCGATGTATGACATGACCGCCTGGACGCCCGAGGTTTCGCAATGGACCATCGTCTCGGTCGGCTTCATCCAGGGCGCCGGCCTCGGTTTCCTGTTCGTGCCGCTGACGACCATGGCCTTCTCCACCCTGCCGCCGCAGATGCGCGGCGACGGCACGGGCCTCTACAATCTGTCGCGCAATATCGGCTCCTCTGTCGGCATTTCGCTGGTCACGGCACTGATTACCGAGAACGTCCAGAGAAACCATGAAAGCATCGCGGCTTACGTCACCCCGTTCAACCATGCTTTCAGCAATCCCGCCGTCATGGAGCACCTCAACCCGCTGACGGCCACCGGTCGCGCGGCGCTCGACGGCGTCATCACCCTGCAGGCGACGATCATCGCCTACATGGATGATTTCAAGCTTTTGATGCTCCTGTCGCTCGGGGCCATGCCGCTGGTGTTGCTGCTGCGAAAACCACGCGCCGCGCCGGTGGTCGATCACAGCGTCGCCATGGAATAGGCTGGTGCGCCATCCGTTCCGGCAAACGGAAACGAAGACGGCCCGGATCACTGCGCGGCATCGAGCCTGCGATAGGTATCCGCTTCGGTGACGATCGTGTCCATCGGTATGTCATGCGGCTGCGGGAAGATCGAGGATAGCCGCGCCTGCTCGTAACCGATACCGATGACTCGGGGCTTGGCCGGCATCGCCGCCAGCGTCCGGTCGAAATAGCCGCCGCCGTAACCCAGCCGGAAGCAGAGCGCATCGAAACCGACGACAGGGGCGAGGACGATATCGGGTATGCAGGGATCGGCCACGGCCGGGACCGGGATGTTCCAGACACCGCGTTCCAGCTTTTCGCCCGGCGCCCAGCGATGGAAGGCGAGCGGTTGCGCCTTCTCGACGACGACCGGCAGCGCGCAGGCCCCGCCCCCGGCGATGATCTCGACGACCAAAGCCCGCGGATCGGGTTCGCCTTTGAAAGGCCAGAAGATGCTGACGGTGCGGCCGTGAAGCTCGCCCAGTTCATCGCGCAGGCGCGCCATGACCGAACGGTCGAGCAGGTCGCGACGCTCGGCGGAGAGCCGCATCCGCTGGCCGATCAGGTGCTCCCGGCTCGCCTTGCGCCAGCGCGCCACATCGAGCCGGGTGCGGTCGTCGACGCTGGAATAACCGGCTTCGAATTCGTGCATCATGCAGGGCGGCGAGGAAAAACAGGCGGGGTCGTCTTCAGGCTTCATGGCACACTCCCAGCGCTCGGCATCCGTTCAGTCCCGCGATATCGGCCACCCGCGTCCGCATCAGCGTCGCGCCTTCGTCGAGCGCACTGACGAGGGCGGCGGTGTCGCTCTGGTGCACGACGCGATGCCAGGTGCCCCAAATCCGCCCGCGTCTTCCAAAGACGCGACGTGCCACCATAACATTGCGTCAGCCGATGACGATATCCGTCTCGCGCATGCGCCCGCACAGCAGATCAACCGCCGCCCCGCCACAAGCGGCGACCATGCCGGCGTCGTGCGTGCAGACAACTGAATATTATTGCGGGATGACCGCAAAACTCTTGCAAGTCATCCCGCAAGCGGCGTGCGCCGGACCCGTGTCAGCATCGGGGCATATTCCACCAGGAACAGTCCGAAAGAAGCCATCCACAGCAGCGCCGAAACGGAGAGAATCTCCTGGTAGAACTCAGGCGCGATTTCCGCGAGGGGGCGAAGGACGGCCGCGCCGATCAGGCAGGCATAGGCGAGGCAGGTGGTGCGCGAAGCGGCGAGATCGCGGCCGGTATGGCCACGCGTCGCGCGACCCATCACAGCCAGCATCATCAGCCCGATGGCGCCGACCGTGACGACATGCAGGGCCGAGTAAGGGTTCAGGTGTCCCGCCGCCGCGCAGGCAATGGCGAGGAAGCCGAAGGCGACGAAGGCATAGGCGACATGCAGGATCGCCAGCAGCGGTTCTGAACGCACCGTCCAGCCGCGCCAGCGCCACAGCCGCACGGCATGGGAGAGCGCGGCCGCGCCGGCGACAACGACGGTCAAGGGATGCTCCGGAAGCGCGATCCAGCTTGCCAGCGCCAGCGCGGCCAGCGCGAGGCAGGCGACGTCATAACCGTTCATTGGCGTCGGAAAGCGCGTTTCGCCCGCGCGGTTCAGCCAGTTGCGGGTGAAACTCGGGATGATGCGGCCGCCGATGATGCAGATCAGCAGCAGATAGGCGCCCGCCGCCGCCCGGCTCGCCATGGCGGGATCGCCATCGGTCAGCACCGCATGGTGGAAGACGAGATTGGCCGAGGCCAGCAACGCCACCCCGAACAGCACCTTCAGGTCCTTCCATTTGCGTCCGGCGACAATTTCGCGCACGCAGATGAGCAGCAGGACAGGAAGAAAAAGGCTTTCGATGGCGATGGCGACATCCACATGGACGATGTCGGGCTGCAGGAAGGCGAGCCGACCGAGCAGCCAGAGGCCGGCAAGCCCCATCAGCGGCTTACCCGAGACCGGCAGACGGCCGGTCCAGTTGGGCACGGCGGTCAGCAGAAAGCCGGCCAGTACCGCCGGCCCGAAGCCGAACAGCATTTCATGCGCATGCCAATGAACCGCGCCATAGGTGCCGCCGACGGGCAGACCGGTTGTCAGCGACAGGATCCAGAGCAGCATGGCCAGCACCGCCCAGAGGCCGGCGCCCAGGAAGAAGGGGCGAAAACCATAGGAAAAGACGACCGGCCCGGTCGTCTTCAGGCCCCGCGGAACAGGCTTTCTGGCCGCCGCGAAGGGATGTATCTGGCCGGTCGTCTTCATGATCGTCACCTTTCGGTCATTTCGCCGCAGCGACGGCCTTTTCGAGGCGGTCCTGCACCGGCTTCGGCTTCTTGGCGGCCATGATGGCGTCGAGATTGGCGGGATGATCGCCGACGACGATCAGGGCGGCCATGCCCATCGCATAATGCGGCGTGCATTTGACGAGATAGGCGCCTTCCTTGGTCACCGGCAGGCTGAAGGTGTCGTTCATCTTGCTCTTGAACGGCTCGACGCCTTCGGGGATCATGTCCTTGACGGATTCGACGTTGTGGCCCTTGTCGATCGGCTTGAAAACGATGGTGTCGCCGGGATTGGCCTTGATATAAGCGGGCTCGAATACCATGGCGCCGGCGGCGCCCTTGTTGAGCATATGCACTTCGATTTCGGCGGAAAGCGCGGGGAAGGCCATCAGGGCCATGAAGCCGGCGGCTACGAGAGTACCGGTTGCGCGAATAAGCATGTCAGTCTCCATTGGTTCAAGGACTGGCATGGGTGTACGCCCGGTGCGGCGCCCCCTCTTTGCGGGGGAACAAAGAGCGGGAAATATCCGGCGGTCAGTCGTTTTCCTCGCCCGCGAGACGGCGCAGCCCCGGCAGGTCGGTGATCACCAGAAGCTGGCGACCGCCCTTGACCAGCCCCTTCGTTTCCCAATGGCTGAGGATGCGCGAGACGGTATGTAGCGTCGTGCCGGTCATCTCGGCGATGTCCTGGCGCGAAACGGGAAAATCGATGCGGATTTCAGCGCCCGATATCACGCCCGCCTCCCGCGCCAGCCGGATGACGGCATGGGCGACGCGACCCTCGACGTCATGCGTCGACATTTCCCGCAGACGCTCGTGGGCGGCATCGAGACGCTGGCCGATCATCTGCATGGTGTTGATGGCGAGTGTCGGGCTGCGCTGCAGGATGTCGTGCATCATCGTCATCGGCCATGCCAGGGCGATGCTGTCCACGGCGGCGACCGGCGTGCCCGGATACTGGGGGCGGCCGATGGCCATCGCGACGCCGAACAGATCGCCCGGATTGACGACACGCACGATGAATTGCTGGCCGTCGGCGGTGACCTGCAACACCTTCAACCGGCCCCGCAGCAGCAGGAAGAAATGCGTCGCATCCTCCCCTTGCTGGAAAACCGCCGCCCCTTTGGCGTAATTGCGCTGGACCGCATGGGTCAGCAACCTGTCCAGCGCCGTAGCGTCGAGCCCCTGCAAGATCGGCAGGACCTCGACGAGTTCACGATCAATCATGATGCGTCCCTGTTCCTCTCGCGTCAGCCGGGGTTTTAGGACGAGAATGCAGGCGATGCAAACGCTTGGTCGCGCTTCAGGCGGAAAGAACCAGCCTTTTCCCGTCGCGCTGGCGCAGATAGACGGTGATATTGCCCTGCGCCTTCACCACCCGGGCAATTTCCTCCGGCGACATCAGGCTGAATGCCGTCGCCCAGGCATCGGCCCCAGCCGCATCCGGCGCGACGACGGTGAGATAGGCATAGAGCGAGGCGGAAAGGCCGGTTCTGGGGTCGAGCAGATGATTGAAGCGTCCGCTGGCATCGAAACTGAAACCCTCGGCGCTCGATGTCGCCAGCGCCTTGCCGGCAAGATCGACGAATCGGTCGGGCGTTGCATCGCTTTCCAGCGTCGACAGGCCGACCCGCCAGGGGGTGCCGTCCGGCCGAGTGCCGAGCGCGCGATATTCGCCCATATCCACGAGGCTTTGCGTCAGGCCGTTCTCGGCCAGGAGAGCGGTGATGCGGTCGGTGATATAACCCTGAGCCACGCCGTTGAGGGTCAACGCCATGCCCCGACGGGAGAAGGCGATGCGGTCGGCATTGGCGCGCAGCGCATCGAAACCCACCAGATCCAAGGCCTGCCGCATCTCCTCGGCAGCCGGCCCGGCCGGATCGGGGTCGCTGGCGGAAAAATGCCGGAAGAGGCATGTCCATAACGGCTGCACCGTCGGGTCGAACAGCCCGCCGCTTTCGCGGTGAATATCGCGGCAGCGGGCAAGCAGGTCCACCATTTCCGCGGACGGAGCGGCAAGGGCGCCGGTGCGGTTGAGCAAGGCGAGTTCGGAATCGGAACGAAACAGGCTGAAGATCGCCTTCAGCCGCTCGGTCTCGGCCTCGATGCGGCCGAAGAGCCGCCTAGCCTCCGCCTTGTCCGGATGGTTGAGGACGATCATTGCCGGCGCGCCCAGCGCAAAGCCGTGCCAGACTTGTGCGCCGTCTTCGGCGCGCACTGCGCGCGGCGGCAGCAGGCTCAGGCCAGCGAGCGCGGCGCTGATACCGATAAAGCGTCTGCGGGACATGCGGTCCACCATGATACATCTCCTTCAGAGCATTTTCAGCAAAACCACAAAACGCGGTCCCGCCTCCGCACATGCGGCAAAACAGGGGGTGAGAGCGTTTTCGCCACTCAAGGAAAAGCGGGAACGCTCCAACTCAGGGCTGGTCTCCGGCGCTCGCCGTCTCGGCGCCGAGAATATAGTCCTGCGGCATCTCGCCGAAGGTGACGATGCGGCCGCCCTTCTCCGCCTGGAAGCTTTCCGCCGCCGAACGCTGCGAAAAGGGCACCGCCTCGCGCACGCCCATGCCGCCGACGGCGGCGCTTTCGATGACGTAGAAAGCCTTCCTGGCATCGACCCAGTTCTCCGCGCCGGGCTCTTGCCAGGTCGGGGCCTTGCCCATGTCGGAGACATAGATGGCGGCAATCGTCTTCGGCTCCTCCGGCAGCATGGTGAAGGCCAGCGTGTCGCGGGCGGACGAAAACCAGATCGCTTCGCGCACCGGATCGAGGATCACCTGCCCCTTGGGACCGGGATGCTCCAGCACGTTCATGCCGCAATAGCGGCCCATTGCCGTCTCGGTGAGCGCAAAGGGCGGCGGCGCCGCCTTGTTTTCGGGAGAGCAGGCGGCGAGGCCAAGCGCGAAGGCCAGAACGGCAAGGGAAGCCAGGCGATTCATAGTTCCTTCCTCGAAAACAGCAGCATGGAGAGAATGAGCGGCAGCGCTGTCCACAGGACGAGCGCGCCGGCAAGCGTGCCGGGCCCAAGCGTGGCGTTGGCGGCGGCGCCACTCATGCCGGTCAGCGTTCCCGCCCCGCCGGCGCCGAAATTCAACAGGCGATAGGCATCGGTCGGATTGACGAGCAACAGCGCGTTCAGCGCGCCCGCGCCGATGGTGCGCCCCTGATCGACGACGAGGACTCCAAGCAGCGCCATGTCGTAGATCAACACGAACAGTAGCCAGACGCCGATGGCGACGCCCGCAGCTGTGGACCGTTCGCGCACCGTGACGCTGGCGAGAAAACCGATGGCGATGAACACCGCCCCGAGCAGCACCGAGGAGCCGATCAAGGACAGGAAGGCAAGCCAGCTAGCCGCATCGATGCTGGCCCCACTTGCCACCAGCGCCACGGCCGCCGCACCATAGCCGGCGACGGTGGCGAAAGCGAGGATGACCAGGTGGCCGAGGAATTTGCCGAGCACCACCTGTCTGCGCCCGACCGGATAGCTCAAAAGCAGCAGCATGGTGCCGCGCTCCATCTCGCCGACGATGGCGTCGTGGGAGATCAGCAGCGCGATGAGCGGAATGAGGAAGATCGTCAGGCTCGACAGGCTGACGATGACGACGTCGAGCCGCCCGCTGCCGATGCCTGAACCGGTCGGGGCATTGCCGAGGAAGGTGAGGCTGAGCGCCAAGGCCGCCAGCAGCAGCGTGGTCGCCAGCACCCAGCGATTGCGCAGGCCCTCCTGGATTTCCTTGAGCGCGATGACGCAGAGATTTTTCATTCCGCGGCCTCCTTGCGGGACAGGAAGTGGGCGTATAGCTCGTCCAGGGTCGGGACGATGACGTCGAGATCGGCGAGATTGCCGTTGGCGGCGACGATGCGGCGGATCAGTTCCATCTTGCCCTCCGGCGTCGTCTCGGTCTCGACGCTGCCGCCGCCAAGCGGCCGCCAGCGGATGCCGGCGATATCGGGCGGCGAACCGGCATCACGAAAACCGAGCCGCAGTCGCACCGGCAGCTTGGCGATGGCGCGCAGCGCCTCGATCGAGCCGTCGGCGATGACGCGGCCGCGATCGGCGATGATGACGCGGTCCACCTGGCTCTCCAGTTCGGTCAAGGCATGGGAGGACATCAGGATCGTGGCGCCGGCGGCGCGCATGGCCTGCAACAGGTCGTAGAAATGCCGGCGCAGCGCCGGGTCGAGGCCGGTGGTCGGCTCGTCGAGCAGCAGCAGGGCCGGTTCTCCGAGCAGAGCCTGCGCGAGGCCCAGCCTTTGGCGCATGCCTTTGGAATAGGTGCCGACGCGGCGACGCGCGGCGTCCGCCAGGCCCACATGCTCCAGCAGGCGCGGAATGTCGCTCTTCGGCGCGCCCTTCAGACGGGCGTAGAAGGCGAGCGTTTCCGCCCCCGTCAGCGCCATGTTGAAGGAGACGTGCTCGGGCAGGTAGCCGAGTTTCCGGCGGGCGGCGAAGGCGCCGGCGGCGGGGTTCTCGCCGAGCACGCGCACGGAGCCGGCGGTCGGATGGATGAGGCCGAGCATCAGCTTGATCATCGTCGTCTTGCCGGCGCCGTTATGGCCGACCAGCGCAACGGTCTCGCTCGCCTTGAGGCTGTAGGACGCGTCGCGGATCGCCTCGACGCCGGCATAGGTCTTGGTGACCCCGGTGAGGCACACGGTTTCGCTCATGGTCGTTCCTTTCGCGGCGGCTGCATCAGGGGATGGCTGTCGACCACCCCGCCCGGCAGCAGCGCCGGAAACTGCGTCTGCGCCCAGCGGATGGTCTGGACGGCGGGACTGTTGACGAGGATTTTCGCCTGCGGCGCGGTCCACACCACCACGTCGACGAGATCGTTGGGACGATAGGGGCTGTCGGCGATGCCGTCGCCATCGAGGTCGAAGGCGGGGTTGTCGCTCCAGAAATTGCCGCGCCCGTCCACCGACCAGTCGAGATCGCGCGTGCCGACATATTTGACCTGGGTGCGATTGCCGATGAAGGCGTTGCCGCTCATCGCATTGCCTTCCGAGCCGGCGGTGAAATGAATGCCGATATTGCAGCCTTCGAACCGGTTGTCGGTGAAGCGGTTGCGGTTGGCATTGTAGATGAAGACGCATTTTTCCGGCCCGATCCGGTCGCTGCCGGGATCGGCTGTCTCGACCGTATCGACCGGCGCAGCCATGCCGGGCTCGGCCGCCTGCACGCCGGCATCCATCCAGCGGCTGGCGGGCAGCAGGCGCCCGAGCACACGGTTGCCGCTGACGGTGGAATTGTTGGTATAGTTCATCAGCAGACCGTGATCGCGGTCGCCTTCCGAAAGATTGTCGAGCACCTTCAGGCGCTTGGTGTACATCAGCGCAAAACCGACGGAATTGTCGCGCGAGATGTTGCCGCTGACCTCGCTGTCGTCGGTATACATGTAATGCACGGCAAAGCGGACATGCTCCATCAGGTTGCCATGAAAGACATTGCGCTTGCTGGCATTGGTATAGATGCCGTCGCGACCGTAACGGATGACGTTGTCGAGCACCTTTGCGCCCGGCGCGTTCCAGATGGAAACGCCGCTGCCGGTCTCGGCCATGCGCACGCCACGCTTGCCGGTCACGGTATTGCCGCGCGCCACGGAATCGGCGGCCCCATGCAGGTAGATGCCGAAGAGATTGCCGGTCAGGACGTTGTTCTCGACGAGCGCCCCCGTCGCCGTCTGCGAAACGAAGATTCCGGAATTGAGATCGTAGAGATTGCCGCCGGAGCCGATGACTTCCAGGCCGCGCACCGTGCTGCCCGGTGCATTGACGGTAATCGTGTTTCCCCTGCCCTGCCCGTCGACGACCGCGCCCGGCGCCCCTTCCAGCGTCACACGCCGGTCGAGCACGAGCGGACCCGTGTACCGGCCGGGCGCGAGACGAAGCGTATCGCCTTCAGCGGCGCTGGAGAGCGCCGCCTGCAGGTCGTCGCCCGGACGGACGAGGGTTTCCCCGGCCAGAGCCGGGGAAACCGCGCCGCAGACACCGAGCCCGATGCGCATGGCCAGCCGCATCCAGCCGCTGCGAAACGTCAGGCGCGATGTCGGGCGAAGACGCGGCATGGATGTCATGCCTCCTTCGGTTCCACGAGCATCCGGCCCTTCATCTCCATATGCATGGCATGGCAGAACCATGAGCAGTAATACCACCACACGCCCGGCTTCGACGCCTTGAAGGTGACCGATGCCGTCGCCTGCGGCGCCACTTCCATGTTGATGCCGTAGTTGATGATGGCGAAGCCGTGGGTCAGATCCTCGATCTCATCGATATTGGTGACGTAGACGGTCACTTCATCGCCCTGCTTGACGGTGAAATCGGTAAGGCCGAAGGCAGGCGCCGACGATGTCATGTAGACGCGCACCTTGTTGCCGTCGCGGACTACCTCGTTGGCTTCCATCAGGTCGAGGCCGTCCTTCTTGGCCTGTGCCACGGCATCGGCGAAGAAAGGATCGTTGCGGTCCCAGAAATTCACCGGGTTGATCTTGGAACGGTGGACGATGGTCGCATCATGCGGCTCGGCAAAGCTCGGGCCGTCATGCACCACCACCATCTTGTCGCCGGAGATGTCGATGAGCTGGTCGTTCTCCGGCTTCAGCGGCCCGACGTTGAGATAGCGGTCCTTGGAGAACTTGTTCAGCGAAATCAGCCATTTGCCGTCCGCCTCCTTGGTCTGGCCCATGGAGGTGTGGTTATGGCCCGGCTGATACTGCACGTCGAGCTTCTGGCGGATGGGGTTGACCTTCTCGCCCTTGAAGGCGCGCTTGGCGTCCTCGATGTTCCACTTGCAGACCTGGCTGTCGATGAACAGGGTCGTATAGGCGTTGCCCTTGCCGTCATAGGCGGTATGCAGCGGCCCGAGTCCGAGTTCCGGCTCGGCGACGACGCAATCGCGCGGCTTGATCTTGTCGTCGAACAGGTCGTCGAACTTGCGCACGTCGAAGACGGTGACGGTCGGCGACAGCTTACCGTTGGCGACCACATGGATGCCGTCGGGCGCGGTGTTCATGCCGTGGGGGCTGTTGGCGACGGGGATGTAGCGGGTGAATTTCGAGCCGTGGCGACCGTCGACGACCGGCACGCCGTTCATCATCTTGATCTCGCCCTTGGCAACGGCTTCCTCAATCCGCTTCAGGTTGAAGATGACGATCCAGTCCTGCTCGCTGGACATCATCTCGGCCAGCGTCGTGCCTTCCTCGGAATTGTAGCAGGTGGCGAAGGCGTATTTGCCCTGATAGTCGGCATCGACATTGTCGAGATTGCCGTCGACCATCACCTGCCAGGCGATCTTCATGGTCTCGCCGTCGACGGCGGTGAAGATGGCGTGGTAGTTCTTGGTGTCGGTCAGGTTCTTGCCGTCATTGGGGATCGGCACGCGGTCCTCGCCGTTGCAGAAGACATAGCCGGTCTTCGGATATTTCTGCACGCGCAACCCGTGGACGGTGTGCTGGTTGGGAAGCTGGATGATCTTGTCGCATTTCATCACGTCGAGGCGAATACGGCAGACGCGGGTATTGGCCTTGTCGTTGGCGAAGAGATAGCGGCCGTCATAGGTGCCGTCGGTAAATGACAGATGCGGATGGTGCAGGTCGCCGTTGTGGAAGGTGCCGCCGCGATCCGCCAGCAACTCCCGGTCTTCCGGCAGCAGGTTTTCGGTCAGCACCTTCAGGCTCTCGTTGGTCAGGCCCCAGCCGGTGGCGCTGTCGCGGTTGAAGACCGGAATGCGCATCAGCTCGCGCATTGACGGCAGGCCGACGATGCGGACCTCGCCGCTCTGCCCGCTGGAGAAGAAGGTGTAGTATTCGTCGAGTTCGCCGGGCTTCACCTCGGCGCTGTTGTGTTGATCCGCCGCCAGCGCCGGGGTCGCCGAGCCCGCCAGCATGGCGCCGCCGCCGATGCCGGTCGCACCGGCTGCGGCTGCCGCGAGCGCCGAGGTGCCGAGCAACTGGCGCCGGCTGAGGCGGTTCTTGGTGTCGTCTTCTGACATGGGTTTTCTCCTTGGTGTTGAATGTTCAGGAGGCCGGATCGGCTTGGCCGATGGGCTTTCCGTTGTGGGTGATGACGGGCATGGCCGGTCCGCGCTGGCTTGCGCCTTCCGGCTTCAGCGGCGCATTGCGGGCTTCGAATTTCTCGCGCTTGACACGCACCTGAATCATGTGCGGGCAGCGCTGGTCGTCGTGATAGAGCTCCTGGCAATGCATGCAGTAGATGCATTCGTTGACATTGATCTGCCCCTCGGGATGGATGGCCTCGACGGGACATTCCTTGGCGCAACGGTGGCAGGGCGAGCCGCATTCCGGCCAGCGCTTCAGCCATTCGAACATGCGGATGCGGCCGGGAATGGCCAGCGCCGCTCCGAGCGGGCAGAGATAGCGGCAATAGAAGCGCTCGATGAACAGCCCGGCCGCCAGCAGCGTCAATCCATAGATCACAAAGGGCCATTCGCGGGCGAACTTAAGGATGATGACCGTCTTGAACGGCTCGACTTCCGAAAACAGCTCCGCCAGCGCCACCGAATAGAGCGACAGGCCGAAAAGACCGAGGAAGATCATGTATTTGATCGGCCAAAGCCTCTCATGCAGGCCCCAGGGCAACTTCACCTGCGGCACCTTCAGCCACTGGGCGAGGTTGTTGCTCAGTTCCTGCAGGGCGCCGAACGGGCAGAGCCAGCCGCAGAATGGACCGCGCCCCCAGAACAGCAGGCCGGCGGCAACCGACCCCCAGAGAATGAAGGTCAATGGCGAGGTGAGGAAGAACTCCCAGTTGAAGCCGGTGATCAGCGAATTGATGAAGGTGAGAACGTTGACCACCGACAATTGCGTATTGGCATACAATCCGAGCCAGACGAGGACGAACAGCAGATAGCCGCGCCGCAGCCATTTGAAGAAACGTGGGCGCTTCACCAGGGTGTTCTGGAAAAAGAAGATGCCGACCAAGGTCACCGTGGCGGTGAGCGTCACCACGATATTGATCGTGTTCATCTGCCACATCTTCACCCAGAGCGGATTGTTCTCCCCCAGGAAATCCGGCAACGGGCCTTCGCCGACCGGCGGGATGGCGCGGGGCGCGTCGGGCAGCGGCGCGGCCGGTTTCGCGGCCGGCGGCGGTGCCACCTTTTCGGTCACGACGAAGCGATCGGGCAGGTTGTAGCCAAGATCATAGGTGACATTCGCCTTTTCGCGCGCGCCAAAACCGCGCTGCACCAGCAATTGCAGGTCGAAAGGCTTGGTGACGTCGAAGGCAAAGCTGTCGGGGACGCGGAACAGGGCGATTTCGCGCAGTTTCGGCGCGCCGTCGGCCATGAGGTCGCCGATGCGGGTGTGGTCCTTGTCGCGGAACCGCACGCCCTGGCCGTCCTGCAGCAATTCGATGCGATCGAAGATGCCGCCGCGCACATAACCCGAGCCCTTGAAGGAATAAGCGCCGTCGCCGGCCACCAGCAGCGCTTGTTGACCCGGCTTCAGACGTTTGAGCATCTGGTCGTAAGCCGCCTGCCCCAGCAGGCTGCGGCCGATGGAGGGCACCGAGACGGGGGCAATATAGAGCTCGATGAATTCGTCCTGCGGATTGTCGCTCTCCGGCTGGCCTGCGGCTTCATTATGTCCGGCCGTGCGAAAGGCATCGGTCACCTCGCCGACATTGAGGCGAAGGCTGCGCACGGAACCATCGCCGGTCAGCGTCGCCCAGTCGGCGGTGTCGGTTTTGCTGAGATCGACCTTGCGGATTTCAGTCGGCAGGTTTTCCGCCGCCAGCGGCGTGCCCCCCAACCTGCCGCTGCGGATCAGCCCGACCGCCGAGCGCACGACGCTGTCGCCCATGACCAGCACGGTGACGGTGGCACCGGAGACGATCTCCACCTGAGGCGGCTTGGTCGTGCCGGCGGCAACCGCCTGGAAATCGCTATTGATCAGCGAATTCAGCGCCGCGACCACCTTGGCCTGCGGGATGCCGATCAGCACGATCGGCTCCTTGTGGTCGAGCAGTTTGATGCCGCGGATGACGCCCTTGGGATCGATGCCGACGGCGATATGGATCGGCTTGCCGGAATAACCGACGGCGCTGGTGAAATCGGTGTTCAGATAGACGTAGCCGAGCCGCTCGCTACCCTTGAAGACCGGCGCGATCGGCGGCTCACCCTCGGCCGGGCCGATACGGTCTGCACCCTGGAAGAACTCCTGCGGGGTCAGGGACGGCAGGTATTTTTCGAGCTGCGCGGCTCGCGCAGGCAAGTTCCAGCACAACAGCGCCGCGACCAGCACCAGAAACCGCGCCAGAGACCGGATCGTCCGGCCGGCATCGGAAGATTTCTGGCGCGGGGCGGCAATCGAAGATTTCACACATCACCTGCATCGGCCCCGATGGAATCGCGGAGCGCGTCTTTCGACCGGGAAAGTAGATGTTTGCCGGCCCAACTCTTTGCGCTAGCGCAAAGAACTGCGGGCAGAGTGTGTAAACAAGATGCAAACCACTGAAAAGAAATATAAATCGCCGATAGAATCCCGCACTCTGCCGGTCTCAGGCTCATGAGTGAACAGCAGCCCTTCCGCCGTCGGCCGGTTCGATGCGTGGACGGAAGCGGTTCGAATGGGCACTCCAGCTCGAAAGACCACGAAAATGGATGAATCGACCGAGACAATGACGATTTCGAACCGCAGCGATTTTGCCCAATGGGCCATCGAGCGCGCCCGGGCGATCGTGGCCAATCAGGGCGGCGACTTCGCAGTGGCGGCGCGCGATCCCAGCGACGAACGCATCGCCGAGACCGCAAATGCGCTCGGCCAGGCAATCGTGGATGCCCTGCTCGAAGTGTTCGACGGCTTGATTTCGGGCGACTGAAAGGTTGTGCGATCCAAGCGCGACCTGCCGTGAAAATCAGCCTTTGGTCTCGATTTCACATTGAAATTGCCGCGCCTGCGACACACCTTACCGGCAGGAAACGCCGGATCGTTTGAAGAAAACGACGGTCGAGGCAGCCATGCGGAGAACGAGAATGACGGTTCGCCCACCGCGGAATTTTACTTCGTTCAACCTTACTGAAACCGGCCTCGGCATCCTGGAATATGAATTGATATCCGAGCGGGCCAGCACGCTCGGACGGCACGGGGTTTCGGTCGAGGCCGCGCTCGCGGCGCTTGCCGCAGGCGAGGCCAAGGAACTGGAAACCATCGAACAAGAGCGGCTCGTCGACAAGGCGGCGCAAGCCGTCTGGGCTTTTTTCATCCACCGGGAGGTCTGCGGCTTGCGCAACGGCCGCGATGTCATCCAGCGCTACGGCATTCCGGGCAAGGTGCTGGCGCGCCTCGGCGCCAGCCCGCGCCACGGCAGCGATTAGGATATCTTGTCTGACGCCGCAGCCGTCCTGCTTCGGCTGGACATGTTCGCTAGCCGGATCTGCCGATACCCGCCAGCGCCTTCCTGCGGCTCGTCTTTCCTAAAAAAAGATCAGATCAGGATCAATGCCCCGCGGCGCCCGGAGCGCAGAACGCTCCGGGATACTTCCAGTGTCAGACGTACCAGATGCCGTCCTTGACGTCCGCGGCGACGAGGGACTGGATCTCGGCGCTTTCGGTGAAGGCCACGAAAACCTGGTCGCGCTGGGCACCGCTTGCCAGCGCATTGATCCAGTAATTCAGGCCTGGCGCATCCGGGGCGCGGTCGAAAATCTTGGTGTAGAGCGCGGACACGAAATCCGAATTCGAGAGCGTCTGTGCATTGCCGAAAATCGAGGTGAATTCGTTAGAGGCAATGAAGTGCTTGGCAATGGTCGGCAGATCCGTCTGGCTGGAATCGAGCGCCTTGATCCAGTAGCCGAGGCCCTGCGCCTCACCGGCGCGGCCGAAGGCTTCGTAAAGCCGGTAGACCTGTCCGGCATGGCCATCGGTGTCGAAGGCCAGGAAACCGTCCTTGAATTCGAGACGTTCGACGCCGACGCGCTCGAATTCATAGCCGGCGCCGACAACCGTCACCTTATGCGTCACCGGATCGTATTTGACGCTGACATCCGCAAACAGCTTTTCCAGCTTGGCGAAATCGATGTCGCCCGGCGCACCCGTGCCGGTACCGGTGCCCGGACCGGTCGGCGGCGTGGTCGTGCCGCCGTGGAATTCGGGAATATCGGCCAACGGCGTGCTTGCCGGATATTTGGCGAGCAGCGCATCGACGGAGTTCACGAATTCCGCCTTGCCGATGGAGAAAAGTTCCGGATTGGCCTTCAGCTCCTGCCGGGCCAGGTCGAGATTGGCTTCGAGTTCCGGCGTGAGCTGGTTGAAGGCGCGCATCAGCTCCTTGATCTTGTCGAAAAGCGCGTCGAAATCCGTGATGTTCAAGCCGGCCACGCCGGATTTTGCAAGTTGAATGAGTCCCGAGAGATCGCCGATCGTCAGTCCAGTCGTCATGTATTACCCTCCTGTTTCGGCCGAATAGAAATGGCAGAGCCAGACCTGTCAATTTGGCGGTTAATAGTTTGATAGATAAACAACATTTCCTCACCCATTCAGGTGAGGGAAATCCCTGCCCGAATGCAATACGCCGCGTTGGCACAGGCGCTGAACACAAATTCGGCACGCGACGATTGCCAAGAGGAAACAGGTCGTTAAACTGTTTCGGGCATGCGACCGCCAGTGCGGAAAGCGGTTTCGCCGAGTGGGGATTTTGAACTTGACTTGCATCGAACCATGGCATGGCCGACGAACGGCGCCGGGCGCGGACCGGCGACGCAATGTCCTGTCCGTGATCGGGCGATGGCGCTAGCGCCATGGCGGGCTGGTCGCTGTCTCCGGCCTCGCGGCTGTTTCTCTGGCTCGTGTCGATCGCGTTGTCGATCTTTCTCGTCTTCGTCCTGGCCGTGCAGCAGAAGCGGACGGGACTCGACATCCCCATCGGCGCCCGCGCCGGCATCGATGGCGGCTATGTCGGCCGGATCGACGGCACTCCCGCATCGATCTTGGGCCTCTACGGCGTCGGAACGGACGTCGCGGCAATGTCCACGGCCGACGATTTCAGGGCTTTCGCGCGGCAGCGGCCGGATCGCGCCATCGCCTTCGAGGACGAGGATTTCATTGAAGAGCCGGACATGCTTCCCTCCTATGCGGCCAGCAACCGGTTCTTCAACCGCCAAGGCTTGATGACGGCGCTGCTAAGCGAGGGTGGTTTCGGCGTCGTCTACGCCCGGCCCGGCGAGGCTGTCTCGAAGACGATCCTGACCGTCGAGCCCCGGACGCCGGCGGATCTCGATCCCGATTTCTGGCTGCAGATTGGTGCGGCCTTCTGCATTCTGCTCGTCGCTGCCTTTCTGGTGACTTTGCGATCCGGAAACGGGCCCGCCGCCGCCTTTGCGGTTTCGGGACTGGGCGCGGCCGGCGCAGCATTGGCGGCGGCGGTCTACAGCACCCGCGATCTCGCCCTCCCGCCGGATCTGTTTCACATTTTGTCACTGCTGAACCAGAGCAGCACCTTTCTCTTCGGCATCGGGGCGATCTATCTGTTCGCTGTCTATCCGGTGCGGCTGCTCGGCTGGAAATATCTCTGGCCCGTTCCGTTGTTCTGCTATCTGCACATGGCGGCCTATCGGCTGGAGCTACTGCCACATGCGCTCGCCACGCCGCATAATAGCGTCGTCATTCTACTGGTCGGTATCGTCGTGCTGGTCGCATGGCAGTATTGCGCCACACGCGCCAATCCCGCCGACCGGGCGGTGATGCTTTGGCTCGGTGTCTCGGTGCTGCTTGGCGCAGGATCCTTCGTGCTGTTCGTGACCGTGCCGGTCGTGCTCGGCATCGAAGTGGTGATCTCGCAGAGCGCCGCCTTCGTTCCGCTGGCGGCCATCTATGCGGCGACGGCAATCGGCATCATGCGGTACCGGCTGTTCGATCTCGGGCGCTGGGCCTATCGACTGATGTTCTATGTGGCGGTGATCGTCGCCGTTCTGACGGCCGATCTGGCCATCGCCTACCTGCTCAGCCTGTCGCCGACGCATTCGCTGGGACTGGCGGTGCTGGCGGCCGGCATTCTCTATATCGCCGGGCGCGACCTGGCGCTGCGCCGTGTGCTGCAGGAGCGGCCGCCGGAACTGGCGAAACTCTACCACCAGACCAATGCCGTCGCCTTTCAGGCGACCGCCGCAGCCAAGCAGGAAAGCTGGATCGCGGTCATCGAGGACCACTTCGAGCCTTCCCACCGCGAAATGATCGCCAGTACGGAAGGCTCCGCCCCACGACTTCTCGACGAAGGCCTGGGACTGGAAATCCCGCCCTATTCCTGGTCGACCGGGCTGCGCCTGCGGCTTGCCGGCGGCGGCGGGCGTCTGTTCGACAATCGCGACCTGGCGCTGGTGATGCAGCTCGCAAGCCTGGTTGAATCGGCCGAGCGGGATCGCCTGTCCTATGAGCAGGGCGTGATCGAGGAGCGGCGGCGCATCGCCATGGATCTGCATGACGATGTCGGCGCGCATCTGCTTTCAGGCCTGCATGCGCGCAACGAGACGCATCGGCAGGAGGCGATCATCGATGCGCTTTCCGATATCCGCCAGATCGCCAGCGGCCTCTCGGGCCGACAGGTCGTGCTGTCGGAATTCATCGGCCATCTGCGTCACGAGACGCGCAACCGGGTGGAGCAGCACGGCTTCACACTCACCTGGCCACTGGGAAATGCCGACGATTCCGAACGCATCCTGCCCTATCATACCCATCGCAATTTCAATGCCGTGCATCGTGAGGCGCTGTCGAACGCATTGAAGCATGGCAGTCCCGGCGAAATCCGCATCAGCACGCAGGAGCGTCTCGGCGAGTTGGTCCACGAGATCGTCAATCCCGCCGGCAGACCGGACGAGGCCGATCCGCATCGCGCCGGCACTCGCCTCGGCTCCGGCAATATCCGCCAGCGCATGACACAACTGGACGGCGACTTGGCCGTGCGCTGGGCGGACGGTTTCTACACGTTGCGGGTCACGCTGCCGCTCGAACCGCAAAAGGTGGGAGGCTGATCATGGATGCCACGCCGATGCACACCGTTCTCGTGCTGGAGGACAACCGCGAAACGCGGCAATGGATTTGCGAAACCCTGCGCCTGCATTTCCAGGGAGCCAAGGCGCTTGCTGCCGCCACCTGCGCTGAGGCCGAGGCGCTGCTGGCGAAGGCGCAGGCCAGCGGCCAGTCCATCGATCTCGCCCTGATCGACATCAACCTGCCCGATGGCAACGGCATCGACGTCATCCAGACCATCGCCCGCAATTTCCCGGGCACGATGCCGGTGGTGGTCACCATCTTCGACGACGACCAGACGCTGTTCAACGCGCTGGCGGCGGGGGCGCGCACCGAAAACCTCATCGAGCAGTTGCGCCGCATCCAGCGCGACGAACCGCCGATCTCGCCGCAGATCGCCCACCGTATCCTCGCCTATTTCCGCGGCAAGCTGCCGAACACGCCGGTCACCGATGAGGAGGAGCGCGCCGACCGCCTGACCAGGCGCGAGGTGGAAATTCTGCGCCTGCTCGGCAAGGGCCTGACGGCTGCGGATATCGGCGTGGCCCTCGGAATCACCCGCAATACCTGTTCCACCCATATCCGGGCGATCTATCGCAAGCTCGGCATCTCGACACGGGCTGAGGCAGCACTCGAGGCGAACCGGCGCGGCCTGGTCTAAAACGCCTCGCGATCTTTCAGGCAGCCGCTTGCGCTGTAGAGCCTTGATTTTTCGCATGTCGTTGTCGAAAAAGCGCTGCATACTTTTGCGCGACATGTTTTAGCATGTCTATTTTTGGCTTCTCGCAAAACAAGGCGGATTTCTCATGCTTGCAACTGGACCCATCGGCTTCATCGGCACCGGTGCGATCACGGAGGCGATGGTGCGCGGCCTGCTGGCGCCGATGCCGGTCGTCGAAACCGTCGTCGTCTCGCCCCGCAATGCCGCGATCGCCGCACGGCTGGCGGCGGATTTTCCGGGCGTGCGCATCGCCGGCGACAACCCGGAGATCGTCGAAGCCTGCCAGACGCTGGTGCTGGCGGTACGGCCGCAGATCGCCGAGGAAGTAATCCGGCCATTGCAATTCCGGGACGGGCAAAGGGTCATCAGCGTTATCGCCGCCACGGACCGCGACAGGCTGTTGTCATGGATCGGCGCCGATGTGAGGCTGACGCAGGCCATTCCGTTGCCCTTCGTCGCCCGCCGCGCCGGCGTCACCGCCATTTATCCGCCCGATGCGCTGACGGCAGCGCTGTTTACGGCCATGGGGACGACCGTGGAATGCGAAACCCGGCAGGAATACGATCTGTTGGCGGCGGCAAGCGCGGTGATGGCCAGCTATTTCGGCATCATGCACCGCACCAACGAGTGGCTGGCCGACCATGGCCTTGCCGAGCAGAAAGGCCGTGCCTATATCGCCCCGCTGTTTGCCGAGCTCTCCCGCTCCGCCGTCGCCGCCGTCGATACGCCTTTCATCGATCTCAGCCGCGAATACGCCACCAAGGGCGGCCTCAACGAGCAGGTTTTCAACGATTTCGAAACCCATGGCGGCACCGCCGCGCTGCGCACGGCGCTCGACCGGGTGCTGGCGCGCATCACCGGATGAATATCGCGATGCCGATCTCCGAAATCAGGAAGATTTGCATTGCCAGCCGCCCGGCCCGCCGCCCATGATGCGTCAGGTCGGGGCGCTGCTTCGGCCTGTTCCGGTTCGCGTCAGGAAGGGTCATGCAGAGATTCGATGGTTTGGAAGGCGCCCGCGGCTGGCTCGCTTGGACGGTCGTCGTCACGCATATCCTGCAGTTGACCCAGATCACCAACGAATATCCGATCCTGCTGCCGTTGCGCGATCTTGGCGATACCGCCGTGCAGGTGTTCATCATCCTCAGCGGTTTCGTGATCTGCCACCTGATCCTCGAAAAGCGCGAACCCTACCGCGCGTATCTGATCCGGCGCTTCATGCGCATCTATCCCGTCTACTTCGTTTGCCTGGCGCTTGGCATCGTCTCCACCTTCTGGTTCTTCGAGGTGCTGACCGCCTCGCCATGGGGGACATCGCTGGCGGCCGGGCCGCATATGCATGCGCAGATCGCCAGCATGAAGGATGGCGGGCTCTACGCGCATCTTCTGGCGCATGTCACCCTGCTGCATGGCGCAATCCCGACCAATATCCTCTACGAATCACAATTCTTCTTCCTGTCGCCGGCCTGGAGCCTGTCGCTGGAGTGGCAGTTCTATCTGGTGGCGCCGCTGGTCATGGCGATGATCGCCAGGCCCGGCTCGCGCCTGCTTCTGGTTGCCATCGCGATTGCGGCGCAGGTCGCCTACGACCAGCGAATGTTCGGCGAATTCCAGTTGCCGAGTTTCCTGCCCGGAGCCGTGACGCTGTTCGCCACCGGCATCGTCAGCCGGCTGGCCACACCCTATCTGTTCGGAAAGGTTCCGTTTCCGGGGGCTGCCCTGCTGCTCTTCGGCGGGTTGCTGCTGGTCGCCGATGTCACGCAGATCCACTACGTGCTGTGGGCGGTGGTGATCGCCTCGGTCTGGGCAGGCGGACCGGAAGGAAAGCCGGCCGGGCTCGGCCGGCTGCTGGATGGCAAGGTGGCGCTGTGGTTCGGAGCACGCTCCTACAGCACCTATCTGGTGCATGTGCCGATCATCCAGGGTCTCATCTGTCTTTGCGCCGTCATCGGCTTTGACTATGCCTTGACCGTCGCCTTCACGGCGATCCTGACGCCGCCTGCGGTTTTGCTCGCTTCCGACCTGCTGCATCGGCTGGTCGAAAAACCGGGCATCGCGCTGGGGCGGCGCCTGGCGCGCTGAAGGCTCTCTCTTTTTGTTTTTACCGCATTGTCCGACGCCGAAGCGATCACGCTTCGGCTGGAAATGCTCTGGGCATCCGCCGATCAATCAAGGGTGCGGCGGAAGCGCAGCAGCGCCAGAGCGCCGAGCACCGCGACCATCACCAGCAGGGCGGCGAAATCCGGGGCAATATCGGCGGAACCGGCGCCTTTCAGCATCACGGCGCGCACCATGCGCAGGAAATGAGTCACCGGCAGCACCTCGCCCAGCGCCTGCGCCCAATCCGGCATGCCGCGAAACGGGAACATGAAGCCGGAGAGCAGGATGGAAGGCAGGAAAATGAAGATGGAAAGCTGCATCGCCTGCATCTGCGTGCGCGCCACCGTCGAGATCAGATAGCCGAGCAGGACCAGCGCCAGCACGAACAGCAGCATGCAGACGAACAGCAGGCCGGCCGACCCCATGAACGGCACGTCGAAGATCGCCTTCGCGGCCGCAAGGATGACCAGCGCCTGCACGGCGCCCACACCGATGAAGGGCGTGATCTTTCCGATCATGATCTCCATCGGCGTCGCCGGCATGGCCAGCAGGTTCTCCATCGTGCCGCGTTCGATTTCGCGCGTCAGCGCCATCGCCGCCATCATCACCAGCGTCATCTGCAGGATGACGCCGAGCAGCGCCGGCACGATGTTGTATTGCATGATGGCTTCGGGATTGTAGCGCCGGTGGACGACGATATCCGGGCCGGCGGTCGCGGCCGCTCCCATCTCCCGCTGCGCGAAACTGGCGGCAACGGTCGACAGCGCCGAGACCGCGCCGGAGGAGGCCGCCGGATCGGTCGCATCCGCCTCGACCAGGATCTGCGGCCGGCCGCCGGCCAGCGCCTTGCGCTCGAAATCCGGCGGGATGGTGATGATGAAGGAGACCGCGCCGCTGGTGATCAACCGTTCGGCCTCCTCCCCGGTCGCATTCGGGTGGGTGATGTCGAAATAGCCGGTATTTTTCACGGCCACCGCCATGCCTTGCGTGAACCGCCCCTGCACCGGCGCGACCAGCGCCGCCGGCAGGTGGCGCGGATCGTCATTGATGGCAAAGCCGAACAGCAGGAGCTGCATGATCGGCACGACCAGCATCATCGCGAAGGTGACGCGGTCGCGGCGCATCTGGATGAATTCCTTGCGCAACAACGCATAGAGGCGGGAGGGACTCATCGCATATTGTCCTCGGCCTGGTCCATGAGGCGGATGAACACGTCTTCGAGACTGGTTTCGGCAGGCCGGGCGGTGACGTTTTCGGCCTCCAACGCCGCCATCAGCGCCGCCCTGTCGCTGCCGGTGACATGCAGGGTGGCGCCGAAGGGTTCGACCTGCTCGACGCCCGGCCGTTCGCGCAGGCGGGCGGCGAGCGCCCCCGGCCTGTCGGTCTCGACCACAAGCGTCACCAGATGCGCGCCGGCGATCACCTCGGCCACCGTTCCCGAGGCCACCAGCCGGCCATAGGCGATGTAGTTGATTCGGTGGCAGCGCTCGGCCTCGTCCATGTAATGAGTGGAGACCAGCACGGTCATGCCATCGGCGGCGCGGGCATGGATCTCGTCCCAGAACTGGCGGCGCGCCTTGGGATCGACGCCGGCGGTGGGCTCGTCGAGCAGCAGCAGGCGCGGCTTGTGCATGATGCAGGCGGCGAGCGCCAGCCGCTGCTTCCATCCGCCGGACAGGCTGGCGGCAAGCTGCTTCTTGCGTGAGCTCAGGCCGAGATCGGAGAGCGTATCGGCCACAGCCTGCCGCGGCAGACCATAGAGCCCGGCGACGAAGACGAGGTTTTCCTCGATACTCAGATCCTCGTAGAAGGAAAAGCGCTGCGTCATGTAGCCGACCTCGCGTCGGATGCGGCGCTGATCGCGGCGCACGTCAAGGCCGAGCACCTGTCCCTCCCCAGCATCCGGGGTCAGCAAGCCGCAGATCATGCGGATACAGGTGGTCTTGCCCGAGCCGTTCGGCCCGAGAAAGCCGGCGATTTCGCCCTCCCCCACCGTCAGCGCCACATCGTCCACGACCTTGCGTCCGCTGAAGGATTTGGTGAGCCCGCGCACCGCGATTGCCGGGTTTGCCGCCGGTTCGTTCATGGCAAGGCCCTGATCTCGACGATCTGGCCGGGTTTCAGCGCATCCGCCGGCTCGGGCGCGGCCTCGATGCGATAGACGAGTTTTTGCCGGGCATCGCGGGAATAGATGACGGGCGGCGTGAATTCCGCCTGATCGGCGATGCGGGTAATAGTGGCCGACATCGCCGGGCAACCGTCGCATTCGACCTTGACACGGGCACCGAGCTTCATCGCCGCCAGATCTGCCTCAGCCACGTAGAAGCGCAGATGCAGCCCGTCATCCGGCAGGAAGGAAAGGACCGGCACGGAAGGGCCGGCCATGTCGCCGGGGTGACGGACGAGTTCGGAGACGGTTCCGGATTTCGGCGCGCCGAGACGGCGTTGGTCGAGCTGCCATTGTGCGGCATCGCGATTGGCTTCGGCCTGGGCGACAGCCGCCCGCGCCGCCGCGACCTCTTCCGATCGCGCCGGCAGGCGGGCGACGGCAAGACGCGCCTCCGCCTCCGCCACGGCGGAGGCCGCGACGGTTGCGGCGGCGCGGGCGGCATCCAGCTCGGCCTGGGAGGAAATATGCTGGCGCACCAGTTTTTCCTGGCGATCTTCTTCGGTTGCGGTGCGCTGTGCATTGGCGCGGGCCGAAGCCACATTCGCCTCGATGACCGCAAGTTCCTCGGGCCGGCTGCCCTTGAGCAGATTGGCAAGCTGGCTTTCGGCCTGCCGCAACCCCGCCTCGGCCGCCGCCAGTGCCATCCGGGCGTCCCGGTCCTCGACTGTCGCCAGCAATGCACCGGCCGCCACATGCTCGCCCTCGCGCACCGGGACGGTTGCGATACGGGCGGAGACGGCCGGGGCGACGAGCACATAATCGCCCTCGGCGTAACCGGTCGCCAACGGCGCCGGCGGTGCGCAGGCGGAAAACAGGCCGGCGACAAGAGGCAAAGCGCAGAGAAAATCAGCCATGCTCGGCCTCCAGGATCGCATCGAGATTGAAGACCAGCCGCCGTGCAATGGCGCGCGCCGCCTTGGGCGGATAGCCTTGCCAGCCGAGGCGACGCTGCACCACCGGCGCGGCCAGCCGGAAATAGGCGGCCTGGCCGACAATGGAAAACACCGCCAGCCGCACGTCGTCGGACTCCGCCGGCCTGCCGGTCGCTGCCTCCCAGATGCGGCAGAGCGCCCGATGACGACTTTCGATCAACGTGTGAAACAGGCGTTCGGTGACAGGACTGGCAGGCTCGGCCAGCTCGCGCAGCAGGAAGGAAACGAACAACTCCGATGCCGGACTGGTGACGAACAGCACGATGCGCCGCAACAGCCGCCGCAACACCGCCCGCGCGGCCTCTGGATCGAGCCGCGCCGGATCGCCCGGCGCCACACGCGCGGCCCTCCCAACCCGCGCCGCGACAAAATCGGCACAGGCCAGCCGCAGGCCTTCCTTGCCGCCGAAATGATAGGCGATTGACGAAATATTCGTCTCCGCCTCCGCCGCAATCGCCCGCGTCGACGCCGCTTCGAAGCCCTCGCGGCCGAATTGGCGCAACGCGGCCTGGATCAAGGCGGTGCGCGTGGGATGGTCATTGTCCTGCATGATAAGCCTGAATAAATCAATCGATTGATTTATACTTCGCCTCGGTGACGGTGTCGAGTCATCCTTCCGGCGCAGCGAAAGCTGCAGATGCGGCGGTCCCGGTCGTCCGGCCAGGACGATCTCCATTGCGCGCTGCGGCAAGGACATGGTGGTGAGCGACGGACCTGATCGAGCCTTCACCTTACCTCACAGACCCGCCTCCTTCTGGTGACGCAGGGCGAGGATGGTCAAGCTTTCCGCATCGATCCGATAACGCACCACATATCCGCTGTCGCCGAAATCGATCAGCCATTCCCGGTAGTGCTCGGGGAGATCCTCGATCAGGCGCCCCATATGCGGATGTGCGCCCAGCGCACGCACGCCTCTGAGAATAGCGTCGCCAGCCCGCCTTGCTGCGGCCGGGTTTTTCGGGCGCAGGAATTCACGCAGCCGTTCGAGGTCTCGAAGGGCGGCCGGGGCAAAGATTATTTGTGGCATTCAGGGACGTCGCGCTCGTCATCGGTTCCCCAGCTCGAGAGCCATGTCTCGACCTCGTCTCCCGTGACATGCATCCCGGTCGCCTGAAATTCATCCCAGGCCGCCACCGTCTCGCGCCGCAGCGCTTCCCGTTTCTCTTCACGCTCGACATATTGCGCGATCGCTTCCCGCATGATCCAGTGGGACGATCGGCGGCGGATTTCGGCCAGATGCTGGATTCGGCCTTTCAACTCGTCATCGAGCTTTAGCGATGTCGGGGATGCCATGGCAGCGTCCTGTATAAAGGTAATACCGGGCGCTAATATAGGCTCTACCTGCTCGCTTGTCCATCAGCGCCGGTCGGATCAGGCGGCATCGCCCTGATAACGGTTGAGACCGATATTCATCCGTGTCGCGCGGCGATGGATCTCGGCCATGACCGGTTCGAAAACCGCGTTGCGGCGTTCGAGTTCGGCGTGTTCGGCGAGATAGGCGGGCACGAGGGCGGCGATTTCGTCGAAGATCGCCTGTTCGTCCACGCTCGTCAGGCGGCGGTCCTGCATGACGATGCGTCCGGCGACCATCACCATTTCGATCGAGGAGCCGTTTTCCGAATAGACGAGATGTCTGGCGACGTCGTTCAGCGGCATGAAGGAGTAGTTGTTCAGGCCGAGGACGAGCAGATCGGCCGCCTTGCCCGGCTCCAGGGAGCCGGTGACATGCTCCAGCATCGCCGTCCGGGCCCCGCCGATCGTGGCCATTGCGAGGACGTCGTTTGCGCTCAACCATGCCTCGTATTCAGGCCCGGCGGCGCTGTGGACGAGGCCGGCGACGCGCATGACATCGAAGATGCGCCCGGTATCGTTGGAGGAAACGCCATCGGTGCCGAGGCCGATCGTCACGCCGGCATCGAGCAGGCGGCGGACGGGCGCAATGCCAGCGCCGAGCTTCAGGTTCGAGATGGCATTGTGGGCGACGGAGACACCTGCCTCACCCATCAGCCGGATATCCTCGTCGCTGACCCAGACGGAATGGGCGATGGTGGTGTTGCGTTTCAGCAGGCCGAGATCGTGCAGATAGGCGATCAGTGATTTGCCGTAGAGCGCCGGGCCGGTCACGCCTTGCGTTTTGGTTTCGAGCACATGGGTATGGAACGGCACCTGTTTTTCGACCGCCAGATCCATGCAGGCCGCCAAGAGGTCGGGCGTGCAGCGTTGCGGCGCCGAGGGGGCGAGCATGAAGTTCACGCGGCCCGACGTTCCATGCAGGCGATCAAAGGCCGAGCGGCAGTAGTCCATATAGGCCTGCGCCGTCATCGGCGGGCCGAAATCGAGCAGCGCCTGCAAATCTTCGGGCATGACCTCGCGTGCGAAAGGCAAGGCATCCAACGTATGCACGTTCATCACGGCGCTGGAGACGTTGGCGCGGATGCCGGCGTCGTCATAGGCGCGGAAGACGGCCGCCAGCCGGTCGAGATCGTGCCGTGGCGGATCAAAGAAATCGTCGCAAAGCGTGGTGACGCCGTTGCGCAGGGATTCCATCGCCAGGAGCAGGCTTCGCAGGTAAAGCAGGCGCTCGCCGATGGGATCGTTCATCAGCAGCGGATAGGCATAAAGCAACCAGAGCTCCAGCGGCATGCACTCATAACGCCCGCGCAAAAAGGTCTCGCTGGAATGGGTGTGGGCGTTGACCAGCCCGGGCATGACCAGCTTGCCGTGCCCGTCGATAACCTGCGCATCGGGCGTGGCGGCGAGGCCCGTGCCGATGGCTTTGATGAGGCCGTCGCCGATCAGGATATCGCCGGTAAATGGCGTCGCGCCATGAGCGGCGTCCATCGCCACGATCGTCGCATTGCGGATGAGGATTTCACGCATGAACAGTGTCCCGGAAATAGGATTATTGATCCCTGAGTTCGGCAAACGAGCTTGCGGCCTTGGCGCCGCCGCGCAGCTTGCCGGATAGCCAGACCCCGAAGATGGTGGCGAGATACGGCAAAGCCTGCAACAGGTCGTGCGGGATTCTGTCGCCGAACATCAGCTGCGCCCGGATGCCGATCGCCCCGACGACAGCGAAGAACAGGGCCGCGAAGGTGGCACCAACCGGATGCGAGGCGCCAAAGATGACGGCGGCGAAAGCCATGAAGCCGCGCCCGGCGGTCATGCCTTGCGCGAAAAATT
>ERZ778022.1514-NODE-1514-length-30569-cov-4.853969_pt1 | contig 30569 bp, 30 predicted proteins | sample MGYA00375752_ERZ778022 | MGnify/ENA primary metagenome ERZ778022 (study PRJEB29350, sample SAMN05389826) | bioreactor metagenome | isolation source: Thiocyanate bioreactor | place: South Africa: University of Cape Town | collected 2014-04-04 ...
CGAGCGCGCCGAAGATCGTGGGGGCGAGCACGCCGCCGGCGCCCGTCCCGGCGGCGTAGAAGACGGCGATCGCCATTCCGCGTAGCTCCACCGGGAAGAGCTCGCTCACGGTCAGGTACGCCGAGCTCGCCGCCGCCGAGGCAAAGAAGAAGACGAGGCAACACATCACCGTGAGCTCCCTCGAATCGACGGCGCTCTTCGCGAACAAGAAGCCGGTCAGCGCGAGGAGGACGCCCGTGAGCGAATATGTCGTCGCGATCATGACGCGGCGACCTATCCGGTCGAAGAATGGGCCGAGCAGGATCGGTCCGAGCAGGTTGCCGAACGCGAACGGCACCAAGTAGAGGCCGATGGCGTCGGGCGCGACGTCGTAGAAACGCCCGAGCACGAGCGGGTACGTAAAGAACACGCCGTTGTACGCGAAGGCCTGCGCCACCATCAGCACCAGGCCGAGGATGGCGCGCCGCCGATGGACGACGAAGAGCACCCGCAGGATTCGTCCCCAGCTCGTGTCCACGCGCGTGTCGACCGTCGCCGTCGTGGTGGGCGGCTCGAGGGCGTGTCCCTCCGCACGGATCACCTCCTCGATCTCGCTCACCACGTGCCCTGCCTCCTCGACGCGCCCATGCATGATGAGCCATCGCGGACTCTCGGGCAGATGCCTGCGTGCGAAGATGATGATGAGCCCGATGAGCGCCCCGACGGCGAAGCAGACGCGCCAACCGAGCCAGATCGGCAGGATGCTCGGATCGAGGAGGACGAGGGTGCCGAGCGCTCCGAGGGCGGCGCCGAGCCAATACGTCCCGTTGATCGCGAGGTCGGCACGGCCACGAACGCGCGCAGGAAGGAGCTCGTCGACCGCCGCGTTGATCGCGGAGTATTCGCCGCCGATGCCCGCGCCCGTGAAGAAGCGGAACACGGCGAACGACACGATGCCGGTCGAGAACGCCGTGAGCAACGACGCCCCCAGATAGACCGCGAGCGTCACGAAGAAGAGCTTCTTCCGCCCGAGCGTATCCGTGAGTCGTCCGAAGAAGAGCGCACCGAGCACCGCCCCTGCGAGGTAGGCGCTCACGGCCGCGCCGATCTGGCCCTCGGTCAGGTCGAGCGTCTCCGGCTCGCGGAGGACTGTGGCGACGGCGCCGACCAGCGTCACTTCGAGCCCGTCGAGCAACCACGTGATCCCGAGGGCGGTCACCACACGCCAGTGCCATCGACTCCACGGGAGCCGATCGAGGCGGACGGGGATGTCGCTCTCGACGTACTGGCGCTCCGTCTTCACCCTTCGAACATGCGTCAACGCATGGCGCGGCGCATGCGGCGACGACCCGCAGCACCGATCGGCAAGCGATCTGCACGTGTCGGCCCGCGATGAACCGGATCGCCGATCAGCCCGAAAGCACGGTCGCGCTCTGCGTCGTAGCGCCAGACAGCACGTGCGACGGCGCAGCGACGGGGCGCCTTGCCTCGAAGCGCGAAGCTCGAGTCGACGTGACCGGCTCCACGACCGCGCAGCACCCCGCGCTACTCTGGGCTCTCTCGCTCCTCGCCGTGATCGCGGCGGCGGCGCTGTTCGCGTGGCAGGTCCACGTGATGCTCCACTGAGCGTCCAACCGCGCCGCAGGCGCGCCGACGGAGAACGCGCTCGAGCTCGAGCGCGTTCCCCGATCTGTCGACTAGAGCGCGCCGTTCAGCGGGTCGAACCGGTCGCCGCCGTTGAGCAAGCCCTGGCTCGTCTTCGTGCTCGGCTTCTTCGGTTGCCGCTCGGTCTTCTCGACCCTCTCGGCCTTCTCAGCCTTCTTCGCGCGGGCCTTGTCCTCGCGCGCCTTGTCGGCGTCGAGCAGCATGCGCTTCTGCCAGTCGCTCAGCTCCGCCTTCTCGTCGGCGTTCGCTTGTTGCACCTTCGCCGGCTGCTCCTTGGCCGGCTGCTCCTTGGCCGCCGGTTGCTCCTTGGCCGGCTGCTCCGACGCCGCCTGCTCCTTCACCGGCTGCGGCTCGGGCTGAGGAAGCGCTTCGACGGCGGCAGGCGGCGGAGGCTCCACGGCGAACGCAGCATTCACGTTGCTCGTCGTGGGGACGGATCCGCCGACCTTGCCGGCGACCACGGCGAGGGCGAGCGCGAGCGCGCCCACGCCGGCGATGGCTCCGAAGACGGCGCGACGGCGCGAGCGCGCCGCGAACACGAGCTCTTCGGGGAGATCGAGATCGTGATCGAGCCGAGGACTCGACGGCTCATCGGCGTCCGGGACGCACGACGTCGAGCTCGGCGGAGAGATCGCGATCGGCGACAAGCTCGGGGCTTGGTCCGGCGGCGTCTCCTGATCGAGCCCGGCTGCTTCGCCGAGCGTCGTCCAGGCCGACGCGCCCGGCGGAAGCACGGGCACGCGGGCGTCGATGAGACCTTCGTCGAAGGCTTCATCGAGCGCCTCGAGCGTCATCATCCGAATCTCCCCCGTGCTGAGCTGCACACGCCAGAGCGCTTCGTTCATGTGTGACTCCATTTCGCGGGTGACGCTAACGATCGACGCATGTAGGTCGCGAACGTTGCAACGACGTGATGCGCCCGTGAGACGAAACGAGCTGTGCCGTAGCGAGATGAAATACCTCCAGCGTGGCAGCTGCGCTCCGCCGCGGCGTGGATGATGGTAGCCTCCGGCCCGTGGTGCCCCCCGCTCAAGAGACCGCCGGCTGGTACGGACCGTTCGGCGGTCGTTTCGTCTCCGAGACGCTCATCCCTGCATTGGACGAGCTCACGGTCGCAACCAAAGAAATCTCATCCACGGATGCCTTCAAGGCCGAGCTCCGTGCGCTTCTGGCGGACTACGTCGGTCGCCCGACGCCGCTCACGGAAGCCTCGCGCCTCGCGCGTGAGATCGATCCCGCCAAGAAGACCATCCACCGTCTCTTCTTGAAGCGCGAAGACCTGTGTCACACGGGCGCGCACAAGATCAACAACGCGCTCGGTCAGGTCTTGCTCGCATCGAAGATGGGCAAGACTCGGATCATCGCCGAGACGGGCGCGGGCCAGCACGGCGTCGCGACGGCGACGGCATGCGCGCTCTTCGGCCTCCCGTGCGAGGTCTACATGGGCGCGGAGGACGTGAAGCGCCAGGCGCCGAACGTCGGGCGCATGAGACTCCTGGGCGCAAAGGTGATCCCGGTCGAGTCGGGATCGCGCACGCTCAAGGACGCGATGAACGAGGCGCTCCGCGACTGGGTCACCAACGTCGCGACCACGCACTACTGCATCGGCAGCGCCGCCGGTCCTCATCCCTATCCCGAGCTCGTCGCGCGCTTCCAGTCGGTCATCGGAGACGAGGCGCGTGCGCAGATCCTCGAACGCACGGGACGTCTGCCCGACGCCGCGATTGCGTGTATCGGCGGTGGCTCGAATGCGATCGGTCTCTTTCGAGGGTTCGTCTCCGCGGCGAGCGTCAAGCTCTTCGGTGTGGAGGCGGCGGGCCACGGCATCGAGACCGGCATGCACGCCGCGACGTTGACCGCGGGTCGCGTCGGAGTGCTCCACGGATCGAAGAGCTACGTCCTCTGCGACGACGGCGGGCAGATCCAGGAGGCGCATTCGATCAGCGCCGGCCTCGATTATCCCGGCGTCGGTCCCGAGCACGCCTGGCTGAAGACCTCCGGGCGCGCGCGCTACCTCTCGGCGACGGACGACGAGGCGCTCGCCGCCGCCGCGCTCGTCACGCGAACCGAGGGCATCTTGCCGGCGCTGGAGACATCTCATCCGTTCGCGAAGATCGGCGCCATCGCGACCGAGGTCGCGAGGAGCATCGGCCGCCCGGCCACGATCGTGCTGTGCCTCTCCGGGCGCGGCGACAAGGATCTAGAGACGTTCCTCGGCCGGCTCCTGTCGCCGGTGGCCGAAGGGAGCAAGTGATGGGTCGCATCGAAGACGCATTCGCTCGACGTGCAGCCGAGGGGAAGAAGACCCTCGTCACGTACCTCTGCATCGGCGATCCCGACGGCGACGCGTCGATCGACCTCGCCCTCGCATGCGCCGAAGAGGGCGCCGACATCCTCGAGCTCGGCTGCCCGTTCAGCGATCCGTCCGCCGACGGCCTCGCGATCGCGCGCGCGAGCCAGCGAGCGCTCCGACGCGGTGGCGGCCTCGAGGAGACGCTGCGGGTGGCGCACGCGATCCGTGAGCGTTCCGACGTGCCGATCGTGCTCTTTGGGTACTACAACCCGCTGTTCGTGCGAGGCGAGGAGGACGCCGCGCGGGTGGTCGCGTCGGCCGGGATCGACGCGCTCCTCGTGGTCGACCTCCCCGTCGACGAGTCGATGCCGCTGCGGACGGCGGCGGCGAACCGAGGGCTCGGGCTCGTCCCGCTCGTCGCGCCGACGACGCGTCCCGAGCGCGTCGTGCAGCTCGGTACGCTCGCCGAGAGCTTCCCGGTCCCGTTCATCTACTACGTGTCGATGACCGGCGTGACCGGAGGCGCCGGCGGCGAGGACGTGCTCGCGACCGCCGGGGCCGAAGCGGGCCGCGTGCGTGACGCGACGAAGCGCCCGACCGTCGTCGGCTTCGGGATCGACTCTGGCGCGCGCGCCCGCATCGCTGCGAAGGACGCCGACGGCGTCGTGGTCGGGTCGGAGATCGTCCGGCGCATCGAGCGTGGCACCACCAGCACGGAGCGGCTCACGAGCGTCCGCGAGCTCGTCCGCGAGCTCCGCGCAGCCGTGTGACCGCCGCGCGACCACGCCCAGCGCCAGCCCCAGCGACCGCGGTCCGAGCCCGAGCCACACGCTCGAGCCGGACCGCTCGCACCGCGAACCGATCGTGGCTAGGATGCGCGGCCCTCCGGACCGTCCTAGACTCCTCATAAGCCGAAGGCCCACCTCTGCGGTTGGTTGGGCCGCGCGCTCCAAATTCGAGCCTCACGATGCTTCTCCTCTGTGTCTCCGACATCCACGGCAACCTCGACGCTCTCCGCGCTGTCCTGGCGACGGCCGAGAAGCGCTCGTTCCACAAGCTGCTCGTCGCCGGTGACATCGTCTTTCCCGGACCGGAGCCGCTCGAGACATGGCGGCGCCTCTCGGCCGCCGGCGCGGTGATGGTCCAGGGCGTGTCCGACAAAGCTCTGGCGACCCTCGATCCGAACGCTCTCCGTGCCCGAAGCGAGCACGAGCGCCTGATGCTCGACCGCATGAAGGCGGTTCGCGCGGAGCTCGGGGACCTCGTCCTCGAGCGCATCAAGCGACTGCCGACCCACCAGCGCGTTCCCCTCGAGGACGGCGGCGAGCTGGTCCTCGTGCACGGCTCGCCCCTTCACCCGGACGAGGCGCTCTCCTTCGACATGTCCGATGAGGAGATCGACGCGCTCCTCGGCGACGACTGCGGTGACGTCGTCGTCTGCGGCATGAGCCATACGCCGTTCCACCGCAGCATCGGCGGGGTCGAGGTCATCAACGTCGGGAGCATCGGCGAGGCGCCCGACGGGCTCGCAACGACGCCCACGTACGGAAGCGGCGAGCGCCCGACGGTCGCGCACGCGACGTGGATCGAGTCCACGCCCCGTGGGATCCACGTCGAGCAGATCACCGTCCCGCTCGAGGCGCCGCCGCGCCAGCTCCTCGCCGCTCCCTGAGCGAGCGCACTCACCGCGTCGAGATCGCGACGCTCGTCATCGCGACCTCGACGCTCGATCGACGTCGTCAGCGACGACGCGCTCGCCCCCGCGCAACGACGACGAGCGCCGCCAGCGCGGCCAGCGCCAGGCCGCCGCTCGACGTCGCGCCGGTGCTCGAACAGCCGCCGTCGTCCTTCTTCGCCGCCGGGGCGTTCTCGGTCGGCGGCGCCGACGAGCCGCTCGTGCCGCCGCTCGTCCCGCTCGTCCCGCTCGAGCCCGACGACGAAGATGACGAGGATGACGAGGACGACCCCGCATCGGTGCCGGAGTCTGCGCCGGAGTCCGCGCCGGCGTCCCCGCCGCCGCCGCCGCAAGACTGCTCCGCTCCCTGAGGATCGGGGTTGAGCTCGCCGTTGATCTCACCGTTGCCCGGGGCGGGATTGGTCGCCGTCTGGATGACGATGTAGAGGCCGGGGTTCTGCAGGAGCGCAGCCTCCCCGTCGGTCAGCGCCACCTCGACGTCGAGCGGGCTCGCCCCCGGCGTCAGCGTCTTCACCAGCGCCTGGTCGTTCTGGTTCTTCAGTGCGGTGCCCGTCACTGCGCCGCCGGTGAGCGCGGTGAACGTGACCTTTCCGCACAGCTTCTTGGTCACGTCGTCGTACGTGAAGTTTCCGGTACCCGTCGCGTTCGAGCCAGCCGCCGAGCCCTCGAGCTCTGCCTTGTAGTTCGTCTTCGCAGCCAAGGAGGTGGATGCGGCCGAGACGAGAGCGAGCGCGACGCCTGCGATGAGGAAGCTCTTCATGTGTCACCTGCTCCGGCCCTGAGAGCGAGACCGCGAGCGACGACGATCGCCGCTCCCTGCGTCCCGCGTCGAAGGCCTGCGAAGCTCAAGCATCGCAGCCGGCGCGGCGCGTGTCACGACGTACAGCGAGCGAGAACGCCCTGCCCCCTTGCGCCGCTCCATGGCGACGCCGAGCCCATCGCACTGGTCCTCGACACGGACTGACGCGAACGTGTTCTGTGGTCCTCTGCGCTCGTTCGCAACGCACGTGCGAGCGGCGCGCGCCCTCGCGTTCGACGCACTTGGATCAAATCGACGCAGCAACGTTGCGCCGACGAAGCGCGGTTTGCGACGATCCGTTCGTGGTTACGCGACGAGGCCCTTCCCTTGCGAAGGTTCGGAAGCCTGCGCTCATCGAGCATCGAGGCAGCATGGTGCGCACGGTCGAAGGCCGTTGGCGCGAGTTGTTCGAGTCGGCCGACATGGTCAGCGAAGGCGCTGCCAGAGAGGAGCGCGACGGAGATCGGACCTGGTACGGGTCGACGAGCATGATCCTGGAGCTTCCTGTGGAAACCTCGTTGGAAGATCGTGCAGAGCTCCTTGCGGTCGCCCAGAAAGACGTGCATACGCACGTCCACGCGCTCCGTTCGGCGCATCGCGAAGCGCAGAGCCGAGCCCCTGGCCAGCTCGGTCGGCTCGCCTGCGAGCTTCGCTTCAGTGACGATCCGAAGGGGTTGAGGATTGACGTCGACGTCCAGGCGCCTTTGATAGAGAGGCGGAGGGTCAAGAGGACCTTGCCATGACCACTCTGATCGACGGCATGCCGACATCGAAGAAGCACCGGGGGAAAGGCAAGCGGAGCGGCGGCGAAGTCATTCACGTCGCGTTCGGGCCAGGGGGAGGTCGCATCCACCACGCGGACGCTCCGAGGCCCGGAGCCACCGGCCACGCGGCCCGTACGAACGGGACGGCGAGCCGCCCCAACGGCAAGGCGACGTCCTCGGTCGACGATCATTCCCACGCCCTGCCTCCGCCGAGCATCGGCGAGCCGGTGACGGATGTCTTCTCGCCACGCGAGGTCGCGAAGCTCCTCGGCCTCACGGTCGGGCGTCTTCGGAGCCTCGACAAGTCGCATGTCGTCTCGCCGAGCGCGATGCGCCGAGGCCGCCGCGCGTACACGTTCCAGGATCTGATCGCCCTTCGAGCGACGCACGGGCTGCTCGAGCAGCAGATCCGCCTGAAGGACGTCGTCCAGGCGATCGGCGCGCTCCGTCGCGCTCTCCCCCGCGTGACGCGTCCGCTCCAGGAGCTCCGCATCGTCTCCGACGGCCGCAAGGTGGTCGTCCAGGCGGAGGACGGCGTCTTCGAGCCGATCAGCGGGCAGATGGTGCTCGACTTCCGCGTCGACCACCTGCGCGACGACATCGTCCGTGTGCTCCGCCACGAGCCGAACGGCTCACGCGCGCGCTCGGCCTACGATCTCTACATGCGCGCGAGCGGGCTCGACGAGGACCCCGCGACGTACGACGAGGCCGAGGAGCTCTACAAGCGAGCCACCGAGCTCGATCCGCAGCTCGCCATCGCCTACACGAATCTCGGGAACATCCGCTTCCGTCGGGGCGACGAGGCTGGCGCCGAGCAGCTCTATCGGAGGGCCCTCGAGATCGACGAGCGCCAGCCCGAGGCGCACTACAACCTCGGCTACGTGATGCTCGAGCGGGGCTACGCATCACGCGCGGTCACCTACTTCGAGGCCGCCATCAAGACGGACCCGCGCTTCGCCGACGCCCATTTCAACCTGGCGATGGCGTACGAGGCCCTCGCCGACAAGGCGCGCGCGCGCGTCCACTGGAAGCGGTACCTCGAGCTCGAGCCGACCGGCACCTGGGCCGACATCGCGCGCGACCATCTCTGAGTCATCCCGAAGCGGCCGCAGGCCAAAGACAGGCGCTCGTGTGGTGTGATTCCACACGGCGCCGAGAGCCGATCCAGCTCCGCAGCGACGCCGCTTTTCAGTAGAGTGAGTGCCGATGACTCAGCGCGCACTCCTCGTGATCGCCGACATCGGCGGGTACACGAAGTTCATGCGCGTCCATCGCGTGAACCTCGCGCATGCGCAGTACGTCATCGCGCAGCTCCTCGAGGCGCTGATCGACGGCGCCGAGCCTCGCCTGAAGCTCGCCAAGCTCGAAGGCGACGCGGCGTTCTTCTACGCGCTCGCCCCCGAGGGAAAGAAGCGCGACGAGGTCGCCTCCCTCGCCGAGATGGTCGCGTCGATCCGGCGGGCGTTCCTCTCACGGAGACTCGAGCTCGAGACCGATCGCCTCTGCAATTGCGACAGCTGCACCCAAGCCGGGCAGCTGAAGCTCAAGTTCGTCGCGCACGTGGGCGAGGTCGCCTTCCAGAAAGTGAAGCGATACACCGAGCTCGCTGGCGTCGACGTCATCTTCGTCCATCGCCTCCTCAAGAACAGCGTGCCCGTCCCCGAGTACGCGCTCATGAGCGAGGCCGTGTTCTCGAAGGTCGATGCCTTCTCGACGTTCGGTCGCGAGACGACCGAAGAGCTCGAGGGTCTCGGCAACGTGACGACTTACTACGTCGATCTCACCGAGGTCGCGCGCGAGCTCACGATCCCGCTCGAGCCGTCGGCGCTCCGCAAGCTGGTCGCCTGGTTCAAGATGACGGTCCGATCGATCCCCTACTTCCTCGGGATCAAGAAGTCGTGCGACGGCTTCCGCAACATGGGCGCGGTCGATCCGTCGCTCGCGCTGCCGGGCAGCTCGCTCCCGCCACCCTCGCTCGGGCCGCCCTAGAGTGCCGTTCGGTTGGGCCGTGGCCGCCAGAGACAGAAACAGGAAGGCGGGGAGGCGGGAAGGATTTCATTGATCAAAACTCTCTTCCCGTCTTCCGCCTTGCTGTTGAATCTCTCTCGGTTCGTTTGACGACGGCAGAGACTCTAGAGCCGGCGATGCGAGAGGCAGGGCAGTGACGCGCGGACACGGTCTTGCGCCGCGAAGTCGAGCCGCGCGAGCGCGATCCCCTCACCTTCGCCACACTGGGCCAGCACATCCCCCCACGGATCGACGATGACGCTCTTGCCGTAGGTCGTCCGCCCACGAGGGTGGCGCCCGTGCTGCGCGGGAGCGAGGACGAAGACCTGGTTCTCGATCGCCCGCGCCCGGAGGAGCACATGCCAGTGGTCCTTGCCGGTCGTGACCGTGAAGGCGGCGGGCACCGTGACGATGCGAACGCCGGCGCTCACGAGCTTCCGATAGAGCTCCGGAAAACGCACGTCGTAACAGATCGTCATTCCGAGCTTCGCCTGCGCCTCTGCCGTCGCGACGTCCGCGACCACGGTCTCGCTGCCGGCGAGCGTCGCACCGCTCTCGAGGAGCTTCGTCCCGTCGGGAAGGTCGACATCGAAGAGATGGATCTTCCGGTAGCGCGCCACGACGGCACCATCGGGGCTGACGAGGAGCGACGTGTTCCAGGGCCGCGCCGCGTCGCCGCTCGCTTCCGGCATACCGCCGGCGACGAGCCAGACGCGGTGCTGTCGCGCAGCCTCCACGATCGCCGTCGTGATCGGCCCCCTAGCGTCGTCGGCGGTGCTCTCCGCGATCTCGCGCTTGTGCGCCTCCTCCCCCATGAAGGCGAAGTTCTCGGGGAGCGCGACGATGTCGGCTCCCGCGCCGGCGGCCTCGCCCACAAGCGCGCGAACGCGCTCCAGGTTCTTCGCCACATCGTCCTGGCTCGACAGCTGAATGATCGCGGCTCGCATCGTCGATGCTAATACTAGCGCAAGGTGGAGGACGCGATCGTCATCGCGGCAGAGGTCGAAGACGGGACCGGCGTCCTCGCGGACGAGCCCGTCACGACCGCGACGCTGCGAAGCGTGACAACCGGGCGCGGTCGCGTGGTCCGCATCGTCGGCGGGCCCACGAAGCGCGGCGGCTTCGCCCGCCTCGCCGGTCACGTCGTCCCGATCGCCGGAGCGCGCGTCCGGTTCGATCTCCGCGAAGACCGGCGCGCGCCCCCTCCGATGTCCCTCCCCGTCGTACGGGGCCCGCAGTGGATGCCGAGCACGCCCGCCGGGACCTGGGACGCGAGCGCGCTGCCGCTCACCTTCGTCCTCGCGCTTCCGCCGAGCCGTGACCTCGGCAGCGAAGCGGGCAGCGAGCTCGAGGTCGCCGCGCGAACGTGGGGCCGCCCCTCGTGCACCGCGTTCCGCGCGCGCTTCGGCGGAGAGCGCTCCCTCGTCCCCGGCGACGATGGCGAGAACGGCGTCTTCTTCCACGACACCGCATGGCCCGCCGAGCTCGAGCCCGGGGCGCTCGCGCAGACGATCCTGCACACCGACGGCGCCGGCAAGCTCCGCGACGCGGACATCCACGTCAACGGCGCGGCGTTCCGCTTCTCGAACAGCGGCGCGGCCGGCACCCAGGATCTCCGCAGCGTCCTCGTCCACGAGATCGGGCACGCGCTCGGCCTCGGGCACTCCACCGACGCGCGGGCGACGATGAACGTCGCCGGATCCGGCCTCCGCTGGCGCTCACTGGAGAAGGACGACATCGACGGCGTCTGCGCGCTCTACCCCGGCACCGGCAGCGCCGGCTGCGACACCGACCCTTGCCCTTCGGGATTTCGCTGCGTCGCGGGCGCGTGCCAGAGAGCGGGCGATCGCGCCGACGTCTGCTCGCCGTGCACGCCCGAGCTCGGCGCGTGCGAGGCCGCCGGCGACGAAGCACGCTGCGTCGACATCGGCACCGGCACGAACGCCGGACGTGTGTGCGGCCGAGCGTGTGCCCACGACGACGACTGCGGAGCTGGATTCGCCTGCCGGGCGACGACCGAGGCAGGCGACCTCCAGTGCGTCTCCCTCGCCGCGTGCCGGAACGGCGCGAACACCTGCACGACGGATGCAGATTGCATACATCAGGACTCCGTATGCCGCGACGGCGCCTGCGTCGGCGCGAGCACGACCGGCGCGGGCGCGACCGACGCGGGCGCCGCCGGCGCCGATGGAGGAACGCAGCCGCTCGCCCCGGAGGGCGGCGCCAGCGGCTGCGATTGCCGAGCGACGCCGCGACCGTCCCGGACGTCGACCTCGGCCATCGCGCTCGCACTCGCTGCGCTCGCATCCTGGAAGCGCGCGGCTCGCCGGCGAGTCGAGTAGAGTGCCGGCCGTGACGAATCTACCTCACGGTCTCGATCTCTCGACCTTCGATGCGGCTCGAGCGCGGCTCCACGGCCGCATCGTCGACACCGCGCTCGTCCACCTGCAGAGCGGCGTCGTCGCCGAAGGCGGCGGCATCGACGACCGCGGCGTGACCACGACCCCCGCCCTCGACGATCGGCTACCGCACGACGTGTGGCTGAAGCTCGAGTGCCTCCAGGTCACCGGATCGTTCAAGGCGCGCGGCGCACTGAACCGTGTCCTCACGCTCCCACGCGAGCGAGCGAAGCGCGGGATCGTCACGGCGTCCGGCGGCAACCACGGGCTCGCGGTCGCCTATGCCGGGCGTGCCATCGGAGCACCGACGACGGTCTACCTCCCCGAGCCGACGCCGCCGGCGAAGGCAGCGCGCATCGCGCGCTGGGGCGCGGACGTGATCCGGGCCGGCGCAGTCTGGGACGACGCACACGCCCGAGCACTCGAGCACGCCGAACGCGAAGGCCTCACGTACATCCATCCGTTCGCCGACCCCGAGGTCGTCGCCGGCCAGGGAACGATCGCGCTCGAGCTGTTCGACAAGGCGCCCGAGATCGATGCCCTCGTCATCGCGATCGGCGGAGGCGGTCTCATGGCCGGCGTCGGCGCCGCCGCGCGCCTCCTGCGCCCTGGCATCCGGATCATCGGCGTCGAGCCCGTGGGTGCGCCGACCCTCCACGAGAGCCTCCGCGCCGGCCGCGTGATCGAGCTGCCTTCGATCTCGACCAAGGCCGGTACGCTGGCTCCGCGCCGGAGCGATCCCTACACGTTCGAGATCATCCGCGCAGTCGCCGACGAGATCGTCCTCGTCACCGACGACGAGATGAAGGACGCCGCCCGCTACCTCCTCGCGAACGTGGGGGTCGGCGTCGAGCTCTCCGGCGCAGCCGCGGTCGCGGCCCTCCTCACGCGGAAGGCGACGGTGGCCGGAGCGAAGCGCCCGTGCGCGCTGGTCTGCGGCACGGGCACCGACGCCTGCTGACCGCGCCCGAGTACCGACTCACTCCGCGCTGGCTTCGGCCTTCTGCGCCTTGTCCTCCGACGCCTTCTCCTTCTTCTTGGAGTAGAGCGCCTCGATCACCGACTGGTACCTCTCGAACACCTTGCGGCGCTTCACCTTGAGGCTCGGCGTGAGCATTCCGTTGTCGACGGTGAAGTCGTCGGCGATGAGGGCGAAGTCCTTCACGCCCTCGAAGCCCTTGAACTTCTCGCCGTAGCGATCGAGCTCCTGCTTGAAGAGCGCGCGCACCTTCGCATTCGCGAGGAGCTTCTCGGGGTCCGACTCGCTGACGCCGTTGTCCTTGCCCCACTCCTTCACGGCCGCGACGTTCGCGACGATGACCGCCACGTTGTACGGCTTGTTGTCGCCGTGCACCATGACGTTGAGGACGTAAGCGGAGAGCTTGAGCTGCTCCTCGAGCGGCGTCGGAACGACGTACTTGCCGTTCTCCAGCTTGTACTGCTCCTTGATGCGGCCGGTGATGAAGACGAAGCCGTCCTCGTCGATGCGGCCCATGTCGCCCGTCTTGAAGCCGCCATCCGGGAGGAGAACGGCGTCGTTCTCTTCCTTGCGGTTGTAGTAGCCCTGCATCACGTTCGGGCCGTAGACGACGATCTCGCTGTCGTCGGAGATCTTCACCGAGACGCCGGGGATCGGCTTGCCGACGCTGCCGATCTTCCGGTTGTTCGGCCAGTTCGCCGTCGCGATGGGGCTCGTCTCGGTGAGGCCGTAGCCCTCGTAGACGGTGATCCCGAGGCTGTCGATGAACTCGGCGACCTCGGTGGAGATCGCCGCGCCGCCGCTGAACGCGTACTTCAGCGCGCCGCCGAAGCGCGCCCTCACCTTGGCGAAGACGACCTTGTCGGTGATCGCGAGGACGAGGCCCTCGCCGAGCGACACCTCCTCGCCCTTGCGCTGCTTGGCGCGCGTCGCGAGCGATGTCTTCACCATCGCCTGGACGACGCCGGGCTTGGTCGAGATCTGCTTCTGCACCGCGGCATAGAGCTTGTTGAAGATGCGCGGGACGCTGAAGAGCAGCGTCGGCTTCGTCTCGGCGAGGTTGTCGAGGATCTTCTCGACGCTCTCGGCGATCGCGAGGCTCGCGCCCATCGAGAGGAGACCATGGAGCTCGACGGTCTGGCCGAACGAGTGCGCCCACGGGAGGAACGAGAGCGACCGATCCATCGACGACATCGGGAAGCACTCGTGAATCGCGCTCACGTTGCTCGCGATGTTCCCGTGCGAGAGGATGACCCCCTTCGGGTTGCCGGTCGTCCCGCTCGTGTAGATGAGGCCCGCCGTGTCCTTCACATCGGGCCGGATCGTCGGGACAGTCGCCTTCGTCGCGGCGAGCGACGCGAAGGAGTGAACCTTGTCCGACGTCTTGGTCGCCGGATCCATGGAGACGATGTGCTGGAGCGACGGGATCGTGTCGAGGAAGCCCTTGGTCTTCTCGGCGATCGCGTCCGTCGCGGCGATCAGCACCTTGGCCCCGCAGTCCTTGACGATGAACTCCCAGTCCTTCTGGACCTGCGCCTCGTACATCGGCACGAAGGCCACTCCGAGCCCGAAGCAGGCGTACGCGGCGATCGCCCACTCGGCTCGGTTGTTCGAGACGATGGCGACGCGATCGCCACGCTCGAGGCCGAGCGAGGCGAGGCCGGCGCGGAAGCCGTCCGTCTTCCTCCCGAACTCGAGGTACGTCATCCAGGACCACTGCCCACCGCTCTTCGTTCCAAAGAGCGGGTTGTCCGGGAACGTCTTGACGGCGTCCTGGTAGATGTCGACGAGGGTCTGGAATTTCGCCATGGCCCCGCAAAGATACCCCCCGCGCAAGGGCGGGGCCAGTCTCCATAGGCGCACAACGGCGCTTTCGACGGGGTCGGCCGACGGCGCCGACCGGCTACCGGAGCGTCGCGAGGAAGCGGCCTCCGCCCCGTCCGTTCGCGTTCGGGCTCGCCTCGCAGTCGGCCTTCGCGGATTCGGCGCTGAAGCCGCGCTCGACGCCGCGGCGGTAGTACCGCTTCACCTCGCCTTCCGCGACCACGCAGCTGCCGACGGTCCCCTCGGTCGGGCATCTGCTCAGCCGGAAGTCGCCGCCCGCGCTGCGGCAGAGCGACCGCTCGACGCCGAAGCTACCCGTCGCGGAGGCATAGTCGAAACAGCTCCCCCGCTCGCCGACCGTATCGCAGCTCGCCGGCGCCCGGACCGCCGCCGACGTGGTCGTCGCCGCTCCGAGCGGCTCTTCCTTCGGCTGCGTGCAGGCGAGCGCCGCGAGCATGGCGATCGTGACGGCGCTGACGGTCGAGACGCTCCTGACGAACGGGCTCATGGCGGTCTCGTACGGCCCCGGCGGCAAATGCTTCCCAGCCCTCGTCGCGCTGCGGCTCGCGCGCTCGGCGACGAGGCGCCTGCCCCTTCCCACTGCAGGCGTCCTTCGTTACGACCACTTCATGAAGGTCACCGTTCTCGGGGCAGGCCTGGTGGGCTCGCCGATGGCTCTCGACCTCGCGAAGGATCCCGCTTTCGACGTCATCGTCGCCGACCTGCGAGAGGAGCCGCTCGAGCGCCTCGCGCAGAGGGCCCGCGTGACGCCCAGGCGCGCCGATCTGGCGAAGGCCGACGAGCTCCAGGCGTTGACCCGCGATGCCGACATCGTGCTGTCGGCGGTACCGGGCTTCATGGGCTACCGCACCCTCGAGACGCTCCTCGAGATGGGCAAGACCGTCGTCGACATCGCGTTCTTCTCCGAGAACCCGCTCGACCTCGACGCGCTCGCGAAGAAGAACGGCGCCACCGCGATCGTCGACATGGGCGTGGGGCCGGGCATGAGCAGCGTCCTGGCCGCGCACGCCCATTCGCAGCTCGATCAGACGACGACGATCCTCACCTACGTCGGTGGCCTCCCCCGGATCCGCCGCTGGCCATACGAGTACAAGGCCGTCTTCTCCCCGATCGACGTCATCGAGGAGTACACCCGGCCCGCCCGCTACATCGAGAACCGGCACCTCGTCGTCCGGCCTGCCCTCTCCGACGCCGAGTACCTCGAGTTCCCCGAGGTCGGGACGCTCGAGGCCTTCAACACCGACGGCCTCCGGACGATGGCCGTCACGATGAACGTCCCGAACATGAAGGAGAAGACCCTTCGCTACCCGGGCCACATCGAGAAGATGGCGGTCCTGCGCGAGACGGGCTTCTTCAGCGCCGAGCCGGTCGAGATCGACGGCGCGAAGGTCCGCCCGATCGACCTGACCGCAAAGCTCCTCTTCCCGATGTGGAAGATGGAGCCCGGCGAGGCCGACGTCACCGTGATGAAGGTCATCATCGAAGGGACGAAGGCCGGCAAGAAGACACGCGTCACCTACGACCTGTTCGACACCTACGACGCCGCCACCGGGATCCACTCGATGGCGCGGACGACGGGCTACACGGCGACCGCGGCCGTCCGCATGCTCGCCAGGGGCCTCTGCGCGGAGAAGGGCGTATTCGCGCCGGAGCTCGTCGGGAGGAACCGGTCGTGCGTCGAGTTCCTGCTGGCCGAGCTCCGGGCGCGCGGGGTCGTCTACAAGGAGACGATCGAGTTCCCCTGAGCCGACTCGCATGGCCGATCCCCGTTGCTCGGTCCGAGAGCGAGCCCGTCGACCAGCGGGGGGGTGCTGCAGCGGCCTGCACCGTCGAGCGGATCGCCGGCCGCGCCAGCGCGTGCTATGAGCGGGCCGTTTTGGGCCGCTACCTCGTCCACACCTTCGGCTGTCAGATGAACGCGCACGACTCCGACCGTATGGAGGAGGTACTGCGCGCACACGGCTGGACCAACGCAGAGTCGGTCGAGGACGCAGACCTCGTCGTGCTCAACACGTGCAGCGTCCGCGAGAAGGCCGAGCAGAAGCTCCGCAGCGAGGTCGGCAAGCTCGCGCCGCTCAAGAACCGCAAGAACCGCGGGCTCGTGCTCGCCGTCGCGGGGTGCGTCGCCCAGCAGGAGGGTGAGAAGCTCCTCGCGCGCGTCTCCCATCTCGACCTCGTGATCGGCCCGGACAACCTCGCCGAGCTTCCGATGCTCGTCGCCGACCAGATGGCCGGGGCTCCGCCGCGCGCCCGGACGGTCTTCGACCTCGACGCTCCGCGCTTCCTCGCGGCCGCCCCCGAGCCCGGGGCAACGCCGGTGAGCACGTTCGTCACGACGATGAAGGGCTGCGACGAGCGCTGCTCGTTCTGCATCGTCCCGTACACGCGCGGCCCGGAGCGCTACCGTCCCTCCGGGGAGATCATCGACGAGGTCGCCCGCTGGGTCGACAGCGGCGCGCGCGAGGTCACGCTCCTCGGGCAGACGGTCGACAGCTACCGCGATCCGTCGCTCCCGCCGCCCGCATCGGACGACCCGGACGAGAGCCAGTTCCCCTCCCTGCTCCGCGCGATCGCCACGCGGGTGCCGGGCCTCCGCCGCCTCCGCTACACGAGCCCCCATCCCCGTCACGCGACGGCGGCGCTCGCGGCGGCGCACGCCGAGCTCGATGTGCTTGCGCATCACGTGCACATGCCCGTTCAGTCGGGCAGCGACCGGATGCTCAAGCGGATGATCCGCCGCTACACCCGCGCCGAGTACACCGAGCGCGTCCGGCGCCTGCTCGCGACGCGCCCCGACATGACGATCTCGACGGATGTGATCGTCGGCTTCCCCGGGGAGACCGAGCAGGACTTCCAGGCGACGCTCGATCTCGTCCGTGACATCGGCTTCGTCGGGCTCTTCGGCTTCAAGTATTCGCCGCGTCCCTTCACGCCCGCGCTCAAGCTGGCGGACGACGTCCCGGAGGCCGAGAAGAGCGAGCGCCTCGCGCGCCTGTTCGAGGTCGCCGAGGCACAGACGCGCGCTCACTTGGCGACCCTCGTGGGGACGCGCCAGGAGGTCCTCGTCGAGGGGCCCGGCAAGACGCCGAAGAGCTGGGAGGGACGCACGGCGCGCAACGAGATCGTCCACGTCGACGGCCGGCCGGCGGAAGGCCGAGGGCTCGCGGGCGAGGTCGTCGAGGTCGAGATCCGCCAGGCCTTCAAGCACTCCCTCGCCGGCGAGCTCACGGCCAAGGCGATCGAGCTGCTGCCGCTCGAGAGCGGCGTCGCAAGGCCCTCACGGAAGCGGCGAGCGCTGCCGCTGGTGCTCTGATGCCGATCTACTCCCACAAGGGCGTGACCCCGCGCATCGGAGAACGCGTGTATCTCGCACCGAACGCGACCGTCATCGGCGACGTCGTGATCGGCGACGACTCGAGCGTGTGGTTCGGGGCCGTGCTCCGCGGCGACGTCTTCCCCATCCGGATCGGCGCGCGAACGAACATCCAGGACAACGCCGTCGTCCATGTCACCGGGGGAAAGGCAGAGACGTCGATCGGCGATGACGTGACGGTGGGTCACCTCGCGCTCATCCACGGCTGCACGGTCGGAAACCGCTGCCTGGTCGGGATGGGCAGCATCGTGCTGGACGGAGCGGTCGTCGAAGACGAGTGCTTCATCGCGGCCGGCGCCCTCGTGCCACCCGGGATGCGCGTCGCCCGCCGCTCCCTCATGGTCGGTCGCCCGGCGCGAATGGCTCGGGTCCTCGACGACGCCGCCCTCGATATCGCAAACGCTGGCGCGCTCTACATGCAGTACGCACGTGACTTCGCGACCGACCTGAAGCTCGTCTGAGATCTGGACACGGATGGGCCCGGCGTGCCCCGCGTTCCGGAATCGGACAACGCGTGAAGAATCTACGCCGAAGTTAGCTCCCGTTAAGATTTCGCGCCTTAGTTTGCCTTGTTGTGGGACAGGACGACCAACGCGTCCGCCGCATCAAGCAATACGTTTTGAGGCGGCTGCGGGAGGAGCTCGGGAACGCTCCTCGGGGTGCACAGGCGAAGCTCGCCAAGAGCCTTAGTGTATCCGGCGCGCACCTCAGCAACATGCTTTCCTCGACACCGTCGCGTCAGCCGGGGGAGGACTTCCGCCGCAAGGTCGCGGCGCACTGGGGAGTGACGTACGCGCAGCTCGAGGCGCTCGCTCTGGGCGAAGAGCCGCCATCATCGATCCCGAAGGTCGTCAACGGGCGTAGCGACGCCACCCCGCCGAACCTCGCTGCTGCCGCCGCCGAATACCTCTGGATGCACGAGCTCCCACACGAGCTCCGCGTGATCGTCCGCGAGCAGGCTCGGCAGCACTATGCGTTCACGCCGACCGACCTCTCTCGCGAGGAGTGGCAGCGCATCCTGACGGGCCTCGAGCGAGAGGCCCTGGCGCTCGTCGCCTACCGCTCACGGGCCGGCTCGAACGACGACGACAACAACCGGCAGGCACGCAAGCGACGCGCTCGGACCTGACTCGACGCGGTCGGAGCCGCGGACGAAGTCAGGGACCGCCGACGACGCGAAGCTCGACGCGGACCACCCCGGCACGCACGATGTCCAGCTGCTCGGCGGCACGCTGCGAGAGATCGATGATCCGATGCGCAGCCCGGCCGTTCGGGCCCCGATCGTTGATCCGCACGCGGACGGTGCGGCCGGTGTCGATCCGCCGGACCTCGACCCACGTCCCGAACGGAAGCTTCTTGTGGGCCGCAGTGAAGAGCCGTGGGTCGAAGCGCTCGCCGCTCGCCGTCGGCTTGCCCGCGAACGCGCGCCCGTACCAGCTCGCGAGGCCCACTTGCTCGAAGCTGGACGAGCCCGGAGCCGCCTCCTTCGTGCTCGCGCGTGCCTGCCCGCGGTCTACGCCCGGCGCTCGCGGAGGCGCTTCGTTCCTCGGCGCAGCACAACCGACCGCAAGGAAGGTAATCCCGAGGAGGGCGAAGCACGCGAGCCCGCGCCGGAGGTTGCCTGTCAGTACGTCCACTCGTTCATTCCGTGCCGAAAGCGAAGCCCCCCGGTCGGGACACTAGTACAGCGCGCCGAGCTTGGTTCCGGGTTCCGCTCGCGCGTCGGACGACGCGTTTCGTTCGTGCACCGAGAAAGCCACGGTGCCGTCACGTCGTGGCGTAACCTTTCGGGCATCGATCGTTACGCTCCATCGCCAGTGTTACGGCGAGTGTTACGCCTGTTACGCCGGACCGTAACACTCCGTCACATCGAGTTTCGATGTCATTTCCACAGGTTGAAGTTCGCTCTCCGCACGGATGAGGCTGGCACGCGAGGTGCTCCGAGGACTCCCGCCGGCGGGAACGACGCCGAGCGCTTTGGAGAGGATGCGAGAGATGATGAACGCCCCCCGCGAGTCCGGTTTCTTCCCCTGCATCGCTGCGGATCGCTTCGAAACCGACGACGACCTCGTCGCGGGGATGCTCGCGAACGACGCGGGGGCGTGGCGCGAGTTCCAGAGCCGCTACGACCGCCTCATCATCCGCTGCATCACCAAGGTGACGCGCCGCTTCGCTTCGATCGTGAGCCAGGACGACGTCCGCGAGGTCTACGCCACGCTCTACGTCTCGCTCCTCGCGAACGACATGCACAAGCTTCGCTCCTTCGATCCGGAGCGCGGAAACCGCTTCTCGTCGTGGATCGGCCTCCTCGCGATCAACGCCGCTTACGACTACCTCCGCTCGCTCAAGCGCGAGCCGCAGAAGGAGTGCATCACCGAGGCGATGGAGCTCGTGTGTCACCTCCCTGACCCCTTCGAGCTCACGAGCGAGCACGAGCGGGCGACGATCGCGCAGCAGACCCTCGAGGACTTCAGCGAGAAGGACCGCGCCTTCGCGGCGCTCTACTTCGGCGAGGGCATGGATCCGCAGGCGATCGCCGACAAGATGAACATCAGCGTGACTCGAAGAAGCACAAGATCCAGTCCCGCCTCGAGTCGGTCCTCGCCGCGCGCACCTCGCCCCGCCGAATCGCGGCCTGAGCTTCGCCCTCTCCTCCTCCACTGTTCCGTGCTAATCAGGAGCCGTGCACCTCGCGCGGCTCCTGTCCTTTTGTGCCTCGCTCACGCTCCTCGCAGGCGTCGCGTCCTGCGAATCCCGGGAGGGCGACCAGCCGTCGCCTTCGGTCGTCCCGCCCCCCGCGGGGAAGGACCACCGCATCCACGAGATCCGGGATCCGGAGAGCCCCACCAAGGCCGCCCACGAGTCCCAGGTCGCGGTGAGCGGCGCGGTCGTGATCGCGGTCGATCGGTTCGACGAGACGCAGAACGGCCGCAGCATCGGGACGATCTACGTCCAGGACCTCGGCTCGAAGGAGCCCTACTCGGGCATCAGCCTCTACAACCCGTCCTTCATCCCGGGCAACCTCCGCGTCGGTCCGGGTGACGCGCTCGATCTCCGCGGCCAGTTCCAGGAGAACCAGGACATCCCGTTGAAGTTCGCGCCCGACGCCTTCCTGGTGCAGCTCGCGAACGCGGTCGGCACGTTCCGCTTCGACGCCAACGAGCCCGACCCGGTCGAGATCGACATCAAGGATCTCGAGACCTACGAGACCGGGAGCAAGTGGCTCAACATGCTCGTCACCGTGAAGAACGTCACGGTGAACGGCAAGCCGTTCGGGAGCGGAGGCCGGCGCAGCTACAACCTCGCGGCACCGATCGAGACGGAGCAGAGAGGCTGCGATACCCCCTTCCCCAAGGTCCCCACCCTCGTGACCTCGCTCGCGGACCTCGAGCCGCTCCAGCTCGCAGAGGGCGCCACCGTCAAGTCGATCACCGGCGTCGTCACGTTCTTCTGCAATCTCCAGATCGCTCCCCGCAGCGTGAAGGACATCGTCCTCTGAAGGGATGCGCTCGAGAGGCATCAAGATAGCCGCTCCCTCTCGAGTCGTTCTTCGCCTCGTCGTCGTCGCGTCGGCGCTCGCTGCTTCCGTCGTCGGATGCGCGCCCCGAGCGCCCGCGCGGAGCGTAGAGAGCGGCGCGGCCCTCCTGCCCGACGTGCGTACGGCGAGCGGGCGACCGCCCGTCGTCCTCGTCGCGCGCGAAGGCGATCCTGCTGCGGCGATCGCCGTCGCGGTGACCACCACCGGGATCGCCTGGGGCGACGGCTCGGGTGACGATCCCGAGGCGGCGACCGCCCTCGCAGGGCTCGTCGAGTCGCGCCTCCGCGCAAAGGCGATCGACGCCGCCGTCACGCCGTCGTGGGACGGGGTCCGCGCGTCGATGCTCGTGACGAGCGAGGCGGAGGCGCGCCGCCTCTCGGAGGCGCTCCGCGACGCCCTCGTCACCCCCGCGACCGAGGCGGACCTCGCGCCCGCACGACGCAAGCTCGCGGCGCTGGGGCAGCGACCGCTCCGCGACCGCGCGCTCGTTCGATGGGCGCGCTGCGTGGGGTCACCGCACGCGCTGCCCGAGCGCGCGGGGAAGGACTATGCGGAGGTCGACGTCGCGAGGCTCGAGCGATGGCGCACCGCCGGTGTCGGCCTCGGCCGCGTCGCGGTCGCCGTCACGGGTCCCTCCGCGATCGCCGAGACTGTCGCCTCGACGATCCTCGACGGCCCGGCGTGGAAGCGCGGAGCGGCGATCTCGAGGAGCCCCGAGAGCGCCGAGGTCTCCGTCGACGTCTTCGAGGCGGCGCCCGACCTCGCGGCCGTCCCCGTCCTGCACGCCACGCTCGACGTCGGCACGAGCAGCGCCGCGGTGACGACGGCGGAGGCGCTCGGTGATCCGCGCGGTCCGCTCGCAGCGCGCCTCTCGGAGCTCGACCTCCCGTTCCGTCTTCGCGAGGTGACCGGCGCGGCTCACGCGCGCGGCGGATGCGTGGGCGTGGTGCTCGAAGCCGCGCCGTCCTCGCCGAGTGCTGCCGCCGGTGCGGACCTCGCCACGCGCGTGGCGGATGCCGTGGCGCTCGTCCGCCTCGAGGCTGCCGTCTTCCTCGCCGAGACCGGCACGGCGCGCGACGGGCGCGTGCTCTCGCGACGCTCGGGCGACGCACGCGAGGCCGCAGAGCGCGCCGCGTGGTGGGCGCTCGTCGATCAGTCGCTCGATCGACGGTCCGGAGGAGGCTCGATCACGCTGACCGTCCCGTCCCGTCGTGGGGCGAAAGATGCGGCGACCGAGCCCTCGCGCGACGCCCTCGCGTCCGCGGTCACACATGCGGCCGCTGCCTGGGACAAGCCCGTCGTCGAAGCGCGCTCCCGCATCGAGGCAGGACAGGGCGAGGCATGGGTCCTCGTCGGATCGCCGTGCGGGACGGACGGCGAGAACGACTCGGACGCGGGGCTCACCGCCCTCTTCGCGGCCGCCGCGGCCGACGGCGTGACGGCGTCGGCGGACGTCCGTATCGAACCGTGGGTGTCGACCGACGGCGCCGGCCTCCTCGTTCACGGCCCCGCGCGAGCGGGCGAGACGGCCGCCACCCACGCGCGCCGCCTCGCGGACATCGCGGCCCGGAGCTTCGCGGCCGAGCCCATCTCGACCGCAGCCCTCTCACGCGCGCGCGCCGATCTCCTCCGCCGCGACGCACGAAACGGCGGCGCGGCCCTCTCCGTGCTCGCGTCGGCGCTCGCGCCGCAACATCCGTCGTGGGTCGTCCCCTGGGGCTCGGGCGAGCCGCTCGCGCGATCCGCGGACAGCGCCGTCCTCCTGCGCGCGCAGTCCCTCCGCAACGGACCGCTCCGCATCGCCGTCCTCGCGAACACGGATGCCTCGCAGGCGGACGCCGCCGTGCGTGCCGCCGATCGCTGGGTCACCCGGCGGACGAGCGAGGCGCGCGCCTGTCGTGCCCCCTCCGGCGCGCAGCCGCCGAAGCCGGGCACCTACGCAGTGCCGCTGCGCCCGGGATCGATCCCCGAGGTGTACCTCGCGTTCCCCTTCCCGCCCGGTGACGAGGCTGGCTACGGCGCCGCGACCGTCGTCGCGGCGGCGCTGTCCGAAGGCGAGGACGCGCTCCTCGACAAGGCGCTCGGCGGATCATCGCCGCTCGCGCGCGAAGCCTCGGCTCGCGTGCTCGGCTGGCCACGCGCTCCGGCCCTCGTCGTCCGCGTCGTCGCCGCGCAGGCTTCGCTCGACGCGGCCGTGATGCAGGTGCGGGCGCTCGTCGATCGCCTCCACCAGAACGGCCTCCCTGCTCCCGACTTCGACCGCGCGAAGGCCGCCCGCGCCCGGGCCGTCCTCGCCACCGCGCTCGACCCGCGGGCGCGCATCGTAGCGACGTGGCGCGGAGAGCCGATCGCCGCCGCCGAACCGTCGCGGGTGACGATCGAAGACGTGCGCGCATACGGGCAGAGGCACCTGGCCGAGGACACGATGGTGGTGGTCGCCTCGCGTCCCACGCGGCCGCCGGCGACGCCATGACCTCGACGATCACGCCGTGGTGGGAGCGCGTCGAAGCGCTCGGCCCATGGTTCAAGATCGGCAGCGACGATGTCCGTCTCCTTCGCGACGGAGTCGAGGCGCTTCCGGCGATGCTCGCCGCGATCGCAACCGCCAAGCGCGAGATCCTCCTCGAGATGTACTGGGTCGCGCCCGACGCCGTCGGAATCAAGTTCCGTGACGCGCTCGTCGAGAGGGCGCGCATCGGCGTCACCGTTCGCGTGATCTACGACGCCGTCGGCAGCCTGTCGATCACACCGAGCTTCTGGGATCCGCTCGTCCGCGCGGGCGGCGAGGTGCGCGAGTACCATCCTCTCTCTCCGCTCCGACCCGCCTTCGACCTGGCGCGCATCGAGCAGCGCGACCATCGCAAGATCCTCGTGGTCGACGGCGTCCGCGGCTTCACGGGCGGGATCAACCTCGCGCGGCCATGGCTCCCGCTCGAGGACGGCGGCGAGGCCTGGCGCGACGACGCGATCGAGGTCGTCGGCCACGCGTCATCCGAGCTTCGCACGCTCTTCTACAAGACGTGGCGCCGCATGGGCTTCCGCCGCCTACCGCACGATCCGCTCCGCTCGTTGTCGCTCCCGAACGACCTCGTGCCGTTGAGCAAGCGCCCATCGGGCAGGGTCTACGTGCTCGCCAGTCTCCGCCGGAGCAGGCGCAACCTGCGCCGCGAGTACCTCGCCCACCTGAACCGGGCAACGCGATCGATCGAGATCGCCAACTCGTACTTCATCCCCGACCGCAACGTCCGCAACGCGCTCTATCGCGCCGTCCTCCGCGGCGTGCGGGTCCGGGTGCTGGTTCCAACGAAGAGCGACGTCGCCATCGTCCAATTCGCCCTCGAGGCGATGTACGAGTCCTTGCTCCGCAACGGCGTCGAGATCTACTGCCACTCCGGCCCGATGATGCACGCGAAGACCGCGATCATCGACGACCGCTTCGCGACGATCGGCAGCTACAACCTCGACGAGCGCTCGCGAACGAAGAACCTCGAGGTGAACATCGCGGTCGCGGACGAGGCCTTCGCCACCTACGTGCGGAGGTGGTTCGATCGTGACCTCGAGACGGCCACGCACCTCGATCTCTACGAGTGGCGTGCGCGCCCCCTCGCCCGGAGGGGCGTCGAGTACATGGCCTATGCGTTGAGGAAACTGTGGTGATGAACGTAGCCCGAGAAGCGCGGGACCGAGCCCGTCAGGTCTATCGAGCGAGCGGATTCCTCGCGACCACCGCCGCGATGCTCCCGCTCTACCTCTCGGTTCACCATCGCGCCCCCGAGGCGGAGAAAGACCTCGTGCGCGACCTCTGGGTGAAGCGCTGGGCGCGCGCTCTGCTCGGGCTCTTCTCCGTCGAAGTCCTCGTCCAGGGCTCCGTCCCATCGCCGACGCGAAAGGGCGCCCCGGGCCGGCTCATCGTGGCGAACCATCGCTCGGCGATCGACATCGGCGTCATGTTGGCGACGTTCGGCGGCACGATGGTGAGCCGAGCCGATATCGCGACCTGGCCGGTCGTCGGCGCCGCCGCCCGCTCGGTCGGCACGGTGTTCGTCGATCGCGCGAGCGCCAAGAGCGGCGCCGCGACGATCCGCGCGATCCAGAAGCACCTCGAGGACGGTGAGACGATCGCGATCTTCCCGGAGGGGACGACGTACGCAGGCGACGAGGTCCGCCAGTTCCACGGCGGCGCGTTCATCGCGGCGGCGCGTGCCGGGGTGGAGATCCTCCCGGTTGGCCTCGCCTACCCCGCGAGCTCCGGCGCTGCGTTCGTCGACGAGACTTTCGTCTCGCACCTCGGTCGCATGGCGCGAAGCACGGCGACCCGAATGGGCGTGGCCGTCGGCGCCCCCATCACCACGAAGGGCATGCGCGCCGCCGAGCTCACGGAGCGAGCCCGCGCCGAGGTGAGCCGCCTCGTCCTCGAGGCGCGGGCGCTCTCAGGACCGTAGCGCGTCCCTAGCTCGGGCGCGTCGTCAGCCGCCGCCGACGAAATGCACGATCTCGATCGTGTCGCCGTCGGCGAGGCGACGAGAGGCGTGCTCCGCTCGCGGGACGATCTCGCGGTTCTGCTCCACCGCGACCGGCCCCTCACCCAGGCCCAGATGCACGACGAGCTCGCGGACGGTGAGGTCGTCCGGAACGTCCTTCTCGGATCCGTTGATGGTCAGCTTCATGAAAGCCCGCTATGAGAAGCTCATACCGGGGCGGCGGTGTCAACCGAGGCCCGCCCCTCGGACTGCGCAATCATGACCGAGAAGCTCTACTGGTCGGCCCCTCACCTCACCACGTTCGACGCGACCGGAGCAACGCTCGCCGAGGTCGGAGGCAAGCCTTCGATCGTCCTCGGCCGCACGCTCTTCTATCCCGAGGGCGGCGGCCAGCTGGGTGACTCCGGCGTCCTCACGGTCGGCGCTCTCGAGCTCGCCGTCACCGATACCCAGATCGACGACGCCGGGACGATCCATCACGTGCTCGCCGGCGTGCCGCCGGAGGAGGCACGAGCGAGCCTCGGAGCCGGCGCGAACGTGCGCGGAACGATCGACGCGGCTCGCCGTCGCGACCACACGGCCCAGCACACCGCGCAGCACGCGCTCTCTCGCGCGCTCGCCGACATCGCCCAGGCCGAGACGGTCTCCGCGCGCCTCGGCTCCAGCACGTGCACGATCGACGTCGCCCGCCAGGGCATCCCCGACGCCGAGCTCCACCGTGCCGAGGACCTCGTCAACGCGCTCATCGGAAGCGACGTCGAGGTGCGGGCGCTCTACCCGACCGCCGACGAGCTCGCGAAGCTTCCGCTGCGGAAGCAGCCGAAGGTGACCGAAGGCGTGATCCGCGTCATCGACATCGACGGCTTCGACATCACGCCGTGCGGCGGCACGCACTGCACCCGCACCGGCCAGATCGGTCAGGCCCGCATCGTCGGCCTCGAGAAGTACAAGGGCATGCTCCGGATCACGTTCCACGCAGGCCTCCGCGCGCTCACCGACGCGCGCGCGAAGCACGGCGCACTCGCCGCCATCGCCGCCGATCTCACGTGCGGCGTGCTCGAGGTCCCTGGCGCCGTCACCCGCCTTCGCGCGGACCTGAAGGGAGCACGTGCCGAGCTCGACGGTGTTCGCACGGAGCTCGCCGAGCTCGTCGCACACGCGGCCCTCGATCGACTTCCAGGCGCCGACGTTGCGCCCGGCCCGATCGTGATCCCGCTCTTCCGTCCGAACGACGATGTGGGAGCGCTCCGGCTCCTCGCCGGCAAGCTCACCGCCGACCCGCGCGTGATCGCGCTCGCCGGTGGCACCGATCCGTCGACCGGCGATGTCGCGGTCGTGATCCAGCGCGGCGCCCCCGGCAAGCTCGATTGCGGCGCATTCATCCAGGCGCAAGCGAAGGCGCGAGCCGGCCGCGGAGGAGGACGTCCCGAGCGAGCCGAAGGCCGCTTCCCGCGCGGCACCTCGCTCGAGGTCCTCGCGGCCGCCGCCCAGGCCGCCGTCTCCGACTGATCAGCCGCCCTCGGGCCCCAGCGGAGGCGCGTTCTCGACAGGCCCGACCTCGTCGAGCTTGCGATAGATCGTACGCGTCGAGATGCCGAGGAGCTGCGCCGCGAGGGACTTGTCGCCCTTCGTGTGCTTGAGCGTCTCCTTGATGACGCGAAGCTCGATCACCGCGAGCGGCGTCCCCACCGGGAAGTCGAGCGCGCGGGGGGCGGCGCTGGCCGACTTCACGATCGCCTCCGGGAGATCGTGCTCAGTGAGCGTGTCGGCGCGCGAGAGGACGACCGCGCGCTCGATCACGTTCTCGAGCTCGCGCACGTTGCCCGGCCACGCGTAGTCCATCATCCGTTCGAGCGCGGCCCGCGCCACGCCGAGGCGCGCCTTGCCGTTCTTCTTCGCGTACAGCCCCACGAAGTGATCGACGAGGAGCGGGATGTCCTCGCGGCGCGCGCGGAGCGGCGGAGCGGTGACTGCGATGACGTTGAGGCGGTAGTAGAGGTCCTCGCGGAAGCGGCCGGCCTGGACCTCGGCGAGCAGATCGCGGTTCGTCGCAGCGACGATGCGCACGTCCGCCTTGACGGTGTTGCCGCCGAGCGGCTCGTACTCACCCTCCTGCAGGACGCGCAGCAGCTTCACCTGGACCTGCGGCGACAGCTCGCCGATCTCGTCGAGGAAGAGCGTGCCGCCGGCGGCCTTGGCGAAGCGGCCATCCTTCTTCGTGACCGCGCCGGTGAAGGCGCCGCGCTCGTGGCCGAACAACTCGCTCTCGAGGATCGTCTCCGGGATCGCCGCGCAGTTGACCGCCACGAACGGCCTCTTCGCGCGCGCGCTTCGCTCGTGGATGTAACGCGCGAGGAGCTCCTTGCCCGTGCCGCTCTCGCCTAGGACGAGCACCGTGGCCATGCTCGGCGCGGCCTGCGTGGCGACCTCGATCACGCGGCGCCACGCGACCGAGCTGCCGATGATCTCACGCTTCGTGAGCATCTTGATCTCGTCCTTGAGGGTGCGGTTCTCCTCGAGGAGCCGGCCTCGCTCCGCGGCCTTCCTGACGCTCTTCACGATCGTCATGCGCTTGAGCGGCTTCTCGACGAAGTCGTACGCGCCCTCGCGCATCGCGCTCACCGCGACCTCGACCGAGCCGTACGCCGTCATCAGCACGACCTCGACCTCCGGCTGGACCTGCTTGATCGCGCGGAGCAGCTCGAGGCCGGTCGTCCCCGGCATCATCAGGTCGGTCAGCACGACGTGAACGCGGTGGCCCCGCACCTGCTCGAGCGCGTGCTTTGCGTCGTAGGCGACGAGGACGCGCATGCCTTCGCGCTGGAAGATCTTCTCGAGCGACTCGACGTTGGAGCGCTCGTCGTCCACGACGAGGACGGTCGTGCCCTCCTCGGCCCCGGCGGTGCGCTCGATTCCTGACGCCTTGTCGTCGACCTGTGCCGTTTCGTCAATCACGAGACCACTTTGTCACCATCAGACAATTCGTCAAGGCCGCGATAAATTCTCAACCATTTCGGTCGCTTCGCGCCGCGGCCATGAGCGCCCATTCGCGAAGCGCAAGGCAGCGCTCGGCTCAACAGCGGTTGGGATCGTCTCGCCGGCGCTCGAGCGCGCCCGGTCCGACGCGATCACGAGGCGCGCGACGCGATCCGTCGCGCGCTGGTCCGGCGCCGCTACCCGACGCCGCTCAACGCACGAGCTTCGATACGGCCTTGAACGCGTCCGTGCCTGCCTGCCCGAGGAGGTCGAACGCCACCGTCTCGGTCGCGGTGATGATGGCCCCGGCGCGCTCGCAGAGCGAGAGGCCGAGCCGCCGGTTCTCGTCGCGGCGCGAGGCCACGCCGTCGGCCACGACGTGGGTCGTGTACCCGCGCTTCACGAGCTCGCGTGCCGTCTGAAAAACACAGACGTGCGACTCCATCCCGACGACGACGACCGAGCGTGGAGCAATGTCCGAGATCGCTCGCGCGATCGCGAGGTCCGAACAAGCGTCGAACGTCATCTTCGCCATCGGCGTGACCCCGAGCGGCGCGAGCTTCTCGGCGATCGCCGGCACGGTCGGACCGAGGCCCTTCGGGTATTGCTCGCTGGCGAGCACCGGGACGCCGAGGACCCTCGCGGCCTCGAGGAGGATCCCCGCGTTCTTGACGAGCGTCGCGAAGGACTCCTCCGGCATCGCCGCCGCAAGCTTCTCCTGCACGTCCACGACGAGGATCAGGGTGGTGCTCGGGTCGAGTCGGTCCATCGTCGCTTCCTCCGTAACGCCTTCCGTCAGGATGCCGGCCTGCTCATCGCCGCTTCCGGCTCAGGGCCTTGATTCGAACGCGCGGCCGGAACGACTTGAGCAACGCGGGGATCTCCATCCGCGGTTCGAAGGAGAGGACGGCGCGGCCGATCTCGCGCTCCTGGTCGTCGTAGAGGCTCGCCGCCATCGTCGTGAGCGAGTCGATCGCGTTGTAGATGAAGAAGTCCCGCTGGCCGCGGAGGTGGTAGGTCTTCTCGTCGTCGCCCTGGAAGGTGAGCGCGTAGGGGACCCGCTTCTCATCGAGGAGCTTCCAGGTGATCGTCCCGTGCACCGCCAACCATTCATCGGACGATAACGAGATCACGAGCCGCCGTTCTCGGCGAGCCCCTCCGCGACGATGACACCGTCCGCCTCGATCCGTCGCTCACGCGCGAAGCGACGGAGCCCGTCGACGCCGAGCCGCAACGTGATGCGGAGGACGCCGTCCTTCATCGGATCGTCGAACCGATGAAAGTGCCCTGTGATCGACTCTGCGAGCTCGAAGCCGAGGCCCATCGGTCGACCTCAGCCCTCGGCCCGCCCCGCCGCGTGCGGACCGAAGACGACGAGACGCTCGACGACCTCACCCTTGACCGCAGCGTCCGCGATCTCGTCCACATCGGCGAGGGTGACCCGGCCGTAGGCGACGTGCTCGGGCTCCTGCACGATGCTCGCTCCGATCTCGCAGAGATCGAGGCAGCTCGCGGTGCAGGCGCGGACCTGTGCCGCAGCGCCGCGCGCGACGAGCGCCGCCTTGAGCTTCTTCACGATCTCCTCGCTGCCCTTCTGCGCGCACGATCCCTTGGGGTGATCGTCCGCGCGTCGGTTCGTGCACACGAAAAGGTAACGTTCTCGGTGGGGCATGCCGGAGGGCGGCCGCTCGCCTTCGCCCGCGCAGTGCGGGCCTCGAGACAGAGGCCTCGTCGAACCTTCGGCTCGCCCGCGAGCGCCGTCAAGAGGACACGCC
>ERZ778022.1521-NODE-1521-length-30401-cov-5.094609_pt1 | contig 30401 bp, 28 predicted proteins | sample MGYA00375752_ERZ778022 | MGnify/ENA primary metagenome ERZ778022 (study PRJEB29350, sample SAMN05389826) | bioreactor metagenome | isolation source: Thiocyanate bioreactor | place: South Africa: University of Cape Town | collected 2014-04-04 ...
GAGCCGCTGCGCGGCATGGCCGCCCATCGCGTCGCCCGCCTCGGCATCGGGCTGGTGCCCGAGGGCCGCCGCTGCTTCCCCAATCTGACGGTGGCGGAAAACCTCGTCGCCGCCGCGCGGCCCGGCAAATGGGATTTTGCCGCCGTCACGGCGCTGTTTCCGCGGCTCGCCGAGCGGCGCGGCCAGATGGCCAACACGCTGTCGGGCGGCGAGCAGCAGATGCTGGCGATCGGCCGCGCGCTGATGACCAATCCGCGCCTGCTCATCCTCGACGAGGCGACGGAAGGCCTCGCCCCGGTGATCCGCCACGACATCTGGGCCGCGATCCGCAACCTGAAGCAGGGCGGCGAATCCATCCTCATCGTCGACAAGACCCTGCCCGAGCTGCTGCCGGTCGCCGACCGCTGCACCGTGCTGGAGAACGGCCGCACCGTCTGGACCGGGCGGCCGGCCGAGCTCGGCACCGACATCCAGAACCGCTACCTCGGCGTCTGACGACGCCGCCAGAACATCCGGAGAAGAAACATGAGCGGCACCCCCCATATCCGAACCCTGCAGCCCGCCGGCTGGAAGCCGGCGAAGGGCTATGCCAACGGCATGCTCGCCGAGGGCCGCACCGTCTGGCTCGGCGGCCAGATCGGCTGGAACGGCGACCAGGTCTTCGAGACCGACGACTTCGTCGGCCAGGTGCGGCAGGCGCTGGAGAACATCGTCGCCATCCTCGCGGAAGCCGGCGGCCGGCCCGAGCACATCGTGCGCATGACCTGGTTCGTCACCGACAAGCAGGCCTACGTCTCGCGCCTGCCCGAAGTGGGCAAGGCCTATCGCGACGTGCTCGGCAAGCATTTCCCGTCGATGAGCGTGGTCCAGGTCGTCGCGCTGGTCGAGGACCGCGCCAAGGTCGAGATCGAGGCGACCGCGGTGCTGCCGTAGGAACGGCGGCTCCCCTCCTTACCCCGCCTTCTCCATCGCCGGCGCGGGAGCGACGGAGGCGCGCATGACGAGGTCGACTTTCCAGATCTCGCCGCGCGGCGTGTTCTCGATGCCCGCGATGCGGGCGGCGAGGCGCTCGGCGACGCGGGCGCCGGCGGCGCGGATCGGCGAGCGCGTGGTGGTGAGCGCCACCGGGAAGCCTTCCGGCCGCAGGAAGGGGAAGACGTCGTCATGCGCGATCAGCGACAGGTCTCCCGGCACCGACAGGCCGAGCTCGCCGACGGCCCGGAAGATACCGAGCGTCAACAGCAGGCTGGACGACAGGATCGCCGTCGGCCGGTCGGCGCGGTCGAGCAGGGCGCGCGCCGCGCGGTAGCCGTTCTCCTCGGTCATGGCGACGCAATGCAGGTCGGCGTCGGCGAGCGACAGGCCGAACTCGGCGAGCGCGCGCCGCGCGCCGCGCTCGCGGTGGATGGCGAAGGTCTGCGCCCGGTTGCCGTTGACCAGCGCCACCCTGCGGTGGCCGAACTGCGCAAGCAGCCGCGCGGCGTCGTGGAAGGCGCCTTCGTTGTCGATGTCGACGAAGGGATAGTCGAAGCCCAGCCCCTCCGAGCGGCCGTGCACGATGTAGGGGAAGCCGAGCTGGTCGAGCAGCCTTATGCGTCCGTCGCGCGGCAGCGGCGCCGAAACGTAGACGGCGTCGACCTGCTTGTTGCCGACGACGCGGCGATAGGTCGTCTCCTCCTCCTCGACGGTCGTGGGCGACAGCACGAGGTCGAGTTCGTGCGTGCGCGCATAGTCGCCCAGCCCCGACAGGAACTCGACGAAATGCGGGTCGATGTCGACCGCCGCACCCGTCGGCATGACGTAGCCGATCATACCGGCCTTGCCTGTCGCCAGCCGGCGCGCGCTCGGATTGGGCCGGTAGCCGTGGCGCTTGGCCGCCTCGACCACGCGCCGGCGCGTGTCCTCCGCCACCTCCGGATAGCCGTTCAGCGCGCGGCTGACCGTCGTCTGCGACAGCGACAGGATGTCGGCGAGCTGCTTCAGGTTCACCGCGTTCTCCAAAGCGCTTTGGATAACCAGCGCAAAATTCGCCGCAAGGCCGGCTGAACTTAGGTCAGTCGCGTCCGCTGCAAAAGCAGTTTTTATGCCGCGCTGCCACAATTTTGCCCTGCGCTGCACAAGAAACGCTCCGTTTAAATCGGTTTATCACCGGCGCTCTTGACAGCCATGGCGTTTGGTGGCTGAACTGAGTGTAGCCAAAGCGCTTTGGAAGCCCGCTGGAAATTGTGCCGGCCGCTTTCGACGCGAGGCGCGGCCGGGGAGGAGGTTCCCGGCATCCGCATCCAACGATCCGACCGGGAGGAGAACCATGAGGAAATTTCTCGCAGCCGGCGTCGCCCTGTGCGCGCTCGGCCTCGCCGCGTCTGCCTCAGCCGCCGACCTGAAGTTCAAGCCGGGCGAGGACAGCCGCTTCCACTGGGCCGACTATGACGGGCTGCAGAAGGTCGACCTGAAGGGCCAGACGCTCACCGTGTTCGGCCCGTGGCGCGGCGCCGACGAGGACCTCGTCCAGTCGGTGCTGGAATATTTCCGCCAGGCCACCGGCGCCACCGTCAACTACTCCTCGTCCGAGAACTACGAGCAGCAGATCGTCATCGACACGCAGGCCGGCAGCCCGCCCAACGTCGCCATCCTGCCGCAGCCGGGCCTGATCCAGGATCTTGCCTCCAAGGGCCTGCTGGTGCCGCTGAAGGACGAGGACGCCAAATACGTCGCCGAGAACTACGGCGCCGGCGAGAGCTGGGTCGACCTCGGCACCTACAAGGACAAGGACGGCACGGAGAAGTTCTTCGCCTTCCCCTACAAGGCCGACCTGAAGTCGCTCGTCTGGTACGTGCCGGACAATTTCGAGGAGGCCGGCTACAAGGTGCCGACCACCTGGGAGGAGATGACGGCGCTGCAGGACAAGATCGTCGCCGACGGCGGCACGCCCTGGTGCATCGGGCTGGGCTCGGGCGGCGCCACCGGCTGGCCGGCGACCGACTGGGTCGAGGACATCATGCTCAGGACCCAGGCGCCCGACGTCTACGACAAGTGGACGACCAACGAGATCCCCTTCACCGACGAGCGCGTCGTCAACGCGCTGAAGATCTTCGCCGACATCGCCACCAACGACAAATATGTCAGCGGCGGCGCGGCGGCGGTGGCTTCCACCGACTTCCGCGACAGCCCGAAGGGCCTCTTCGAGATCCCGCCCAAGTGCTACATGCACCGGCAGGCCTCGTTCATCCCGTCCTTCTTCCCGGACGGCACCGAGCTCGGCACCGACGCCGATTTCTTCTACCTGCCGCCCATCGCCAGCGCCAATCTCGGCAAGCCGGTGCTCGGCGCCGGCACGCTGGCGATGATCACCAGGGATTCGCCCGCCGCCCGCGCCTTCATCGACTTCCTCAAGCTGCCGCTGGCGCATGAGCTGTGGATGGCGCAGTCGGGCTTCCTGACGCCGCTGAAGACGGTGAACGTCGACGCCTATGCCAACGACACGCTGAAGAAGGAAGGCCAGATCCTCTCCGATGCCACCACCTTCCGTTTCGACGGCTCGGACCTGATGCCCGGCAAGATCGGCGCCGGCGCGTTCTGGACCGGCATGGTCGACCTCGTCGGCGGCAAGTCTCCGCAGGACGTCGCCGCCGAGATCCAGAAGGCCTGGGACGCGATCAAGTAGGATCGCCAGATGTCTCGGCCGGCAAGTCCGGCCGAGACGCACCCCACCCCTCACCCCTCCCCACAAGGGGGAGGGGAGTCGGAACCGCCGGCGTTTCGCCTCCCGGGAGCGCAGACGCTGATGATCCCCTCCCCTTGTGGGGAGGGGTGAGGGGTGGGGACCGCAAGCGGGTGGGGTGGAAACGAACGAATCGCTTCGGGGGATCAGGCGATGGCCGGGCAGCTCATATCCGCGATTGTGACCATCGTGCTGGGCGTCGGCGGATGCGTCTTCTACTTCTGGGGCGCCAACCGGCTGCTGGAGCTGGCGCTGCCGGCGCGCGGCAGGACGGGGTCGGCCGCGATCGACAATCTGCGCCGGCAGGCCTACATCCGCCCCTGGCTGTTCCTCGCGCCTGCCCTCATCATCCTCGCCGTCTACCTCGTCTATCCGGTGATCGACACGCTGTGGCTGTCGCTCAAGGACCGCGGCGGACAGAACTTTGTCGGGCTGGCCAACTACCAGTGGGCGATCGGCGACCGCGAGTTCCGCCAGTCGATCCTCAACAACTTCCTCTGGCTGCTGGTCGTGCCGGCCGCCTGCACCTTCCTCGGCCTGGTGATCGCCGTGCTGACCGACCGCATCTGGTGGGGCAACATCGCCAAGAGCCTGATCTTCATGCCGCTCGCCATCTCCTTCGTCGGCGCTAGCGTCATCTGGAAGTTCATCTACGAGTACCGCGGCGCCGGCCAGACGCAGATCGGCGTGCTCAACGCGGTCGTGCAAGCGCTGGGCGGCCAGCCGCAGGTATGGATCGCGCTGCCCTTCTGGAACAATTTCTTCCTGATGGTGATCCTGATCTGGATCCAGACCGGCTTCGCCATGGTGATCCTGTCGGCGGCGCTGCGCGGCATTCCCGAGGAGACGATCGAGGCCGCAACCATCGACGGCGCCAGCGGCTTCCAGATCTTCTGGAAGATCATGGTGCCGCAGATCTGGACGACCATCGCGGTGGTGTGGACGACGATCACCATCCTCGTGCTCAAGGTGTTCGACATCGTGCTGACCATGACCAACGGCCAGTGGAACACCGAGGTGCTGGCGAACCTGATGTTCGACTGGATGTTCCGCGGCGGCGGCGATTTCGGCCGGGGTGCGGCGATCGCCGTCGTCATCATGCTCGCCGTCGTGCCGATCATGGTCTGGAACGTGCGCAACGCAATCCGCGAAGGCGGGGGGCGCTGAGATGGCGGGGTCGGCTGGAAGGGCGCGTGCCGCCCGCTGGGGCGTCCAGCTCGCCGTGCTGTTCTTCGTCGCGGTGTGGACGCTGCCGACGATCGCCATCCTCGTCTCGTCGCTGCGCGACAACGCCCAGATCGCCGTCAGCGGCTGGTGGACGGCGCTGACCACCTCGCCGCAGACGGGTGCTGCCCGCCTGCCGGGCGCCGAGACGCAGGTCGAGAAGGACGGACGCTGGGTCATTTCCGGCAACATCTTCAGGGAAGGCGAGGAGCTGCGCGTCACCGCCTTCGGCACGCGCGTGCAGAACCCGCGGGAGTTCAAGGCCGGCGAGGCGGCCGACCTCGGCGGCGGCGTCGCGCTGGTGGTGAATTCCGACGGCACGTTCGAGCAGTCCTCGCCGGCCGCCTTCACCGACAAGCGCGGCCAGCGCATCTACTACGAGGCGAGCCTGCCGCCGCGCTTCACCACCGAGAACTATCACACCGTGCTGTTCTCGGAGGGCATCGGCCGCTCCTTCGTCAACTCGCTGACGGTGACCGTGCCGGCCACCATCATCCCGATCCTGATCGCCGCCTTCGCGGCCTATGCGCTCGCCTGGATGCGCTTTCCCGGCCGCGCCATCCTGATCGCCGTCATCATCGGCCTGCTGGTCGTGCCGCTGCAGATGACGCTGATCCCGCTGCTCAAGCTCTACAACGGCGTCGGCGCCTTCTTCGGCGTGCCGTCCAAGACCTATCTCGGCATCTGGCTGGCGCACACCGGCTTCGGCCTGCCCTTCGCCGTCTACCTGCTCAGGAGCTACATCGCCGGCCTGCCGCGCGAGGTGATGGAATCGGCCCGCATCGACGGCGCTTCCGACTTCGAGATCTTCGTGCGCATCGTCCTGCCGCTGTCGCTGCCGGTGCTGGCCTCCTTCGCCATCTTCCAGTTCCTGTGGGTGTGGAACGACCTGCTGGTGGCGATCGTCTTCCTGGGGTCGGGCGCGGATCAGCTCGTGCTCACTGGCAAGCTCAACGCGCTGCTCGGCTCGCGCGGCGGCGATTGGGAGATTTTGACGACGTCGGCCTTCGTAACCATCATCGTGCCGCTTTTGGTCTTCTTCTCCCTCCAGCGCTATTTCGTGCGCGGCCTGCTGGCCGGATCAGTCAAGGGTGGTTGAATTTTCATGACGTCGACGAATATCGGCCTGGCCGAGGTGGAAACGCGCGCTCCGGCGCCGCAGCCCGCGCCCGACCGCGACTGGTGGCGCGGCGCGGTGATCTACCAGATCTATCCGCGCTCCTTTCAGGACTCGAACGGCGACGGCATCGGCGACCTGCGAGGCATCCTGATGCGGCTGCCGCATGTGGCCTCGCTCGGCGTCGACGCGATCTGGATCTCGCCCTTCTTCAAGTCGCCCATGCGCGACTTCGGCTACGACGTCTCCGATTATCGCGACGTCGACCCGATGTTCGGCACGCTGGAGGATTTCGACGCCGTCATCGCCGAGGCCCACCGGCTGAACCTCAAGGTGATGATCGACCTCGTCCTGTCGCACACCTCCGACGAGCATCCTTGGTTCAGGGAGAGCCGCGCCTCGCGCGACAATCCGCGCGCCGACTGGTACGTCTGGGCCGATCCGAGCCCGGACGGCACGCCGCCCAACAACTGGCTGTCGATCTTCGGCGGCTCCGCCTGGATGTGGGACACCAGGCGCGAGCAATACTACATGCACAACTTCCTGGCCGAGCAGCCGGACCTGAACTTCCACAACCCGGAGGTGCAGGAGGCGCTGCTTGCCGCCACCCGCTTCTGGCTGGAGCGCGGCGTCGACGGCTTCCGCCTCGACACGATCAATTTCTACTTCCACAGCGCCGGGCTGGAAAGCAACCCGCCGCTGCCACGCGAGAGCCGCGACTATTCCACCGCGCCCTCGGTCAACCCCTACAACTACCAGGACCACATCTACGACAAGAGCCGGCCGGAGAACCTCGAATTCCTGCGCCGTTTCCGCGCCCTGCTCGACGAATATCCGGGCAAGGCTGCCGTAGGCGAGGTGGGCGACGCGCAGCGCGGGCTGGAGGTGGTCGCCGCCTATACGGGCGGCGGCGAGCGCGTGCACATGTGCTACTCCTTCGATTTCCTCGGTCCGGTCAAGGTGACGGCCGAGCGCGTGCGCCAGGTGCTGGAGACCTTCGGCGCGGTGGCTGCCGACGGCTGGTCGTGCTGGGCCGTCTCCAACCACGACGTGGTGCGCACCGCCTCGCGCTGGACCGCCGGCGAGGCCGACCCGCACGCCTATCTGAAGATCGTCGCAGCGCTGCTGATGTCGCTGCGCGGCTCGGTCTGCCTCTACCAGGGCGAGGAGCTCGGCCTGCCCGAGGCCGATCTCGCCTTCGAGGATCTGCAGGACCCCTACGGCATCCGCTTCTGGCCGGAGTTCAAGGGCCGCGACGGCTGCCGCACGCCGATGGTGTGGGATTCGCACCAGCCCAATGCCGGCTTCTCGGGCGGCAAGCCGTGGCTCCCCGTTCCGGCCGAGCACATCACGCTCGCCGTCAACACGCAGGAGGGCAACGAGGCCTCCATGCTGGAGCACTACCGCCGCATGCTCGCCTTCCGCGCCGCCCACCCGGCGCTGGTCAAGGGTGCGATCCGCTTCCTCGCGGCGGAGGGCGACGTCGTCGCCTTCGAGCGCGAGCTCGGCAGCGAGCGCCTGTTGTGCGCCTTCAACCTAGGCGCCGGCGAAGCCTCGCTGTCGCTGCCGGAGGAGCTGCGGGCGGTCGCCGTTCCGGGCCACGGGCTCGAGGGCCGCAGCGAGAACGGCGCGATCCGGCTCGGCCCCTATGCCGGCTGGTTCGGCAGGCTGGCATGAGGAACGGCGGATAGGAACGAGGACCGGAACGGTCAGGGGAGGAACGGGATGGCCGATCTCAAGCTCACGGATGTCAGGAAGGCCTACGGCAACCTGGAGATCCTGCACGGCATCGACCTCGACATAAGGTCGGGCGAGTTCATCGTCTTCGTCGGGCCGTCCGGCTGCGGCAAGTCCACCCTGCTGCGCACTATCGCCGGGCTGGAGGAGATCACCGGCGGCACGCTGGCGATCGACGGCGAGGTGGTCAACGAGGTGCCGCCGTCGCGGCGTGGCATCGCCATGGTGTTCCAGTCCTACGCGCTCTATCCGCACATGACGGTCTACGACAACATGGCCTTCGGCATGCGCATCGCCCGCGCCAGCAAGGCCGAGATCGACCAGCGCGTGCGCCAGGCCGCCGACATCCTGCAACTGACGAAATATCTCGACCGGCTGCCGCGGGCCCTGTCGGGCGGCCAGCGCCAGCGCGTCGCCATCGGCCGCGCCATCGTGCGCAACCCGAAGGTGTTCCTGTTCGACGAGCCGCTTTCCAACCTCGACGCGGCGCTGCGCGTCGCCACCCGCATCGAGATCGCCAAGCTGAAGGAATCGATGCCGGACACGACGATGATCTACGTCACCCACGACCAGGTCGAGGCGATGACGCTGGCCGACCGCATCGTCGTGCTGAAGGACGGCACCATCGAGCAGGTCGGCTCGCCGATGGAGCTCTACCGCCACCCCGGCAACCTGTTCGTCGCCCAGTTCATCGGCTCGCCCTCGATGAACATCCTGCCGGGCAGGATCGAGAAGGCCGGCAAGCCGACGCAGGTGCGCCATGCCGGCGGCATCTCGGTGTCCGTGCCGGTCGCCACGCCGGCCGGCGCGGCCGGCGGCGACATCAGCTTCGGCGTGCGGCCGGAGGATTTGTTCCCGGCCAAAGGGCAATCGGCGCTGTTCGAGGGCCGCATCGACTACATCGAGCAGTTGGGCGAGGTGCAGCTCCTCTATGTCGACATCGGCCGCGCCGGCGAGCCGGTCGTGGCCAAGCTCCCCGGCAGTGCCGAGGCGAAGCGCGGCGACACGATCCGCCTCGACGCGGAGGCCGCCGACCTGCACATCTTCGACGCCGGCGGCCGCTCCTTCGCCCGCGACGGGGCCGGCGCGAAATAGCGCATCCCCAGGCGACGGCTGATTCTAGCCGCCCCGTGGCGCCGGCAGCGGCTGGGCCGACCGCAGCAGCGCCACGAGCTGGCCCTGCTGGTTCGTCCCCGTCTTGCGGAAGATGCTCTCCAGATAGGAGCGGGCCGTGGAGAAGCGGATGTCGCTCGCCTGCGCGGCCCCCTTCAGCGAGAGCCCCTTCGCCAGCGACGAGGCCAGCCGCATCTCGGCGGGCGTCAGATCGAACAACCCCATCAGGATGTTGGGCGAGGGCACGAAGCTACTCGGGTCGACGGCCGTCGCCGCCACCAGGATCTCGGCGCCGAACATGATGTCGCGCGCGGAACGGACGAGCGGCAGCACGTGCACGACCAGCGCCGGGCAGTCGTCGCGCGCCGGAACGGGAATCGACCGGACGAGATCGCCGCCCGCCGCGAGCGCCTGCGCGATCGTGTCCTGGAAGAGCCGGTTGGCGGGAGCGGACGCCAGCGCCAAGCCGCCGAAGGCCGTCGGCAGGATCGTGTCGCTGACTGAATCGAGCAGGCGGTTGGTCGCCAGCATGCGCCCGGTCCGCGTCAGGGCGGCGGCGGGTATGCCCCAGGCCTCGAGCGCCGACACGGCGGTCTGGGCGCGCTCCAGCCCGAGCCGGCAGGCGATGAAGCCGGCGCGCGCGAGATGCGGGTAGAGCCGGTTGAGGTTCTCGATCGCCCGCGGCTCGTGGCGGCCGAGCTCCTTCCACCGCTCGAAGGCGAAGACGGCGAGCTCGCCGCTCGGCATGGGGATGATGGTGCCGAGCTGGGAATCGAAGCCCATCGCGGTCATCCGCGTGTAGCTCGCATCCATCCGCACGTCGTCGGGGAAATACTCGCTCGCCAGCACGAAGCCGTGGAACGGCCACGCATGATAGTGCTGGATCCGCCGGCTGGCCTGCCAGCCGTCCCGCGTGATGCTGCTGGCGACCGGCCGGGTGAGGTCGGTCGCCTTGAACTGCACCGGCTCGATGCCCCTGAAGATCAGCATCTGCCCGGCCGCCGATCCCGACGCGTCCGCCAGCGAGCCGAGCACGACCTCCCACTCGTCCGGGACGAAGGCGGCTTCGTAGATGCGGTCGACGATGCTGTCGTCGGTCATGCGCTGGGTCCGGCTGCTGCGCGGGTCAGTCAGTAGAGCAGGTCTTGTTGCACCCCTGCAACGACCACCGGTTGTGGGGCGGGTCTACCGGCATATGCCGGTAGTGGCATCCGCAAAAACTGCCATCGTCGCCGCCAGCAGTCATCAGAGCGATCGAGGCATGGCAAATGAACGGTAAGGCCAGACTGGCAGTCCTGCTCGCCGGAGCGGCGGCAATCGCGGCGTCGGGCGTGTCGGCGGCAAGCGCCCAGAGCGACATCGAGGCGCGGCTCGCCCGCCTCGAGCGGGAGAACGCCGCTCTCGTCAAGGAAAACGCCGCGCTTCGCGAGAACCAGAAGCTGCTGCGGGAAAACATCCCGCCGGTCCGTGCCCGCCCCGAATCACCTGCCCGGGCTCAGGCAGCCGACGACGCTGCCTCGGATGCCGGCCGGTTCCAGCTCTGGGGGGAGGGCGGCGCGAGCTGGAGCGGCGGCGATCCCTTCCAGATGCCCTACAACAAAATCGATTTCACCGGTATCGGGGCTCTCGTGGGCTTCGGCGGCGGCGGCGCTGCCAACAGGTTGTTCGACCTGACGCCGACGATGGGCTGGGATGCTGCCGCCGGCTTCGACTACCGCTTCGCCGGCCTGCCGTGGCACGTCAGCGGCGAGTTCAGGTACGGGCAGGCGGGCACGCGCGCATCCGACGCTTCAGCGGGCGCCGTCGATCCCGCCCTGCTGGCCCTGTTCGGAGGGATGATAACCGCCGCGGGCGGCAGCCAGACCATCGACGCCGATTATCGGGAAAGCCGCTGGCAGGCCGATGTCGCGGTCGGCTACGACGTCTTCCGCGGCTCTTCCGATACCATGCAGCTCAAGGGCGGCCTGCGCCTTGCCGGACTGACCGGGCAGACGCGCCTCACCGACCGCAGCCAGTCCTACTTCTCGCTCGGCGCGCCGCAGAACATCGGCGGCATCGTCATCCAGGACGTCGGCGTGGACACGACGACGCTGGTCGACCAGCGCAGCAGCTTCCTCGGCGCCGGCCCGCGCTTCGGCATCGAGGGATCGGTCCCGTTCGGGGACCGGTGGGGCTTCGACTACCTCGCCGACGCGGCGGTGCTGTTCGGCACCCAGAAGCTGACCAGCACGTCGACGGTGACCGCGACCTATTCGCCGGCGGTCCTGGCGTTGCTCGCGGGCGGTGGAGGCAACACCACGCGGGTGCAAGACGAACGCTTCGCCACCGTGTTCAACGTGAACCTGCAGGCGGGCGTCTCCTACCGGATCAACCCCAACGTCAAGCTGAGCCTCGGCTATCGCCTGGACGCCTATTTCAACGCGCTGAACACGACCTTCGCGCCGGCCCTCCCCGACACGATCAGCCGCATCAGCCACGGGCCGCGCCTGCGCGTCACCGCGCAGTTCTGAGCCATCCTCCCGGGCATGGCGGCCCGCCGGCGGCGCGGCGGGTCGTCGCCTGGAGCATTTCCAGCAAAAGTGCGCAGCGGTTTTGCGTCCGGAAAGGCGGCCGGAACCGCTCTGGCCCGGGAGGCTCAGACCAGCACGGGCTGGCTGACGCGTTCCTCGCTGCCGAAGATACGCAGATAGCGTGCGATCGCCTCGGGGTCGCCGGTCGCCTTGTTGGGGTTGTCGGAGAGCTTCACCGCCGGCCTTCCGTTGGCGTCGGCCACCTTGCAGACCAGCGAGATCGCCTTCAACCGCTCGTTGGGCAGCGGCGCGCAGTCGTCGAAATCGTTGGTCAGGTTGGTGCCCCAGCCGAAGGCCATGCGCACGCGCCCCTCGAAGTGCCTGTAGGTCTTCTCGATCGTGTCGACGTCGAGCCCGTCGGAGAAGATCAGCAGCTTCTCGCGCGGGTCGCGGCCCTTCGATTTCCACCATTCGATGATGCGCTCGCCGCCCTCGATCGGCGGCGCGCTGTCGGGGCGGAAGCCGGTCCAGTCGGCCACCCAGTCCGGCGCGTTGCGCAGGAAGGAGGCGGTGCCGTAGGCGTCCGGCAGCACGATCAGCAGGTTGCCGCCATAGAGCGTGTTCCAGTCCTGCAGCACCTTGTAGGGCGCCTGGATCATCTGCGCCTCCGTGTCGGCGAGCGCGGTGAGCACCATCGGCAGCTCGTGGGCGTTGGTGCCCAGCGCCTCGAGGTCGCCGTCCATCGCAAGCTTGACGTTGCTGGTGCCGGTGAAGGCCTCGCCGATGCCCTCCTTCAGCGCCTCGACGCACCAGCGCTGCCACAGGAAGGAGTGGCGCCGGCGCGTGCCGAAATCGGAGATGCGGATGTCGGGCAGCTTCTTCAGCCGCTCGACCTTATCCCACATCTTGGCCTTGGCGCGCGCATAGGTGACGTCGAGCGCGAACTGGCCGAGCGATTTCAGCGCGGCGCGGCTGCGCAGCTCGTTGATGATGGCGAGCGCCGGTATCTCCCACATCGTCGTCATGGCCCAGCGGCCGTGGAAGTCGAGCCGGTACTGCCCGTCCTCGTGCGAGAGCTCGTATTCGGGGAGCTGGAAGTCGTTCAGCCAGGCGAGGAATTCCGGGTCGAAGATCTGGTCGCGGCCGTAGAAGCTGTTGCCGGCCAGCCAGATCATCTCCTTCTTGGAGAAGCGCAGCGTGCGCGCATAGTCGAGCTGGGCGCGCAGCTCGCCCTCGTCGATCTCCTCGGCCAGCCGCACCGACTTCGTCCGGTTGATCAGCGTGAAGGTCGCGTCGACGCGCGGATAGAGGCTCCAGATCATCTGCAACATCAGGAGCTTGTAGAAATCCGTATCGAGCAGGCTGCGCACGATCGGATCGAGCTTCCACGTATGGTCGTAGACGCGCTTGGCGATGTCGGTTGTGGCCATCCGGGTCCTCTCCCTCGAAGCGTCTCTATGCGCTGGCGCGGCAAAAAGCGAGTCTCGCGGCGGCGGTGCAGGATGCGGGGCGCGGCAAGCCGTCCCTTGCGCGACGGCGCAAAACGCTCAGACTTGGCGCATGGGCTGGACACGACAGGACGGGGCGGCAGGAATGGCAGGGAGGGGGCGCGGCATCCGCCGTTCAGCGGTTGCCGCGGCGACGCTTTTCGCCGGCACGAGCGCGGCGCTCGCGCATGCCGGCGACCGCGGCTTCGTTCTGCTGCTGCCGACCGGCTACTACATCATCGGCGGCGCGCTCGCGGTCGCCGTCTCCTTCGCGGTGCTGGCGCTGCTGCCGGCCTCCGCGCTGGCCCGCGCCGCCGGCTGGCGCGGGCGGCTGACCGGGCCGCTGCCGGATAGTCGGACCATTGTCAGCCTCGCTTCCTTCGCGGTGGTCTGCTGTCTGCTCTACGCCGGCTTCGCCGGCAGCCGCGACCCGCTGTCCAACCCGCTGCCGCTGGTGTTCTGGACGGTGTGGTGGATCGGCCTGACGCTCGCCGTCGGCCTGTTCGGCAATCTGTGGCGCTGGCTCGACCCGTGGTACGGCCCGTGGCGGCTGGTGTCCGGCATGCTGCCGCGCGGCGCCCCGCTCGCCCTGCCGGCCCCGCTCGGCTGGTGGCCGGCGGTGGCCCTGTTCCTCGGCTTCGCCTGGTTCGAGCTGGTCGACCTCGCGCCGGAGGACCCGCAGCGCCTCGCCACCGTGCTCGGCCTCTACTGGCTGGCGAACTTCGCCGGCATGCTGCTCTTCGGCCATGCCGAATGGACGCGCCGGGTCGAGTGCTTCTCCGTCTTCTTCGGGCTGGTCTCGCGCCTGTCGCCCCTCGGCCGCGGCCGCGACGGCAGCCTCGACCTCGCTCTGCCCGGCGCCCGCGCCGCCGGGCAGGAGCCGCTGCCGCTGTCGGCGACCTTCTTCCTGCTGCTGGCGCTCGCCGCCGTTTCCTTCGACGGCCTGTCGCGCACCTTCGTCTGGCTGTCGCTGCTCGGCATCAACCCGCTGGAGTTCCCCGGCCGCTCCGCCGTGCTGGCGCCCAACACGGCCGGCCTCATCGCCGCCTTCGCCGCTTTGGCGGGCGTGTTCTTCGCCTGCGTCTGGCTCGGCTGCCGGCTTGCAGGCATGGGCGGCGACCTGGTCCGCGCGGCCGGCCTGTTCGTCTGGTCGCTGCTGCCGATCGCGCTCGCCTACCATTTCGCGCACTACCTGACCGCGCTCGTCATCAACGGCCAGTATGGGCTGGCCGCCATATCCGACCCGCTGTCGCGCGGCTGGAACCTGTTCGGCACCGCCGGCTACCACGTGCTCGCCGGCGCCACGGCCGGGCACGAATCGGCATGGGTGATCTGGAACCTGCAGGCGGCCGCGATCGTCGCGGGCCACGTGCTGGGCGTGGCGATCGCGCATGTGCAGGCGCTGCGCCTGACCGGCGAGGAACGCCGTGCGGCGGTCGCGGAATTTCCGCTGGCGGCGCTGATGGTCGGATATACGGTGCTCGGCCTGTGGCTGCTTTCGACGCCGACCGGATACTGATCTGGATCCTTCCGCAAAGGCAGCTCCTATTGCCAGCCCTGCCGATTGATGATTTTCTTTGTGCACCTGCGAAGTCGGCGCCGCGACGGCTGCCGCGCGGGTGTCACCGAAGGCAAATCCTGAGCGAAGAGGGGAAGCGGCCATGACCAGCAAGAACGGGATTCTTCTCCCGCAAAAGTCGAAGATCACGCGTCGCGACACGCTGAAGGGGCTCGGCGTCGTGGCGGCCGGGCTGGCAGCCGGACCGGGCTTCGTGCGCTATGCGCAGGCGCAGTCCTCCGCGCCAATCAAGATCGGCTTCCAGGCCCACCGCACCGGCATCGGCGCGGCCTATGGCCGCTGGTACGAGCGCACGACGGCGGCCGCCGCCAAGGCGATCAACGACGCCGGCGGCATCAACGGCCGGCAGATCGAGATCGTCACCGAGGACGACGGCACCGATCCCAAGCGCGGCGCCGAGGTGGTCGAGAAGTTCGCCAACCAGCACAAGGTCGACGTGGTCTACGGCACCCTGTTCTCCCACGTCGTCGTCGGTTCGGCCCCGGCCGCGGGCGAGCTCAAGATGCCCTATTACGTGGTCTCGGAGGGCTACCACGTCGCCTCCGGCAAGATGAACCGCTACTGCTTCCAGCCGGGCATCACCGACGTCCGCGCCCAGACCCGCGCGGTCGGCCCCTTCATCGCCAACAACGTCGGCAAGAAGGTCACGATGCTCTACCCGGACTACGCGTTCGGCTTCGACCACCGCGACTATTTCCCAGCCAATTTCGAGGCGAACGGCGGCAAGGTCGTCGGCATGGTGCCGATCCCGCCGACCGAGACCTCCTTCACCCGCTATTTCCCGCAGATCCCGGCCGACACCGACGTCATCTACCACGTCATGGTCGGGCCGGCAGTGCTGACCTTCGTCAAGGAGCTCGGAGAGTTCTACGGCTCCGGCGGGCCGAAGCTGTTCGGCTTCATCGATTCGCTGGAAGCCGTCGACATCACCAGCCCCGGACTTGAGTTCCTCGACGGCTCCTATTTCTGGGAGGGCATGCCGCGCTACCTCCAGCCCGACGCGTCCGACGCGGTGAAGGCCTACCGTACCGCCGTCGGCATCAACGAGAACGGCGCGGCCGTCGGCGACCCGAAGGACGTCTCCACCGCCGCCCACATGTTCGGCTGCTGGGAGACGCTCTACGTCATCAAGCAGGCGATGGAGGCGGCCGGCTACCAGGGTCCGCAGGACCGCGCCAAGCTGGTCGAGGCGACCGAGGCGCTGACCGACTTTCCGGAAGGGCCGGAGCACCCGCAGGGCGCCAAGACCTTCAACGGCAAGATCCACCAGGTGTTCGGCAGCCAGTACATCAGCCAGTTGAAGAACGGGAAGCTCAACGTCGTCCACAAGACCTCGATCGAGGACGGCATGTACGAGCCGGAGGCCGACTACACGACCCAGCCGCTCTGACGCGCACGGGCGCATTGCCGCGAAGGTAATGACGGCGTATATACGTCGTCATTACCAATCGAGGTCTGAGCCATGCCTAAGGAAGCCGTCTTCACCATGAAGCTCGAGCCGGAGCTGCGCGACGCCTTCATGGCCGCCGCCGCCGCCGCCGACCGTCCCGCCTCGCAGATCGTGCGCGAGATGATGCGGGGCTATGTGGCTAAACGGAAGGAGGAGCGGGACTATGACGACTTCGTGCGCCGCAAGGTGGAGAAGTCAATGCAGTCCGTCGAGGCTGGGCGCCTTCTCTCATCCGAACAGGTTGAAGCGGAGTTTGCGAAAAAGCGGGCTGAGTTACTTCGTCGGGCTGCCGAGAAGCGCGATTGAAAGTTCAATGGACCCCGGAGGCGCGTCAAGATCGCCAAGAAGTCGTCGACAACTTGGCTCATCGCGATCCCGCTGCCGCCGAGCGAATGGATAACCGGTTTCTGCAAGCGGTGCAGCGACTGGAGCGATTTCCACATATGGGCCGTCCGGGGACATTTCCGCATACACGCGAACTGATACCTCACCCGAACTACCGCATCGTCTACATGGTTGGGGACGACACGATCTATATCCTTGGCTTGTTCCATACACGTCGCCAGTGGCCGCCGATGAGCGAGGACTGATGGCCTTCGGACCGCATCTCCTGCTGGCGGCGCTGGAGGGCCTCGTGCAGGCCGCCGTGCTGGCGCTCACCGCGCTCGGCCTGTCGCTCGTCTTCGGCGTCATGCGCGTGGTCAACGTCGCCCATGGCGAGTTCTTCATGCTGGGGGCCGTCCTCGCCTGGGGCGTGACGACGGCGGTGTCGGGCCATCCCGCGCTGGGCTTCGCCGCAGCCCTCGTGGTCGCTCCGCTCGCCGTCGGCGCCGTCGCGCTGCTGTCGGAACGGCTGGTGCTGCGCCGGCTCGACTACAACCCGGAAGCGACCATCGTCGCCACGATCGGCCTGCTCTACATCCTCCAGCAGGCCGCGCTCACCTTCTACGGCCCGGAGGCGCGGCCGGTCGTGCCGCCCTTCAACATCCGCCTCCAGCTCCCCTGGTTCGGCTATTCCGCCTACAAGCTGTCGGTGATCGGCGCCTCCGCCGTGGTGCTCGCGGCCACCTGGTTCGTGCTCGCCCGCACCCGCATCGGGCTGGTCATGCGGGCCACGCAATACGACCGCGAGATCGCCACCGCCTTCGGCATCCCCGTCGAGCGCGTCTATGCCGGCGTCTTCGCGCTCGGTGCGATGCTGGCGGCCGTCGCCGCCGTGCTGATCGTGCCGATCAGCCAGGCGCACTATCTGATGGGTGCCGACCCGCTGCTCCTCTCCTTCATCGTCGTCATCATCGGCGGCCTCGGCTCGCTGCGCGGCACGGTCGTCGCGGCGCTGCTGATCGGCCTGTCGGACGGCATCGTCTCGGTCTTCTTCTCGCCGACGCTGGCCAAGATCATCGCCACGCTTGCCGTCGCGCTCGTGCTCGTCTTCCGCCCGCAGGGCCTGTTCGGGCAGGCCGCGCGATGAGCCCTGCCGCGCCGCATGGGCGGGTGATTGCGCTCCACCTCGCGGTGGTGGCGCTGCTGTTCGCCGGAGAGTTCGTGCTGCCGGCCTACCACCACGGCGTCATGGCCCGCATCATGGTGCTGGCCGTCTTCGCCATGGGCTACAACCTGCTGTTCGGCTACACCGGCCTGCTCAGCCTCGGCCACGCCATGTTCTTCGCCGCCGGCATGTATGGCGCGGGGCTGACCGCCTACCATCTCGGCTGGAGCGTGGCAGCGGCCTTCCCGGCCGGCATAGTGGCCGGCGCCGCCGTCTCGGCGGGAATCGCGCTGCTGGCGCTGCGCACGACCGGCGTCGCCTTCATGATCGTCACCATGATGTTCGCGCAGGTCGGCTATCTGCTGACGCTCTATTTCGGCAACTGGACGCGCGGCGAGGAGGGGCTGACGCTGGCGCCCGCCGCACGGCTGCTCGGGCCGTTCGACTTCACCGATCCCGCGACGCGCTATTTCGCGGCGCTCGCGCTGTTTGCCGTCGTGCTGTTCCTCACCCTCGCCGTCGTCCGCGCCCCGTTCGGCCGCGTGCTCGTCGCCATCCGCGAGAACGAGGAGCGCACGCGCATGCTGGGCTACGACACCTTCGCCAACAAGCTCGCCGCGACGGTGCTCTCCGGCACGATCTGCGCCTCCGCGGGTGCCGCTTACGCGCTGCTGTTCGGCTATTTCGGCTCGACCTTCGCCACCGTCGCCTATTCGATCCTGCCGCTGCTGTGGGTGCTGGTCGGCGGCGCGGCGACCACGCTCGGGCCCTTCCTCGGCACGCTGGCGATGTACTACCTCATCGACATCTCCAACGACGTGCTCAACCGCCACTTCCCCGACTGGGACATGAGCTATCTCGGCACGGTCGGCGTCGCGCTGGTGCTGCTCGTCCTGTTCTTCCCGAAGGGGCTGCTCGGCACGCTGCGGCAGAGGTGGGTGGTATGGCTGCCATGACGCCGGTCTCCCGCGAGCCGCTCCTGTCGGTGCGCGGCTTGAGCCGCCATTTCGGCGGGCTGAAGGCCGTCGACGGCGTCGATTTTGACGTGCCGGCCGGCCAGGTCCGCGCCATCATCGGCCCCAACGGCGCCGGCAAGACCACCTTCGTCGGCATGATCTGCGGCCGCATCCCGCCCTCGGCCGGCACGATCCGCTTCGACGGCGCCGACATCACCGACATGCCCGCCCACCGCCGCGTGCTGGCCGGCATCGCCTACACGTTCCAGATCACCAGCGTCTTCGCCAATTTGTCGGTGCGCGACAACGTCGCGCTCGCCGTGCAGCGCCGCCATGTCGGCGGCAAGGGCGGGCGCCTGTCGCCCCGCGCCTTCGCCGCCGAAATCGGCGCTGCGCTGGCGCGCGTCGGGCTGGCCGATCGCGCCGGCGAGACCGCCGGCAACCTCGCCTACGGCCACCAGCGGCTGCTGGAGGTGGCGATGGGGCTGGCGCTGTCGCCGCGGCTGCTGATCCTCGACGAGCCGACGCAGGGCCTGTCGGACGCCGAGATAGACGGCTTCATCGGCCTCGTGCGCGAGATCGCCGGCGAGACGACGGTGCTGCTCATCGAGCACAACATGCCGGTGGTCATGGCGCTCGCCGAGCGCATCACCGTGATGGACCAGGGCAGGGTGATCGCGGAAGGAACGCCGGCCGAGGTGCGGGGCAACCGCACCGTTCAGGCCGCCTATCTGGGAGCGCCGGTCGATGCCTGACGCGCTGCGGCTCACAGATGTCGACGCCTTCTACGGTCAGATCCAGGTGCTGCGCGGCCTCGCCTTCGAGCTGCGCGCCGGCGAGGTGCTGTGCCTGCTCGGCCGCAACGGCGCCGGCAAGACCACCGCGCTGAAGGCGATCATGGGGCTGGTGCCGGCCGCAGCCGGCTCGATCCGCCTCGGCGATCTGGAGCTTACGGATCTGCCCGCCCATGAGGTGCCGAAGGCGGGCGTCGCCTACGTGCCGCAGGGCCGCCGGCTGTTCGCCGAGTTGACTGTCGCCGAGAACATCGAGATCGGGCTGAACGCCCGGAAGAAGGGGCCGGCCGTCGCCGAATCGGTGCTCACCCTGTTCCCGATCCTGCGCGAGCGCTGGCGCCAGCGCTCCGGTACGCTGTCGGGCGGCGAGCAGCAGATGCTGGCCATGGCGCGCGCGCTCTGCCTGGAGCCGGCCGTGCTGCTGCTCGACGAGCCGACCGAGGGGTTGATGCCGTCGATGATCGCGCGTATCCGCGACACGGTCGCGGAGCTGCGCGGCCGCGGCGTCTCGACCGTGCTGGTCGAGCAGCGGGTCGATGCGGTGCTGCCGGTGGCCGACCGCGTCGCCTTCATCGAGAACGGCCGCAACCGCGAGACGGTCGACGTCGCGCGGCTGCGGGCGGAGCCGGAGCTGGTCCGCCGCTATGTCGGCGTGGGCTGAGCCGGGCCGCCTCGCCCGGCCGGAAACTTTGCAACGGAAGGGCGGGTGGACCATAGTGCGGGCATGAACGGGCACGCGGACGACAAACCGGACTACGAGCGGGAATTGCGCCGCGCCGGCGTGCGCATCACCCGTCCGCGCCGCGTCATCCTCGACATATTGGTCAGCGAGAGCGGCCACCCCGACGCGATGGAGATCTTCCGCAAGGCGAGCGCGGTGGACAAGACCATCTCGCTGTCGACCGTCTACCGCACGATGAAGCTGCTGGAGGCGATGGGCGCGATCCACCGCCACGCCTTCGAGGGCGGCCCGGCCCGCTTCGAGCAGGCCTCCGGCGACCACCACGACCACCTGATCGACCTCGACACCGGCGACGTCATCGAGTTCCACTCGAAGCGCATCGAGGAGCTGCAGGACGAGATCGCCCGCTCCCTCGGCTACGAGATCGTGCACCACCGGCTGGAGCTGTACGGCAGGAAACGGCGGAAGCGCTGATTTCCCTCCCCCTCGAGGGGAGGGTGGCCGGACGCAGTCCGGCCGGGTGGGGTCCGTGCGGCAGCGCGCGACGCTACCTTAGTGAGCGCCGTGCAGGTGGAGATTACCCCACCCGCCCAATCGCCGTTCGGCGATTGTCCACCATCCCCTCGAGGGGAGGGAAGGCTTCGCCTACCCCAGCACTTCCTTCACCGCTTCCGCCGTCTTGCCCGCGACCTCGTCGGCCTCGGCGCGGGTGAGGCAGAGCGGCGGGGCGAAGCCGAGTATGTCGCCCTGCGGCATGGCGCGGCCGATGACGCCGCGCTTGAGCAGCGCCGCCGTCACCGCCGGCCCGACTTTCTTCGCAGGGTCGTAGAAGGCGCGCTTCTCGCGATCCTCGACGAACTCGACCGCGCACAGCATGCCCTCGCCGCGCACGTCGCCGACATGCGGATGCGTGCCGACCGCCTCCTTCATCGCCTTGTTGAAGTAGGTGCCCGTCTCGCGCGCGTTCTTCACAAGCCCGAGGCTGTCGACCAGCTTCAAATTTGCGACGCCGGCCGCCGCGCCGATCGGATGCGCCGAATAGGTCCAGCCATGGCCGATCGGCCCGTTCTCGTCGGTGCCGCGCATCAGCACGTCCCACACCTTGTTCGACACGATCGAGCCCGACAGCGGCGCATAGGCCGAGGTCAGCCCCTTGGCGATGGTGATGATGTCGGCCTCGATGCCGTAGTGGTCGGAGCCGAACATGGTGCCCAGCCTGCCGAAGCCGGTCACCACCTCGTCGGCTATGAGCAGGATGTCGTGCTTCTTCAGCACCTTCTGGATCGCCGCCCAGTAACCGGCCGGCGGCGGCACGATGCCGCCCGTGCCGAGCACCGGCTCGCCGATGAAGGCGGCGATAGTGTCGGCGCCCTCGTGCGCGATCAGCTTCTCCAACTCGTCCGCGCAGAAGGCGGTGAAGTCGGCCTCGCTCATCGCAAGGTCGGGGCGGCGATAGTAGTAGGGCGCCTCGGTGTGGACGACCTGCGGCAGCGGCAGGTCGAACTTGTTGTGGAAGGCCGCCAGTCCCGTCAGCGAGCCGGTCATCAGGCCCGAGCCGTGATAGCCGCGCCAGCGCGAGATGATCTTCTTCTTGACCGGCCGGCCGAGGATGTTGGTCTCGTTGGCGTCCGATCCGCCGAGGCCGAAATAGACCTTCGACATGTTCTTAGGCGCCCGCTCCAGCACCATCCTGGCCAGCGTGATCGAGGCCTCGGTGCCGTGGCCGACATAGGAGTGGTAGTAGGCGAGCTCCTTGGCCTGCTTCGCGATCGCCTCGGCGATCTCCTGCCGGCCGTAGCCGACATTGACGCAGTAGAGCCCGGCGAAGGCGTCGAGCAGCCGGTTGCCGTCGCGGTCCTCGATGTGCACGCCGCTGGCGCCGGTGACGATGCGGTTGGGGCTTTCGCCGCGCGCGTGCTGGGCCAGATGCGTCGACGGATGGAAGAAGTTCTCCCGGTCCCACTGGTCGAGCGTGTCGTTCTTCAGCATCTTGTTCTCCTTCACTTCACGAGGGGGCCGGGCGGCGTGCGGGTCAGCACCTCGGCGCCGTCGTCCGTCAGCAGCACGGCGTTCGAGACGAAATAGTCGCCGCGGCCGGTGCCCATGAGCCACGACAGGATGTGGAAGCTCATGCCGGCTTCTATCGAAAGATCGCTGCCGGCGCGCAGGCCAGTGACCTTGTTGCCGCCGGTCCACGACGGCGGAAAGCCGATGCCGACGAGATAGCCGCAATGGTGGCGGCGGTAATGCGACAGGCCGGCCGCGTCGGCCACGTCCTGCCAGGCCTGGTAGACCGCGCCGGCCGTCGTGCCGGGCTTCAGCGCCGCGAGCACCGCGTCGAAGGCCTTTTTCGCCGTCTCGGCCATCGCGGCGTCGGCGTCGGAGATACCGCCGACATGGACGAGACGGCCGAGCGGCGCATGGTAGCGCGATACGCAGCCGGAAAGCTCGAGGAAGACCGGCTCGCCGGCGCGGTAGCGGCCGTCGCCCCAGGTCGCATGCTCCTCGCCGAGCCGCGAGCCGGGGCGGATGAAGGGGCCGAAGCCGGCGGGATCGCCGCCGGCCCGCACCATGGCCGCCTGGCACTCGGCGGTGCCGTCGCGCTCGGAGGCGCCGTCATGGATGGCGGCGATGGCCGCGGCGGCCGCGGCGTCGGTGACGGCCGCCGCCCGGCGCATCAGCGCCTGCTCGGCCGGCGACTTGACCAGCCGCATGCCGTCGATCAGGCCGGTGATGTCGACCCATTCGGCCTCGACGCTGGCTTGCAGCCGCTCCGCGAAGCCATGGCTCAGGCCCGCCGACCAGCTCTCGATGCCGATGCGGCGCGGCCTCGTCTCCTTGAGGATGCGGCCGGCGAGGTTGGCCGCCGTCTCGGTGTCGGGATGGCCGCGGAACAGCGCGTTGCGCACCTGCTTCTCGACCGAGACCTTCTCCATCGCGCGGGTGACCAGCACCATCTCGCCGTCCGCCGGCACGATCAGCAAATGCGGCGCGAAATAGCCCCAGTGGTCGAGGCCGGTGAGGTAGAAGATGTTTTCCGGCGTCGAGATCAGCGCGACATCAAGGTTCTGCGCCGCGGCCAGCCTGCGAAAGGCGGCGACGCGGGTCGCGAGCTCGGCGGGGGCGAAGGGATTATCGTGCATGGCGGTGCTTCCGCTTTCTCACCCGACGTCCCGGCAGACATATTTGAGGTCGGTATAGGCCTCCATCCCGTGGCGGGAGCCTTCGCGGCCGAGGCCTGCCTGCTTCACCCCGCCGAAGGGGATCGGCGCGCCGGTGATCTTCGTCCGGTTGACCGCGACCATGCCGAACTCCAGCGCCCGCGTCATGCGTGCGGTGCGGGCGGCATCCGACGTGTGCAGGTAGGCGACCAGGCCCGTCTCGGTGGCATTGGCGCGGGCAAGCACCTCTTCCTCGCGGTCGAAGGGCGCGAAGGCGGCGACCGGCCCGAACGTCTCCTCGCGAAAGATCGCGGCATCCTCCGGCACGTCGGCGAGCACGGTCGGCTCGAAGAAGTTCCCGCCCGCCGCATGCACTTTTCCGCCGCAGGCGAGCCGCGCCCCCCTGGCCAGTGCGTCGGCCACCTGCGCCTGCTGCTTTGCCACCGCGCGCGCATTGATCAGCGGCCCGATGTCGGGATCGGCCATGCCGGGGCCGACCGTGAGCCGGCTTGCCTTCTCCGCGAAAGCCTCCACGAAGCGTTCGTAGATCGGGCGCTCGATGTAGAAGCGGTTGGCGGCGAGGCAGTCCTGCCCGGAGGTCGCGAACTTGGCGGAAACGGCGCGCTCGACGGCGCGGTCGAACGCGCAGTCGGCGAAGGCGATGAAGGGCGCGTGGCCGCCGAGCTCCATGACCAGCCGCTTCACGGTCTGCGCCGACTGTGCGTAGAGCAGCCGGCCGATCCCGGTCGAGCCGGTGAAGGAGAGCACCCGCACCAGCGGCGAGGCGGTCATCGCGCCGACCACCTCGGCCGCGTGGCCGGTGACGACGTTGAAGACGCCGGCAGGCAGGCCCGCGCGCTCGGCGAGCTCGGCCAGCGCGAGAGCCGAGAACGGCGTCTCGGAGGAAGGATGCGCGACCACCGTGCAGCCGGCGGCGAGTGCGGCCGCGGCCTTGCGCGTCAGCATGGCGGTGGGAAAGTTCCACGGCGTGACGAGGCCGGCCACCCCGCAGGGCTGGCGCAGCACGGCCATCTCGGCGCCGGGCAGGTGCGGGGTGACGCTCTCGACGTTCAGCCGCTTCGCCTCCTCGGCGTAGAACTCGACGAAGGAGGCGGCATAGTCGATCTCGCCCAGTGCCTCCGACAGCGGCTTGCCCTGCTCCTCGACCATCAGCCGGGCGAGGTCGTCGCGCGCGGCGGCGATCAGCACGAACCAGCGGCGCAGGAGAGCCGCGCGGGCCTGCGGCAGAGCGGCCGACCACGGTGCGAAGGCACTATGCGCGGCCTCGATCGCGGCCTGCGTGTCGGCTGCCGAGAGCGCCGGCACCGCGCCGACGCGGCTTCCGTCTGCGGGGTTTGTCACGTCGACGAAGCCGTGCGCGCCGCCGGCCGTCCAGGCGCCGCCGACATAGGCGAACTCGCGGAACAGGCGCGGGTCGGCAAGCGACGAGAGCGAAGTCTTCTGCAGCAGGGCAAGCGCGGTCATCGGCGGCTCCACGGTCGTTCGATGCCGCCTGAATGCCCCGGATCGCGCCCGTCTTTCGTCGGTTCCGGCCGGTCCGCGCGGAAGCTTCTTCCGAATTTGTCCCGCCGCGGCGATCATTCCTTCGCCCCGCCGAGAAGCAGGTCGAAGGGCAGCCTCGCCGACGCCTTCACCGGCTTCGTCACCACATAGGTGAAATAGCGGGCGAGCCCGACATGCGCCTCGAGGAGCTGGTCGACGAGGCGCTGATAGCTGTCGATGTCGCGGGTGATGACCTGCAATATGTAGTCGAAGCCGCCGCCGACGGCCCAGCAGGCGACGATCTCGTCATGGCGGGCGACGGCGCGCTCGAAGGTCTGGAAGTCCTCGGCGCGGTGCTGCGAAAGCTCGGCTGCCATGAACACGACGATGTGCGGCGCGATCTTCTTCAGCGCCACCTCGGCGCGGTAGCCGGTGACGATGCCGGCCTGCTCCAGCCGTTTCAGCCGCTCCCAGCAGGGCGCGGCCGACAGGTTGACGCGCCGCGCCAGCTCCGCCTTCGAGATGCGCCCCTCCTCGCGCAGGATGGCGAGCATCTTCAGGTCGCGGCCGTCAAGCTTGAGCATGGGCGTCAGGTCGGGATCGCCGACCCCGCGCCGGCGTCGCGCGCCCGGCCGAGCGCGAAGGTGGCGATCGCCGTGTCCTGCGCGCCGGTGCCGGTGAGGTCGCAGATGGTGATCTGGCTATCGTCCGTGCGCCCCGGCTTCGTCCCCGCGACGATCTCGCCCAGCTCCGGCGGTGTGCCGCGCGTCCAGACCCCGGCCGCGAGCGCGCTGCGCAGCTCGCCGAGCTTCTCGCACTGGCTGACGCGGTCGGCCACGTAGAGGTCGGCGGCCGCCAGCGCTGCCGGCTCGATCTCGTTCTTGCCGGCCTGGTCGGAGCCCATCGCGGTGATGTGGAGGCCCGGATGCAGCCAGTCCGCCTTCAGCACCGGCTCCTCGGCCGGGGTGGTGGTGACGACGAGCTGGCTCGCGGCGACGAGGCGGGCGGGGTCGGGCTCGGCGCGCGCGGGAATGCCGAGCGCGGCCGAGATCTCGACCGCGCAGGCATGCGCCTTCGCCGGGTCGCGGCCCCAGACAAGCGCCTGCCCGAACGGCCGCACCAGATGCGCCGCCTGCAATTGCAGCCGCGCCTGCACGCCGGTGCCGATGACGCCGGCGGTCTCGACATTGGCCGGCGCAAGGTGCTTCGCCGCCACGGCTCCCGCCGCGGCCGTGCGCACGTCCGTCAGGTAGCCGTTGTCGAGCAGCAGCGCGAGCACCTGGCCGGTGCGGGCCGAGAACAGGATCATCAGCCCGTTGAGACTGGGCAGGCCGATCTTCGGATTGTCGAAGAAGCCGGGGCTGACCTTGATGGCGAACCCCTCGAAGCCGGGGATGTACGCGGTCTTCACGTCGACTTCGCCATTGGCATCGGGGATCGCCATCGACAGGATCGGCGGCATCACCACCCTGCCGGAGGCGAGCGCGGCGAAGGCCCGCTCCACCACCTCGATCGCCGCGAGGTCGAGATGCACGATCCGGCGCAGCTCGGCCTCGGTGAGGATGGTCACGTCATGCGGCATAGGCGCGTCCCTTGAGCGTGATGTCTCCGAGGCGGACGTCGCGCCCGGCGACGATCTCGGCGAAGGCGGCCATGTCGACATTGCGGCCGGTGACGATCAGCGCCGCGGGGCCATCGTCAGGCCCGACCTTGCCGGAAAGTAGCGCCGCGGCCCCCACCGCCGCCGCGCCTTCGGTCACCAGACGGTCCTCGAAATAGAGCGCCTGCATGCCGAGGCGAATCTCGTCCTCGGTGAGGAGCACCGTGGCGTCGAGATTGTCGCGGCAGAGCGCTAATGTGTGGGCGTTGGCAAGCCCGATGCCGCCGCCGAGCGAATCGGCGAGGCTCGGCACCTCCTCCACCTCGACCGGGCGGCCGGCCTGCAGCGAGGCATGCATGGCCGCGCCGCGATCCATGGAAATGCCGATCACGCGGATGCCCGGCTTCAGCAGTTTCGCCGCGAAGGCGATGCCGGCCGCCAGCCCGCCGCCCGACAGCGGCACGAGGATGGTGGCGATGTCGGGCCGCGCCTCGACGAGCTCGAAGGCGATGGTGCCCTGCCCGGCGATCACGTCGGGGTGGTCGAAGGGCGGGATCTCGGCGAAGCCCTCGTCGCGCGCGAGCCGGCTCGCCTCGACCTGCGCCTCGTCCTGGCTGCGGCCGACGATGCGCACCTCGGCGCCGAGCGCGCTTATCCCGTCCACCTTGGCCTGCGGCACCAGCGCGGACATGCAGACGATAGCGCGCAGACCCCGTTGCCTCGCCGCATAGGCGACGGCGCGGCCGTGGTTCCCGGTGGAGCAGCAGACGACGCCGTGGGTCTCCGCCGGCAGGCGCGAGATCGCGTTCAACGCGCCGCGCAGCTTGAACGCGCCGGTCGCCTGCATCGATTCCAGCTTGAGCAGCACCTCCCGTCCCGTCCGCTCCGACAGGAACGGGGAGGGGACCAGCGGCATGCGGTCGGCCACGCCGGCGATGCGGCCCCGCGCGGCGAGGATGTCGGCGAGGATCATGCGACCCTCCCCGCATGGGAGAGGGTAAGGGCGCCGCGCATGCCTATCCCGCCTCCAGCACCGCGCTGAGGAACTGCTTCGTGCGCTCCTGCCGCGGGCTGCCGAACAGCTCGTCCGGCGTGCCCTGCTCGCAGATGCGGCCGCCGTAGAAGAAGCAGACGCGATCGGAGAACTCGCGCGCGAACCCCATCTGGTGCGTCACCATCAGCATGGTCAAATTGTGCTCGGTGCCGAGCCGGCGGATCACGTTGAGCACCTCGCCGACCAGCTCCGGGTCGAGCGCCGAGGTCACCTCGTCGAACAGCATCACCTTGGGCCGCATGGCGAGCGCGCGGGCGATCGCCACGCGCTGCTGCTGGCCGCCGGAGAGCTGGCTGGGGAAATGGCCCTTCTTGTCGCCGAGGCCCACCATGTCGAGCAACTCGGCCGCGCGCGCCTCGGCCTCCTTCCTCGGCAGGTCGAGCACGTTGACCGGAGCCTCAATGCAGTTCTTCAGCGCCGACATGTGCGGGAACAGGTTGAAGTGCTGGAACACCATGCCGATCTTGCCGCGCACGCGGCGCAGGTGGCGCTCGTCGGCCGGCACCAGCCCACCGCCCTTCTGCATGTGCGTCAGCGGCTCGCCGTCGACATGGATGACGCCGTCGTTGATGCGCTCCAGCGTCATCAGCATCCTGAGCACGGTGGTCTTGCCCGAGCCGGACGGGCCGATGATCGACACCTTCTCGTTGGGTGCGATCTCGAGGTCGAGCGCATCGAGCACGGTCAGCGCGCCGTAGCGCTTGGTGACCTTCTCGAACCGTACCACCGGCCCGTTCGCCTTGTCGCTCATGCCTTCATCTCCCGGGATTGCGCAGGCTGCGGTCGAGAAGCGATTCCAGCCGGCGGATCAGCCACGCCGCCGCCAGGCTCATGATCAGGAAGAACACGCCGACCAGCGTGATCGGCTCGATGTAGCGGAAGTTCTCCGAGCCGAGGATCTTGGCCGTCTGCATCAGCTCCAGCACGGCGATGGCCGACAGCAGCGGCGTCTCCTTGAACAGCGCGACGAAATAGTTGCCGAGCGCCGGCACGACCGGCGGGATCGCCTGCGGGATGATCACGTCGCGGAACGTGACGTAGGGGCTGAGGTTGAGCGCGGTGGAAGCCTCCCACTGGCCCTTGGGGATGTTCTCCAGCCCGGCGCGGTAGACCTCCGAGCAATAGGTCGCGTAGTGCACGCCGATCGCCAGCACGCCCGCCGCGAAGGCCGGCAGGACGATGCCGAACTCCGGGAAGACGAAGAAGATGAAGAAGATCTGGATCAGGATCGGGGTGGAGCGGATGAATTCGACGAAGGCGGCCGTCGGCACCGACACCCAGCGGTTCTGCGACATCCTGAGGATGGCCAGCGCCAGCCCGAGCGTCGCGGCGATGACGAAGCCGAGGATCGTCGCCTCGATCGTCACGATCGAGGCCCTGAGCAGCGCCGGCAGGATCTCCAGCGTGTAGCCCCAGTCCCAGAACTTCATTGCCGCCCCCGCGCCAGCCCGCGCGCCGCCCAGTTCTCCAGCGCCCGCATGCCGGCCGTGATGACGGTCGAGATGGCGAGGTAGAAGACCAGCACGATGGTGAAGATCTGCAGCGTCTTGAAGGTGATCTGGTTCATCTGCTGCGCCTTGAAGGCGAGGTCGGTGATGGTGATCAGCGATACCAGCGCGGTGGCCTTGAGCAGTTCGATGAACAGGTTGCCCCAGGGCGGGATCATGGCGACCAGCGCCTGCGGCAGGATGATGCGCCTGAGCGCCAGCGTGCGCGGCATGTTGAGCGCCACGGTCGCCTCCCACTGGCCGCGCGGCACGGCCGAGACGGCGCCGCGCACGACCTCGGCCCCGTAGGCGCCGACGTTCAGCCCGAGCGCCAGGATCGCCACCGTCAGCGGCTCGAGCAGGATGCCGAAATGCGGCAGCACGAAGAACAGCCAGAAGAGCTGCACCAGCGCCGAGGTGCCGCGGAAGATCTCGATGTAGCCGACCGCCAGCCAGCGCACCGGGCGCGGCCCGTACATCTTGGCGAGCGCGGCCGGCACCGCCACCAGCACGGCCAGCACGCAGCCGCCTATGGTGATCTCGATGGTGACCAGCGCGCCCTGCAGCAGGCCGGGCAGGAACTCGCGGAAGCTGGCGAAGCTCGCGACCGACAGGCCCGCCGCGAAGCAGACGATGGCGCAGACGGCGAGCGTGCGCAAAGCCATTGCGGTTCCCCTGCCGATACGGCGGACGGGCCGCTTTCCGGCCCGCCCGCACGCGTCGTCCTACGGTGCCGTCACTTGCCCGCGCACAGATCCGCGGTGGTCTTGTTCGGCAGGTAACCTTCGCCGAAGCCGAAGGGCGTGACCAGCGTGATGTGCTCGGGCGAGCCGACGAACGCCTTCAGCGTCTTGTCGAACTCCTCGTAGAGCGACTTGTCGGCGTCGTCCTTGCGGAAGGCGAAGCCGCCATGGCCCTTGACCGACTTGCCGGCCACCTCGCCGAAGGGCGGGGTGGATTCGACGCCCTCGTTGCCCTTGGCCATGTCGGCGATCGACAGCGCCGTCAGCGCTGCGGCGTCGGCGCGGCCCGACTTCACCGCCGAGACGAGGCTCGCCTGGTCGGGCAGCGTCAGCACCTGGTCGTCCGGCACGCCGGCCTCCTTGGCGTAGCCGCCCTCGACGGCACCTGCCATCACCGCCAGCTTCAGATCCTTGTTGCCGGCGATCGAGGCGTAGTCCTTGACCCCCTTGGGGTTGCCCTTGGCGACCAGCATCGCCTGGCCGATGCCGTAGGACGGCTCGGAGAACTGCACCTGCTCGCAGCGCTTGGGCGTGATGAACATGCCGGCGGCGATGACGTCGAAGCGGCCGGCCATCAGGCCGGGGATGAGCGCGCCGAACTCGGTCAGCACGCCGTCGACCTCCTTGATGCCCATCTTGCCGAGCACGGCCTTGGCCACCTCCGGCGCCTCGCCGGTCAGCTTGCCGTCGGGCGTGGCGTAGCCATAGGGCGCCTCGTTGGCGAAGCCGACGCGGATGAAGCCCTTCGCCTTGGCGTCGGACAGCGTGTCGGCGAAGGCCGCGCCGCCCAGCATCCCGAACGAGAGGGCGGCCACGCCGCAGGCAAGAACTGCTTTCAGGAATGCGCGTCTCATTGTCTTTCCCCTGCTTGGTGTTTCCGGCGTGACGGCGCCGTTTCCGCTAGTTGTGCACATCATCATGGCCTTAAATGAGCTGTCAACCCGATTCTTCATCAATACGCTGCGTCAATTGCGGCGGCCCTTGCGCATTTGCG
>ERZ778022.1530-NODE-1530-length-30322-cov-4.340767_pt1 | contig 30322 bp, 29 predicted proteins | sample MGYA00375752_ERZ778022 | MGnify/ENA primary metagenome ERZ778022 (study PRJEB29350, sample SAMN05389826) | bioreactor metagenome | isolation source: Thiocyanate bioreactor | place: South Africa: University of Cape Town | collected 2014-04-04 ...
ATGGCCGCCTCGGCGAGATCTTCATCGACATGCACAAGGAAGGCGCCGCCTTCCGCAGCTTGATGAACAACTTCGCCATCGCGATCTCGCTCGGCCTGCAGTACGGCGTGCCGCTCGACGAGTACGTGGATGCCTTCACGTTCACGCGCTTCGAGCCGGCCGGTCTCGTGCAGGGCAATGAGGCCATCAAGAACGCGACCTCGATCCTCGACTACATCTTCCGCGAGCTCGCCGTGTCGTACCTCGAGCGGCACGACCTCGCGCACGTCGATCCGACGCAGATCGTCGGCGCGACGGGGCTCGGCGCTTCGGATGAGGCGCTGGAGGATGAAGCCGAGGCGCCGATTGCTCCGCCGCCCGCGCGCTTCGTCAGCAAGGGCCTGCTGCGCGGCGTGCCTGTGCCGAATGTCACGACGATCAGCCGCAGCGCGCCCGCGACGGCGGTCGGCACTCTGCAGAAGGACGTGGCAACGGCGTTCGCGGGGAACACGGCGACGGCGCTCTATCAGCAGCGCACGGTCGAGACGGTGACGCACGTCACGGAAGGCTCGCTCGCGCTCAAGATGGAGACCGAGATGGTGTCTGCAGCCGACCGGCGCACGGAGGCGCGTCTCAAGGGCTACGAGGGTGAGGACTGCCGCGAGTGCGGAAACTTCACGCTCGTGCGGAACGGGACCTGCCTCAAGTGCGATACGTGCGGAAGCACGAGTGGGTGCAGTTGAGGTAGTAGGCGCGACCAACCACAAAGGCAGCCGTGGGGCACCACGGCTGCCTTTGTGCGAAGGGGCCCCCAGGCTACGCTCCGTTTAAGCGCGACCTTAGAGCTTCTTCCACTTCTCGGTCTCGTAATCGAACCAAGCGCTCACTCTTTCACCATCCCACTTGAGCATGATGTGTTTCGTTTGGATGGGAATGCCGACCACATCCGGCCAGAACGCGCCGACGCACTGGCCCCGCGCATGGCGGACGCTCGGATAGACAATGCCGTTGCTGCCGGCATCGCGGAGCTGCCTCCCGAGTTCTTGTGACGGGCCGTAGCTTGTCGGATCCAGGAAGCGCTGAAAGTCTCCTTTCCGTAGATCATGTAGGATGCTGTCGATCGCGCCTTGGTAAGTCCGGTAGGCTTCGTCGTGCGGGCCGTCACCCGTTGCTCCATAGAACTGTCCCATATGAAACGCGACTTCTCTGAGCGCGGTTTCGAATCTCATTCCAGCGTAGTAGAGGCCATATGCGCCCGCTGAGAAACGTGACGGCCGATCCGGGCTGGCGTGTGTAAACGGGGCCATCACAACGGTGGCGCCCGGGCCGGTTACTCTTCTTCCCGGCGGAACAAGGCTGATTTCGCCGGCCTGTTGCCGCAGCCGAGGGTTTGTCATCCCTTCGAGCTCATAAAGAAGTTGCCAGTCTTCCGGGTCGGCAATGCGCTCGAAAACATCTATCGGCGGAAATCGTGACGGCACCAGCCGGAATGCAGATTTCCAGCGAACGCGGCGCGATGGAATGCCTTCGACGATCTTGGGATCAATGAAGAGGTCGGGGTGCCTCGCCACGTCACCAGCCGCCTCTGACGCTGTCCAGGTAGTTCCGCACGCTGGCTAGATCGACCATATGCCCGGCGCACATGCGATCCAGAGCGGATTGGCCACCAAATGCCTTGTTTGGCCGCCGTACCCACTCATCAGCCATTTCGGGGCGTTGATAAAGGATTTCCAGGGCTTTGAAGATGCCGAGTATGTAACTGATACGGCTCGCCAGATCGAAGCTGTGTGCCATATGGCTCACATTCCCACTCTTCCAGTTGTGGAACGTCGACCTGCTTGGATGACCCAGCAGCGCCATGGCTTCTTCGTTGGAGAGTTTCCACTTTTCTGCGATCTGGAAAAAAGCCCGCATGCCTACGGCAAGTGTGTTGTCGTGAATACCCCGGCCTGGAAGCCGATCACGCTTGGTAGTTTTGGCGATGGTCGTTGGCATGGCTCACTCCCGACTACTTGGATATTGAGTGATGTCCAATATTATTCCATTCTGGAATATTTGTCCAATCTTGTACTCATGCACCATCCCAGATAAGCTCAATCCCTACTCCAAGCTCAATACCCATACCCCTCCGCGCCCATCCGCCCTATAAGCTCGCGTCAGTCCTGGGCATCTGCCCACCGAACCGAGCCGAATGCACCATGTCCGCACCCCGATCGCTGAGCGACTATGCTCAGGCCATCCTCACCGCGCGCGTCTATGACGTCGCCGAGGAGACCGCCCTCGATGCGATGCCGCGCCTCTCCGAGCGCCTCGGCCGCAGCGTCCTGCTGAAGCGCGAGGACCTGCAGCCGGTCTTCTCCTTCAAAATTCGCGGCGCCTACAACAAGATCGTGCTGCTCCCAGAGGAGGCCCGGCGGCGCGGCGTGATCTGCGCATCGGCCGGCAACCACGCGCAGGGCGTCGCGCTGGCAGCCAAGAAGCTCGGCATCAAGGCGACGATCGTCATGCCGTTGACCACGCCCGCCATCAAGGTCGAGTCCGTGCGCCGGCTCGGCGGCAATGCCGTCCTGCACGGCGATGCCTTCGACGAGGCCTATGCCAAGGCGCGTGAGCTCGAAAAAGCCGAGGGCCTGACGTTCGTCCATCCCTTCGACGATCCCGATGTGATCGCGGGCCAGGGTACGGTCGGCCTCGAAGTGCTGCGCCAGCATCCTGATCGCATCGAGGCGATCTTCGTGCCGATCGGCGGCGGCGGCCTCGCATCCGGCATTGCGGCATTCGTGAAGTTCCTGAGCCCGACGACGAAGGTCATCGGCGTCGAGCCCGTTGGCGCGGCGAGCATGGCCGCCGCGATCACGCAGGACCAGATCGTGACGCTGAACCAGGTGGATCTCTTTGCGGACGGCGTTGCCGTGCGCCGCACGGGCGAGGAGACCTTCCGCCTTTGCCGCGAGCTGCTCGACGAGATCATCACCGTCGACATCGACGGTATGTGCGCGGCCATCAAGGACATCTTCGATGATACGCGCGCGGTCGCAGAGCCCTCGGGCGCACTGAGCCTCGCGGGTCTCAAGATCTACGCCGAGCGCAAGGGCGCCGACGCCGGCAGCCTCATTGCCATCAACAGCGGCGCGAACCTGAACTTCGATCGCCTGCGCACGATCGCCGATCGCGCCGAGGTCGGCGAGCATCGCGAGGCATTGCTGGCCGTGACGCTGCCCGAGCGGCCCGGTGCCTACCGCGGCTTTATTCGCACGCTTCAGGGCCGCGGCATCACCGAGTTCAACTACCGCTATGCGGATGCGTCCACGCCTGCGCAGATCTTTGCCGGTATCGCGCTCAATCGCGGTGAGGCGGAGAAGAACGAGCTCATCGCGCGCCTCAAGTCTGAGGGCTATCCCGTCCTCGACTTGAGCGAGAACGAAATGGCCAAGGAGCACGTGCGCTACATGGTGGGCGGGCGCGCGCCGGGCCTGACGGACGAGCTGATCTATCGCTTTCAGTTTCCCGAGCGGCCGGGCGCGCTGCTGACCTTCCTCGAAAGCCTGGCGCCGGAGTGGAACATCTCGCTCTTCCACTACCGCAATCACGGCGCGGACTACGGGCGCATTCTGGCCGGCATCCAGGTGGCGCCGGGCGCGCGCGACCAGCTCAAGGAACGGCTCGACGCGCTCGGCTATCCCTATTGGGACGAGACCGACAATCCGGCCTACCGGCTGTTCCTCTCGGGCGATTACGAGACTGCCGCGAAGTAGGATCGGCTTTCGACAAGCAAAGGACATTCCATGGCTGAGACAAAGGGGGCGGTCGTCACCGCCGGTGGCAGCGGCATGGGCGCGGATGCCGCGCGCCGGCTCGCAGCGGACGGCTTCCAGATCGGCATTCTGTCCTCGTCGGGCAAGGGCGAGGCGCTGGCGAAGGAGCTTGGCGGCATCGGTGTGACGGGCTCGAACCAGTCGAACGATGAGCTCAAGCGGCTGGTCGATGCAGTGATGGCCCGTTGGGGGCGCATCGACGTGCTGGTGAACAGCGGCGGTCACGGCCCGCGCGGCCCGATCCTCGATCTGACCGACGAGGACTGGCACCGCGGGCTCGACGTCTATCTGATGAACGTCATCCGGCCGACGCGGCTGATCGCGCCGATCATGCAGAAGCAGCGCGCCGGCTCGATCATCAATATCTCGACCTTTGCGACCTTCGAGCCCGATCCCGTGTTCCCGACGTCGGGCATGTTCCGCTCAGGGCTTGCGGCCTACACGAAGCTCTTCGCCGACAAGTACGCTGCGGACAACGTGCGCATGAACAATGTGCTGCCGGGCTTCATCGACAGCCTCCCGGAGAAGGAGGAGTTCCGCAAGCGCATTCCCATGGGGCGTTATGGCCTCAGCTCGGAGATCGCGGCGACGATCTCGTTTCTGGCCTCCGAGGGCGCGGGCTACATCACCGGCCAGAACATCCGCGTCGACGGTGGGATCACGCGCTCGGTTTGAGCCGGAGCCCCGCCGCCACGAGGGTGGCGGGGCCAGAGGCTGCGTCTTTGCCCTTCAGTTCTTTCCTTTGACTTCCTCAGCCCAGCTCTGAGCCTTGCCGTAGCCGTCGAAGAACGGCAGCACGGTGCGCGGCAGCTCGGGGCTCATGAAAAGATCGTAGTGCGTGACGTTCGGCAGGATCGCGAGGCGGTTTTGCGGCATCGTCTCGCGCTGCCAGCCGGCGTCGCGCAGGCCACCCCCGAGAAGCTGATAGAACTTCACGATGTGCTCGGGTCGGAACATGTCGCCGTCGCCGTAGACGAGCATCACGGGCATCTTGAGCTTGGGTACCTCCGCGGACCAGTCGAAGGGTTTTTTGATCAGCACGCCCATGGCCTCGACGAGGCGCGGGAAATCCTCCGGCTTCGGCGCGATCGCCACGTAGGACTGGTACATCGGCGTGTCCTTCATCATCGCCGCCATCTCCGCGCCGAGATGAGCCTGCTGGGCGAGGATCTCGGGATAGAAGCCGTCGCGGGCCATGAGACCTGAAGCCAGGACGAGGCGGCGGACTTTGTGCGGGTGCTGGAGCGCAAGCTGGAAGCCGACGCCGCCGCCCATGGAATAGCCGAGCACGTCGGCCTGCTTGATGCCGAGGCTGTCCAGGATCGTCGCCATGTCGCGGCCCATGGCGTCGAGCTCGATCGGGCGATTGCCGAGCTCCGTGCGGCCGTGGCCGTGGAGGTCGACGCCGATCACCCGCCGCTTCTCGGCGAGCATCGGCAGGATCGGGGCGAACATGCCGGCGGAGCCGAGGCCGCCATGAAGGAGGAGCAGCGGCTCGCCGGAGCCGTGGATCTCGTAGTAGTAGCGGATGCCACCGGCTTCGACGTGGCCGGCCTCGATGCGCGCGGGCGCGGCAGTAGTCTTGCTCATGGTGGGCTCCTGGGCATGGGTGGGCGAGGTGAGAACGAGCGCCGCGGCAGCGGCATAAAGGGTGCTCAGCACAGAACGTTTCATCGGAAATCCCCTGCGATGACGCTTGCAGGTCGTTTGCCTGGCAGGTGATGCGGCGGACAATGACCTTGCTGGTCATAGGACGAGGCTGGACTGGCCGAGCCGACAGGGAAAAAGAGAAATTTTTGCAGGCCTCATCGATGCGTCCGCGAGCGCTGGCCGGCCCTGCGCGCTTTCGCCGCCTTTGCGGCCACCAGAGGGCCATCACGCTTTCTTGACACCCCCCTGGGGCCTATCTATGGTCCCCCGCGCAGCTGGAAGCGGCCGTGCTCCGATCCTCGGAGCGCGTCGAGGCAGCCAAAATGTCGGTCGACGGCAGCAAGCAACCCGATCCCCGCGGCGAGATCTCGCCGGAGGAGCGTGAGGCTCTGAGACGGCGATCGGAAGCGATTGGCCAGCGCCTGGACGAGGTCAAGCGCGAGCGCGAAGCGGTTCAACGGCCGAAACGCCCGGCGACCGCGGGACGCGCATTGCGTGCTTCTGCTGAGCTGATCGGCGGCATCGTGGCCGGCGGTCTGATCGGTTGGTATCTGGACGCATGGCTCGGCACTCAGAAGCCGGTCATGTTCGTCCTGTTCTTTTTGCTGGGCGCTGCCGCGGGCATCCTGAACGTCATCAGGGTCGCGATGCGCGAGAAGACGCCGCCGGCGCCGTCCGTCAGGGACGACGACGAGGACGAGAACAGGTAAGGGGCAGGGGCACGTGGCTGCTGGCGCTGACGGGGTACATAGTCCGATTGCACAGTTCGAGATCAAAAGCCTCGTTCCGCTGAGGCTCTTCGGTTTCGATACGTCCTTCACGAATTCCGCGCTGTTCATGGTCATCGCGGTGGGGCTGATTTCCGCCTTCCTCATCATGTCGATGCGCGGGCGCTCGCTCGTGCCGACGCGGATGCAGTCGGTCGCCGAGGTGTTCTACGAGTTCGTCGCGAATACGGTGCGCGACAACGTCGGCCACGAGGGGATGAAGTTCTTCCCGCTGGTCTTCTCGCTCTTCATTTTCGTGCTCGTCTGCAACCTGCTCGGCATGGTGCCGGGCATGTTCACGGTGACGAGCCACATCGTCGTCACGGCGGCGCTGGCGCTGCTCGTGATCGGCATTGTCATCGTTTACGGCGTCGCGACGCAGGGCACGCACTTCCTCAAGCTCTTCGTGCCGGACGTGCCGGCGCCGCTGCTGGTGCTCATGGTGCCGATCGAGGTCATCTCGTTCCTCTCGCGCCCGCTGAGCCTGTCGGTGCGTCTCTTCGCGAACATGCTCGCCGGGCACATCGCGCTCAAGATCTTCGCGGGCTTTGTCGGCTCGCTTCTGGCTGCGGGCGTGTGGGGTCTCATTTCGCCGCTACCGCTTCTGCTCGCCATCGCGCTGACGGCACTCGAGGTGCTGGTTGCGGTGCTGCAGGCCTATGTCTTCGCGGTGCTGACCTGCGTCTATCTCAACGATGCGGTGCACGGAGCCCACCACTAGGCGGCTCATCGCATCGACCCCATCAACCTACACAGTCGATCAACCCAGGGAGATCATCATGGATCCAGTGGCAGCAAAGTTCATCGGTGCGGGCATCGCGTGCCTCGGCATGGCCGGCGCCGGCATCGGTCTCGGCAACCTGTTCGGCCAGTTCCTCTCGGGCGCGCTGCGCAACCCGTCGGCGGCTGACGGCCAGCGTGGCACGCTGCTCCTCGGCTTCGCACTGACGGAAGCGCTCGGCATCTTCTCGCTGCTCATCGCGCTGCTGCTGCTCTTCGTCGTCTAATACAGACGATCCTTTCGGCGGCAGGTTGAGAAGCGGCGGCCGCGGCCGCCGCACCGCGTATTCCGGCATCGGCATCGGCTGGTGCCAAACCTAGGGCAAGGCGCAATGTCCATGTTGCTTCTCGGGGCGGTTCATTCCGAGCGCGGGTGCGCCGGACGTGTTCCCGCCGTTCGATCCGCGCACCTTCCCCTCGCAGCTCTTCTGGCTCGCCGTGACCTTCGGCGCGCTGTACTTCCTGATGGCGCGGATTGCGCTGCCGCGGATCGGCGAGGTCATCGAGGAGCGTCGCGACCGCATCCAGCGCGATCTCGACGAAGCTTCGCGCCTGAAGGCGGAGACGGACGCGGCGCTGAAGGCCTATGAGCAGTCGCTCGCGGATGCCCGCGGCAAGGCGCAGGGCCTCGCCAAGGAGACCCGGGACCGGCTCGCGGCCGAGACCGACGCCGAGCGCCATCGCGTCGAAGGCGAGCTCAACGCGAAGCTTGCCGAGACGGAGAAGCAGATCGCGGCGACCAAGGCGCGGGCGCTCGCCAGCGTCGACGAGATTGCCGCGAGCACGGCGGCGGACGTGGTCTCGCTGCTGACGGGCAAGGGTGCCTCGGATGACGAGGTGCGCCAGGCGCTCGCCAAGGCGCGGGCGGGCTGAGGCGGCCGGATACGAAGGAAGCGACAGCTATGTTCTTCAATCCTGAGTTCTGGGTCGCCATCGCGTTCTTCGCCTTCGTCGGTGTGCTCGTGAAGATGGGCGTGCCGTCGATGATCACGAAGTCGCTCGACGACCGCGCGGATGCCGTGCGCAAGGAGCTGGATCAGGCGCGCCGTCTACGCGAGGAGGCGCAGGATCTGCTCGCAGACTACCAGCGTAAGCAGCGGGCGGCCGACGAGGAAGCCAGGGCGATCATCGAGACGGCGCGGCGCGAGGCCGAGGCCATGAAGGCCGAGAGCGCGCGCAGCCTCAAGGAGCAGCTCGAGCGGCGCACGCGGCTCGCCGAGGATAAGATCGCGCGCGCCGAGGCGCAGGCTGTCAGCGAAGTTCGCGCTGCTGCAGTCGATATTGCGATGTCAGCGGCGGAGCGCCTGATCGGCGACAAGCTCAAGACCGACGGCGGCGCCGATCTGGTCAACCGCTCGATCCGTGATCTCAAGGGCAAGCTGAACTGAGGTTCGGCAGCGTCCTGCGGCGCGCTCAATCGATCAAATGAATTCGGGGCGCCCTTCGGCGCCCCGTTTTATTTGGTGCCCAGTGCTTGGTGCTAAGTCCGGCAGGGACGCGCGATGAACCGGCACGAGGTCCGCGCGCCGACCTTGCGGCAGATGTCGCGGGCGCCGCGAGCGCGGCTCACCGAGGCATAGCGCGGGCCGAGCTGCCGGCGGACGGTCGTGCGCCACGTGTTGCGTGCGCTCAGGCGCGCACCGATGGCCGTGAGCGAGGTCTTGCCGACCGCAGTGACGACGTTCCTGGCGCAGACCTGCGCGTTTGCCGGGCCGCTCGCCGAGAGGGCGATGGTGACGGCAGCGGCCACACCGAGCGCGAATTTCTTGATCATGACTTCCTCCTCCACTGCTCCACTTCTGTGGGCCGGATAGAACCACTGGCGACGTGCGAAATGGTGGCCCTCCGATGAAAACGCATTCATCGGTCGCGAGGTGATCATAGAGGAGCTGGGCGCCGCCTCAGGCGTTCAGAATCTTCAGAACCTGCGCGTGGAGTGCGGGATCGCCGGCTGCGAGAATCCGGCCGCCGTTCGTCGCTGGTTCGCCCTCCCAGGTGGTAATGCGCCCGCCGGCTCGCTCGATGATCGGGATCAGGGCCACGACATCGTGCGGCTTGAGGCCTGTCTCGATCAGGACGTCCGTATAGCCGCCGGCGAGCAGGCAGTAGCCGTAGCAGTCGCCGCCATAGCGGGTGAGACGCGCGCGCGCCGAGACCTCGAAGAACTTCCTGCGGTCCTGCTCGCCGATCAGATCCGGGCTCGTGGTGGTGAGGATGGCCTGCGCGAGCTTGGGGCAGGTGCGGGTCTTGGCGCGGCGCGTGCGCCCGTCCGCCGTGCGCCAGTGGGTGCCCGTGCGGCTCGACCAAATGCGCTCGCCGGTGAATGGCTGGTTCATCATCCCGAGCAGCGGCGTATCGCCGTCGAGCAGCCCGATCAGCGTGCCCCAGAGCGGGCTTCCTGTGATGAAGGCCTTCGTGCCGTCGATGGGGTCGATCACCCAGCGGTATCCGCTCGTGCCGTCGCCATCGCGGCTGCCGTGCTCCTCGCCCACGATCGCGTGCGAGGGATGGTGGCGCAGCAGGTAGCGGCTGATCACGCGCTCGGCGTCACGATCGGCGGCCGTGACAGGGTCGAAACCATGCGCGCTGCCCTTGTCCTCGACGGCGATCGGCCGGCGGAAGCGGCGGAGGATGAGCTCGCCGGAGAGGTCAGCGAGCGTATGCGCGGTCTCGAGCAGGGCGGCGAAAGAGGTGGTCGACGGCTTCATCGTGGGCGTCACAGGTGGTCTCGCGAGGGATGGGCAGTGCAGGGATTGTTGTGGCTTTTTGATCAATGATCAGTATCGGGATATGTGGCCTGTATGACGCACAAGGCTTTTCAACATGCGTCTTTCCGCATATTCTCGATGTGTTGACATTGCCGAATCAGCAGTGTGTTGGCATGGTCAAACCGTAGCTGCGATGACGATCTATCGTCGCTATTGCCCACTTCGGGCGTTTCCTCCCTAGACTTGGGCCGTTCTTTGGTGAGCGGCCCCTTTGTTCTCTAAGCGCCACAGCGCTTAGACTTCAGCGGCCGTACATGACACGCTTGCCCGCTGGCCACGACACCCGATAACCGAATTCGATCTGCCGCTCCTCGTCGGGCTGGAGCTGTGCCTCCCAGGCCAAAACCCCGCGCTTTTCATCGACATCGCGCCGCGTCGGCGGTGTCTTGCCGGTCAGCTCCACCTTGATGTCCTGCTGCCGCGAGGTCGGGATGTTGTCGAGCACGGAGACGGCAATGGCGCGCTCGTGGAGGTTCTTGATCGAGATGCGGAAGGCGCGCGTATCGGTCTGCTGCGAGGAAATGAGGCCGGTCTCCCCACGCTTGTCCTCGACGGTCGCATAGCGAATGCGGACCGAATCGTCCCCACCGAAACCGATTTCGTGCTCCTGTCCTGGCCCGAGCAGCGGCAGCTTGCCGGTGCCGACATAGGTCCCGTCGCGGAAGAGGGCGATCGTGCCGGGAAGGTAGGCCGCGGCCTTCGGCGCGGCGAGCTTGGCGTAGAGATAGGCCTGGGTTCGCAGGCGCGGCACGGCGCGCGCGAGGAGGCTCGGCTCGACCTTCGCCTCGTCGATCAGGGCGCGCTTGACCTCGCCGGTGGTGAAGACTGTCACCCGGCCAGGGATGTCGAAGCGGGCCTGGAAGGCGGAGATCTCGGCGCCTGCCCGCTGTTCGCCCATAGCAACTTCTTCATCCTGCAGTTTCTCCGCGGCTGCGGCTGCGGCTTCGCCGGGGGGGGCGCCGCCATCGGCGCGCCGAGCCCTGCTGGCTAGTGCCGTCGGCGGCGGTGCGCTTGCGACCGGCCGTGGTTGCGGCAGGTCGGGGATGAAGTCCACGGCAATGGCATCGAGGGTTGGCGCCGAGGCACCATTTGCCGGCCGCGCTGTCGAAAGCGTCAACGCGACATCCCGCCAATCCTCGCCCGTACGCTGTTGGACAGCGGCGCGGCGCACGAGCGTCAGGCTCGGCGCCACATTCCGTGCGCCCGTGCTGAGGCGCGCATCATAGAGGGACTGCCAGGAGGCAGATGGGACCTGATAGCGCAGCAGCAGATTGGCCTCGAGCGCTGCCGCGGCGGTCACGTGGACGCGTACTTCCGTGCGCGCATCCTCGATCGGGGCAAGGTCGGAGAGCGCACGCTCGAGATCGGCGATGCGACGGTCGAACTCGCGCACTTTCAGGCCTGCCGCGAGGCGCGCCTTCTCGGCCTCGGCGAGCCGGCTGCCGATCAGGACGAAGACATCGCCCCACGCTTCTCCCTTCTCTGCCTTGTCGTCCGGCTTCGCGCCGGGGCGCGACGGCAGCGCGACAAGCCCTTCGACGAAGCGCTTCTGGGCATCGGCGGCGTCCATTTCCGCGGCAACGAGCGCGCGCTCGTCCTGCAGCTTCTCGATGGCCTCCTCGAGCTTGCGTCGCTCGCTCTTGCTGACGACCGGGTCGAGATGCGGAATCTCGACACGGCGCGTGTCGACGGAGCCCATGTCGAGCTTGCCGGTGCTGCGGCCCTCGATGCGGATCGAGCCGTCGATGGCCTGCGCGGGGAGATCCTTGAAGACGATCAGATGCTCGCCCTGCGGGATCTTGAGCTGGGCCGTGCGCGTCACTTCGGCACCGCGAGAAAAGACCGTTACCGCCGTGATCGTGGACGTGCCGCCAATCTCCGCCGCCGCGACGGGCGTAGCCGCCATCACCACGGCGGCGGCCGCCACGAGCCACCGAACTTCGATACGCATTACCTGTGCTCCGGTAGGTGCATTCTAGGCTCGGCCAATGTCAGACTACCGGACAGGCGCCGCCGTCGATGTTGATTGCGGTGCCGGTGATATAGGAGCCCGCGTCCGACGCGAGGAACAGCACCATGTTGGCGAACTCCTCCGCGGTGCCGACCCGCTTCATCGGAATGTCCTTGCCCATGTCCTCGTAGTAGGCCTCGAGGCTGCGCCCCTTGTTCTCCTGGGCGTGACGCTGCACCCACTGGTCGCTCTCGATGCGGCCGACGAGCACGGCATTGACGAGCACATTATGGGGCGCGCCCTCGCCAGCCAGCACCTTGGTCAGTGCCATGCCTGCGGCGCGGGAAACGGCGGTCGGCGCGCGGCCGGCCGCGGGTGCCTTGGCGCTTGTATTGAGGACGTTGATGACGCGGCCGAATCCGCGCGCCTTCATGCCGGGAAAGGCGAGCCGGCAGAGGCGAATGGCGGCGAACAGCTTGAGGTCCAGGTCGGCCTGCCAGACTTCGTCCGTGATCGTCTCGAATTGGCCTGTCTTGGAGGTGCCGGCGTTGTTGACCAGCACGTCGAGGGAGCCGAGCGCCTTTTCAGCGGCCGCGAATACGCGCGCGCAGTCTTCCGCCTTGCCCATGTCGCCGGTGATTGTGACGATGTTGCCGGAGCCAGCCGTCTCGAGCTCGCGCTTGGCCGCATCGAGCCCCGCCTGGTTTCGGGCGACGATGGCGACATTGGCGCCCGCGCCGAGAAATGCCCTGGAAATGGCGAGGCCGATCCCCTTGCTGGCGCCAGTGATGAGCGCGTTGCGCCCGCGCATTTGAAGCTGCACGTGTTTCTCTCCCCGTAGACGGTCCTTCGCTGCGCCGGAACAGTACGCTGGGCCGCTCGGCAAAGAAAGCCGTGTTATCAGCCCGGTAGGGTTCTCTGGGGCGAGGAACAAACGCCGAATTGTTGCCGCCGATCCCGTGCTATAAGGCCCTGTCATGTCAGCGAATCAGGTAAAAATGAGTGGGCCGTCGGCCGAGGATGCCGACGAGCCGCCCTTCGACCTTCCCGAGGCGCCGGACGCTGCTGCGTCGGGGGCCGAACCGGCGGGACGACTCACGATTTCCGAGCGCGCGGCGGCGCAGGTTTCCGCGCCCTATCTTGCAGGCCTCAATCCAGAGCAGCGCCGGGCCGTCGAGACGACCGAGGGGCCCGTGCTGGTGCTTGCCGGCGCCGGCGTCGGCAAGACGCGGGTGTTGACGACGCGCATTGCCCACATTCTGGCGAGCCGCAGGGCGTACCCCTCGCAGGTGCTGGCCGTCACCTTCACGAACAAAGCCGCGCGCGAGATGAAGGAGCGCATTGGCACGCTCATCGGCGGCGCGGTCGAGGGCATGCCGTGGCTCGGCACGTTCCACGCCATCGGCGTGAAGATCCTGCGCCGGCACGCCGAGCTGGTCGGTCTCAAGGACGGCTTCACGATCCTCGACGTTGACGACCAGCTCCGGCTCATCAAGCAGGTCATCGAGGCCGAGGGGCTCGACAAGGACCGCTGGCCGGCCCGCCAGCTCGCCGCGATGATCGACAACTGGAAGAACAAGGGGCTCACGCCGGACAAGGTGAGCACCGGTGACTCCCAGGTCTTCGCCGGCATCGGGGCGCGGCTCTATGCGGCCTACCAGCAGCGCCTGAAGGAGCTCAATGCCGTCGACTTCGGCGATCTGCTGCTCGAAACGCTGCGGCTCTTCCGCGAGCATCCGGATGTGCTCGCCGACTATCAGCGCCGCTTCCGCTACATCCTCGTCGACGAGTATCAGGACACCAACGTCGTCCAGTACCAGTGGCTGCGGCTCATCGCGCAGGTGCCGGGCGGTCAGCCGAACCTCTGCTGCGTCGGCGACGACGACCAGTCGATCTACGGCTGGCGCGGGGCGGAGGTCGACAACATCCTGCGCTTCGAGAAGGATTTCCCCGGCGCCGTCGTGATCCGGCTCGAGCGCAATTATCGCTCGACAGGCCACATCCTCGGAGCCGCCGCAGGGCTGATCCGGCACAATACCGGCCGCCTCGGCAAGACGCTCTTCACCGATGACGAGCTCGGCGAGAAGGTCTCGCTGCTCGGCGTGTGGGACGACGAGGAGGAGGCGCGCGCGATCGGCGAGGAGATCGAGCGCCTGATGAAGCGCGGCCATCGCCTCAACGAGATGGCGATTCTCGTGCGCGCTTCTTTCCAGATGCGCGTCTTCGAGGATCGCTTCATCACGCTTGGGCTTCCTTACCGCGTCATCGGCGGCCCGCGCTTCTACGAGCGCCAGGAAATCAAGGACGCCATCGCCTATCTGGAAATCACGCACAATCCGTCGAACGATCTCAAGTTCGAGCGCATCATCAACGTGCCGAAGCGCGGGCTCGGCGATGCCACCATCAAGCAGATCCACGACGTTGCACGCGCCGGCGGTGTTCCGATGTTCGAGGCGGCGCGCCAGCTCGCCGAAAGCGACGAGCTGAAGCCCAAGGCGCGGCGTGCGCTCGGCGATCTGGTTGCGGCGTTCCTGCGCTGGCGCGGGCAAGCCGAGGGCGTGAAGCACACCGAGCTTGCCGAGCTGATCCTCGACGAGAGCGGTTATACGGCCATGTGGCAGGCGGACAAGAGCCCGCAGGCGCAATCGCGACTCGAGAACCTCAAGGAATTGGTGCGCTTCATGCACCAGTTCGAGACCCTCGGCGGGTTCCTCGAGCACGTGGCGCTGGTCATGGATGCCGAGCAGGGCGACGATGGCGATCGCGTGTCGCTGATGACGCTGCACGCCGCCAAGGGCCTCGAGTTCGAGACGGTCTTCCTGCCGGGCTGGGAGGAAGGGCTCTTTCCGCACCAGCGCTCGCTCGACGAGAGCGGTCTTGCCGGTCTCGAGGAGGAGCGCCGTCTCGCCTATGTCGGCCTCACGCGCGGCAAGCGGCGCGTCCAGGTGAGCTTTGCCCAGAACCGGCGCAATCGCGGGCTTTATCAGTCGGCGAGCCCGTCGCGCTTCATCGACGATCTCCCGGAGTCGCATATCGAGGTGCTCGAATCGCGGAGCCCCTTCGGCGGTGTCTATGCCGGCATGGGCAGCGAGCCGCGCTATGGCCGCGCCAACCCTTATGGCAAGAGCCGCTTCGACGAGGCGCCCTCGCCGTTCGCGACGAGCTACACGACACCGGGCTGGCAGCGGGCACAAGAGCAGTGGAAAGCAGCGCGCCCTGCGCGACCGCCGCCACAGACGATCGAGGGGCAGCTCGTTGCGTCGTCCGATCATGTCTCCGCGTTCGCGGAGGGCGATCGCGTGCGTCATCAGAAGTTCGGGCTCGGCACGGTTACATTGGTCGATGGCAACAAGCTCACGATCGACTTCGACAGCGGCGATCGAAAGCGCGTAATCGAGAGCTTCGTCGCCAAGGCTTAGCTAACGCACATCGATAACGATGCCCGTCCGCCAAATCTCGCTCTGCGGCACGGGTGCCGGCTTCTCACGCTCGGAGCGCTCGCTCTCGGGAACCGTCGAGCGCTTCAGTGCGGTGTCGAGAAAAGCGGCGTAAGGACCAAGCTCCTGGAAGCGCTGTCGCTCGAAGTCGTGGCGAATGCCGTCGACGCTCCCTTCATTTCTCGTGCAGAGCGCGACGATACGCTCGCGGCCCTTGTCCTTCAGCCGGAAACGATAGCGCGCGCTCGCGGCGGGGATCGAGACGCGAACCTGTGCGGCGATGCGATTGTTGGTCGCAAAGTCATTGGGAAAGATGACGGTGCCGAAACCCGCGGCATCGATGCTGATCAGCGTCAGATGGCAATCGATATTCGTGCGGACCGACAGCTTCAGCTCGTCGCCGGCTGCGTGGCGCGCTCGATCCGGATACAGGGTGATCTCGATCGGGGTTGCGGATGTCGTAGCTGGCGGGGCGGCGTCCTGTGAAACAAGCGGCATGGCTTGTGCAGGCGGAACGACGCGGGCGAGACGCGCGATGAGCGGCCAGTTTTCCTCGACCTCATGGCGTGGGACCGTGCTGTAGATCAATTGACGCAAGACGTGGCGCTCACCACGGGCCGCTGGCTCGAGGACGCGCGCGAGCGCGTCCGGGCGCATGGCGATTTCGGCTGCAACCCGAGGCAGGTTGAGGGGCGCGAGATGGTGGCGCGCCAATTGCAGCATCAGCTCGGCATTGCGCTCGAGCTTGTCGGGCGCAGTCACTGGGCCGAGGATGCTTCGCGCGATTTCGCGGTCGGCTTCCTGCAGGACATGCGCGACAAGCTGATCGGCCCGCACGATGAGGGGATCTGCAGAGCGCCGAACCTGTGGCTTCAAGCCGAGGACGGCACGCCATCGGTGAGCGTCCCAGCCCAGGTCCTGGATGTCGAAGGCGAGATGATGGCCTTGCACATCGAGGACGTGCGTTGCGACCGGATGTTTGACGCCTGCCACGGTGGCAAGAACCAGCTCCAGCATCTGCCGCCACTCGGCACGCTGCTCCGGCGTCGCGCAGCCGAGGTCCAGATGAGCAAGGCTGAGGATACGCAGCGCCGCGACAGGTTTTCTGAGCTTCGCGGCGACGCGTGCGAGCTCGGCTTCGATGCGCTGGCGCGGAACGAAGGTTGCCGAGGGGCATGTCGCGGCCTCAGCGGGTAGGCTTTCGATCCAGGAGCGGAGGGCGCCAAGCTCCTCGGGTGTCGGGCTCGGGCTGGTCGCCCCGATCTGACGCAGCAGCGTGGTGTACGCAGGAGAGCCGTCAGGATTGCCCGGCCGGATGAGACCCGGGTCGCGCGCCATTGTCGCAAGATCAGGCGCCGCGCCGGCGCTCGCGTCGCGGCATAGGGCGCAATGCGTCGCGAGAACGTCGCGCGCGCGGGCAGCCAGGGCGTCGTCCGCGTGCGCTGGAAGAATTGCGGCGCCGGCTAGCAGCAGGACAAGAGCCGGCACAATCCGTCCGGCGCGCATCATTTGCCTGCGCTTATTTTCCCGCGTGTGCGTCGAGGAACGGCAGGACATGCGAATGGAACAGCTCCGGCTCCTCATTGTGCAGCATATGCGAGACACCCGGCACGATGACGAGATCCGAACCAGGAATGGCGTCATGGATCGCCTGCGAAGCGGCAACGGGCGTCGCGGGATCGATCTCGCCGACGATCACGCGCGTCGGCAGGCGGATGGCGCCGAGGCGGTCGGTGACATTGAGGCCGCGGATGGCCTGGCACCAGCCCACATAGCCATCGATGGGCGTCAATTTGATCATCTGGCTCAGGCGCTCGACCAGGGCGGGGTTCTCCTTGATCGCGCGCGGTGAGACCCACCGCTGGATGGCGCCCTCGACCTGCGTGACCATGCCGCCGGTCGTGACCGCGTGAATGCGCTGGTCCCAGAGTGGCTGCGCCTCGTCGGGGATGCGGCTCGAGGTCGAGACCAGCAGGAGGCAGTTGAAGCGTTCGGGATAAAGGAGACCGAGATACTGGCCGACCATGCCGCCCATGGAGAGGCCGAGGAAGCTCGCCTTCTGAACGCCGCAGGCGGTCATCAGTTCGACGACGTCCTTGGCCAGCGTCTCGAAGGCATAGGGGCCGGCCGGAGCGTCGCTCTTGCCGTGGCCGCGGGCATCAAGACGCAGGACCCGGTAGTTGGGCTCGAGGGCCGCGGTCAGCTCGTCCCAGCACGTGAGGTTCGTGGCGAGCGGATGGTGGAGGACCACGACCGGGCCGTCGGCCGCGCCGGACAGCTCATAGTTGATGTCGATGCCGTTGACGGTCGATTTCATCGCCTGTCCTCCTGAACGTCTGCCGGTCCCGTCTGGCGCGGGTCTCGTTTGCTCTAACGATCTAGTGTCCCGATTCCGAAGTTCGCCCACCTCGCTGCTGGCGTCCCGCGCGAACTTCGGAATCAAGAGGGACACTAGAATCATTGTGCTGCTAGTGTGATTCAGATCGAGAAATTCGCTCCCCGCTGGGCCGCGAGATACAGCGAATTTCTCGATCATCACACTAGTACCCATGGGGCAGAAGGATGTACAGACCGGAGCGGCTGGTCCTTTGCCCGTGATCGGCTGGAAGTGATTGGATACTCATGCGTACGGCTGACTTCGACTTCGATCTGCCCGAGGATCGCATAGCCCTCCATCCGGCCGTGCCGCGCGATGCTGCGCGCCTGCTGGTCGTGCGGCCGGGCGGTGATCCGCTGCTCGAGGATCGTGTGGTGGGCGATCTTCCGGCGCTGCTGAAGCCCGACGATGTCCTCGTATTCAACGACACGCGCGTCATTCCGGCAGCGCTCGAAGGTATACGCGTGCGCGGGCCGCACGAGACGCCGGTGTCGTTCAATCTGACCAAGCGAGTGGACGAGAGCCGCTGGCGCGCGTTCGCGCAGCCGGCGCGGCGTCTCAATGTTGGTGACCTCATCCGCTTCGGCGCGGAGACGGACGGCCGCGTCTGTCTGCTCGGCACACTCGATGCGAGCGTCGCCGCCAAGCACGACAATGGCGAGGTCGAGCTCGCATTCTCATTCCACAGTGCTTTCCTCGACGAGGCTATCGAAGCGCTCGGGCGCATGCCGCTGCCGCCTTACATCGCCTCGCGGCGGCCCGCTGGTCCCGAGGACCGCGAGAGCTACCAGACCATGTTCGCGAAGCGTGAGGGGGCAGTGGCGGCGCCGACGGCGGCGCTGCACTTCACGCCAGCGCTCGTCGATCGGCTGAAGGCGAGTGGGATCGCGACCGAGCTCGTGACGCTGCATGTGGGTGCGGGCACGTTCCTGCCGGTGAAGGTCGAGGATACGGACGACCACCGCATGCATTTCGAGTGGGGCGAGGTCACGCCCGAGACCGCCGAGCATCTGACGACCGCACGACGCGCCGGTCGCCGCATTGTCGCGGTCGGGACGACGGCGCTACGGCTCCTCGAGTCGGCCGCGGATGCCGATGGCACGATCCGGCCGTTCCGCGGCGAGACGGGCATCTTCATCACGCCGGGCTACCGCTTTCGCGCCGGCGATGTGCTCATGACCAACTTCCATCTGCCACGCTCGACGCTGTTCATGCTGGTCGCTGCCTTTTCCGGGCTCGAAACCATGAAATCCGCCTACGCGCACGCCATCGCGCACGGCTATCGCTTCTACTCCTATGGCGATGCCTGTCTGCTGCACCCTGCGACCGCTTGATCGTTCAGCATAAGACAAAGTGGGCGTGCCAAGGCGCGCGTGCCGCGCTATAGGGCTGCCATGCTCGATGCACCGACTTCCAAGCCCGAATTCCGCTACTCGCTCCTCGGCGAGGACGGCCTCGCGCGCGTGGGCGAGATCACGACGCCGCGCGGGATCATTCGCACGCCGGCCTTCATGCCCGTCGGCACGGTCGCGACGGTGAAGGCCCTCTATCCCGAGCAGGTCAAGGAGGCCGGCGCCGATATCCTGCTCGCGAATACCTATCACCTCATGCTGCGGCCGACGGCGGAGCGCGTGCACCGCCTTGGCGGACTGCACAAGTTCATGCGCTGGGAAGGGCCGATCCTCACGGACTCGGGTGGCTTCCAGGTGATGAGTCTTTCCAAGATCCGCAAGGTGACGGAGGAAGCAGCCGTCTTCCAGTCGCACCTCGATGGCTCACGGCACACGCTGAGCCCCGAGCGTGCGATCGAGATCCAGTGCCTGCTCGGCGCGGACATCCAGATGCAACTCGACGAGTGCATCGAGCTGCCGGCGAGCCACGCCGAAACGGCGCGCGCGATGGAGCTTTCATTGCGCTGGGCGGAGCGATGCAAGCTCGCGTTCGCGAAGAACCTGGAAAGCGGGCTCGCCAAACCGGGGCAAGCGCTGTTCGGGATTGTCCAGGGTGGCATCGAGCATGATCTGCGGCGGCGCTCGGCAGAGACGCTCGTCGGCATGGATCTTCCCGGCTATGCGGTTGGTGGTCTCGCCGTCGGCGAGGGGCATGATGTCATGCTGCGCACGCTCGAAGGTGTGCTGCCCTTTCTGCCGACGACCAAGCCGCGCTATCTCATGGGTGTCGGTACGCCCGAGGATCTCATCGAGGCGGTCGCGCGTGGTGTCGACATGTTCGACTGTGTGCTGCCGACGCGCAACGGACGGCATGGTCTCGCGTTCACATGGAACGGGCGCGTAAACCTGCGCAACGCGAAGCACGCCGAAGATATGGCGCCGCTCGATCCCGAGAGCACATGCCCCGCAGCGCGGGATTACTCACGCGCCTATCTGCATCATCTCGTGAAGTCGGGCGAGCTGCTTGGCTCCATGCTTCTGTCGTGGGTGAACACGACCTTCTACCAGGAGCTGATGGCGGCGATGCGTGCCGCGATCCGCGAGAAGCGGTTCGCGGCTTGGGCCGAAGAAACAAAGGCGCGGATTGCTAAGAGCTAGAGGAAGACTGCTCCGCCTTCCGCCGCTCCTGAGCTGTCACGTGCTCGCGGTGCACGAGGTAGACGCCCGACGCGATGACGATCAGCGCGCCGGAGATCGTCCACGCATCCGGGAGCTGGCCGAAGACGAGATAGCCGAGTGCGGTGTGCGTGATCAGCCCGAAGTAGATGAAGGGCGCGAGCGTCGGCGCGGGCGCGTGGCGATAGGCCAGAATGAAGATGTAGTGGCCGAGCCCGCCCCAGAGGCCGGTCGAGAGCAGCAGCGCCCAGGTGAAGGCATCGGCCGGCCAGATCCATTCGGCAATGGCGAACGGCGCCATGACGAACACGCCCGCCAGCATCGAGTAGAAGATCGTCACCTCGGGCGGGTCGAAGCGCGTGAGATAGCGCGTGAGCAGCATGAAGATCGCGTAGCAAAGCGTGCCGAGCGCGGCGAAGATCATGCCGAATTCGAATGCCGCATAGCCGGGGCGTACGACGACCAGAATGCCGCAGAAGCCGACGACGATGGCGACGAAGCGGCGCCAGCGGATCCATTCGCCGAGGAAGGGGCCGGCGAGCAGCGCGACGATGAATGGCGCCAGGAAGCCGATCGTCAGCGTCTGATCGAGCCGCAGCGTTTTCAGTGCCAGGAAGTTGAACATGGTCGAGCCGAGCATCAGGAAGGACCTGAATGCCTGGTGCATCCACTTGCGGCTGTAGAGCAGGCGCGGCACGGCGATAATGCCGAACGTCAGCACCACCAGAACGAACTGGCTCATGAAGCGTAGCCACGTCACCTGCGAGACGGGGAGGCCGCTTCGTGTGGCGATATATTTGGCGGTCGCATCGAGCGCCGAGAACAGCACCAGCGCCACGCACATGAGGCCGATGCCTCGGAGCGCGCTGGTCCCTGCCTGGGCTGTCTCGCCCGCCGCCTCGCGCTGCATGGCGCTCGTGTCCCGATTCGGATGTTCGCTGATGTGATGATTTTCGCTGCTTCGGGCGGCTTATACCTGTTTCGGATGGCGCCCGTGAGAAAATGACGTGAGAATGCACATGCGGCACAGGTATGCCGGCACGCCAGAATAAGGGGGTGTCATGAAGTCGCTCTTTCCGGTGACCGAGCACACGATCGCGACGGCGCGGCACAAGACGTTCTTTCTTGCTTGTGGCGCTCCCGAGGCGCCGCCGATCATTTTCGTGCACGGTTGGCCCGAGCTGTCATTGAGTTGGCGGCATCAGCTCCCCTGTTTCGCCAGCCTCGGCTTCCGCGCCATTGCGCCGGACATGCGCGGATACGGGCGGTCTGCCATCTATTCCCGGCATGAGGACTACGCACTCGAGGTCATTGTCGAGGACATGCTGGAGCTCTTGTCCGCTCTCGGTCGCGAAAGCGCGATTTGGGTCGGGCATGACTGGGGGAGCCCCGTCGTGTGGAGCATGGCGAGCCATCACGCCGACTGTTGCCGGGCTGTTGCGAGCCTTTGCGTGCCGCATTTCCCCGGCGGCTTCCGACCGGAGAACATGGTGCCGTTCGTCGATCGCAACGTCTATCCCGAGGCGCAATATCCGGTCGGGCAGTGGGACTATCAGCTCTTCTATGAAGAGAACTTCGAGAAGGCGCACCGCGATTTCGAGGCGGATGTCGCAAGCACGGTCAAGGCGCTGTTCCGGTCCGGCAATCCTGCGCACAAGGGCAAGCCCGCGCGCGCCTCGGATGTGCGCCGCAGAGGCGGCTGGTTCGCGCCGCTCGATCGTGCGCCGCCATTGCCGCTCGACACGGGCGTGCTGAGCGAGGAGGAGCTTGCGGTCTACGTCGCAGCGCTGGAGCGCAACGGCTTTTTCGGACCGGATAGCTGGTACATGAATCACCAGCGCAATGCGGCGTACGCCAAGCGTGCGCCGAACGGCGGACGGCTTTCGATGCCTGTGCTGTTCCTGCACGGCGACTACGATGTCGTGTGCGAGACGACCGTGTCGCGGCTCGCCGGTCCGATGCGGGCGGCGTGCGACGACCTTAGCGAGGTCGTCATTCCGTCAGGTCATTGGATGGCGCAGGAGCAGCCCGTTGCAGTGAATGCCGCGCTGGCGCGATGGCTGGCAACGAAGGTGCCGGACGCATGGCCCGCCTAGTGTGATGGTCGTTGGCTCCAGGATGTGGAGGGCCGCGGCGCGGCCCTCCGATCCGCCTTCATGCTTCGTCACTTGCCTGGGGATTGCACGTCAGCGGTAAGAGCGAATCAGTGCCTCGTGGCGGCGCTGGGCGGCATTCAGCTTGATCTTCTCGAAAGGCTGCGCGCCTCTTCGCGGCGAGTTCCGCGGCGCTCAACTGGACCGGGCCAGGACGATAGACGGGGCGATAGACCGGCCGGTACTCATGGCGATGGACGACGACGCGCGGCGATCCGCGGTAGATCTTGCCGGCCTGCGTGCCATGCGGCCTCCAGGTCGACTTATTGACGGTCTCCGCGAACGCGGCGCCGGAAGAAATGGTGATGGCGGCGGCGGCAGCAGCGGCGGCGAGCAAGGCGGTCTTCATGGCGTGATCTCCTTTGTTTCGGCCGCGCTGGTTCAACGCGGCGTGCACAAGGGAAACGCCATGGTGAATATCGATCCGTCGTGATTTTTGTAAATTTTTCAGTAGCTTAATGGCCATTCATGTGAATGAACGTTCATCAGCTATCGTAGCCATCCAACGCTTTGAGATTGCTCGCGGGATCACCTCGGGTCCACCGACGGTCGGTCGAGCCCGTAGTGCGCGCGCAGCGTTGTGCCCTCGTAAGCCGTGCGGAAGAGACCGCGCTTCTGCAGGATCGGCACGACCTCCGCGATGAACACATCGAGCATCCACGGCAGGATCGGCGGCATGAGATTGAAGCCGTCGGCGGCGCCGTTCTCGAACCAATCGATCATCAGATCCGCCACCTGCTCGGGCGTGCCGGCGAATGTGAAGTGACCGCGCGCACCGGCGAGACGCGCGAGGAGTTGGCGCAGCGTCGGTTGCTCGCGCCGCACGAGACCGATGATGACCTCCGTCCGGCTGCGCGCTGCCTCGTGTGCATCGGACTTCGGGAAGTCTTCGATGCGGAGCGGCTTGTCGAGCGGCAGATGCGAGAAGTCATGACCGCCGAAGCGGGCTGACAGCCGCTTGCGCCCGACTTCGGGATCGCTCAGCTCGTTGAGTTCGCGCTCGAGGCGCTGCGCTTCGGCCTCCGTCGACGCGATCATCGGGCTCAAGCCTGGCAGGATGAGCGCCTGATCCGCGCGCCGTCCCGCAGCGACGACGCGCGCTTTCAGATCGCCATAGAACTCCTGCGCCGTCGTCTTTTCCATGTGCGCGGTGAAGACCGCTTCGGCGTGCCGCGCGGCGAAGCTGCGGCCGGTGTCGGACGAGCCCGCCTGCACGAGCACGGGTCGGCCCTGCGGCGAGCGCGGTACGTTGAGAGGGCCCGCGACCTCGTAGTTCTCGCCCTTGTGGTTGATCGGCCGAATGGCCGCGGCACGCGCGTACTTTCCGCTCGCGCGATCATCGAGCACGGCATCATCGGCCCAGCTATCCCAAAGCGCGCGTACGACCTGCATGAATTCCTCGCCGCGCGCGTAGCGATCGGCGTGCGTCACTTGTCCGGCGCCGCCGAAGTTGCGTGCGGCAGCCGCCATCCATGATGTGACGATGTTCCAGCCGATGCGGCCGCCGCTGATGTGGTCGAGCGAGGCGAACTGGCGCGCGAGATTGAAAGGCTCGCTATAGGTGGTCGAGGCCGTCGCAATGAGGCCGATGTGCGATGTCGAGACGGCGAGCGCGCCGAGCGCGGTGATCGGCTCGAGCCACGTGCGCGGCGCGCTCGCAACGTCATCGGGAAGCGCGAGCTGGTCGGCGAGGAAGATGGAATCGAAGTGCCCGGCTTCGGCCTTCCGGGCGAGCTCCTGGAAGTAGCGGACGTCGCTCAGCGCCAGCGGCGATGACTTCGGATGCCGCCAGGAGGCCTCGTGGTGCCCGCGGCTGTTGATGAACAGGTTGAGGTGGAGCTGCCGCTTCATGATTTTCCGCCCGGTCTTGTTGTGCGCGTTTTGGTGCAGCCTACCGCGCTTGTACGGACATGACAGCCGTAGGTCCGCGAGGGCGGATATGCGCGGGCTGCTGGTGCCTCCCTCTCGCGCTCCCCCGCTCCTTCCAAATTGCCGCTGGAGGAGGACTTGCTTTCGCTTGCTGACAATATATGAATATATATTCAAATATTGTGGCGCGACCCAAGTAGGTGGGCGAGATGAGCGGCGGTGGCGCGCGGGAAGAGAATAGGGGTGGCCCCGGCGAAGACCGCCGCGGGCACGCGGATCATGCGGGCCGCGCGCATGGGGCCCGAGAGACGCATGACCATGGCCCAGGCCGCGGGCACGGCCACGATCATGACCACGGCAGTCACGACCACAACCATGCGCCGACCGTGACCGCCAGCAACGAGCGCACGGTCCTGCTCGCGCTGGTGCTGACGGCCGGCTTCATGGTCGCCGAAGTCGTTGGCGGCGTGCTCTCCGGCTCGCTCGCACTGATCGCGGACGCCGGTCATATGCTGACGGACGCCGTGGCGCTCGCGCTCGCCTGGGCGGGCTTCTATTTCGGCAAGCGGGCCGCGAGCGCGAGCAAGACGTTCGGCTACCTGCGCCTCGAAGTGCTGGCGGGCTTCGTCAATGCAGTAACGCTTCTACTGCTCGTCGCGTGGATCGCGTGGGAAGCCGTCGGCCGCCTGCTCGCGCCGTCGCCGGTGCTTGCAGGCCCGATGTTCGTGGTGGCGGTCATCGGCCTTGCTGTGAACATCGGGGTCTTCCTGATCCTGCGCCGCGCCGACACTGCTCACGTCAATATCCAGGGCGCGATGCTGCATGTGCTGGGCGATCTGCTCGGCTCGGTTGCGGCGATCATCGCGGCAGTTGCGATCTATTTCACCGGCTGGACACCGATCGATCCGATCCTGTCGGTGCTGATCCTGCTGCTCATTCTGCGCAGCGCCTGGAAGCTCCTCAACAACTCGCTCCATATTCTTCTGGAGGGTACGCCGCCGCACATCGACATCGAGGTTATGCGACGCCATCTCATGGAGAGCGTGGAAGGCGTCAGCGGCATCGATCATGTTCATGTCTGGTCGATTACGTCCGGTGTGCCCTCAGCCACGCTGGAGGCGAGCATCGCGCCCGGCGCGGACGCGCGCGCCGTGACCCGCGCCATCAAGCACGAGCTGGCGACACGGTTCGGCATCGGCCATAGCACGGTCGAGATCGTATGGGGTGACGAGGCGTCCTGTGCGCTGGACGCCAAGCCCGCCAGCACGGGGAGGCACCAGCATTGATCCCGCCGACCTCCGATCAGATCAGCGTCATAGCCGAGACCTATCGTCTGCTCGGCGATCCCACCCGTTTGCGCGTCCTGCTCGCCTGCCTCGAAGGGCCGATCGCCGTCGGCGACATCGCAAAGGCCGTGGAAGCGAGCCCGTCGCTCGTCAGCCACCATCTGCGATTGCTTCGTGCGGCGCGCCTCGTGCGCGGCACGCGCAAGACGCGCCAGATCTTCTACGAGGCGGCGGACGACCACATCCGGCACATGCTCATCGGCATGATCGAGCACGTCAGCGAGGACGACGCCTAGGCTTTCCGCTCGAAAAAGAGGCATGTCGCGCCTGCTGAGCAGATTGCCAGCAGGCCGATTGGCTATATTAGTAGTCATATGCCCAACGAAGGCGCAGCCGTGCGCCGCCGTGGGGTCGATCGCGGATGGCATGAAGCGGGACTACGCGCGTGTGCGGGATCGTCGGGTTGTTTCTGAAGGACAAGGCGCTGGAGCCGGAGCTCGGGCGCCTGACGGCAGCGATGCTGCACGAGATGTGCGGTCGTGGGCCGGATAGTGCGGGTTTCGCGATTTATGGCAGTGCGTCGGACGGCACGTCGAAGATCTGCGCCGTGCGGCGCGCTTCGGCGCTGGACTGGGCTGACGTCGCGGCTCGCCTTGGCGAGGCCACCGGCAGCAAGGTCACGTACGAGACCATCGAGGACCACGCCATCATTCGCATCGACGGCGATGGCGTCGCCGCACGCGCGTGGCTGATCGAGAATGTGCCCGAAGCGACCGTGCTGAGCGAAGGCGAGGCCATCGAGATCTACAAGGGCATTGGCGATCCTGATGCGATCAGCCAGCGGCTGCGACTTGCCTCGTTCAGCGGCACGCATGCCATCGGGCACACGCGCATGGCGACCGAGAGCGCCGTGACGATCGCGGGCTCGCATCCGTTCTCGACCGGCCGCGACACCTGTCTCGTGCACAATGGCTCGCTCTCGAACCACAATCGCCTGCGCGAGACGCTGCGCCGTCACGGCGAGCGCTTCCAGACGGAGAACGATACGGAAGTCGCCGCGGGCTATCTCTCGTGGCGCATGAAGGAGGGCGACAGCCTTCAGCAGGCGCTGGAGCACGCGCTCGACGATCTCGACGGCTTCTACACGTTCGTGGTCGGAACACGCGATGGCTTTGCCGTGCTGCGCGATCCGATTGCCTGCAAGCCGGCCGTGATGGCTGAGACCGATGCCTGGGTCGCCTTCGGCTCGGAGTTCCGCGCGCTCGCAGCGCTTCCCGGCATCGATGGCGCACGCATCTGGGAGCCTGCGCCGGCCACCGTCTATGCCTGGAGCCGGAGTTGAGCATGTCGCCGTCGGTGCGAGTGGGAATGAAGGCGACGCACGAGAGGCAGAATACCGGTCTCGATATGGCGAGCCTGTCACTGCGGCAGGTGAACGAAAGCCTGCAGAAGGCCGAGGCTGGATCATTCGTCGTGTCGCATCCGCGTGGTGCGCACGCGCTCGCGGCCGGGCTCGTCAGTCCGATCGACGTCACCGTGGAGGGCCATGTCGGCTACTACTGCGGCGGCATGAACCAGGAGGCCAGCATAACGATCAATGGTAATGCCGGTACCGGCGTGGCTGAGAACATGATGTCGGGACGCGTGCATGTGAAGGGTGATGCCTCGCAGTCTGCAGGCGCGACCGGCTGCGGTGGGCTCCTCGTGATCGACGGCAATGCCTCGGCGCGGCTCGGCATCTCGCTGCGTGGCCTCGACATTGTCGTCAAAGGCTCGATCGGCCATATGGCGGCGTTCATGGCGCAGGCCGGGAACATTGTCGTCCTTGGCGATGCTGGCGACGCGCTCGGTGACAGTATCTATGAGGCGCGCCTGTTCGTGCGCGGCAAGGTCAAGAGCCTCGGCACGGACTGCATTGCGAAGGAAATGCGCGATGAGCACCGCGCGCTGCTGCGCGGCCTGCTCGACGCGGCAGGCATCGGCCCCGAGGTCGATGTCTCCGAGTTCACGCGCTACGGCTCGGCGCGCAAGCTCTACAACTTCCATATCGATAATCTGGGGTCCTACTGATGACCGGCGATGAGCGTTGGATCCACACGCCGCCGCGCGAGTCGGCGACCTTCGACCGCGCCACGATCGCGGAAATCCACCGCGCGGCCGCGACGGGCATCTACGATATCCGCGGCTTCGGCGCGAAGCGGAAGCTGCCGCACTTCGATGACCTCCTGTTTCTCGGCGCCTCGATCAGCCGCTACCCGCTGGAGGGCTATCGCGAGAAGTGCGGGACGAACGTCGTGCTCGGTACGCGCTTTGCGAAGAAGCCGATCGAGATCAAGGTGCCGATCACGATCGCAGGCATGAGCTTCGGCTCGCTCTCAGCGCCAGCCAAGGAAGCGCTCGGGCGTGGTGCGTCGGCGGTCGGCACGTCGACGACGACGGGCGACGGCGGCATGACGGAAGAGGAGCGTGCGGCCTCGAGCCTGCTCGTCTACCAGTATCTGCCCTCGCGCTATGGTATGGAGCCCGATCAGATCCGCCGCGCCGATGCCATCGAGATCGTCATCGGCCAGGGGGCGAAGCCAGGCGGTGGTGGCATGCTGCTCGGCCAGAAGATTTCAGAGCGCGTCGCGAACATGCGCACGCTGCCGGCGGGTATCGATCAGCGTTCGGCGTGTCGTCATCCCGACTGGACGGGCCCCGATGATCTCGAGATCAAGATCCTCGAGCTGCGCGAGATCACGGGTTGGGAAAAGCCGATCTACGTGAAGGTCGGCGCGGCGCGGCCCTATTACGATACGGCACTTGCCGTGAAGGCCGGCGCCGATGTGGTCGTTCTCGATGGCATGCAGGGCGGCACGGCGGCGACGCAGGACGTGTTCATCGAGCATTGCGGATTGCCGACGCTCGCTGCGATCCGGCCGGCGGTGAAGGCGCTCACCGAGCTCGACATGCATCGCAAGGTGCAGCTCATTGTGTCCGGCGGCATTCGCTCGGGCGCGGATGTGGCGAAGGCGCTGGCTCTCGGTGCCGATGCGGTGTCGATCGGTACGGCGGCGCTGATTGCGCTCGGCGACAACCACCCACGCTGGGAAGAGGACTATCGCAACCTCGGCACGACGGCCGGCTGCTACGACGACTGGCACGAGGGTCGCGATCCGGCCGGCATCACGACGCAGGATCCGGAGTTGACTAAGCGCCTCGATCCGATCGCGGCGGGCAAGCGCCTCGCGAACTACCTCTCAGTGCTGACGCTCGAGTGCCAGACGATTGCGCGCGCGAACGGCAAGAGCCATGTGCACAATCTCGAGCCCGAGGATCTCGTCGCGCTGACGGTCGAGGCGGCGGCAATGGCGGGCGTGCCTCTGGCTGGAACGAACTGGATCCCGGGCCGCGGCCCGCAGGACTAACGACGAAGACTGCAAACTAGGGAGTCACTCCAATGAAAGAACCGACCAAAGTCAGCGCCACGATCAGCGCCGGCGGACAGCCGAGCGAAGAGGATATCGCCGCGCTCAAGGCCGCGGGCTACCGCAAGATCATCAACCTGCGCCGTCCAGGCGAGCAGAACCAGCCGCTCGATCCACAGGCTCAAGGCGAGGTGGTCACCGGCTTGGGCATGGCCTACGCGCACATTCCCGTCGATCCGAAGAACCTTCATCCCTCCTCTGCTGCCGCCGTGATCAAGGAGATCGAGGAAGCGGATGGCCCCGTCTACGTGCATTGCGCGGCGGGTGGCCGCGCCGTTACGCACGCACTGCTCGCCGATGGCAAGGGCAAGTCTGCCGACGCCGTCTTCAAGAAGGCCGAAGAGATCGGCGCGCCCGTCACGGATGAAGGATTCAAGGCCTTCGTCAACAAAGTCGCTGACGGGAAGTAGAGGCGCCTCGCATCAGGATCATCCATCGCCGGAGGGTTGGGCCGCATGTCACTGTCAGAGTACGCCAAGAAGAATGGGGTCAAATATTTCCTGATCTCCTTCGTGGACCTCTTCGGCACCATGCGGGCCAAGATCGTTCCGGCGACGGCGATCGACAGTGTCGCGAAGTCCGGCGCCGGTTTTGCCGGCTTCGCGGCGTGGTTCGACATGACGCCAGCGCATCCCGATGTGCTGGTGTCGCCTGATCCCGAGACGGCGATCCAACTTCCGTGGAAGCCCGAGGTCGCCTGGGTGACCGGCGACCTCGTGATGGATGGCAAGCCCGTTGATCAGAACCCGCGGCAGGTCCTGAAGCGCGTCATTGCCGATGCGGGACGCGATGGCCTCGAAATGAAGACGGGCGTCGAGTGCGAGTACTTCCTCATCTCGCCGGATGGCACATCGATCTCCGACGCTGCCGACTTCCAGGCCAAGCCCTGCTACGACCAGCAGGCGCTCATGCGGCGCTACGACGTGATCAAGGAAATCTGCGACTCCATGATCGCGCTCGGCTGGGGGCCGTATCAGAACGATCACGAGGACGCGAACGGCCAGTTCGAGATGAACTGGGAGTACGACACGTGCCTCAAGACGGCGGACAAGCACGCCTTCTTCAAGTTCATGGTGAAGTCGATTGCCGAGAAGCACGGGCTGCGCGCGACGTTCATGCCGAAGCCCTTCGCGAACCTCACGGGCAATGGCTGTCACGCGCACGTGTCGCTGTGGTCGACGAGTACGGGCAAGTGCGTTTTCGAGGATTCAGCGGGTGAGTTAGGCCTCTCGCAGCAGGCCTATTACTTCATCGGTGGAATGCTGCATTCGGCAGGGTCGATCGCCGCGATCACCAATCCGACCGTCAACTCCTACAAGCGCATCAATGCGCCGCCGACGATGTCCGGCGCGACGTGGTCGCCGAGCTCGATCTCGTATGCCGTCTTCTGCTTGAAAAAAAAGAACCGCATTCCGGATGCAGGACGCTTCGAGATACGTCTCGCGGACGGTGCTGC
>ERZ778022.1540-NODE-1540-length-30196-cov-4.635015_pt1 | contig 30196 bp, 26 predicted proteins | sample MGYA00375752_ERZ778022 | MGnify/ENA primary metagenome ERZ778022 (study PRJEB29350, sample SAMN05389826) | bioreactor metagenome | isolation source: Thiocyanate bioreactor | place: South Africa: University of Cape Town | collected 2014-04-04 ...
CCAGCGCCAGGAAATACGCCGCCGTGCGTTGCAGATGGCCGGGCGGATGGCGCAGCATCAGCGAGCGCAGGGCGCGCGCCTTGCGGATGAATGGCGCCGGAGCGACGAGATAGCCCAGCCTGAGACCTGGAAACAACGACTTGGAAAAACTGCCGATATAGAGGACGCGGCCGGTCGTATCGAAAGACTTCAGCGCCGGGGAGGGCGGGGCCAGAAAGCTGATCTCGAATTCGTAATCGTCTTCCACGATAACGAAATCCCGTTCAGTCGCCGCCTGCAACAGCCGGACCCGGCGGTCGATCGGCATGGTGGCGCCGGTCGGCGAATGGTGGCTGGGCGTGACGACGACGGCGTCGACATCCTCGGGCAAGCTGTCCGGCGGCAGGCCTTCCGCATCCACGTCGATGGTCGTCACCCTCGCGCCGCTCAGGAGCAGCGAGGCGCTGATATCGGGATGGCAGGGGTTCTCGCAGACCGCGCTGGAACCGTTTTGAAGGATCAGCCGCGTGACGATCCAGAGCGCATTCTGCGCGCCGACGGTAACGAGAATCTCGTCCGGGTTCGCATGGATGCCGCGCCGGGGCAGGGTGCGCGAACAAATGTAATTGACGAGCCGGACGTCATCGGCGGCGGCGAAATCGCTTGCCATGAGGATGAAATCCTCACGGGCGAGCGCGCGCCGGGCGCAGTCACGCCACGCGTTGAGATCGAAGAGGGACGGATCCATCTGGCCATAGAGAAACGGATAGGGATAGCGCCGCCAGTCGAGCGGCTTTTCCACCTGGCGGACCACATTGAAATCCATCGTCACCTTGCTGTCCCAATCCACCGGTTGGGCCCCCGCCGGCAGGCGCATGTTTTCCATGGCGCGGCCCGGCGGATTGCCGGCGATGCGATAGGCGCTGCGGCCGGCCGCCTCCAGATAGCCCTGGGCGACGAGTTCCTGGTAGGCAAGCGTCACGGTGATGCGCGATATGCGCAGATAGTCGGCAAGGCGGCGTGTGGAGGGCAATTGCGCACCCGGCTGGATGCGGCCGGCGACCACCGCGGAAACCACGGTCTCGCGCAGCTGCGCCTGAAGGCCAAGCCCGCTTTCACGATCGATGAAGAAGATCGTCTCCGAAACATGTGTGCGCATGATCGGCTCCCCCACGGATCATCTGGACTTATTCAACTTCCAAACTGGATATAACGCAAGTGAGATGCCACCTTTATCTCTATTTGTGCAAGACCGGAAAACCGGCTGGGAACAATCAACGGAGGAAGGCATGCTTTTCAGAACATTTCGGAGCCTTGCGGCCACGACAAGTATCGTGGCGGGGCTTTTTGCGTCAGGTGCGGCTTACGCTGAAACCAAACTTGTCGTCGGTTATCAGCAGATCGTCGGCCCGTTCGTGGCCGCCATCGCCGACGGCCGTTTCGACGCGGCAGCCAAGGAGGCGGGTTACACGATCGACTGGCGCCAGTTCTCGTCGGCCGGCGATATCACGACGGCGCTTGCCTCGGGCGACGTGCCGATCGGCGTGATCGGTTCCACGGGTACGGCGGCGGCGGCAACACGCGGCGTCGACCTGCAGCTTTTCTGGGTCCTCGACAACATCGGCAAGTCCGAGGCGCTGGTCGCCCGCAACGGTTCGGGCATCGAAAAGCCTGAGGATCTCAAGGGCAGGAAGGTTGCGGTGCCCTTCGTCTCGACCTCGCATTTTCACCTGCTGGTCGGCATGAGCCAGGTATGGAAGGTCGATCCCAAGGAGGTCGAAATCCTCAACCTGAAGCCGCCGCAGATCGTCGCCGCCTGGCAGCGCGGCGATATCGATGCCGCCTATGTCTGGCCGCCGGCGCTGTCGGAAATCCAGAAGACCGGCAAGACGATCTCCGACAGCGAGGTCATCGGCGCGGCAAGCGTGCCGACCTTCGACGGCCTGGTGGTCGACAAGGCCTGGGCGGCGGAGAACCCGAAGCTGATGGAGGCGTTCACCAAGGTTCTCGCCCAGTCCTATGCCGACTACAATGCCAACAAGGCGGCCTGGACGGTGGATTCCGCGCCGGTACAGGGTATTGTCAAGCTTATCGGCGGCGACGGTCCGAGCGCGGTCGAGGCGTTGGGGCTGATGTCTTTCCCCAATGCCGAGGAACAGGCATCCGATACCTGGCTCGGAGGTGGCGCGATCCGCGCGCTCAATGAAAGCGCAAGGTTCCTCGTCGAGCAGAAGCAGATCGGCAAGGCGCTCGACGACTACGCGCCCTATGTGAACGCCGATTTTGCCAAGGCGGCCGCGAAATAACGCGCATCCGCCGCACTTGCACCGGCCGCCTGGGCCGGCCGGTGCCACCTTCATCGCATGGAGCGGTTCCCGCTGAGGCGCTTCGAGCGGATTGCGTCCGGAATTGCGTGATTTACTCTATACGACCCGTGACCGAGGTGCAGGGAGGCATGTCGCATGGAAACGCTTAGCGTCAGGAATATCAGTCTAACCTATCCGGGGCTCTACTCGGACCAGGCCGTGATTGCCCTCAAGGGGGTCAATCTCACCATCAACAGTGGCGATTTCGTCGTCGCGCTCGGGGCGTCGGGCTGCGGAAAGACCACGCTTCTCAACCTGATGGCGGGCTTCATGGCGCCGTCCGACGGCGATATCTCGCTTGGCAATCATCGGGTCAACGGCCCCGGCGCCGAACGCGGCGTGGTGTTCCAGAAGCACGCGCTGCTGCCCTGGCTGAACGTCATGGAGAACACCGAATTCGGTCTCAAGCTTCGCGGCGTCGACAAGGCGGCGCGCCGGGAGCTGGCGGCCAAGAACCTTGCCCTTGTCGGGCTACAGGATTTCCACAACCATATGATCTACCACCTTTCGGGCGGCATGCAGCAACGCGTCGGCATCGCGCGTGCCCTGACCTGCGATCCCGCCATGCTGCTGATGGACGAGCCGATGGCCGCACTCGACGCGCTGACACGCGAAACCATCCAGGAATTGCTGCTGAAGGTCTGGCAGCTCACCAACAAGATGTTCTTCTTCATCACGCACAGCGTGGAAGAGGCGCTCTTCCTCGGTTCGCGGCTGATCGTCATGTCGCCGCGCCCCGGCCGCATCACCCATACCTACGAACTCGATTTCAATCGCCGGTTCCTCGAAGAGGGCAATGCCCGCGCCATCAAGTCCAGCCCCGAATTCATCCGCATGCGCGAAGAGGTCCTGGGCATCATCTATGGCGACGAGCGAGCGTCCGGCAATCCGGAGGTGGCCCATGCTTGACCGTGTGACCCGTGCCAAACCCGCCAAGGCAGGCCGGATCTTCGGCGCCCCCGGCGAAGGCGCCAGCGGCATGATCAGCCTGGCGACCGCGACCGTGCTGATTGCGCTGTGGTTCCTCGTCACCGAATCCGGCTGGGTCAAGCCGCTCTTCCTGCCATCGCCGCTGGCTGTCTGGCAGAAGTTCATGCTGGCGCTGACCGAGGGGGTGTCGAATTCCACGCTTTGGCAGCACACGCTGGCCAGTATCGGCCGCGTCTTCGGCGCCTTCGCGCTGGCCCTGGTCACGGCGGTGCCGGTCGGCGTGCTGATGGGCGTCAATCGCTTCGTGCGCGGCCTGTTCGATCCGATCATCGAATTCTACCGTCCGCTGCCGCCGCTCGCCTACCTGCCGCTGGTCATCATCTGGCTCGGCATCGGCGAATTCCCGAAGGTGTTCCTGATCTTTCTGGCGATCTTCGCGCCGATGGCGATTGCCGCAAGGGCCGGGGTGCGCTCGGTCTCGACGGAGCAGATCCATGCCGCCTATGCGATGGGCGCCACCCGCGGGCAGGTCATCAGCCAGGTGATCATGAAGGCTGCCCTGCCGGAAATCTTCACCGGCATGCGCATCGGCATCGGCGTCGGCTGGACGACGCTGGTGGCCGCCGAAATGGTGGCGGCCAACCGTGGTCTCGGCTTCATGGTGCTGAACGCGGCTGAAAACCTCGAAAGCGATACCGTGATCATGGGCATCTTCATCATCGGCATCTTCGCTTTCGCCTTCGACCTCCTGATCCGCTACCTCGAAAAGGTGCTGATCCCCTGGAAGGGGCGCATCTAAACCCCGCCACCCCATTCCAACACCGGCCATGGCGGCCCTGCAGGACGGCATTTGCCGCCCCGGCGAAGCCATGCCTTCCGACAGACAGAGGACATGACGATGAGTTTGACCGCGACCGACCTGAAATCTCTTTTCGATGCCTTCAACCGGCACGACATCGACGGGGTCATGCATTTCTTCGCCGAAGACTGCATCTTCTATGCGGTTGGCGGCCCGGAGATCTACGGCGCCCGCTTTTCCGGGCGCCAGGCGATCGCCGACGCCTTCAGCGGCGTATGGACGGCGATGCCGGATGCGGAATGGGGCAATCATCGCCATTTCGCCGACGGTGACCGCGGCGTCTCCGAATGGACCTTCTCCGGCACGGCGGCCGATAGCAGCCGCATCGAAGCCGAAGGCTGCGACCTCTTCACCTTCCACAACGGCAAGATCGTGCGCAAGCAGGCGTTCCGCAAGAACCGCCCGGTCCTGCAACCCCGCTACTGATGGCCGGAGCATAGCCATGCAACAGCACGCCACGTCCCTGAAGACCGAAAGACGCCCCTTCGATCCGGCCTACGACCCCAACCATGCGCCGAGCCCCGGCGCGGGCGAGAACTACGCCCCGACCTACTGGATCGGCACGGCCGGCCCGGAGCCGGAGGACGATGGCCCGGTCACCCGCGATATGGATGTCGACGTCGCCATCATCGGCTCGGGGTATACGGGGCTCTCCTGCGCCATCCATCTGGCGCGCGAGCACGGCATCAAGGCGACGGTGCTGGAGGCCAACGGCGTCGCCTGGGGTTGCAGCACCCGCAATGGCGGGCAGGCGCAGATTTCCGCCGGCCGCCTGAAGCGCTCGCAATGGATCGCCCGCTGGGGCGTCGACGTCGCGCGCAAGATGCATGCCGAGGTCAGCGAGGGTTTCGAGCTTTTCCGCGCGCTGGTTCGCGAACCGGAGATCGACTGCGAGCCGCAGGACGGCGGCCATCTCTATCTCGCCCACCGCGTCAAGATGCTGCCTGCGCTCGAAAGCGAGGTGCGCGTGCTCAACGACACCTTCGGCTATCGTGCGCGCATGGTCTCCCGCGGCGAGGTCCACAGCGATTTCGTCCGTGACGAGGAAGCGCGCGGGGCGATGTACGAACCCGATGGCATGGGCATCCATGCCGCCAAGCTCGCCTTCGGCTATCTGCGGCTGGCGCGTCGGCTCGGCGCAAAGGTTCACACCGCAAGCCCGGTGCTCGACTGCACGGCGAAGGGTGGCGTGCATTATCTGCGCACGCCCGGCGGCACGGTGCGCGCGCGCGCCGTCTGCATCGCAACGGCCGGTTATACCTCGCCCGGCATGAGCGCGCTGACGAAACACCGCCTGATGCCGATCCTGTCGAATTCGATCGTCACGCGGCCGCTGACGGTGAGCGAGCGCGACGCCCTGAATTTCAAGACGCGCATTCCGCTCACCGACACCCGGACGCTTCGCCACTATTATCGTATGCTGCCGGATGGCTGTGTCCAGATCGGCAGCCGCAGCGCCATCACGGGGCGCGACGCCAGCAATCCAAGACACCTCGATCTCCTGCTGGAAGGCCTCTACCGCAAGTTCCCGATCCTGCGGGGCATCCGGATCGATTATTCCTGGTGGGGCTGGGTGGATGTCAGCCACGACATGATGCCGCGCATCTTCCAGCCGGATCCGGCCCAGAGACTGTTCTACGCCATGGGTTACGGCGGCAACGGCGTCATGTATTCGGCCCAGGCCGGCCGCCGCATGGCACAGCTGGTCGCCGGCAAGGGCGCCGGGCTCGATCTGCCCATCTTCACTTCCCCCCTGCCGGGCCACGGGCTGCTGACGCCATTCCGGCGGCTCGGCCAGTGGGGCATGTACCACTGGTACCACCTGCGCGACGAAATCCTCTAACCCATTGAAACCAATTCCCCAGGAAAGGAACTCGCCATGAAAATGACCACTGAGGAAGCCTTCGTCAAAGTTCTCCAGATGCACGGCCTCGAGCATGCCTTCGGCATTATCGGCTCGGCCATGATGCCGGTGTCGGACCTGTTCCCGAAGGCCGGCATCAAGTTCTGGGACTGCGCGCATGAGACCAATGCCGGCATCATGGCCGACGGCTTCAGCCGCGCCACAGGCACGATGTCCATCGCCATCGGCCAGAACGGCCCAGGGGTCACCGGCTTCATCACGGCCATGAAGACCGCCTACTGGAACCACACGCCGCTCCTGATGGTCACGCCCCAGGCGGCCAACAAGACCATCGGCCAGGGCGGCTTCCAGGAAGTCGACCAGATGGCGATGTTCGAGGAAATGGTCTGCTATCAGGAAGAGGTGCGCGACCCCTCGCGCATTCCCGAAGTGTTGAACCGGGTCATCGAAAAGGCGTGGCGCGGCTGCGCTCCCGCGCAGATCAACATCCCGCGCGACTACTGGACCCAGGTGATCGACGTCGACCTGCCATCCATCGTGCGCTTCGAGCGCCCGGCCGGCGGCCCGCAGGCGATCACGGAGGCCGCCAGACTTCTCTCGGAAGCGAAGTTCCCGGTCATCCTCAACGGCGCCGGCGTCGTCATCGGCGGCGCCATCGGCGAGTCCATGGCGCTCGCCGAGCGGCTCGATGCGCCGGTCTGCTGCGGTTATCAGCACAACGACGCCTTTCCCGGCAGCCATCGCCTGTCCGTCGGCCCGCTTGGCTATAACGGCTCGAAGGCGGCGATGGAGCTGATCTCCAAGGCCGATGTGGTTCTGGCGCTTGGCACCCGGCTCAATCCCTTCTCGACGCTTCCGGGCTACGGCATCGACTATTGGCCGAAGAACGCCGCGATCATCCAGGTCGACATCAATCCCGACCGCATCGGCCTCACCAAGAAGGTCAGCGTCGGCATTTGCGGCGATGCCAGGCAGGTGGCGAGCCGGATCCTCGAACAGCTTTCGCCGGCGGCGGGCAATGCCGGCCGCGAGGAACGCAAGGCGGCGATCCATCACACCCGCTCGGCCTGGCAGCAGCAACTCTCCTCCATGGACCATGAGGACGACGATCCGGGCACGGAATGGAACGAAGGTGCCCGTCGCCGCCAGCCGGACCGCATGTCGCCGCGCCAGGCCTGGCGGGCAATCCAGGCCGCCTTGCCCAAGGAGGCCATCGTTTCCACCGACATCGGCAACAACTGCGCCATCGGCAACGCCTATCCGACTTTCGAGACGGGTCGCAAATACCTTGCGCCCGGCATGTTCGGCCCCTGCGGCTACGGCTTCCCCTCGATTGTCGGCGCCAAGATCGGCTGCCCGGATGTGCCGGTGGTCGGTTTTGCCGGCGATGGCGCGTTCGGCATCTCGATGAACGAAATGGGTGCGATCGGCCGCGAAGGCTGGCCGGCGATCACCATGGTGATCTTCCGCAACTACCAGTGGGGCGCGGAAAAGCGCAATACGACGCTGTGGTACGCCAACAACTTCGTCGGCACCGAGCTGAACCCCAATCTCAGCTATGCCAAGGTGGCCGAGGGCTGCGGCCTCAAGGGCGTCGCCGTCGATACGCCGGCGGCGCTGACCGAAGCGCTGGCCAGGGCGATCGAGGACCAGAAGGCCGGTGTGACGACCTTCGTGGAAGTCATCCTCAACCAGGAACTCGGCGAGCCCTTCCGCCGCGACGCCATGAAGAAGCCCGTGCCGGTCGCCGGCATCGACCGCGCCGACATGCGCCCGCAGAAGCGCGCCTGATTCTCCTCTCGCAACATCCCGTCCGGCGTCTGCCGGGCGGGGCAGTCTCACGCTGAGCGAACGGAACAACACCATGAGCCTCACCGCCTCCGTCCATGATCGTTTCCGGGCTCTGCCCTCGGGATTTTCCGCCTACTGGCCGGGTTTTGCCGTGACCGCCGCAGTGGCCGTCGCCGCCCAGTTCCTCTCCGATCACTACGGCGCGCCCGCCATGTTGATGGCGCTGCTGCTCGGCATCGCCTTCCACTTCCTGTCCGAAGAGGGGCGGTGCGTCGCCGGCATCCAGTTCTGCGCCAAGCATGTGCTCAGGATCGGCGTCGCGCTGCTCGGCATGCGCATCAGCGTCGACCTCCTGATCGGGCTCGGTGCGAGCACGATCCTGCTGCTCGTCTCGGCCATCGCCGCGACCATCGGCTTTGGCCTCCTGGCGGCGAAACTGCTCGGGCGCGGCTGGCGGCTGGCGCTGATCACCAGCGGTTCCGTCGCCATCTGCGGGGCGTCGGCCGCGATGGCGATTGCCGCGGTGCTGCCGAAGAACGAGTTTTCCGAGCGCAACCTCATCTTCACCGTGCTTTCCGTCACCGTGCTTTCCACGCTGGCGATGATCGCCTATCCGATCCTTGCGCAGACCATGGGGCTCGACGCGCGGGCGACCGGCATCTTTTTCGGCGGCACCATCCATGACGTGGCGCAGGTCGTCGGCGCCGGCTTTTCGGTGTCGCCCGAGGCGGGGGAGACAGCGACGCTCGTCAAGCTCATCCGCGTCACCATGCTGGCGCCGGTCGTGCTGAGCTATTCGGTCGTGCTGCGCAACGTGCCGCAGGGCGAGGGCCAGACGGGCAAGCGCCCGCCGCTGCTTCCGGGCTTCGTCATCGCCTTCCTCATTTTCGCCGCCCTCAATTCTTTCGGCGTGATTCCGGAGGTGGCGGCGAAGGCGGGTTCGGAGGCCTCGCGCTGGGCGCTGCTCGCGGGCATCGTCGCAGTCGGCATGCGCACGTCGCTGCGCCGCGTGCTCGATGTCGGCGGGGACGCCGTCGCGCTCATCGTCGCTGAAACCCTGTTCATCGCCGCCTTCATCCTCGTCGGCATTCACTACCTGGGGCACGCCTGATGAAACCGCTCGACCGCATCCTCGAAGCGGCAAAGGCCGCGCCGCGCCGCATCGTTCTCGCCGAGGGTGAGGATCCGCGCATCGTCGAAGGAGCGGTGCGCGCCGCCCGCGAGGGCCTGGCCAAGATCATTCTCGTCGGTCGTCGTGCGATGGTCGAAGCCCGGCTCGCGGAAGCAGGAGAGACGTCTGGCAGGATCCGTATCGAAGACCCCGCCACGTCGGTTCTCACGGCGCGTCTTGCTCAAGCCTATCATACGCTTCGCGCCGGCAAGGGTATCGATGCGGAGGCGGCAGCCGAGGCACTGCGCGCGCCGCTCGTCTTCGCCGCCATGATGGTGCGGGAGGGGGAGGCGGACGGCACGGTCGCCGGCGCGGTGGCGACGACCGCGGACACGGTGCGCGCCGCCCTCCAGACCATCGGCCGGGCACCGGGCGTCAGCCTCGTGTCGAGTTTTTTCCTGATGATGTTGTGCGCGCCCCATCATGTGAAGAAAGGTGCCTTCGTCTTTTCCGATTGCGGTCTTGTCGTCGATCCCGACGCGGCCGGCCTTGCCGATATCGCCATCGCCTCGGCGCGTTCCTACGAGGCGCTCGCCGGCCTGCCGGCAAAGGTGGCGATGCTGTCCTTTTCGACGGCCGGTAGCGCCGTGCACGAACGCGTGTCCAAGGTGACGGAGGCGACGCGATTGGCCCACGAGGCCGCGCCAGATCTGGTCATCGATGGGGAATTGCAGTTCGATACTGCTTTTGTCGAGGCCGTCAGCGCGGCGAAGGCGCCGCATTCCGAGCTGCATGGCCAGGCGAATGTCTTCGTATTTCCGAACCTCGATGCCGCCAATATCGGCTACAAGATCGCCCAGCGGATCGGTGGGGCTTCGGCGATCGGTCCGATCTTGCAGGGGCTTGCCAAGCCGGCCAACGATTTGTCCCGTGGTTGCAACGCGAATGACGTCTTTCATATGATCGCGGTGACCGTGGTGCAGGCAGGCGCGGTGTAACGCCACGATGAGCGCATCTACCAGTCATCAGTGCCCGCCTGTCGATCCCGCGATGCGGCGCGAACTCGGCATTCCTGCTCTTCGCCAATAATCGCGACCGTCGTTCTTTAACCCCGGAAAACAATTTCGGGCTGCGATTTTGCGGATGTTTTCTTGCTGTGCGAAATTTGAACCTGCTTTTACAACCGTATGCCCCCGCCATCGAGCCGGTTCCATAAGATCGATTACGCGTTCTGCAAGTTCGAGAACGCGGCGCGTTTTCCGGCGATCTGGCCGGTCGCAATCTGGAGCGAGGGGCGCAAGGCCCCTCGCCCCTTGTCGTTCAGGCAAAGGCCGGGTTGCGGCGGGCGCCCATGCGTAGCAGGTAATAGACCACGCCGCCGATGCCGACGCCGAAGAACCAGCCATAGGTGGCCCACCAGTCCGGCAGGATGGTGGTGAAGGTCGGCAGGATCGATGAAAACAGCGCGCCCACCGCAAAGGCGATGAAGGCATTGCCGTGCCAGCCGTTCTGGAAGCGGAACTCGCCGTCTTCGTGATAGAGCGCCTCGACATCCAGTTGGCTTTTACGGATCAGGTAATAATCCACCATCATGATGCCGAAGATCGGACCCATGGTCGAGCCGATGAAGTTGACGAAATGCGCAGCCCCCGTCTCCCAGGGAGCGAAGGGATAGAGCACCAGCGCGATCAACGCCGCGATGTAGCCGCCGCGCTTGAAATTGATCTGGCGCGGGAAGACGTTGGCGAAATCGAAGGCCGGCGAGACGAAGTTGGCGACCACGTTGATGCCGAGCGTCGCCACCGCGAAGGTGAGCGCTGCCAGCAGCGCCAGGAACCAGCTGTCGAATTTCGCCGAGATCTGGTCGGGATGCAGCAGCACCTCGCCATAGACCGCATAGGCCGCCGTGGTGGTGATGCCGGCGACAAGGCAGAAGGCCAGCAGGTTGATCGGCAGGCCCCACAGATTTCCCTTGCGCAAGGCCTTTTCGCTGGTGGCATACCGAGAGAAGTCGCAGAAATTCAGGTAGAGCGCGGCGAAATAGGTGATCCAGGTGGCGGCCACCGCGGCCAATGCGGCAAACGAGCCCGGTTCGCCCGGAACGCCGGCATCCTTGGTCTTTTCGATCAGCACGTCACGCGGGATTTCCGAGCCGAACGAGAAGGTGCCGGACTTGACGACCAGATAGATCGACAGGAACAGCATCATGATCCAGACCGCAGGACCAGCCCAGTCCTGGAACTTGCGCACGGTTTCCATGCCGCGCTGGATGATCAGAAGTTGCAGGCCCCAGACGATGACGTAGCAGATGACTTCCAGCGTCGAATGGCCGAGCATGTGGCTGTTCTGGTGGAAGGCGAGCATCGAGTCGTTGCGGATCAGAAGCGCCACGATGGCGCCCGAGGCCGCCGCCGTCTGCGCCCCATACCAGAAGCAGGCGACGATGGCGCGCACGATCGCCGGGAAATTGGCGCCGAACGTGCCGAAGGAAGCGCGCGCCAGCACCGGGAACGGCACGCCGGTGCGCACGCCGGCATTGCCGACCATGCTCATCAGCACGAAGATCACCAGCGAGCCGATGCCGATGGCGATGACGAAATTGACGAAGCTGCCGCAGAGCAGGAACAGGCTGGCAGCGAGGTAATAACCCCACAGGCTATGGACATCAGAGGTCCATACGTTGAAGATACTGAAGGCACCCCATTTGCGCTCCTCGGCGGGCGCGAGATCCTCGTTGTACAACGAGGGCGACGGATTCTTGACTGTCATTCCACCCCTCCAATTTCAAGGGGCCGAGCTTTCGGCCCGCAGGAGAGTGTGCTCTCTTTTCGGGCATCTTACAAATAATTCGTCAGACAAGTTTAGGAATCGCCGTGGCCTTCCGAAACGCGAGGGCATGTCGCGCAAAAGTGCGCGGGGTTTTGCAACAGCGACATGCGAAAAATCAAAGATCTAGGCGCAGGAGCGAGCCTGCGGGATCGCGACGCGCTTTAGCGTATCGAGGTGGATATCGGCAGGCTTGTCGCCGGCGGCGGTGCTTTTTCGGCGGCACGCGGCGCCGGGCCGAAGCCGGCCAGACGCATCAGGCCGAATCGGCGGGCGATGCAATAGAGCGCCAGCGGCCCGAGAAGGGTCGCCGCCGTGCCGACCAGCAGATGCACGGGCGCGGAGGCGATGCCGAGCTTGACCAGAACCAGCCGCGTCGCCGACAGGAAGAAGATATGCGTCAGGTAGATCGCCATCGCCGCGCCGCCGAGGAATTCCAGGCCGGCCGCGACCCTGGCCGGCAGAAAGCGGGCGAGCGCGAAGGCGACATAGCAGACCGCCGCCGCCGCGATGCCACCGCCGACGAAACCCCAGGCCGTCGGCAGCATCTGCGGATGGGCGAGGATCCAGGCCTCCGCGCCAAGGAACGCCGCAACCGCGAGGCCAGCCATCGCCGCTTTCGGCCGGTCGTGCGGCGGCTGCGCTAGCAGGCGGCCCCAGATCATGCCGACGAGAAAATAGGGAAGATGCCGGATCGCCGGCTGAACCGTCGAATGGATTTCGTGCTCCGTCGTGGCGAACACCAGGGCGATCGCGGCGACGAGGACGGTCGCCAGCGCGCCCGTTCCCAGACGGGTCAGCGGCAGCGAGACGATCTGCACCAGAAAGAGCGCCCAGACGAACCAGAAGATATCCTTGGGCGGAAAGGGAAAGGTTGCGATTTCCCAGCCCGAGAGCGGCGGCCGCGAGGTGACCGACGCCGCCAGATACAGAAACGCGGCGAACACATAGGCCCAGAGGATCAGCGGATAGATCAGCGTTTCGATGCGCAGCGCCGCGGAACGGGCAATGCCCTTGCGCTCCACCGATTTCTGGAACAGCACGCCGGACAGGATGAAGAACAGCGGCATGTGAAACAGGTAGATCGCCACGTCCACGGCTCTGAAAAGCGCCGCATTGGCCAGGAGGCCGCCATTGTCGAGACCGCGCCAGACATGACCGAAGCAAACGAGGATGATGCCGACACCCTTGGCCGCGTCCACCCAAACCATTCTGCGCATCTCGTCAGCCCCTTCTTAGTTCGGCACTTGCTGCCCGGCCTGCAATGCCACGGCCATGAAGACCCGCACCGCACTCTGCGCCTTGCAGGTTAATTCGCCGTATCCGGCGCCGACGGGGCAGCGGCCATCGCCCGGCGCAAGGTGGCCATCACCCGGGCGTCGCCGCACTGGGCGACGTTGAAACGCATGAAGCCGGCGGCGGAACGGGAGGCGCTGAAGACGTTGCCCGGCGCCAGCACGACATCGTCGGCGATGGCGGCGCGGGCAAGCGCGGCGGAATCGACGTCCTGCGGCAGGCGACACCACAGGTAAAAGCCGCCGCGCGGCATCAGCCAGGGCACGATGCCGAGGCCGGCGAGCTTTTCGGCCGTTTCGCGCCTGGCCCGCGACAGGCGGCGGCGCAGTTCCTCCATGTGCTTGCGATAGCCGCCGCCGGCGAGGACGCCGGCGATCAACTCCGCCGCCACCGGGCTCGGGCCGCCGAAGCTGGTCGCCACCTGCAGGTCGACCAGTTCGGCGATCCAGTCGGCACGGCCGGCGATATAGCCGCACCGCACCGAGGCGGACAGGGTCTTGGAAAAGCTGCCGATGCGGATCACCCGGCTCAGGCCGTCCAGCAGGGCCAGCCGGGCGGACGGCTCCGGCTCGAAATCAGCGAAGATATCATCCTCGACGATCACGAGGTCGTGGGCGCTGGCGAGTGTCAGCAGGTGGTGCGCGGTCCGGGGCGATAGCGTCGCGCCGGTCGGGTTGTGCAAGGCGGAATTGGTGATGTAGAGGCGAGGCCGTTCGGCGGCGAGCACCGCCTCGAACCGGGCGATATCGGGCCCGGAAGGCGTATAGGGAATGCTTGCGATCTTCGCCTGATGGGCGCGCAGCAGCGCCCGGAAATTGAAATAGCAGGGATCGTCGACCAGGACCGTATCGCCGGGTCGCAGCAGCAACCGGCAGACGAGATCGATCGCCTGCGTGCCCGAGCCGGTCAGCAGCACCTGGTCGGGCGCAATCTCCAGCCCCTCCTCGGCAAAACGGCCCATCAGGATGCGCCTGAGCGTCGGTGCGCCGCGCGTCGCGCCATATTCCGCCAGCAGGCCGTCGCCGCCGCGCGCCACGGCGCGAAAGGCCCGGCGCAGCGCCTCGGCCGGCATCCACTCGGCCGGCAGCCAGCCGCAGCCGGGCTTCAGCGCCGCGGGATCGGCATCCAGCGATTGCCGCGACACCCAGAAGGGATCGACGGCGAGATCCTGCTGCGGCCGGTCCCCGGCCAGCGACAGCGGCGGCAGGGCGCCGGCCGAGACATAAAAGCCCGAACCCGGCCTCGCCCGGATCAAGCCCTCCGCCGCCAGCCGGTCATAGGCCTCGACCACCGTCGAAGGCGAAACGCCCATGGTGGCGGCGAAAGCGCGGATCGACGGCAGCCGGTCGCCCGCCGACAAGGCGCGCCCGGCAATCTTGGCCCGAATTGCCTTCATGACGTCGAGGGTGCGGCTGGCGCGTGCCGGCATGTGTTCGGGTTCGCTCAAGTGTGTGCCTTTCATGACCCATACAGTTTAGGAGGATTGTATTGATCCGTATCTGACTTGGCCAGCGCTTTACCGATAGTATCATCAATAAAAGCGGGGCGATCGCCCTCGCTCGGCATCATGAGGATACGATGAAGACATCGATCGATGGCTGGGGCAGCGGGCTGCTCGGAGTGGTGATATTCAGCGGCTCGCTGCCGGCGACGCGGGTGGCGGTGGCCGATCTGTCGCCGCTGTTCCTGACCTCGGCGCGGGCGTTGATCGCGGCGGCACTGGCGGCGGCGCTGCTCGCCGTCTTGCGGCAGGCGCGGCCGGGGCGGCGCGATCTCCAGTCGCTGGCCGTCGTGGCGCTGGGCGTCGTCGTCGGCTTTCCGCTGCTGACGGCGCTGGCGCTGCAGCATATCACCTCGGCCCGCTCCATCGTCTTCATCGGCCTGCTGCCGCTGTCGACGGCGATATTCGCGGTGCTGCGCGGCGGCGAGCGGCCGAAGCCGTTGTTCTGGCTGTTTTCCGGGCTCGGCAGCGCCACGGTGGTCGGCTTCGCCTTGCTGAACGGCGGCGCGTCGTCGCCGGCCGGCGATCTGCTGATGATCGCCGCCATCGTGCTGTGCGGGCTGGGTTATGCCGAAGGTGCGGCGCTGTCGCGGCGTCTCGGCGGCTGGCAGGTGATTTCCTGGGCGCTGGTGCTCTCGGCGCCGCCGATGGCGATCGTCACGCTGATGACGCTGCCGGGCTCATGGCAGGCCATCGGCTGGCCGGCCTGGGCCGGGCTCGCCTATGTCTCGGTGTTCAGCATGCTGGTCGGCTTCGTCTTCTGGTATCGCGGGCTGGCGCGCGGCGGCATCGCCAGCGTCGGGCAGTTGCAATTGCTGCAACCCTTCTTCGGGCTGGCGCTGGCCGGGCTGCTGCTCGGCGAGCCCGTGGCCGCCTCGATGGTCGCGGTCACCGCCGTCATCGTCGCCTGCGTCGCCTTCGCCCGCCGGTTCGCCTGAGGAGAAGGACGGCGCTGTCAGCGATCCTGCGTCTCCGGCGCATGCAGGAACCAGGAGATCAGCTGTGCGGAATTCGCGCAGCCGGTGATCTTCATCAGCCGGGCGCGGTGGGATTCGACGGTGCGGACCGAGAGATCGAGCTCCCCGGCAATGCGGGCATTGGTCTTGCCCTGCGAGACGAGGGTGAGGATCTGGTGCTGGCGTTCGGTGAGCGCCAGCCGGGGGCTAGCGGTCGGCCGGTTCAGCCGCTGGAAGCAATAGAGCGCGTGGGCGAAGGGATCGTCACGCTGAAAGCTCTTGCCGTTCACCTGGCACCAGAAGCGCTGCCCGGTCACCGACATCATGATGCGTTCGTCGTAATAGCTGCGGCTGCCCGGCAGGTGTTCCAGCCACACCTTTCCGGTGCGGATGAAATCGGAGATTTTCGGGTAGAGGACGGCGAAGCTCTTGTCGATCAGGTCGGCGCGCTCGTAGCCGAACAGTTCGGCGAAGGCGTCGTTGCAATCGCGGATGATGCGATGCGTGGCATAGACCATGGGCACGGGAATCTCGTTCAGGGAAAAGCGCGGTTCCGCGTCCCTGGCAAAGCTCTCGATCGGTATGGCATTTCGCGTCATGCCGTATAAATACGGCTAACAGGGCCTGGCTTTCAAGGCGTAACCTCCGGCGCGAAACGAACCTGCGGGAGGCAGTATGCGGAAAGTCTATTCAGATGCCACGACAGCCCTGGCCGGGCTGCTGAAGGATGGCATGACCATCATGGCCGGCGGTTTCGGGTTGTGCGGCATTCCCGAAGTGCTGATCGAGGCGGTGCGCGAATCCGGCGCGCGCGGCCTGACGGTGATCTCCAACAATGCCGGCATAGACGGCGTTGGCCTCGGCCGCCTCTTGGAAACCCGCCAGATCGACAAGATGATCTCCTCCTATGTTGGCGAAAACGCGCTGTTCGCCCAGCAATATCTCGCCGGCGAGCTGCAGATCGAATTCAACCCGCAAGGCACGCTCGCCGAGCGCATCCGCGCCGGCGGCGCCGGCATTCCCGGCTTCTACACCAAGACCGGCGTCGGCACCGAGATCGCCGAGGGCAAGGACGTGCGCGAGTTCAACGGCGAACTCTACGTCATGGAAACCGGTCTGTTCGCCGATCTGGCGCTGGTGCATGCCCATACCGCCGATACCGACGGCAATCTCGTCTTCCGCAAGACGGCGCGCAACTTCAACCCGGTCATGGCGACCGCCGCGCACACCACCGTCGCCCAGGTCGAGCACCTGGTGGAGCCGGGCCGCATCGATCCCGACCATATCCATACGCCGGGCATCTTCGTGTCGCGCCTCATCGAGGTGAAGGGCATCGAGAAGCGGATCGAGAAACGCACCGTGCGCGCACGGGAACAGGTGGGAGCGAACTGATGGCCTGGACGCGGGACGAAATGGCGGCACGCGCCGCACGCGAATTGCAGGACGGCTTTTACGTCAACCTCGGCATCGGCATTCCGACGCTTGTGGCCAACTACATCCCGGAAGGCGTGCATGTGACGCTGCAAAGCGAGAACGGCATGCTCGGCATGGGCCCCTTCCCTTACGAGGGCGAAGAGGATGCCGACCTGATCAATGCCGGCAAGCAGACGATCAGCGAGCTGCCGGGCAGCAGCTTCTTCTCCAGCGCCGACAGTTTTGCGATGATCCGCGGCGGGCATATCGACCTGTCGATCCTCGGCGCCATGCAGGTGGCCGAAAACGGCGATCTCGCCAACTGGATGATCCCGGGCAAGATGGTCAAGGGCATGGGCGGCGCCATGGATCTGGTCGCCGGCGTCAAGCGCGTCGTCGTCGTCATGGAACATGAGGCGCGCGGCGAATCCAAGGTGCTGAAGCGCTGCACCCTGCCGCTGACCGGCAGCCGCGTCGTCGATCTCGTGATCACCGATCTCGCCGTCTTCACCGTCGCCAAGCGCGGCGAAACGGCCCTGACCCTGATCGAGCTCGCCCCCGGCGTCAGCGTCGACGACGTCCGCGCCAAGACGGAGGCGGATTTCTCAGTGGCGCTCACCGGCTGAGGCGCGGCCGTTTCGACAGGATGAAAGGTGCGGGCGACTAAAAACGCCCGCGCCTTCAGATTGTTGACAAACCTTGCCCACACTCCGTCGTCATCCTTGGGCTTGTCCCAAGGATCTGCTCACGCTCGACAAGCCGTTGACGGAAATGGATTATTTTGCGTGCTTGGATGCTCGGCACAAGGCCGAGCATGACGGTGGAGAGGTTTGGAGCTTTGTCAGCAGCCTGAAGGCGCGGGCGAACGAAAGCGCCCGCGCCTTTTTACATTTCGCGATCAGATTGCCGTATAGCCGGCATCCGCCGCGACGATCGAGCCGGTCATCAGGCTGGAGGCGTCCGAGGCGAGGAACAGGACGACGGCGGCGATTTCCGATGGCTTTCCCATGCGCTCCATCGGGGTCAGGTCCAGCCAGCGGCGGATGAGTTCCGGCTGTTCGTTCAGCTTGTCGAGCAGCGGTGTCGCGATATAAGTCGGGGCGACCGCGTTGACGCGCACGCCGCGCTTTGCCCATTCCACGGCCAGCGAGCGCGTCAGGTGATGAACGCCGGCCTTGGAGGCGTTGTAGTGGCATTGCGGCTGCGGCGTGTTGACGATATCGCCGGACATCGAGCCGATATTGACGATGGAGCCGCGCCCGGCCGACAACATCCGCCGGCCGAAGGCGCGGCAGGTCTTGAAGACGCCGGTGAGGTTGACGCCGATCACCCGCTCCCATTCGTCGTCGGTCATATCCTCGGCCGGCGTGTTGGTGACGATGCCGGCATTACAGACCAGCGCATCGAGCGGCGGCAGCTCCGCCGCCAGTTTTTCGAGGCCGGCCGTATCGGTGACGTCGAGCGTTTGGGCGCTGGCCTTGAAGCCGGCGGCCGTCAGGCGTTTTGCCGTTTCCTTCGCGCGGTCGCCGTCGCGGTCGGTGCAATGGACATGGGCGCCGGCTTCGGCAAGGGCCGTGGCGCATTCGGCGCCGATGCCCTGCCCCGCGCCGGTGACCAGCGCGGTGCGGCCGGAAAGGTCGAATTGTTTCAGGTAGCTCATCGCAAAATCCTCAGGTCAGGGCGCAGCGCAGCGGCTCGCCCTTCAGCGCCCGCAAACCTTCCTCGGCCGCCAGTTGCTGCAGGCGGTTCACCGAGGCATCGGAGAAGAAGGCGGCGTGGGGGGAGACGATGGTGTGCGGCGCGCTCCGCAGGGCGGCATCGGCCGGCAGCGGCTCCTTTTCGAAGACATCGAGGCCGGCGCCGCTGAGATGGCCATTCTCCAGGGCCTCAGCCAGTGCCGCCTCGTCGACCAGCCCGCCACGCGAGACGTTGATCAGGATCGCGCCCTTTTTCATGGTGGCGAGTTCGGCGCGGCCGATCATATGCCGGGTCTCGGGTGTCAGAGGCACATGCAGGGAGAGGATATCGGCCGAGCGGATGACCTCCGCCAGAGTCCGCATTTTCGCCTGCGCGGCCTTGGCGTCTTCGGCCGAAACATAGGGATCGTAGGCGATCACCGTCGCGCCAAAAGCCTGCATCCGCCGCGCCAGCGCCCGGGCGATGCGGCCGAAGCCGACGAGGCCGACGGTGGACTGGCTGAGCGAACGCACATGATCGACCATGGCGCCGATCTTCCATTCGCCGGCGCGGATGCCGGCATCGTAGCGCCCGAGCTTGCGCGCGAGCGACAGCGCCATGGCGCTCGCGTGGTCGGCGACCTCCTCGACGCCGTAATCCGGCACGTTGCAGACGTGGATGCCGAGGTTCTTCGCCGCCGCGAGATCGACATTGTCGACCCCGACGCCGTAGCGAATGACGGTCGCGCCCTTGGCCATGACGCTCATGGTGCGCGCGTTCATCGGCGCGAAATTGTTGAAGACGACATTGGCGCCTTCGACCGCTTCCAGCGTTTCCGCCTCGCTGCGGCACTGGTGCTCGGAAAACGCCGCGCCCGCACTTTGCGCCGCCGCGCGCTCCCGCGCCACACCGGAAAAGGCGTGATCGGTGCCGACGACCCGGCTCATGCCAGCACGCCGCGCTTGACGAGATTGCGCATCAAGGCGCGGACGCCGAACGTCCACGGGGCGGCTTTCTCACAGGAGGTGACGGTGTTGGAGAGCGTGCCGAGCAGCGGCGTGGCGATCTCGACGACATCACCCTCGTGATGGGTGAAGCCGCTGCCGGGCGTGCCGCGATCCTGGGTCGGCGCGAACATGGTGCCGAGGAACAGCATGAAGCCATCGGGATATTGATGGCTGGACAGCGTCTGGCGCACCAGCTCGGCCGGCGCACGGCTGATCTCGGCCATGTTGGAGCGGCCGGAAAGTTCGAAGCCATCCGTGCCGCGCACCGACATGGACAGTTCCGCCTTCTCGATATCGGCGATGGAAAAACCCTCGTCGAACAGGCGGATGAAGGGGCCGATGGCGCAGGAGGCGTTGTTGTCCTTGGCCTTGCCGAGCAGCAGGGCGGAACGGCCCTCGACATCGCGCAGGTTGACGTCGTTGCCGAGCGTCGCGCCGCGAATCTCGCCGCGCGCATTCACCGCCAGCACGATTTCCGGCTCGGGATTGTTCCAGTTGGAGATTTTGTTGACGCCGACCAGCGCCCCATGGCCGACCGCCGACATTGGCTGCGACTTGGTGAACACCTCAGCATCCGGGCCGATGCCGACCTCCAGATATTGCGACCACAGGCCCTCGCGCTGCAGCACGCCGCGTACATGGTCCGATGCCTCGGAACCGGCGCGGACATTGGTGAGGCTGCCGCCGATGAGATCGCCGATGCGGGTGCGGATCGCCTCGGCGCGGGCGGGATCGCCGGCGGTGCGCTCGTCGATGACGCGCTCGATCATCGAGCGGGCGAAGGTGACGCCGCAGGCCTTCAGCGCCTGCAGGTCGCAAGGGGCGAGCAGGCAGGCGCGGGTCGCGCCGTTGCCCATCTCGGCGGGGCTCGCCAGAAAATCGTCGACCGGGCCGAGGCGGTCTCCCTTGAGGGAATCATAGGTAGCGACGCTGTCGCCATCGAGGAAATCGGCGACGGTCGCGACCTCGCGCGTGACGTCGAACAGCACGCCGTCGCGGACGATGACCACGGACGGGCCTTCCAGTTCGGGGCGCCAGACGCGGCCGATCAGGCGCGCATTCTCGGGAAAATCGATGCTCATGAAGAAGTCCTCCTTGGGTGGACAATTACTAGTATTGCTTCATCAACGCGTCAATCGCGAATTCCATCGGTTTTCAGGGTCGGTAGTGCGCATTTGCTCTTGATCGTCAGAAGAGTTGTTATATTTCAATAGATATAATAGCATTTGATTCTGCATCGCAGTAGAATCCCTGACGGCGGACAGCAGGGAGCTATCAAAAATAGCGCTTGCGTGAAGCTAGTATAACTATATATTCGATCTCGACCGGCGCTTGGGGCGCCTTTCCGGAAAATCCTGACATGATGGATGACATGCTCGAACAACTCAGCGGCAAACTGTTTATCGACGGCGCTTTCGTGACCGGGCGCGGCCGCCCGATCCGGGTGGAGAATCCGGCGACGCTTGACGAGATCGGCACGATCCCGCTGGCGACGCAAGAGGAAATCGACGCCGCTGTCGCGGCCGCCCGCAAGGCGTTCGAGACATGGTCGACGGTTCCGGCGAAGACGCGCGCGGCGGCGTTGCATCGCATGGGCGATGCTATTGCCGCAGATGCGGATGCCATGGCGAAGATCATGACGCTGGAACAGGGCAAGCCGGTCAACGAGGCGCGCGGCGAGATCCTCAAGCTCGCCGAGGCCTGCCATTTCTATGCGGAAGAGGCGGTGCGCGTGCATGGCGAGATCGTGCCCAACGATACGACCGACAGCGAAAGCCATGTGGTGCGCGATCCGATCGGCGTCGTCGGCGCCATCACGCCGTGGAACTATCCGGCCGAGTTGATCGGCTGGAAGCTGTGCGGAGCGTTGGCCGCCGGCTGCACCATCGTCATCAAGCCGGCGGAGCTGACGCCGTTCACGGCGCTTGCCATCGCCGCCAAGGCGAAGGAGGCCAACATCCCGGCCGGCGTCGTCAATGTCGTCACCGGCTCCGGCTCGACGGTTGGTCAGGCGCTGGTCGAGCATCCGGATGTCGACAAGATCGCCTTCACCGGCTCCTCCGCAGTCGGCCTGCATATCCAGAAGACGTGTCCGAAGATCAAGCGCCTGTCGCTGGAACTCGGCGGCAATTGCCCGATGATCGTCACCGCCAAAGCCGATCTTGCCGCCGCCATCAAGGGGGCTGCACGCCGCTCCTTCCGCAACAACGGCCAGATCTGCATCGCCATCAACCGCATCTATGTCGAGCGGCTGGTCTATGACGCTTTCGTCGCCGGCCTCGCAAAGGCGGCGGAAGCGCTGACCGTCGCAAACGGGCAGGACGCGCCGGATGCCGACATGGGCGCCATGGCCTCGGCCGAGCCGCTGAACAAGACCGTCGATCATCTCCAGGATGCGCTCTCCAAGGGCGCGAAGCTGGTTGCCGGCGGCAGCCGTCCGCAGGGCGAGGCCTTCGAAAAGGGCCATTTCTTCCGCCCGACCGTGGTTGCCGATTGCGATCACACGATGAAGGTGATGACCGAGGAAACATTCGGGCCGCTCGTCGGCGTCATGCCTTTCGACCGGCTGGAAGAGGCGGTGACACTCTCCAACGACACGCCTTATGGGCTGGCCTCCTATCTCTACACGCAGGATGCGGCGGAAATCCGCGCCATCTCGCGGCGGCTGGATTACGGCAATGTCGCCGTCAACAATGTCGATGCCGGCGTGATGAACGCGCCTTATGGCGGGCGCAAGCAGAGCGGCGTCGGCTATGAGCACGGCCGCGAGGGGCTGCTGGAATATTTCCATTTCAAGCATATCCGCATCCGCCTTGACCAGCCGGAAGGGTTTTGAGCCATGGCGCGGGAGGCCGTTCTCGGGATCGATATCGGAACCTCGGGCTGCAAGGCGCTGCTGCTCTCCACGGACGGCGCGCTGCTCGGCAGCGAGACCGCGACCTATGATCTCGCCCAGCCGCGCCCCGGCTGGACGGAGCAGGATCCGGCGCTGTGGATCGAGGGCGCGCGCCGCGCCGTGGGACAACTGCTCGCCGGTCACGGCGATGTGGAGATCCGCGCTATCGGCCTCTCCGGCCAGATGCACGGGCTGACGCCGCTCGATGCCGAGGATCGCGTGTTGCGCCCGGCCCTGCTCTGGAACGATCAGCGCAACGGCGCAGAATGTGCCGCGCTCACCGAAAAGGCCGGCGGCGAAGAGGCCCTGCGCGGCTACACCAACAACCGGATGCTGCTTGGCTATACCGGCGGCAAGGTCGCCTGGATGCGCGCCCATGAGCCGGATTTGTTTTCCCGCCTGCGCCATGTGCTGAACCCCAAGGACTATTTGCGGCTGGTGCTGACCGGCGAGAAAGCGACCGAAGTCTCCGATGCCTCCGGCACCGGCCTGTTCGACGTCCGCGCACGACAGTGGAGCTTTCCGCTGATGCAAAAGCTCGACATCGACCAGAATCTGTTCCCGGCCTGCCATGAATCGCCTGAAATCACCGGCCGCGTCAGCCGCTCCGGAGCGGAATTGTTCGGCCTCAGGCAAGGCATTCCGGTGGTCGGCGGCGGCGGCGACAGCGTCATCCAGACCATCGGCTCGGGCGTGATCGCGCCGGGCGACGTGCAGACCACCATCGGCACGGCCGGCATCGTCGCCTCGGCGCTGGATGCGGCCATCGACAATCCCGAGAGCCGGCTGCAGGTGTTCTGCAATGTCGCGCCCGGCAAATGGCACGCCATGGGCGTGACGCTGAATGCCGGTTTTGCGATGAGCTGGTTCCAGCGCCTGCTGCGCGGCTTGGCAGGTGACAAGGATTGGAGTTATGAGCAGATCGTCGCGACCGCCACAGAGAGCGTCGCCGGCAGCCGCGGCCTCGTCTTCCTGCCCTATCTCAACGGCGAGCGCGCGCCGCATTCCGATCCGGAAGCGCGCGGCGTCTTCATCGGCCTGACCGGACTGCATGGCCCGGCGGAAATGGCCCGGGCGGTGATGGAAGGCGTCGCCTTCGCGCTCTACGACATCTTTTCGGTCATGCGGCGAGCCGGCATCGAGGCCCATGTCGTCAAGGCGTCGGGCGGCGGAGCGCGCTCCGCGCTGTGGCGGCGGATGCAGGCTGATCTGTTCGGCTGCGACGTGGTGACGACGGAGGGTGCTGCGGAAGGGGCCGCCTTCGGCGCCGCCCTCGTCGCCGGTCTCGGGCTCGGCATTTTCGAAACACCGGAGCAGGCGGCGAACCTCTGCCGCCCCCTCACCCGCGAAAGCGCGGATGCGGCCGGACGGGCAGCGCTTTCGCCGGGCTTTTCGGTCTATCAGGCGCTCTATCCAGCGCTGGCTGACAGCATGCACGCGCTGGCGCGTGCTCATGACGACATCGAGGCATAGGGGGCGGGCGATGACCATACGCGATTGCGAAGGGCTGATCTTCGATCTGGACGGCACGCTGATCGACAGCGCGCCGGATATCGCCGCCGGCGTCAACGACTATTTCGCCGAACAGGGCTGGCCGCATCTGGAGGTCGCGTTCGTCGAGCGCTTCATCGGCAACGGCCCGCGCCGGCTCCTCCTCGACATGATGCTGGAACTCGGGCTTCCCAGCGATGACGAAAGCGTCGATCGCGCCGTCAAGGGTTACCTCGCCGCCTATGAGCGCACCCCCTCGCGCCACACGAAATTCTATGACGACGTGAAGCAGGATCTGCATCTGCTTCACGATCATGGCTTCCGCATGGGCATCTGCACCAACAAGCCGCATCGCCTGACCTTGCGCATCCTCGATATACTCGGCATCGGCCAACTCTTCACCGCCGTCGCCGGCGCCGATGACGTGCCCGCTTGCAAACCGGACCCGATTCATCTCCTGACTGTCGCGACGCGCATGAGGCTTGAGCCCGGGCGCTGGGTCTATGTCGGCGACACCACCGTCGACCAGACGACTGCCGCGCGCGCCGGCGTGCCGTTCTACGCGGTTCCCTGGGGAACCGGCCGGCATCTCGACGTCGCGGCCGACTGTCGCCTGACCCGGCTTTCGGATCTGACGTCCCTGCGCCAACCGGTCACGCAAGGAGACATTCAGGCATGAGCAGTGAAAGCCTGTTGCAACGCATTTTGCAGGAAAGCCCCGACATGGCGAGCGCCGAGGCGCGTGTCGCCCGTTTCGTCAGCGCCCATCCGAGCCAGGTCATCCATATGAGCATGGCGAGGCTTTCGGAGGAATGCGGCGTCAGCGATCCGACGATCATGCGCTTCTGCCGCCGCTTTGGATTTCAGGGATATCAGGATTTCAAGCTCTACCTCGCCCAGAGCCTCGTGCCCTCGGCCCCCTTCGCCTATGAGCAGATCGTCGCCGGCGATTCCGTCGAGAACATCGTGCGCAAGACGGCGCGCAATTCGCTGAACGCCATCCAGCGCGGGCTGGAGGATATCGTGCCGGCGCAGATCGAGGCCGGCGCCAAGCTGCTGAACGAGGCGGTGTGGATCGGCATCTATGCCAGCGGCATTTCCGAGATCACCGGGCTGGATGCCGAACACAAGTTTCAGCGCCTCGGGCTTCGCTGCACCGCCCTGATCGGCCGCAAGAAGCAATGGCTGCATGCCGAGACCTCACGGCCGAGCGAGGTGGCGCTGATCTTCTCGCAATCCGGCCATACCAAGCAGATGGTCGAGGTGGCGACCGCCGTGCGCGCCGGCGGCGCTCGCGTCGTTTCGGTCACCGCCGCCGACAGTCCGCTGGCGTGCATTTCCGACGTGCTGATCGCCGTCACTCCCTATGAGCGCACCGAGCTTCTGACGCCGCTCGCCTCGCGGCTCAATCATCACCTCGTCGTTAACATGCTGGTCACCTCGATGGCGGTGATCAGCGGCTCCGAATTTCCCGACCAGTTGCCGGCCCTCGATAGCTGGCAGACCGACAAGATTTAGAAAACAAGGATTTCTTTACCATGAGCACCCAGGACGAAGCCAAGAAGGCGGCGGGACGCCGCGTCATCGAGGAATTCGTGCGTGACGGTATGAAGCTCGGCCTCGGCTCGGGTACGACTTCGCATTTCTTCGTGCGCGAACTCGGCAAGCATGTCGCCGGAGGCATGAAACTGACTTGCACCACCACCTCGCGCTCGACCATCGACGTCGCCCGCGAGGTCGGCATCCGCATCACCGAGCCGAACGAGATCGGCGAGATCGACCTGACCATCGACGGCCCCGACGAAATCGACCGCGACTTCAACATGATCAAGGGCGGTGGCGCCTGCCTGCTCTGGGAAAAGATCATCGCCCACGCCTCGAAGCGCATGATCACCATCTGCGACGAGAGCAAGATCGTCGACCGCCTCGGCGGCTTTCCGCTACCGGTCGAGGTGGTGCAGTTCGCCTGGAAGCAGACCGAGCGCATGGTGCAGAAAACCCTTGCCGACCACGGCATTTCCGGCATCCGCATCGAACGGCGCATGCGCGACGGCCAGCCCGTCGTCACCGACAGCGGCAATTTCATCCTCGACTGCCACTGCATCGCCATTTCCGAGCCGGCAAGGCTGGAGATCGCGTTGAACCGCATCCCCGGCGTCGTGGAAAATGGCCTGTTCACGCGTGAATCCGATGGCATGGTCGTCGGAAAATTTGATGGCTCGACCTATGTCGAGATGCGTAAATCTAGTAAAACAACGTAGTTGCATCTCTGATTGCAGCCAGAGAGGGAGATGGCAAGCAATATTTGCCATCTCCGGGAAAGATGCGCCGATTTTTAGCGAAAATGCCATTGTTCGCGCACTAGATATGACCGCCGAAAGCCTAGCGAAGATGGCTCCTTTCCCGATTTGAACGGCGTGAATCACGCTTGACAGCACGGCGGCACAGTGACAAATCTAGTATCACTAGTTTTCTAGAGGGAGGAACGAGATGAGCGCAGATATCAAGATCAGCCGTCGCCACCTGTTGCAGGCCGGCGCGGCATTGGGCGTCGCCAGCCTGGCCGGTGGCAAGATGGCCTTCGCACAGGCCAAGCCCTTCGTGCCCTACAGCAACAAGAGCCTCGATTATTATTTCTTCGTCATCCAGGAGGAGGCGGTGAAGCGCGCGGTCGCGGCCCAGGACTGGGAATTCCAGGCGACCAATGCCAGCTTCGACAACACCAAGCAGCTGGAGCAGTGGCAGAGCCTGATGCTGAAGAACCCGGCCGGCATCGTCTCCGACCCCATCGACAGCCAGGCGATCGTCTCGGTCATCAACCGCTATAAGGCGCAGGGCATTCCGGTGGCGATCATCGACACGCCGGCTGACGGCGGCGAGGTCGACATCACTGTCAGCTTCGACAACCATCTCGGCGGCGTCATGGCGGCGCAGGAGATCATCAAGGGGCTGACCAAGAAGCATGGCAGCCCGAAGGGCACGGTGCTGAATTGCTTCGGCGCCCTGCAATCCGTCGCCTGGCGCCAGCGCAAGGAAGGCATGGACGAGGAATTCGCCAAATATCCCGACATCAAGTATCTGGCCCGCCCGACCGAAGGCGCGCTCGACCAGATGCTGGCGGTGACGCTTTCGACGCTCTCGGAATTCCCCGATCTCGACGCCGTGCACGCCCCCTCCGACAGCCCCTCGCGCGGCATCGTCACAGCTTTGCAGCAGAAGGGTCGCTGGAAGAAGATCGGCGAGGACGGTCACGTCATCTTCGTCAACATCGACGGCGAACCGGTGGCGCTGAACTGGATCAAGGAAGGCTATATGGACGGCTGCGTCTCGCAGGATCCCATCGCCTATGGCGAAATCGCCGTGGAAATGCTGGCCAAGCATGCCATGAAGAAGGAAGCGGTGCCGGTCGGCGCCTATGAAAACAAGAAATATTTCTGGGAAAAGGGCGAGATCGTCGCCGGCAAGACTGGCCCGACCCTGATCATCCCGCCCTTCGTCATCGATCCCTCCAATGCCGACGACAAGCGCCATTGGGGATACATCGCCGAGAAGGAATGGAACATCCCCTATACCTGATGCCTCCCAAGGCCGTTTCCGCCCAAGCGGAATGAACGGGACGATGGCGCTTCATGCGGCATCGTCCATCAGGCGCGTGAGGAACCCTTTGATGACAGCAGCCCAAAGCTTGAAGCCCGAAACCGAAAGCCGCATCGTGCTGCGCGTGGAAGGGCTCGGCAAGACCTATGGCGGCGTGGTTGCCTTGAGCGACGTCGACCTGTCGATCCGGGCCGGCACCATTCATGGCCTGCTCGGCGAGAACGGCGCCGGGAAGTCGACGCTGGTCGGCATCATGTCCGGCCAGCGCCAGCCGAGTTCCGGCACCATCTATCTCGACGAAAAACCCCTGCCGCCGGTCGACGTGCGGGCGATGGAGGAGGCCGGCGTCTTCCTGGTGACCCAGGAGCCGATGATCATCGACCATCTCAGCGCGGCCGAAAACCTGATGCTCGGCATCTGGCCGAAACGCCGCTTCGGCTTCGTCAACTGGCGCAAGCTGGCGATAGACGCCGCCCGGATGCTCGATGGCACCGGCATCGATCCTTCGGCGCTGGCCGGCAGCCTGGATGCCGTGGCGCGACGCAAGCTCAACATCTTGCGCGCCATGTTTTCCGGCGGCAAGGTCATCATCCTCGACGAGCCGACCGCGGCGCTGACCGTCGACGACCGCGCCCAACTGTTCGATTTCATGCGCCGGCTGAAGGCGCAGGGCGTCACCTTCATCTTCATCTCGCATTTCAACGACGAGATCCTCGAAATCTGCGATGCTGTCTCGGTGCTGCGCGACGGGCGTTATGCCGGCGGCTCCGAGGATGTCGGAGCCATGACATCGGAGGATCTGTCCGAACTGGTGCTCGGACGCGGACTGGTTCTTTTCGAGCGCCAGCGCCCGACCTTCTCCGCCGACGCGCCGGCCATCCACTTGACGGATATCCGCTCCGGTGCGCTCAACCTGCCGTCGCTTGCCATCCGCGCCGGCGAGGTCGTCGGCGTCACCGGCTTGCCGGGCGGCGGCGGCAAGGAGCTGGCTCGCACCCTGTTCGGCCTGCAGCCGGCCGCTTCCGGCCGCATCCGTTTTGCCGATGGAGCCGAGCGCGCGCTTCCCGCCCACCCGGCCGAGGCCTTTGCCGCCGGCATCGCCTATCTTTCCGACGACCGTCGGCGCGACGGCTCGATCGCGCAGATGTCGATTGCCGAAAACATCTCGCTGTCGGCGGAAGTGGCGCTCGCCAGAGGCGCCTTCATGAACGCGGAGCAGGAACGGGCGCTGTCGCAGCGCTATTTTTCCTCGCTCGGCATCAAGGCGCCGAACAGTTCGGTGGCGGTGGATACGCTGTCGGGCGGCAACCAGCAGAAGGTCTGCCTCGGCCGGGTGCTCGCCACCCGGCCGAAGCTGCTCATGCTGGACGAGCCGACGCGCGGCATCGATGTTGGCGTCAAGCAGGACGTGTTGCGCATCGTCGACGAGCTCAGCCGCACCGGCGTTTCGGTCATCATCATTTCCACCGATACCGACGAACTGGTGCGCGCCGTGGACCGCGTGCTGGTTTTCCAGAACGGCCGCGTCCGCGAGGAACTGGCGGGAGAGGCCATTTCGCGCAGCCGTCTGCGCAATCTCGGATGAGAAGCCGCGTGCGCCCCCGCATGGGGCCTTGCGGACGAGAGGAGACATTCAAGTGAGTGATATCGCCATGACCCACAGCGCGCCGAAGCCGCAGACCGCCAAATCCCGCAGAAGCTCGGCGGCGGGCTGGATCCTCCACAATGTCGTGTGGATCTGGCTGATCGCGCTGGTCGTGATCTTCGGCCTGTTCAACCAGTATTTCTTCACCCTGTTCAATCTGCAGAACATCATGGTGCAGGCGACCGTGCTCGGCATGATCGCGCTCGCCATGGCGCTGCCGCTGCTGGTGGCGGAAATCGACCTGTCGATCCCGGCCAATGTCGGCTTTTCCTCGGCGATCGGGGCGATGGCCAATACCGATCTCGGCCTGCCCTTCTTCCTGGCGGCGCTGATCGGCATTGCGGTTGCGACGCTGATCGGCTTCTTCAACGCCGTCTGCATCACCAAGCTGAAGATGGTGTCGCTGATCCAGACGCTGTCGATGATGATCATCCTGCAAGGCGCGCTGCTGGCGTTGACGCAGGGGCGCACCATCACCAGCCTCAGCCCCGGCTATGTCTGGATCGGGCAGGAAACCATCGGCGGCTGGCCGGTGATGCCGGTCGTCTTCGTGCTCGCCATTCTCGGCATGTATGTGTTGCTTCGCCATACCGTGCTCGGCCGCTCGATCTTCGCTGTCGGCGGCAATCAGGTGGCGTCGAATTCCGCCGGCATCCGCGTCGACCGGGTCAAGATCCTGTCCTACACCATCGCCGGCTTCCTGGCGGGCGTCGCCGGATACCTGCTGGCGTCCTGGCAGATGGCGATCACCTCGAACCAGGGCGCCAGCTACCTGCTCTATGCCATCGCCGCGCCGATCATCGGCGGCGTGTCGGTCTTCGGCGGGCGCGGCAGCGTCATCGGCGTGCTCGGCGGCGTGCTGCTGCTCACCGTCATCCAGGTCGGCCGCGCCATCATCTCCGTCCCCTCCTTCTATGTCGGCATGATCGGCGGCATCATGATCTTCATCGCCGTCGCCATCGATGCCGTCAGGGTTCGGTATTTCGGATAA
>ERZ778022.1542-NODE-1542-length-30126-cov-4.795783_pt1 | contig 30126 bp, 27 predicted proteins | sample MGYA00375752_ERZ778022 | MGnify/ENA primary metagenome ERZ778022 (study PRJEB29350, sample SAMN05389826) | bioreactor metagenome | isolation source: Thiocyanate bioreactor | place: South Africa: University of Cape Town | collected 2014-04-04 ...
GCGGCGGCGAGCAGGTGGGGGCTGGTGTGGTCGTCGGCGGGGGCGAGCCGGCCGCCGTGGAACGACGCCGCCGCGGCGGCCTTGTCGGGCACACCGCCCGCCACGAGCATCGAGGCGCGCCCGCCCATGCAGTAGCCGGTCGTCCCCGCGCCGGTGCCCGTCACCTCGGGGCGGGCGAGGAGGAAGTCGAGGTAGGCGTTCGCGTCGGCGATCAGGCGGTCGTTGGTGAGTGTGCTCATGAGCTCGCCGGGGCGGGCGCGCTCGTCGGGGTCGGAGAAGACCGTCGCGAGGTCGAAGGGCGCGTAGCCGGGGTTGCGGTAGTAGACGTCGGGCACGAGCGTCACGTAGCCCATCGACGCCATCCGGTCACCCATGGCCGAGAACGTCTCCCGGGCGCCGCCCGCGTCGGGGAACATCAGCGCCCCGGGCCAGGGGCCGTCGCCGTCGGGAACGTGCAGGGTCGCGGCGGCATCGCCGTCGGGAGCGGGGATGGTGACGTCCAGGCGCGGCATGTGGTGTCTCCCAGGGGTGTCGGCGTCGACTGGGACCAGTGTCCACCCGACCCGCGGTCCCGCGGAGACCATCGTTTGTTCCTCATGGTCACGTCGAACACAACCATGAGAGATACCGTGGTCATCGGACCGATCCGGTCTAGCCTCGGATCCGTGAGCGCGGACACGGCGCATGCCGACATCAACTTCTATTTCGACCCCATCTGCCCGTTCGCCTGGATGACGAGCAAATGGATCCGGATCGTGCAGTCGCAGCGCGACTACAGCGTCGACTGGCGGTTCATCTCCCTACGACTGATCAACTCGCACCTGGACTACGACAGTCACTTCCCCGACGGCTACGACGCCCAGCACACCGCGGGTCTGCGGCTGCTGCGCGTGGCGTCGGCGGTGCGGGAGCAGCACGGCCGCGACGCCGTGGGGCCGCTCTACGCCGCTCTCGGCGCCCGCATCTTCCAGACGTCACCCGACGAGGGCCGTGCCCCTGGCTGGCAGGGCACGCCGCAACTCGCGGCCGACGCGCTCGCCGAGGCGGGACTCCCCACGTCGTTCGCCGACGCCCTCGACGACACGGCCCGCGACATGGAGATCCAGGCCGAGTCCGACGAGGCGCTGTCGCTGACGGGCAAGGACGTCGGCACCCCGATCCTGCACTTCGAACCGCCAGAGGGCGTGGCGTTCTTCGGCCCGGTGATCAGCCGGCTGCCCGACGAGGCGCAGGCCGCGCAGCTGTGGGACCACGTCGTCGGCCTGGCCCGGTTCCCCGGGTTCGCCGAGCTCAAGCGCAGCCTGCGGGAGCGTCCGCAGCTGCCGTCGATGGGCGTCCGGGCGCAGGAGTCGGGCAAGGTCGAGGACTGGCACGGCGGGAGCCGGCGCCTCAAGAAGTGACGTCGGGCTGCTCCTTGGTCAGATGGAGCAGCCAGTCGTCGCCGGTGTGGATGAGCGCGTAGCGGCGTGAGCCCTCGCGCCCGTGCAGGGTGAAGACGATCCGCCGGTCGTCGCGGTCGTGCTCCTCCCACCAGCCGGTGTCGGCGATGTCCTTGTCGACGTCGGTGTAGCCGAGGTGGTCCATCCCGTGGTCGGGGACGGGCACGGCGAGCCGGTTGCGGCGGGGGTCGTCGGGCAGACCGCGCGGCACGGCCCACGACCGCAGCACCCCGTTCTCCTCCAGCCGGAGGTCGAAGTGGTGCCGCGGTCGTCGGTGCTCGTGCAGGACGAAAGCCGGTCGCGCCATACGCGGGCCTACCCCCACGTCGATCCCCGAGTCACTCCGTGTGGTGCACCTCGGCCTGGTTGTAGACGGGCGTCGGGATGCCCTCCTGGCGGGCCTTGAGCTGCAGGGCCAGGTAGAGCGAGTAGTAGCGCGACAGGGCGAGGTTGCCGCCGTGGATCCACAGGCCCTCCTGGGCGGTGGGCTTCCACATGTTGCGCAGCTCGCCCTCCCACGGGCCGGGGTCCTTCGGCGTGCCCGATCCCAGGCCCCAGACCTTGCCGACCTTGTCGGCCACGTCCTGGCCGATGATGTCGGCGGCCAGCTGGTTCATGGAGCCGTAGCCGGTGGCGTAGACGACGAGGTCTGCGGGCAGGCGCGTGCCGTCCTGCAGCACGACCTCGTCCTCGGTCAGCTCGGTGACCTGCCCCTTCGCGAGCTTGATGTCGCCGTTCGCGACGAGCTCGGAGGCGCCGACGTCGATGTAGTAGCCCGATCCGCGGCGCAGGTACTTGAGGAACAGGCCGGAGTCGTCGACGCCCCAGTCGATGTCGAAGCCGGCCTTCTCGAGCCTGTCGTAGAAGTCCTGGTCGCGTTCCTTGATCGCCGCGTACACCGGGATCTGGAACGTGTGCAGGATGCGGAACGGCAGCGACGCGAAGATCGTGTCGCCCTTGAACGTGGTGACGCCGGCGGCGAGGGCGCGCTCGGCGTCGAGGTCGCCGACGCCGAGGTCCATGAGGGTGTCGGACCGGACGATGTGGGTGGAGCCGATGACGACGGCCCTCTTGCCCTTGTACTCGTCGGGCCCGGGGTGGGCCGAGGAGTGGTGCTGGGCGCCGCGGAACTTCTCGGCGCCCGGGATCTCGGGGACGACGGGCAGGCCGGACGCGCCGAGGGCGAGCACGAGCTGCCTCGGCTGGAGCGTGACCTCTTCGCCGTCGCGGTCGACGACGAGGGTCCAGGTCTTCGAGGACTCGTCGTAGGAGGCGCTCTTCGCGGTCGTCGAGCCCCAGTAGTTGAGCTCCATGACCTTCGTGTACATCTCGAGCCAGTCGCCGATCTTGTCCTTCGGCGAGAAGACCGGCCAGTTCTCGGGGAACGGGATGTACGGCAGGTGGTCGTACCAGACCGGGTCGTGCAGGGCGAGGCTCTTGTAGCGCTTGCGCCACGAGTCGCCGGGGCGGGCGTTGCGCTCGATGATGATCGTGGGGACGCCGAGCTGGCGCAGCCGTGCGCCGAGGGCGATGCCACCCTGGCCGCCGCCGACGATGACGACCTCGGGCTGGACGGTGTAGCCGAGCTCGGCGGCCTCCTGTTCGCGGCTCTCGGCCCAGGTGACGCGGTCGCGGTAGGCGCCGTGGCGGACACCCTGGGGGCGTCGGTCGCGGGCGGGTTCCTCGTGGCCCTTCAGCTCGTCGAGCGTGGTGAGAAGGGTGAACGCCTTGCCGTCGACGACACCTTTGAGGATGCCGTACGGCTGCGACGTGAGCTCGCCGTAGCCTTCGGCGAACGTGATCGGCGCATGCATGATCGTGACGCCCTTCTTCCGGGCCGCGGCGACGACGTTCACCGTGTTGGCGAGTATCTTCGTCTCGTCCATCACGCCGGCGACGGCGTCGTGGAGCACGCCGCCCTTCGTGGTGAACTCGTTCTGGTACTCGATGAGGAGGATCGCGGTGGTCTTCGGGTCGAGCGTCATGGCTGGCTCCTTCGTGCGGACGACAGAGGACGAGGTGGCCCCTCGTTCGGGCTGACCTCTTGGTTATGACAGCTTGTCTGACAAGCGGTCAAGCTGCTAAGGTCCGAGCGTGGCCGAGAAGAAGCCGTCTCCCTTCGAGCTCCGCGTCGAAGACCGCGCACCGCTCAGCGTCCTCGTGTCGCGCCAGCTCCGGCAGGCGATCATGTCGGGCCGCGTCTCGGCCGGGACGGAGCTCCCGAGCGAAAAGGAGCTGACGGAAGAGCTCGGCGTCGGGCGCTCGACGATCCGCGAGGCGCTGCGCATCCTCCAGGCGCAGGGCCTCGTGTCCGGCGGCGACACCGTCTCGACGCGGCGGCCGCGCGTCTCCACGCACCAGACGCTGAGCCTCGCGGCGGCGCAGGCAATGGAGAACGCCGTGCGACTGGGGCAGGTCCCGCTCGGCGATCTGGTCGAGCTCCGGGTCGTGATCGAAGGGGCATCCGTCGAGGCCGCGGCCCTGGTCGAGGACGAGGCGCTCGAGACGGCGCGTGCGGCCGTCGAGACGATGAAGGAGGTTTCGGCGGCGAAGGCGCTCGACGTGGACGCGTTCCGCTCCGCCGATCTCCTGTTCCACCGGAGCCTCGCCCTGGCGTCCGGGAACGCGGCGTTTCCGCTCGTCATGGGGGTGCTTCGCAGCGCCGTCTCGAGCCACCTCGGCGAGGCGCTGCATCAAGAGCCCGATCCCGTCGCCACGGTGAAACGGCTCACGCGCGAGCACGAGGCGATCCTCGCTGCGGTCGAGGGCGGCCGCGGCGAACGCGCCCGCACGCTCATGACGAAGCACATTCGCGCGTTCTACCGGGAGCGTGAGGAGACATGAGCGCCGACTGGACTGACGCGCTCGCGACCGCGCTCGGCGCCCCCGTGCAGACGGATGCCGACATCCTCGCGTCGTTCGCGCGGGATCAGGCGCCGCTCGCGCCGGCCGGGACGCCGATCGCCCTCGTCCGCGCGCGGAGCATCGACGACGTCGTCACGACGCTCCGGTTCGCCAACGAGCGTCGCATCCCCGTCGTCACGCGGGCGGCCGGCACCGGCCTCGCAGGCGGAGCCAACGCGGTCGACGGATGCATCGTCCTCCTCGTCTCGGGGCTCGACCGCATCGTCGGCATCGACGAGGCGACACGCACGGCGGTGGTCGAGCCCGGCGTGCTCAACGGGGTCCTCGCGAAGGAGGTGGCTGCGCGCGGTCTCAACTACGCGCCCGATCCCGCGAGCCGCGACATCTCGACGATCGGCGGCAACATCGCCACCAACGCGGGCGGAGCGTGCTGTCTCAAATACGGCGTCACGGGCGATCACGTGGCCGCGCTGAAGCCCGTGCTTGCGGACGGCACGGTGCTCCGTACGGGCGGATTGACGAAGAAGAACGTCGCCGGGCTCGACCTCACGCGGCTCGTCGTCGGTTCGGAGGGAACGCTCGGCGTCATCGTCGAGGCCACGGTGCGCCTCCTGCCGGCACCGCGCCCGCCGTCGACGCTCGTTGCGTTCTTCGAGACGCTAGACGACGCTGCACGGGCGATCGTCACGATGAACGCGGGCGCCGACCTGTCGCTCCTCGAGGTCATGGATCAAGTGACCGTGAGCGCGGTCGACGAGATGACGCGGATGGACCTCGATACGTCTGCGGCGGCGCTCGTGCTCGTCCAGAGCGACGCTCGCGACGCGTCGGCCACGATCGCTCGGTGCGAGGAGGTCTGCCATCGCCACGCCGCGAAGAGCGTCCTGTGCACGGATGATGTCGAGGAAGGGCGCCTCTTGCTCGGCGCGCGGCGGATGGCGCTGCCGGCCCTGGAGCGCAAGGGAACGACGCTCCTCGACGACGTTGCGGTGCCGACCCCAGCGATCCCGGAGATGCTCGATCGGATCCGCCGGACGGGCGAGCGACACGGTCTCGTGATCGGCACCTTCGGGCATGCAGGTGACGGCAACTTGCATCCGACGATCGTCTTCGATCGAGCGGACGCCGCGTCGGCGTCGTCGGCGTTCGAGGCGTTCGACGAGATCGTGCGAGACGCGATGCGGCTCGGCGGGACGATCTCCGGCGAGCATGGAATCGGCTCGCTCAAGCAGGCCTATCTCGGTCCGATGGTGGGGGAGGCGGAGCGCGCGCTCATGGCGCGCATCAAGGCCGCTTTCGATCCGAACGGGATCTTGAACCCCGGCAAGGCGCTCTGAGGCCCGACGAGCGGCGCCCCAACCGTCCGCAGAGGCTGTCGCTGCTGCCCGCAGACATGAGCCTCGGCTCGCGCCGAAGATCGGCGGGCAGACCTTGACAGTAAGGACTGTAACAGTCATGGTGGCGCCATGGGAGCGAAGCTCGGCGCCGCCCTGGCAATCCTGAACGGCGCCGTCGGCGACTACCTTCACGGCACCGGCAACGGGCTCGCGATCGAGATGAGCGTGGCCCGGGGCGTACCCGGCCCGCGCGTCGTCGTGTTTCTACACGGCCTCATGTGCACCGAGGACGTGTGGTCGTTCCCCGACGGGAGCGACTACGGCGCGCTGCTCGAGCGCGACCTCTTCGTTTCGCCGCTCTACCTTCGCTTCAACACCGGGCGTCGCGTCGCCGAGAGCGGGGTGGAGCTTGCCCGACTGCTCGAGCAGCTCGTCGAGCAGCACCCGGAGATTCGGGAGATCCTGCTCGTCGGCTTCAGTATGGGCGGCCTCGTCGTGCGGAGCGCGACCCACGTCGCGTCCGACGCGAAGATGCGCTGGCTATCGCTCGTCACGCGCGCGTTCTACGTCGGCACGCCACACCTCGGATCGCCGTGGGAGCGCCTCGGCCGCGGGTTGGTCGAGCTGCTCCGTGGGATCGACGACCCGTACACGGGGCTCGCCGCCGAGCTCGCCGACGTCCGCAGCGGCGGCATCAAGGATCTGGGCGACCCGGCGCATCCGTTTCCGCTGCTGCCGGCGATCCGCCATCACTTCGTCGCCGGGCTCGTGGAGCCGCGCTACGTCGCCAGGCTCATCGGCGATGCGCTCGTGCCGCTCGCAAGCGGGACGAACGGGGCCGTCTCCGATCCGGACGCCGTGCTCCCGCATCACGTGAAGATCTTGCCGGGGGTCGCGCACATGACCCTGGCGCATCACCCTCACGTCTACGAGCAGCTCCGCGCGTGGTGTGAGGCTGCCTGAGAGGAACCGTGGATACGAAGAAGCAATGGAAGGGACTGGCGGCGCTCGCCACCGACGCGGTGGTTCACGGCGCCAGCGCGATCGAGCGCGTTCATCTCGCGGTGGCGAGCCGTCCGTTCGACGTCCTCGAGCAGGTCCCGCTCGTGTCGGCGCCTGCGAGCGTCGTCCGCACGATCCACGATCTGTCGACGCGCGCGAGCTACGCGAGCGTGCGTGCCGTCACACGCATCGTCGGAAAGGCGATCGACGTGGCGATCGACGTCGGAGCGCGCGAGCAAGAGCACGAACACGAGCACGCCGTGCCGACCGGGGGTCGTGCTCGCCCAGTCAGCGGTTCATCCACGTGCGAAGCGAGATGACCTCACCGAACGGCTTCATGTCATCGGCGATCGTCTCACCATTGCCCCAGACGACGGTGCCGTCGCGGTCGTTGTCTTCGACCGCGAGGGTCACCTGGTTGCAGTGCAATCCGGCGTCGCGCTCGGCGTAGAACCCGTAGGTCCGGCACACGATCGGGCGTGCCTCGTAGACGAGGCACGAGCCCCGCTCGCGATCGAGCATTGGGCAGGTGAGGGGCCCGGCGAAAGGGGCTTCGTCGGTGCGCGTTCGGATGGCTTCCCGCACGTCCGCAGGCAGCGCGTCGATGGCGTCGCGCAGGCGCTCCCATTCCGCTGCGGTCATCTCCGGCAAGCGAGGCAACGACCGGCAGCAGAGGTCGCACCCGTTGGCGCACGGCCACCACGGGTGAGCTTCACGGGTCGAGCGCGCGCGCGCCTCGATGCGCTCGTCGAGGACGGGTAGCGTCAGCCGGGAGGCAGGCACGGGCCGACTCTATAGACCACCATGCGCGATTCGCGATCACGCCTCGCGGCGAGGGATGGCATTACGCTCATAGCGTCGTCGAGGCCGGCTTCGAGTGGCACGGGTCGAGCTCGACTAGCGCATGCACTCCATGGTCATGGGGGCCGCGTCCTCCGAGCGTCGAGGCGCAATTAGGGAGGCCGCCGGCGTGAGGCCGGCGGCCGATGGGCTCAGGCCGGACGATAGGCGAGCTTGTAGAGCGTAGCGACGATGCGATCGAGCGAATCGACCTGCCGCGCCACGCGCTCTGCGTCGAGGTAGCCCGCGGCGCCCGCGATGCGCAGGCCGAGGATGACCTCGCGTCCGCTGGCCATGGCGCTCTCGATGCGGACGGTGCGATTCCCTCCGCGCGCCGAGAGGCCCTCTCCGGCGTTGAGGCCGACCGAGTTGACGGCGCGCTTCATCTGCCTGCTGAGGTCCGGATCCTGCCGGGAGATGATGCGACAGAGCCGGTGGATGGTGCCGACAGTTTCGACGATGTCATCGAGAATATGCAGGTGCATGGCGAGCTCCTTGGGCGAGCGCCGGGCGTCTCGGCCCGGCTTCGCCGACCCCACCGCGCAGATCCCGTGACGCCGGCAATCGACCCCTCTTCAGTGCTCACCTCGCGCAGCAGGCCGGCGGCGCGGGATGTGCGCGTCCGAGGTGAAGCCGGGCCGAGATGCCCGGCGCCCAACAGCTCGCGACGACTGCCGTTCGCATGCAGCGTCGTGGACTCGCCAGTGATCTGTAAACGATGTCCCGTCCCGCTCCGGCCCCGGACTCGGAGCTCCGATTCCGGATCCGGATCGGGAATCGGAGCTCGGAATCCGGATCCGGAATCGGAATCGGAATCGGAGCTCGGGGCCGGATCCCGGAATCGGAGCTCGGAATCCGGAATCGGAATCGGAGCTCGGGATCCGGGTCCCGGAATCGGAGCTCGGGATCCGGAATCGGTCTCCGGCCTACTCGAGCGAACAGCAGTGGCTCTACGCCAGCCGCGCTCCCGAGCGGCGAACGCGAGCGAACGCGAGCGACCGAGGCGCGAGCCGGCGCGCGATCCCGTTGACGGCCCTGTCCCCGAGGCGCGAAGGTAGCGAGGTCACGTATGAGCCAGAGCGAACAGCCCTGTCAGGACCTTGCGTCGTTCGCGCGCCTGCCCGCGTGGGATCGCACGCCGTCCGATCTCGAGGGGCTCGGCTACGAGCGCGACCCGCGGCATCTCTTCGGCCGATTGCAGCGGGTCGCGACCTGGGATGCGTCGGGGCCCGTGCTCTCGCGTCTTGGACGAGCGCTCGTGGCTCGTTCGCTTCGGCTCGATCTCCCGACGATCGTGGAAGAGCGGCCCTCGGCGGACGGTGCGACGCGCCTAGTGCTGGCGCTCGAGGACGGTGCTCGGATCGAGGCGGTGCACATGCCGCGCGCCGTCGTTCGCCCGCGCGTCACCGTGTGCCTCTCGAGTCAGGTCGGCTGCGCGATGGGATGCACCTTCTGCGCGACCGCGAAGATGGGCCTCGTGCGCAACCTCGCGTCCCATGAGATCGTCGGTCAGCTCCTTGCGGTCCTCCATCGCTACGGCCCGCTCTCCGCGCAGAAGCTCAACCTCGTGTTCATGGGCATGGGCGAGCCGCTCCACAACGTGGAGGCGCTGATCCGAGCGCTGGAGATCCTCTGCGACCCAGCTGGCCTCGCCGTGCCGCCGACCCGCATCACGGTGTCGACGGCGGGGCACGTGCCCGGCCTCGAACGGCTCGCACGCTCCCGCTGGGTCCCGGAGCTCGCGGTGAGCGTGAACGGTGCGACCGATCAGGTGCGGCGGAGCCTCATGCCGATCGGCAAGCGATGGCCCCTCGCCGAGCTCCGTGCAGCGCTCGATCGCTGGCCGCGGCGCCCCCACCAGAAGATCACCCTCGAGTACGTGCTCCTGGCTGGCGTGAACGACGACGACGAGAGCGCCGATCGCCTTGCCGACTGGACCGGCGACCTGAGGCACGTCCTCAACGTGATCCCGTTCAACGAGTGGGGCGATGTACCGTCTCCTTACCGCGAGCCCGCGAGCGAGCGCGTCGAGGCGTTCGTCGCGCGGCTGCGCAGCCACGGCTGTCTCGTCAAGGTGCGGCGCTCGCGCGGACGCGATGCGCGCGCGGCCTGTGGGACGCTCGTCGTTCGCTAGGAGCGCGTAGCGCGTGTGTGCCGCGTGCGAACCTGCACGCGGCCTAGAGCTTCACGATCGTGAAGACGTGCGTGTGCTCGGCCTGGATGTCGGTCTCGATCTTCGCGATCTCACCTTCTCCGACGCGTCGCAGCGCCTCCTGGTCGATCGTGAAGCGATGCTGGTGGCTCTGCGCCTCGGTCGTCAGGCCGGTGATGCCTCCCACCGGCGCCTCCTCCTTGAACGCCGCGAGCGGGACCATGATGCTGTGCGAGTGGCCGTCCGTCTCGCTCGACGTGTAGCGGCCGTTCGAGCCCTCCTTGCGCGGCGGGGCATCGGGGGGCGTGTCGTCCTCCTCGGTCGCGGCCTTCTTGTCATTGCCGCAATGGACGAGGAAGGTCCCGAACGGCAGGACGAGCAGCGTGACTGCTGCGTCTTTCAGGAACGCGCGTCGGTCCATCACTCACCTCCTTGAGACGCACATGCATCTCGGCCTGAAGAGTCACGCAAGCTGCATGCGTGATGGCGTTGTCGAGCACTTGGCCACGCGGGGCGGGCGTCTAGTCGCCATCCTGGGCAAGCGCTTCGCGGAGACCATGACGAGGTGTCGCGCGCCCGTGCTGGCGTGCCTCTCGCCGTCGCGACTCGCCTCGTGCGACCATCGCAAGCGCTCGCACCCGCCGGCCGCCTCACGCGGGGCCGAGGAGCGGGGCGCCGGACGGCTGCCCTGCGACGTAACGCTCTCGACCGGTGCGACGGCGAGGTCGAGAATGTTCTACGCTCGCTCCTGATGAGCATTGCGACGTCGACCGCGGAGCTCCGTGCTGCCTCGGAGCGCTTTCGGGGGTTCTTCAACGAGCTCGGACGGACGTTCGTCGAGCGTGACGACCTCCTCGCGCAGGTGGCGCTCGCGTTGCTTGCCCGCGAGCACGTCCTCATGACCGGGCCGCCGGGGACCGCGAAGAGCGGGATCGCGGCGGCGGTGCTCGGGCGCATCGTCGACGCGCGGACGGGGAAGCCGAGCGTCTTCGCGCGCCAGTTCACCGAGAGCACCGTCCAGACGGACCTCGTCGGTCCGATCGACTTCAAGACGTTGATGCAGACGGGGCGCACCGAGCACTTCACGGACGAGGGCATGCTCGGCGCGGTGCATGCGTTCCTCGACGAGGTGCTCGACGGACGCGACATGCTCCTCCGGACGACGCTCAACGTGCTCCACGAGCGCGAGCTCAAGCAGGGCACGAAGACGACGTCCGGAGAGATCGAGTGCGCGCTCATGACGACGAACCGGTATCTCGCCGAAGTCCTCGAGGGCTCCCGCGAGACGCTGCTCGCGTTCGTCGACCGGATCGCCTTCGTCTCGTTCGTTCCGAAGGGCTTCGGCGACCCGTCGAGCCTCGGGCGCGTCGTGCGCTCGCAGCTCGGCGGCACGCGCCCGCGTTCGCTCGTCTCGCTGCTCACGATCCAGGACCTCGACGCGCTGCAAGCAGCGGTCGACCGGGTGGTCGTACCCGACGAGATCTGCTCGGCGCTGTGCACGCTCTGCGAGCTCGTCGACGCGGACCTCGCGACCGCGGCGAAGCACGACCCGACGTTCCTCCCGACGCGTTACCTCTCGACCCGCACTGCGGTGCGCCTCGGGCGGATCCTGCGGGCGATCTGCGTCTATGACGCGATCATGAACGACGGAGCGCGATCCTTCGAGGTCGAGCACCGCGATCTGGCGATGCTCCGCCTGAGCCTCCTCCTCTCGGGCCCCGCTCACGAGAAGGTCGGGCGGCTGCTCGAGAAGGAGACCGATCCGCGGGAGCGTCGTCAGCTTTCGATCCTCCGGACCGAGCGGGAGATCTTCGAACGCGCTCTGGCGCGCGTTCCGAAGACCGCGCGTAGTGCGCCCCGGGAGGTCGCCGACATCGGGGCGCTCGAGCGCGAGGTCGAAAAGACGCTCGCATCCGAGGCAGGCGCAGGCGGTGGTCGACCGGCCCCGGCCGCGCTGATCGAGACGGCGGTGAAGCTCGCGCAAGTGAGTGACAGCGGCGGCGCCGGCGCGCTCCAGGCCGCGAGCCTTCTCGACACCACGCTCGCACATCTCGCCGAACGCGCGCTTCGCGTCGGCGCGACTGCAGGTGCAGGGCCGCACGCAGCGACCGAGGACGTCGTCGCGGAGCTCGCCCAGCTCGCCGACGGGCTCGAGAAGGCGAGCGGTACCACACGGCCCGTCGCGCGCTGGCTGCGGGGGAGGGCGATCCGGATCCTGCTCGACTCCGCGGCGCTTGCGAGCGCCGCGGTCGGGGCATCGCTCGACGAGCGTGACGGCGTCGGACGATCGGTCGACGGAGCGCCATCGCGTGCCACGCGCGGGCTCGACGGTCTCGAACGACTCCTCGAGACATGCGCGAGGCTCCGCGCCGCCGGCGCCGAGGAGCCGATGGCGGACACGTTCGATCGCGCGATCGGTCTCGCGGTCGCGAGGGTCGAGGACGAGCTCGTCGAGATCTGGGATCGGGCCTTTCGTGAAGCCGTCGCCCGCGGGCTCGAGCGCCTCGGACCGGAGCGGTTCGGCGTGCTCCTGGCCACGCTCGAGCCCGTGCTCACGCACATCGATGCGACGGGCGCCCGCCTCGCGGTGCTGGGCGGGCGCGCAGACTCGCTCAAGTCGCGGGTCGTCGCTCCGCGGATCGAGCCGCTCGTTCGAGCGGCGTTCGAGCGCGTCGACACGGCGGATCGCGTCGAGCTCGTCGCGCAGGTCGGGGGCCTCGTCGAACACCTCCGGGAGGCAGGTCTCCAGAACGTCATCCCGAAGGCGACCGTGCTTCGCTTCGCGGTGACGGCGCTCGCTCGCGGAGAGAAGAAGCTCCCGTCGGCGAGGCGGCCGGAGCGCGCGGACTTCGCGGCGTATCGCGACCTCCGCGCGGCGGAGCAGCGGGTCTCGCTGGCGTACACGACCGTGGAGCTCGCGCTCCGGATCGCTCCCGAGAAGCCGGTGGCGAGCGGATCGGCCGAGGAGCTCGTCGGGGGCATCGCGACGTTCATCGGTGCGCTGCCGGACGATCTCCGGGGCGAGATCGTCGAGCTCGACCTCGCGCGCATCGACCGCGCCGTGTCTCTCGTCGAGGCGTGGTGGCGAAGGCTCGCGAAGGACGCCGTCGAGGCCGCAGACTCGGGGCAGATCTCGCGCGTGGAGGCCGCGGTCACCTCGCTTGCAGAGAGCAAGTTCTTCCACGTCACGCGTGACGAGGGCGCGCTTCTCCGCTTCGCGCTCGAGAGTCGCGTCGTCGGGGATGTCTTCCCCGACGCAGGTGAGCGGGTCGCGTCGATGCGGTCTCGCATCGATGCGGTCGAGGCCGAGTCGAGCCGTGCGTTGAGCGCGCTCCGGCGCGGCCGAGCGGACGCTGCGTGGTCGGAGCTCCTCGGCCCGGCCGCCGCGAGACCGGCGAAGTCGTGAGCGAGCGGCTCGGCGCGATCGGTGAGCGCCTCGAGCGGGTGGTGCGCGGCCCGGATGCGATCGAGTCGCAGCTCCTCTTCCGGGTGGCGCGCCCGCTGCTCGCGATCGCGAAGTGGCGCGCCAGCATCGACGCGACGGCGCTCGAGACGCTGATCGCCGCTCTGCGCGCGGACGAGACGACGAGCGATCCGGCGGGAGCGAAGGTCAAGCTCGGCGCCGCCATCGACGAGCTGGAGCGGAACGTCCTCGCTGTCGAGCGCGTGGCGATCGTGAAGAAGCGGGCGCCCGTCGCGCACGCGCTCTGGCTGCGGCGCGTCTTCGGCGTGCTCGAGATCGCCGAAGCGGCGATCGATCTGGCGCTCGAGAAGCGACCCGACGAGGCGCTCGCGCGCGTGGTTGCGAAGACCGATTCCAGCGCGCTCCTCCCGCCGCTCGTCCTTCGGCGCGAGGGCCGGACGCCGCTCGAGGTGCCCATCGACCAGCATCCCGACGTCGAGGACGCCCGGCTCGTCGATCTCGAGCTTGCCGCGATCGATCATCTGATGGCGGCCGCTCGCGCGGAGACCCTCGTGCTCGGCCGAAAGCGGCGCCTTCTCGTCGCCGCGCGGCAGCGCCTCCTCGAGGCATCGGCGGCGCTCCCGCTCGTTCGCGAGGGAGTGCGCGAGCGCACCGGCTACATCGCGCGCGAGATCACGCGTATCGATCGACTCGAGGCGGCAGGGGTCGATGTGTCCGTGTCGCTCGTCCATCAGGCGCGTCAGGCGCTGGCGCGTCGCGACCCGGCACGTCTCTACGCGGCGATCTCGGCGCTCGATGCGAGTGCGCTCTCCGCAGGGGATCGCGACGTCGCTCGGCGGACGAGCCGCGCACTCGCGCGGATCTGGTCCGGCGGCGCGCCGGACGCAGCGGCGGCGTCGCTCGATCGCTCGGCGAACGAGGTCCTCGGCGCTGCCGCGGTGGCGGTGAAGTCCGCCGTCGACGGCGCGCGCGGCGACGCCCTCGCGCGGCTCGGTCTCGGCGGCCTACCGAGCGAGCGCATGGCGGCCGAAGCGTTTCTCGATTACCTGCCCGAGCACTCCGACAGGGCGATTCTCCGGGCCGCCGTCGCCGCCGACGGTCTCTTCGAGGTCGGCGGTGCGCTCGCTCCGGTGCGGCTCGCCGAGGAACGACGCATCCTCCGGATGGTTCGCCACCCGACCCAGGACCTCGTCTTGATGCCGGCCGAGGACGTGAACGACCTCCGCGACGCCGTCATCGGCGATCCGCGCAGCATCCTCCTCGACCTCGCGACCGGCCGCCTGTTCGCGCGCCGCTTCGTGCGCGAGGAGGTCGAGCGACGGACGCGCGTGGTGATGCGCGGAGAGGTGCGGGTCTACGTGCTCGACGGCTCCGGCTCGATGCTCGGGGCGCGGGCTCGCGTGCGCGACGCGATCCTGGTCGCGGAGCTCTCGACGCTGACGCGCCGGCTCGAGGAGCCGGGCGATACCCGCTGCACGCTCTTCTATCGCTACTTCGACGAAGCGCTCGGCATCGTGTCACGGATCGACAGCGTGGCGGGCGCCCGCGACGCCATTCGCGACGTCGTCACGACCCGGCGCACGGGGGGGACCGACATCCAGCTCGCCCTGCTCGGAAGTCTCGCGCAGATCGCCGAAGCGCGGGCGCTCGATCCCGACCTCGCGAGCGCGCAGATCGTGCTCGTCACGGATGGGGAGTCGGACGTCGACGAGGAGTCGATCATCGCGGCGCGCAACGCGCTTGCAGGTCTACCGATCGGCGTCAGCGTGATCGCGCTCGGGATGGAGAATCCTGCGCTCCGCGGCCTGGTCTCGCGCCAGCGAGCGAAGGGCGAGGCGGCCTTCTACCACTTCCTCGACGACGAAGAGCTTCGTGAGATCACGGAGGGGGCTCTCACGGGGGATCTGGCGCTCCACCCGCCGGACCGATGGACCGAGCTCACGAGGGACCCGCAGAAGCTCGCACGCGCGCTCGACGACGAGGTCGCCGGCCTGCTGGACGAGCTCGAGTCGATCGACCGGGGGCGCGACGTCGCGGCGCTCGAGCGGCTCGAGGAGGAGGCGCAGGCACGACGCGAGGTCGGCCTCACGGACGATCACGGCGACGGCGAGCGGGCGCGCCACGAGGCGCTCCGGAAGGATCGTGTGGCGCTCGCGGCTCGATATGCGCGCTGGTTCCCCGAGCCGCCCCCGGCGCCCTCTCCGGAGCAGCTGCCGCGGCCCGGAACGAAGGAGCGTGACGACGTCGACGCCGCGTGCTGCGCGCTCGCGTCGGTCGCGGAGGTCGTCGTCCTCCTCGGCGGCTCGCCGATCGCGCGCCAGGCGGACGCGATCGAGCTCCTGGAGCGCCTCCTGCCCGACGCCGCCCTCACCCCGGCGCGCTACCGCGCCGTCCTCCGCGAGTTCCCCGCCGCCGTGGCGAATTCACTTCGTGCGGTCCGTGCAGCGGTCGACGGGCCACGACCACCGTAGCCCGTGCACGCTATCCCGAGCGCTCGAGCCAGTAGATGTCTCGCGGGCCTCGCCGTACGACGAGGCCACGCTCCGAAGCGAACGCGTCGACGGCGGCGCAGAGCTCGGGGTGCCTGAACGAGTAGTCGTGACCGGCGAGGATGCCGTCGGGGCGGAGACGTTCGCTCCAGGCGACGAGATCCTCCGCGACGCTCGCGCCGTCGTGGCTCCCGTCGAGGAACACGCGGTCGATGCTGTGGGGCTCGAACCGGGCGGCAGCGATGGTCGAGGGCTCGACGATGACCTCGACGCTGATCCCGAGGGCCATCATGTTGGCGCGGAAGGTCGCCTCCACGTCCTCGGCCGCGAGCGCCGTCAGGTAGCGATTCGCGAGCACGTCGCGCGAACCGTTCCAGTGGTCCACGCACACCAGGCGTGTGCCGTTCTCGTTGCAGATGCGGCCGATGAAGGACGTGCTCCGGCCCTTCCACGATCCAACCTCCACGAAGATGCCGCCGCGGAGGGCGCGCGCGAAACGCGCGTACCAGCGCCCTTCATCCTCGGAGAACCAGCCTTCGATGCCCTTCATCTCACTTCACCGGGTGGCATTGCCGTCATGTGAGGCATCGCGCGAGCTCCGCGAGGGTATCGCCGGTGCCGGCTTCGACCTTGAGCGTCGCGCGCTCTTCACCTCTTACCGGACCTCGGTTCACGATCGCGATCGGGATGTTTCGGCCGGCCGCACGGAGGAGGAAGCGGTAGCCCGAGAAGACCGCGAGAGAGGTGCCGGCGACGAGGAGGGCCTGGGCATCGTCGACCTTGGCGAAGGCCTGATCGACGACCTCCCGGGCGACGTTGTGTCCGAAGAAGACGACGTTCGGCTTCAGCACGCCGTCGCAATGGAGGCACGCTGGGGTGACGAAATGCTCGACGAGCTCGTCGGGCAAGTCCGCATCGCCGTCGGGAGCCATCGGCGAGGGCCCGTCGATCCACGATGGGTTGAGGGCGCGCATCCGGGCCTGGAGGGGATTGCGTGCCTCGATGGCGCCGCAATCAAGGCAGACCGTCTCGGCGAGCGCGCCGTGGAGCTCGATGACCTGGCGGCTCCCCGCGGCGTGGTGCAGGCGGTCGACGTTCTGGGTGATCAGCCCGATCACGACGCCAGCCGCCTCCAGGCGGGCGATCGCCAGGTAGGCAGAGCACGGGCGGGCCTCCTGGAACCGCTCCCAGCCGACCATGGCGCGCGCCCAGTAGCGCCGGCGAAGGGCGGCGCTGCGAACGAACTCGGGACCCTGGATCGGGCGGCGCACGCGCGCGAGAGCCTCGGGGCTACGGTAGTCGGGGATGCCGGATTCGGTGCTGACGCCTGCGCCGGTGAGGACGACGACGCGGCGTCCGCGCAAACAATCGACGAGCTCCTCGATGCCGGCGGACACGAGAGAGAGTGTAGCGCCTCGGGCCCGGTGGCGGTGCGTGGGAGAGCTCGTCCCGGCACCGGAACGCCGCATGCAGCGCTTCGAGCATGGAACAACTCAATGCGAGCCGACGGCCCGTCGCGGCCGGCGGCTGGGGTGCGCCCCCCGAGCTCGAGATCCGGCTCTATCCACGCGCCATGCGCCCGACGACGGCCGAAGAGCACGCCGTCGGTGTCGTCCGTTCGGGGCTCGAGGGGTACGGCAAGCACATCCGTCGGGTCGGCATTCGCTTGGACCAGATCATCAGCGCGCCGGGGAAGCTCCACTGGGCGTGTCGGGTCGAGGTCACGCTGGTCAAGGTCGTCGATGCACCGAAGTTCTACGTCGAGGCTCGCGCGAGGACCGAGCAAGAGGCCGTCGCGCTCGCGGGTGACGCCATCCTCGATGCGGTACGACGCGAGGTCGAGGAGGCCGAACGGCGCCGCGATCGCGCACGCAAGCCCAAGGTCGCGCGACGGAAGGCCGAGGGGGCTCCGAGGCTCCTCGAGGTCCGGCGAACGCAAGCGCTCGGAGGGGGCGAGACGGAGGCGGAGCTCGCGGAGCGCGACCGTGAAGCCGCCAAGGAACGGCACCTGACCCCGCGTTCGGTCAAGACCGCCCATCCGCTGCGTGGCCGTCACATCCACAAGACGCAGCGTCAGGCGCGAGCCACTTCTGCGCGCGAGCTCTCGGCCGCGGAGCGCCCGTCGCGCAAATCGACGCGCAAGAGCGCGAACCGATCGAAGCGCGACAGCAATCAGGCGCGGCGCAACGAGAGGGAGTTGCGCTCGCCCAAGACGCGTGCGACGCGGGCCATCGCGGGCGCTTCGCAGCGCGTATGAGGTCGCTCCCAGCGCGGCGAGCCGGTCGCGATCCGACGAGGACCGCGCCGGCTCGCGCGTGCGCCGGAGCGTCATGCTCACTTCTTGTGATGATGCTCGACCTTCAGGTCGTCCTTGATGCTTTTCACGCCCGGCGTCTCCTTCGCGGTCTTCACCAGCGAACGGTGCGTGGCCTCGTCGGGGACCTTGCCGCTGAGCGTCACGTTCTCACCGTCGTCGGTGATCGTCAGCCCGTGGATGACCGACTCGGACTTCGGGTGGGCCTTCTCGAGTGACTTACGCACGGCGTCGCTCTTCGAGTCCTTCTGCTCGTGGGCCTGCTGCTGCTGCTGCTGCTGCTGTTGCTGCGGGATCGGCTGCTGTTGCGGCGGGGGCATCGCTCCGCCGGTCGTCGTCGTCGTGCCGTACTGGCCACCGTGCTCCGGATGCCCGGCCGCGACCTTCTTGCCCACGTGGATCTCGTCCCTCACGCCACGGACGTTCGGCATGGCGCGCACGTCGTTGATGAGATCGGAGTGCGTCGCTTCGTCCTGCACCTTGCCGGTCAAGGTGATGATGCCGCCCTGGCTGGCGATGGTCAGCCTCTTGATCTCCTCGGCCGAGCCCGGGCGCTTCTCCAGAAGACGCGTCCTCACCTCTTCGACGGTGGCCGTCCGTTGACCCTGTTCGGCGCCGCGTACCGACGTGATGCCGGGGGACTCGAGCGGCTGCTTCTCCCTCGAACAGGCGACGACGCTCAGCGCCCCGAGCAGAACTACGATGGCTTTCCTCATGTCTCGAACCTCCGTTTTCAGTTTCGACACCGGCGTTCAGGAGCAACACCAGCGCTGCTCGCATCCGGCCCGCGTGTCGAAGTCGATGCAGTCGTTCTGACGCTCCCGCCGCCGCGGCGATCGGCTCACGCGGCTCGTGAGCCAGGCGCATTCATGTGTGCGCTCATCTTCCTCGTCTCGTGCGATCCGGCAGGGATGGTGTGTGGCTGGTGCGCCCCCGCCCGCGAAGCATCCGGCGTTCCACCAGTCGATGCCGCCATCGCGGGTGCGGGCCCCCCGCCGGCCGTCGCGGTCGACGCGAGGCCTACGGCGAAGGGCAGGGGGGAGGCGGCATGGCGGCCGGCGTCACGCTCGCCGCGGTCCTTCGACGACACCGAGGCGGATGTCGACGCTCGCGTCTCACGGAAGACGCGCCGAGCTTGGAGCGATCCTGTCCCCGGCTACACGTCCGCCACGACCACCATCGTCACAGCGCGGAGCGTGAGCGCGGACGTCGGGCAGCCTCGTGCCGAGCACGCTCGACGAACACCGCTGTCGTGCGGTCCGTTGCCGTTCGATGCCTGCATCCGGTCTCGCGATCCGGCGGCTCGTCTCAGAACGCGTAGCCGGCTTGGGCCAGGAGGCGTGGCTTCAGTCCGGAGACGGCGATCGTGCTGGGGCTGGTGGTGAGCTCGCCGAAGACCTTGCTCACGTACAGGTATTCGATGCCGGCGCCCGCGCCGAGCGCGAGGTGATCGAAGAAGATCTGCTGGATGCCGAGGTCGGCGGCGAGGCCGATGTTGGTGAAGAGCGTGCTGCTCTCACCGAGCTTCGCGTCGTACATGCCGCCGATGAGCGAAGGCCCGATGAAGATGCCGTTCATGCCCCGGTGCCCGGTGTAATAGCGGTAGCCGATCTCCCCGCCCACGCCGGTGAATCGATATTCGTACGTGCTGTCGGTGCCGTCGCTCATCCGCTGGCTCGGACTGGCGAAATGCGGGCTCACGATGATCACGTGGTGGGTCAGCGGCGCGTATTCGACGTTGAAGCTCACGCGTCCGCCGACGATCATCCCGAGCGGGTTCCATGTGGCCGCGACGGCGTTGTACTTGCCTGGCTGATCCAGCGCGCGTGTGACGTCCCGCTCGGCCTGGACGATGGCGATCGCCGCGGTCGTCGTCGCTCGGCCGACAGCCTCGCCGGCGTCCTGCGCGTCCTTCCTGTCCTGGGCCTCTCGCTCGCGTGCGTCCTGCGCCTTCAGCTCGGCCTCGTCCCGCTGGTTCTTCCCGGCGACGTCCTGCCCCTTCGCTGTCGGCTCCGTTGCCTCGTCGGTCTCGCGCTCGAGCCGCTCGGAGGCGGGCTCGCCGGTCTTGCCCTTCTTGCCGGCCTTCGGGTCTGCCTTTTCGCCAGCCTTTCGCTTCGCAGGCTTGGCCCCGCGGCTTCGGGCTGCCTCGGCCGGGGACGCCTTCTCTTCGCTCCGAGCCTGCTCGGTGTCCGTCTCCGAGCTCTCTCGTGCGGTCACCACCGAGCTCGAGGCGAAGATTGTCGCCGCGATCGCGGCGCTCATAAGCTTGCTCTTCATCGCGGTTGCTCCTTCGGAGTCCGCCCGGCCGTGCAAGGCGCCGGCCTCGAGCGCCACCTCGACCACGGAACGGCCGTGCGGGCCGGGTCCGGCTCCGCCGGTGCGCCGCCATCGAGGTCGAGCGTTCACACGCGAGCTGTTGCGTGTCGGATCGCCCGGCTGAGGCGGGCCTCTCGTCGGCGTCCCGCGTGCCGGCGGCAGGATGGGACCCTCCTGGCGGGGGAGTCGAGCGGGGAGACTCGTGCTCGACGCCGGCCCGAACGCGAGCGAGTATGGTGGGCCAATGTCCGAGAAGGTCTTGCCGAAGCACGCGCGCGTGGTGGTCATCGGTGGCGGAATCATCGGATGCTCCGTCGCGTATCACCTGGCCCACATGGGGTGGAAAGACGTGGTGCTCCTCGAGCGGGACCGCCTGACGTCGGGAACCACCTGGCACGCCGCCGGCCTCATGGTGACGTTCGGCTCCACCTCCGAGACGTCGACCGAGATGCGCAAGTACACCCGCGACCTCTATGGCCGTCTCGAGGCGGAGACGGGGCTCGATTCGGGGTTCAAGCCGGTCGGCTTCATCGAGGTGGCGTGCGAGAAGGACCGCCTCGAGGAGTACCGTCGCGTGTCGGCGTTCAACCGTCACTGCGCGGTGGACGTCCACGAGATCTCGCCGGCTCAGGTGAAGGAGCTCTTCCCGCTGGCGAAGGTCGACGACATCCTGGCCGGGTTCTACGTGAAGGAAGACGGCGTCGCCAACCCGGTCGACGTCACGATGGCGCTCGCGAAGGGCGCGAAGATGCAGGGCGCCACCATCCTCGAAGGAGTCGCGGTGACGAACGTCACGGCGAAGGGCCTCGGCGGGCACAGGCGCGTGACCGGCGTCGACACGACGCACGGACACATCGAGGCCGATTACGTCGTCAACTGCGCCGGCATGTGGGCCAGGCAGCTCGGCGCGAGGTCGGGGGTGAACGTCCCGCTCCAGTCGGCCGAGCACTACTACCTCATCACCGACAAGATCCCGGGCATCGGCAACTGGCCCGTCTTGGAGGACCCCGGCTCCTACGGCTACATCCGCCGCGAGGTCGACGGTCTCATGGTCGGCCTCTTCGAGCCGATCTGCGCGCCGTGGAAGATCGAGGGCGTGCCCGACGACTTCTCGTTCGGCGAGATCACGCCCGACTGGGAGCGCATGGGGCCGTACGTCGAGAAGGCGATGCAGCGCGTCCCCGCCACGCTCGAGGTCGGCGTGAAGAAGTTCTTCTGCGGACCGGAGAGCTTCACGCCCGACCTCCGTCCGTGCGTCGGCGAGGCCCCCGAGATGAAGAACTACTTCGTCGCGGCGGGCCTGAACTCGATCGGCATCCTCACCGGCGGCGGGCTCGGGCGCGTGCTCGCGCACTGGATCATCAACGGTCGCGCGGACGTCGACATCACCGGCTTCAACATCGATCGGCTCCACAGCTACCAGTCGAACCCGGAGTACCGCCGCACGCGTACGGTCGAGTCGCTCGGCATGGTCTACCAGTGCCACTATCCGACCCGCTCGATGATGACCGCGCGCGGCGCGAAGAAGTCGGCGATTCACGATCGGCTCGCCGCTCGCGGCGCATACTTCCGCGACGTGAGCGGATGGGAGGGCGCCGACTGGTTCGCACCGGAAGGGACGACTCCGGATCCTGGTCCGCTCTCGTGGGGCAGGCCGAGCTGGTTCCCGCAGTGGGCGGCGGAGCACAAGGCCGCGCGGGAAGGCGTGATCCTGATGGACATGTCCTTCATGGCGAAGTTCCTCGTCCAGGGCCGCGACGCGGGGCGTCTCCTGAACTGGCTCTCCGGCGGCAACGTCGACGGCGACGCGGGGCGCGTCACGTACACCCAGTGGCTCAACGAGGGCGGCACGCTCGAGGCGGACCTCACCGTCACGAAGCTCGATGACGAGCGCTTCATGGTCGTCGCCTCCGACACTGCGCATCGGCACGTCGAGACGTGGATGCGCAGGCACTTCCCGGAGGATGCGCATGCGTTCGTGACGGACGTGACCTCGGCGTATGCCCAGATCAACGTGCAGGGGCCGCGCTCGCGCGAGCTCCTCCAGTCGATCACGACGACGGACATGTCGAACGAGGCGTTCGCGTTCCGCGACGCTCGCGAGATCGACATCGGCTTCGCCCGCGCGCTCTGCCTGCGCATCACCTACCTCGGAGAGCTCGGCTACGAGCTCTACATCCCGACGGAGCAGGCGACGCACGTCTACGATCAGCTGGTTGCGGCGGGGGAGCGCTTCGGTCGCCGGCATGCCGGCCTCAAGGCGCTCGCGAGCCTCCGCATGGAGAAGGGCTATCGCGACTACGGTCACGACATCGACAACACCGATTCGGTGATCGAAGCCGGTCTCGGCTTCGCGCTCGACCTCAAGAAGCCCGGCGGCTTCCTCGGCAAGGAGGCGGTGCTCGCGAAGAAGAACGCGGGCCCGCTCGTTCGACGCATCGTCCAGATCCTCCTGAAGGATCCCGAGCCGTTGATGTTCCACGCCGAGATCGTGAAGCGGAACGGCAAGGCGCTCGGCTACATCCGCGCGGCCTCCTACGGCTTCACCATCGGCGGCGCGGTGGGCCTCGCGATGATCGACGCGGGCGTGCCGATCGATCAGAAGTACCTCGATGCGGGCACCTGGGAGGTCGAGATCGCGGGCAAGAGCTACCCCGCAGTCGCCTCGATCCGGCCGCTCTACGACGCTGCGAACGAGAAGGTCAAAGCCTGAGCGAAGCCGCCCGCGCCAACCCGCACGGCCTCGTGCTCCGACGTCTCGATTCAGCCGAGCAAACGGCGGCGCACGAGGGAGGTGAGGCTGACGACGAGCCCGACGGCCAGGGTTAGGCCGAAGATCGTCCATGCCGAGGAGCGGTGGAGGTGGGTCGCCGCCTCCACGGCCGCCGGGACGGGGCGGTCGTATTGCGGCGACGAGACGTCGGGGCGCGGAGCGGCCTCCTCGGGAGGGCTGGGCGCTTGCTCCTCGGCCGGGCCGGTGAACAGCGCGATCATGACGGGGACGAAGACATGGAGGTCTGCGGGACCTCGGCTCGAGACCCAGTTCCCATCGATGACCACCGGCTCGTCGCGCCAGACGCCCCCTGCGTGGACGATGTCATCGCGGACCCCGGGCCACGACGCGAGGACGCGTCCGCGTACCAGCTCCGCCGACACGAGCAGCCAGGGACCATGGCAGAGCGTGGCAATCGGCTTGCCCGCCGCGTCGAACGCCCGGACGAAGCTTCGCGCCTTCCCGCTCTGGCGAATGAAGTCGGGGCCGATGAAGCCACCAGGGATGAGGAGCGCGTCGTAGCGGTCCGGATCGGCGGCCTCGAGGGTGCAGTCGACCCGCACCGCTCTCGTCGGCTCGGTGATGTTCATCCCGCGGATCTTGCCCTCGTGCAGCGAGACGACCTCCGTGTCCGCGCCTGCGCGCTCCAGAGCCTTCTTCGGGACGACGAGCTCGACGTATTCGAAGCCGTCGCCTGCAAGGATCGCGATCCTCTTGCCGCGCAGTTTCTGCCACTCCGACCTCATGTCATGGTCCTCCGCTCGGGTCCGGGCCCGTTGCTCTACCGGTGGAGGGACGACGGATACGGGGGAGAGAGGACCGCTGCTGCTCGCTCCGTCGCCTCCCGGACGGCCGTCGTGAGGCTCTCGGCGTGCCAGCCGCGGTCGTGGCGAACGCCATCGATGAAGAACGTCGGCGTTCCGTTGACGGCGCTCCGGACGCCGGTCCGAAAGTCGCTCTCGACCTTCGGGAGGTGCGCGCCGTTACGGAGCTCGCGGGCGAAGCGGCGCACGTCGAGGCCGAGCGTCTCCGCGTAGACCATGAGGTCGCTGGGGCCGAGCGCGTCCGGGTTCTCGAAGAGCATCGAGTGCATCATCCAGAAGCGGCCTTGCGCTCCAGCCGCCTCCGCGGCCTGCGCGGCGAGCAAGGCATGTGGATGGATCTGCGCGAGCGGGAAGTGACGGAAGGCGTAGCAGACGTCCTTGCCGGCGCAGCGCAGGACCTCGGCCATCTCGTGGTGCGCTCGCGCGCAGAAGGGGCACTCGTAGTCGCCGTACTCCACGATCTGGGCCGGGGCGCCTGGTCTACCGAGCACGTGATCCTGCGGGCCGAGCGGCTCAGTGAGTCGACTCATCGTGCACCTCGTCGGATCACTCCGGTGCATCGCGGATGCCACCGGGCGGTATGGCTTCGAGCGCAAGCCCGACCTCGATCGACGAGGCTCGTCGGGTCGGGTCAGCCGGCAGTCGATGCGGCGGCCGCCGCACCTGCGTGCGCGGGTAGCTCTCCGGCGCGCGCGAAGGACGAGATGCGCGGCTGCTCCTGGCGCGCAAAATCGTCGTATGGGATCTCGACGTAGTCGCTCTCGCCGAAGGGTTGGCAGACGAGGCTCGTCCAGTGCGTCACCCGTTCGTCGACGATCACGGGGATCCCGAAGAGCTGGCCGAGCGGCGGCGGTGGTCCCTCGTAGCGCTTGAGCGCGTCGGGCAGGTCGTCCGCCGTCGCGTCGACCACTCCTGCGTCGAGCTCGTTCGCAAGGGCGGAGAGGTCGACGTGGTCCGTCGCGACGAAGCAGAGGATGGTGAGCTTGTCGGCGACCACCGCGAGCTGTGTATCGACGAGCACGGCGTACTTCGGGATTGGCTGAGCCGCTTTCGGCAAGTGCTCCAGGCTCGGGTAGCTCGAGAGGCGGAACGGGATCAGCGATTCGTGCAGGTACCGAACGATCATGTCGAGCATGAGACAAACCCCTTCAAGGCCGTGCGCCGGCGCGGTTCGCTCGGGGCTGCTGCAAGCGCCTCGCCAGCGCGTGGTCGACCTCGGGATCCTCCCCGACACCGTTCATCGGCTCGTCGTTCGAATCAGACGCGCTCGCGCGCGCGGATGCCGAGCGCGCGAAGTCGCGACTGGAGCGTCGACGGCTTCACGCCGAGCAGCTCCGCGGCCCCGCCGCTGCCGTAGATTCGCCCGGCGCTGCGGGTGAGCGCTGCGATGAGGTTCGCGCGCTCACGTCGGCGCCACTCCTCATCGGAGACGACCTCCTCGAGGATCTGCCGCTGCTGCTGCTGCTGCTGCTGAGGCGGTGGCGGTGACGACGACGTCGGGCGGCGATACTCTCCGCGGGTGCCGAGGACCTGGTCGAGGCGCATGTCACCGCCGCGCCCGAGGATGACGGCGCGCTCGATGACGTTCTGTAGCTCCCGCACGTTCCCGGGCCAGTCGTACGCGCGGAGCGCCGCGGCCTGGTGGTCCAGGACCTGCGGTGTCGGCGCGCCGATCTCCTTGGAGACGAGCGCGATGAAGTGAGCCGCGAGTGGAGCGATGTCTTCCTTGCGATCGCGCAGTGCCGGGATGCGGATCGGGAACACGCTCAGGCGGTAGTAGAGGTCCTCGCGAAACCGCCCCTTGCTCACGTCGAGGGCGAGGTCGCGATTCGTCGCGGCGATCACGCGCACGTCGATCGAGCGTGTCGTGTCGTCGCCGACCCGCTCGTATTGCCCTTCCTGCAGCACGCGGAGCAGCTTCGGCTGGAGGTCGAGCGGAAGGTCGCCGACCTCGTCGAGGAAGATCGTTCCCTTCTCGGCAAGCTTGAAGCGGCCCGGCCGATCACGTACGGCGCCGGTGAATGCGCCGCGAATGTGACCGAAGAACTCACTCTCGAACATCTCCCGCGGGATCGCGCTGCAGTTCACCTTGATCAGCGGCCGCCCCGCGCGCCGGCTGCGCTCGTGGATCTCGCGCGCGAGGAGCTCCTTGCCGGTGCCCGACTCGCCGAGGATGAGGACGGTCGCATCCGTCGGCGCGACGAGCTCGACCTCGGCGAGGATGTCGCGCAGCGCCTGGCTCTGACCGACGATGCCTCCGAACGCGAGGGCGACCTCGACCTCCTCGCGCAGGTACGCGTTCTCGTCCTCCAGCTGCAGGTGGCTGCTCTCGCGCTCGGCGAGCTTCGCCTCGACGCGGCGCGTGTCCACGAGCAAGCGTGTGAGCCGCAGCCAGAGCGTGAGCTGGTTGAGCGCTGCGCTGAGCACCATCGACTCGAGCGGCGTCGGGAAGTCGGGCCTCCGCGATGCCGCAAAGACGGCGCCCTCGCCGGTCGGCATCGGGAGCACCGCGACGCGCAACGTCGTGCTGTCGAGCGGGCTCCTGATCTCCGTCGACGTCGCGGAGCCGATCAGCGGAGTCAGACGAGCGGCGAGCTCTTGCAGGCGCGTCCGAGAGAGCTGTTGCCCGACACCGTTGGCGCGTGCCGCCTCGACCGTGTCACCTCCGCGCGGATCCTCGATGCGCGAGTAGGCGAGGTCGAGTCGTAGCGCGGCCGACAGGATGTCGAGAAAGCTGTCGATGACCTGCGGTGGCTCGCGACCCACCCAGAGGGATGGCAGCGCGCTGAGTGCAGCGAGATCGCGTATGCACGCCTTGAGGATTGGGACGAGCTCCTCGTCCTTCGATGTGTCGTTCACTTGCCCCCCTCCGAGCTCATGTTCGCGCGGAACGTGCCGTCGTGCGAAAAAGCCGTCGTGGTGACTCGTCGCGGTCGCGCATCTCCTGGCTTCCCTCCCGGCTCCGAGCTTCCGGGTTATCACAAGGGCAATGCGATAAGCGCACCGAGTTTTCGGTGTCAGTGCGACATTATCAGGTGAATACGTGGGTATCGTGGCGCCGGCGCGTGGCACGCCGGCTGCTCGTCCTCGCTCGTTGGCCCTGTGCGCCGTGCCCCATGCGTCGTGTGATCGCGGCAAGCCGTTGCTGGGATGGGCGTTTCCCGGGGGCGAACGACGTGGCGTCGACGAGCGGTGGACTGTGCGCGGGCCTGCGCAAGGCCAGAGGCCAAAGCGCCAAGAGCGAGGAGGAGTGAGGTCATGAGCAACCTTTCAGTGAAGAAGCACGGATTGGAGGCGTTGCCCGGAGTGGAGGCGCTTGGTCCGCTTCGCGCGATGCGGCGTCTGCTCGGGTGGGATCCGTTCCAGCAGATGGCGCCCTTCGTCCAGGCCGAGGAGGCCGGGCTGACCTTCACTCCGGCGTTCGAGGTGAAGGAGACGAAGGATGCCTACGAGTTCCGCGCCGACGTCCCGGGCGTGCCCGAGAGCGACATCGAGATCACCGTGACCGGCAATCGTCTCACCATCTCCGGAGAGCGCGTGGCCGAGACGGAGGACAAGACCGATCGCTACTTCGCGACGGAACGTCTCTACGGGAGCTTCGTCCGCACGTTCACCCTGCCGGATGGCGTCGACCCCGAGCACGTCTCAGCGACGCTCGCCAGTGGTGTGCTTCGGGTCATCGTGCCGAAGAAGCCCGAGACCCAGCCGAAGAAGATCGCGGTCGTCTCGCGGGAAGCGCACCCGGTCGAGGAAGCGTCCTCGAAGGAGGAGCTGAAGCCGACGGGCGAGGCGCAGACGACGAAGGCATCGAAGATCTGACGCGCAGCTCTGTTGCGCCGATCCTGACGAGGTAGATGGACCTGATCGGATCCGTGGCAGAGACCTCGCATGGCGCTCGCCTCGTCCGTCAGGGCGAGCGCAATGCGAGGTCGAGCTCAACCGAGCACGGCCATGGTCGGCACGGCGCATGCGGTCATCCGCCTTCCACGATGGGCGCCTGCCTTCGCCTCTGCAGGGGAGCTCGCTGAACGTCCCGGAGGAAGACATGGAAACGACGATGGGGAGAGAATCGCTCCACCTACCGAGGTGGAGCTCGCTCGCGTTCCGCGGACTCGCGAGCATCGTATTCGGCATCCTCGCGTTCGCGTGGCCGGGGATCACCCTCACAGCGCTGGCGTTGCTCTTCGGCGCCTATGCATTCGTCGACGGTGTCACCGCGCTCGTCGTGGCCGTCCAGCGTGGAGCCCATCCGAATCGGTGGCTCCTCGTCGTCGACGGTCTCTTCGGCATCGGCGCAGGCATCGTCACGCTTTTCTGGCCGGGGATCACGCTCCTCGCGCTCGTGCTGATCATCGGCATCCGCTTCATCATCATGGGCGCGTTCCAGATCGCCGCTGCGATCCGGCTTCATCGCGAGCTTCACACCCCCGTGCTCTATGGGCTCGCCGGCCTGGCGTCTCTCGTGCTCGGCGTCCTCGCGTTCGTCGTTCCCCAGCTCACCGCGCTCGTGCTCGTCCTGATGCTCGGGGGCTACGCGTTCGCGTTCGGGATCGTGCTGCTCGCGCTGGCGTTCCGCATGCGACGCGTGCCCCACGGCATCCCGACCCCCGCACCAGCTTGAAGCGAAGCGGGTCGCGGGACGAGACGAGACGAGACGGCGCGCTCGGTGTGCGCGCCACACTCCTGCGTCCAAGCCTCCGGCTCAGGTCAGCGCGGCTGCCATTCGCGGTCGTTGACAGCCGGAGGCGCGCTGCTCCCAGCGCAGCCGTTTGCGCGAGTCGTGATGGGCGCCGTACTCGAGGTCAGGGCGCGTCCGGTGCTTCCGCGGCGCCGCCCGCGGCCGCAGCAGCGTGCAGGGCGCTGAACGACGCGATGACGTCACGGATGGCGCGGAGCTTGTGCCCGGCGCGTCCGGGGACGCTCGCGAGGAGATCCGGCCCGGGGAGGTGGTGCTCGGCCGAGAGCTCGGAGGCGAGGCTCTCCTTGTACTCCGCCAGTGAGCCGACGTTGGTGCGGGCCACGTCCCGGGCGACATGGCGAAGGTCGAGGTGCTCGCGAGGGAGCCAGCCGCCCGCGGTCGCGAAGAGGTTGGTCTCGTATCGCCCCCAGGAACAGACGACGTCCGTGTCGCGGACGAAGGCTCGCCATCGGGTGTGGAGCTCGTCGAGCGTGCCGCCTCCGCGGAGCATGGCCTCGTCGAGGCGCGTATGGATGGTCGTGCCGGGAGCGATCTCGCCGCGCGGCGCGACGACGAACTCCATCGTCTCTCCGGTAGCGGGACGGTAGGCTGCCCACTGCACGAGCTCGTCCTGATAGCCGGGGCGCTGGGCGCGGACCGTGTACGGGAACGCGTTCGCTTCGGCGGCGACGCACACGACGTCGTTCAGGCGCTCACTGAGTACGCGCGGGACCCGGAAGCGCCGGATGCGCGCACGGTGCTTCGCGTGGCGATTGCGTGCGCCGCGGAAGCGCGCCTGGCATTCGATCTGGAAATCGATCATCGCCCGGAATGGCGCAAGGAGCGTGGCGAACCGTGCCTCGTCACCCTCGAGGGCGGTGAGCGCGTGGACGAGCGCTTCGATCGTCGCGACGGACGCGTCGTCCGGCTCCTTGCGGATCCGGTATTCGCTCGGTCGGGGCGGGACGAATGCATAACGCGGGAGCGCTGAGAGCAACGGATTCGTCCGCACCACCTTCTTCGTCTGCGCCCACGTGCCATCGACGACGACGAGCGTCACGGGGCCGGGGGGAGGTGACTTCACGATGTCGATCGAGTCCTCGCCGGGATAGAGGAGGATCGGCGGGCGCTCGGGGTTCGCGAGCGCCCGCGCGAGCGGCTCGGATTGGCTCCAGTCGATACCGACGTGCAGCTCGGAGTTCACGAGGCACAGGCTCGCCATGTGGGCGGTGCCGATGGCGACGTACCGCTCGCGAGGGTGCTGGAGGAGAACGAGCCGCGTCCGCGTGTCGATTGGCGTGACATGGGCGCAGTAGCAGCCTTCGGTCGGCCGGCGACAGCGCGAACAGACCTCCCGTCCACTGCAGAGTCGATTCTTCTCCCGGTTCTGCTCGACCGCGCTCGCAAACATCGCGCGCATCATACAGCGCAACTCAGTTGCGCTGATTGAAGAAGAAGGGAACGCGAGTGCTCAGCTCGGTCCATGCGAGCGAGCACCGCTATAGTGGGCGCGAGCGGAAGCCGATAGCGGCCTCGCTCTGGCGACGAGCGAGCCGGAGCGCAACTCGGCGCCGGCGCCGGGCTCGGGCAACGAGCGTGGCCTCTTCAGGAGGAGGCGGCTCGAGCACGCTCGCGCGCCCGCGCCGCCACCCGGCCTCGTCGTCGTACGGCGG
>ERZ778022.1573-NODE-1573-length-29326-cov-4.378463_pt1 | contig 29326 bp, 22 predicted proteins | sample MGYA00375752_ERZ778022 | MGnify/ENA primary metagenome ERZ778022 (study PRJEB29350, sample SAMN05389826) | bioreactor metagenome | isolation source: Thiocyanate bioreactor | place: South Africa: University of Cape Town | collected 2014-04-04 ...
ACCGACGTCGATGGGGCGCCACGGCAGGCGGGCGCTCACCGGGAGCGTGCCGAGGTAGTCGGCGGGGACGATCCCCTCCTCGCGGAACGCCTCTTCCCAGACGCCGATCTTGAGCTGGTCTTCCCACGAGTCGAAGCGCGCGCCGTTCTTGTACGCGCGAACGAGCACGCGTCCGAGCTTGCGATCACCGCGCGCGAAGACGCCCTCGAGCCAGCTCGTACGGCTGTCGTGCATGCGGAGGTCGACGCCCTTGGCCGTCTTCACCTCATCCTTGAGCCAGCGCTGCTTCTCGACGACGTGGTCCTCCGTGTCCATCGCGCACCACTGGAAGGGCGTGTGCGGCTTCGGCACGTGGGTCGAGACGCTCACCGTGACCATCGGCGGCCCGGCGTTGCTCTTCTCCTTGCGGACGCGCTTTCCGACCTCGCGGGCGCGCTTGCCCACCTTCACGATCTCGCGGACGTCGGCCTCCTCCTCGGTCGGGAGGCCGATCATGAAGTAGAGCTTCATTCTGTCCCACCCGCGCGAGAAGATGCGCTCGGCGGTGGTCATGAGCTGCTCTTCGGTGACGTTCTTGTTCACGACGTCACGCATGCGCTGGCTGCCGGCCTCGGGCGCGAAGGTGACGCCGCTCGCGCGGACCTTGCGCATGTCGTCGAGGGCGTCCTCGCTGAGGCCGTAGGCGCGGAGGGAGGAGACGCCGAGCGACACCTTCTCCGGGGCGAGCTTCTCGGTGACCTTCTGGATCAGCGGTGCGATGCAGGAGTAGTCCGCGGTCGAGAGCGACGTGAGGCTCACGCCGTCGTAGCCCGACTCCTTCACCGCCCTGACGAGCGTGTCGACGACCTGCTCCGGATCGCGCTCGCGCACCGGGCGGTAGATCATCCCGGCCTGGCAGAAGCGGCATCCCTCGGTGCAGCCGCGCGCGATCTCGATCGACATCCGGTCGAAGATCGCCTCCGGGCCGCCGACGGGACCGTCGTGCGGGAAGGGGAACTTGTTGAGATCGTCGAGCATGTTCCGTCGCACCGGAAGCGCGAGCCCGGGGACCTCGGGGCGATCGACGACCTCGAACCCGGTGTCGGGATCGATCGCGAGCGCGTAGAGCGACGGCACGTAGATGCCGGACAGCTTCGCGATCTCGAGGAGGCGCTCCTTGCGCGGCACGCCCTTCTTCTTGAGGTCGGTCCAGAGGATCGCGAGATCCGTTGCGCGCTCCTCGCCGTCTCCGATGACGAACGCGTCGATGATGGTCGCGAGCGGCTCGGGGTGCGTGGCGGTCGGGCCACCGGCGATGATGAGCGGGTCGTCCTCGCCGCGCTCCGACGAGAGGAGCGGGATCCGCCCGAGGTCGAGCATCGTGAGGATGTTCGTGTACGTGAGCTCGAACTGGAGCGAGAAGCCGACGACGTCGAAGTCCACGAGCGGTCGGGCGCTCTCGAGCGACACGAGCGGAAGCTCTCGCGTGCGGAGCTCCTTCTCCATGTCGACCCAGGGGACGTAGCAGCGCTCGCCGAGCGTGCGCGGGTCGTCGTTCAAGATCTTGTAGAGGATCTTGAAGCCGAGATGGCTCATCCCGATGTCGTAGACGTCGGGGAACGCCAGGCACACGTGCGCCTGGGCCGCGTCCCACTCCTTCTTCACGGCGCCATATTCGCCGCCGAGGTAGCGAGCAGGCTTTTCCACGCGGTGGACGAACTCCGCGTACGGATGAGGCGAGGAAGACAGAGCCATCGTGGGCCGCTATCTAGCGCGAATCACGGCTGGGCGCTCCTTCGACGCAAGTCGACGACAGAACAGGCGGTTTTCAGGCGTTTTCGCGACAGACAGCTCGGGGCGGCGGCGGCTCAGGTCCGAACGCAGCGGTCGCGTTGCTCGAGGTCCTTGGTCGTGACGTCAGGTCGTGACCCTCGTGACCTTGGGGTCGAACGAGCCGTCCCAACGGGGCGGGGGCCCCGGGAAGGCAACTCTCCCGGGGCTCCCTGACTCCGCACCAACAACGCTGAAGGCGACCGTCCGGGCCGCGCTTGGCCCGTCAGCTCACGTGGATGTTGTTCCCGAACGAGGAGCCGAACGCCACGCGCGACTCGTCGCGCCCGACGGGGACCCTGCGGTTGCGGATGCCGTTGAACGAGTTGAACGAGTTGAACGAGTTGACGCTGTCGAACTTCGCGATGCGGACCTCGAGCACCCCGTCGCGGAAGAACGCCAGGATCTGCAGCGGGTTGACGTTGCGGGGCAACGGCAGGGTGCGCGTGAAGACGCCGTAGCTCTGCTCGCTGTACTCGGGGTTGCCGGAGAAGCCACGCGTGAACGTGTTCCAGCCGTTCCCGAAGACGGTGTTGCGCGTCGTGCCGAAGTCCCGACGCTCGCCACGGATGATGAGCACGTTGTCCTGCGTGATGGTGGTCTCGACGTCCGTCTCGCGGACGCCCGGCAGATCCACGCGCACGACGTACTCGCCCTGCGTCTCGACGAGCTCGAGGGGCGGCGTGAAGGCGTCGTAGCCAAACGCACCACGCGCCTGGAGGGGGTTGAACGTGTTGATCGGGTTGAACGTGTTGAACGTGTTGAACGCGTCGAAGTCGTTCCGCCAGAACGGCGAGCCGATCTCATTGCCACGGAACTGCGAGAACGGCGAGCCGAAGTTCTGGTTGTACATCGAGAAGCCGCGCTGGGACAGAACGCGGTCGAAGGTGCGCTCGACGCGACGACGGACTCCCGGCGGCGACATGAACGCTTCGAGAATGTGATCCACCTCGCGCCAGAGCCACATCGGCGACGGTGCCTGCGCGAAAGCGCGCTCCAGTTCGTGCCGCATACGCCGCGGCATGTTGAGATCGTCGAACAAGTCCTCGAGCTCGCGGCGGATGATGTTGAGGAACTGGTGTCCCGAAGCAAAAAGGCTGTTCATGATTGCGCGTTCTCCTTCGATCGAGCCGACGAGACGTCAGCACGGGCGCGGCCGCGAGCATCGGCCGTACCACCGAGGGATGCTCGCGGAACTCGACGGATCCTCGCGCCTCGTGCGAGTCGAAGTGCCACGACGTCTGCATGATCGACACAGACGGGGTCGCTTGCGCACGTACACACTTCGTTCGAGATCGCGATGTTGCGAGTGGCGATGCAAATGCGTCATCGACGCGGTCGGTGACCGCGCTCGATCGCGCGGCGCCGTGTCGAGCGGGGCGCTCGGACCCAGCGACCGAGCAGGCCATTCCGAGACCTGCGACCGGGCCCAGGAACGGCGTGAGCACCTGCCCGATGAAAGGCAGCCGACGATCGCAACTGCGGATTGGCGACTCCCTGGCGAGGGCGCGTCACTCAGCGCGTCCAGCGAAACGATGCGACCCACGGCGCCCGCGCGGGAGCACTCGCGGAGACGGAGCCCGCGGCGACGGTGCCTGACGATGTCGCGGGGCCGTTCTCGAGACGAGCTCGCCAAGACCGATCGGTGAGGGCCGGACGAACGGCGTGGAGGACGCCCGGCGTTTGCTCGAACCCGTCGACGATCTCGTGATGAGCGATGTGCGCGCCGACGACGAGGACGGGCTCGTCTCTCGTCGGATCGCGCGCCAGCATCAGCGCCGGCTCGATCTTGCCCGTTGCGCTCGCGAGCAGGCGCCGACTCCGGGGATCGGAGTAGACGACAGCGACGATCGGTCCGACCTCCTCGGAGGTATCGTCCTCGAGCTTCGCGAGCCGCGCCGGCAGCGCCGCGAGCTCCGTCGCCTCCTCCGCCGACGGCCCCTCGTCGCTCGCGTGGCGCTCCGCTCCTTTCAGCGCAACGCGGAGGATGTCCTCGATCTCGACGAGCGTCGTCGCCGCGCTCGACGAAGGAGCGAGAGCGCCGAGTGCCTCGAGGCCTCGACGGGCCTGACGAACGGCGGAGACGAGACGAGCGACGACGTCGGGGAGCGGCTCGACGAACACGGGGAGCGCCGCACCGGTGACGCGGAGCTCCGTCGGTGTCGTGGCGCGTGGCGGCCGTGCGCGTGCCATCGCTTGCCCCGTATGGCGCACGAGGGTCCAAGAGCCGAGGAGCGACTCGACCCGCATCCGATCGGCTGCCGGTGATCGGGAAGCCGCGCCTTCGGCGCCGGCGTTCGCCCAGGCGATCAGCGCATCGACGAGCGAGCCATGGACGGACGCATGGAGCGCGCCGTGCTGCTCGAGGAGCGACCGCACGTGCTGGAGGTTCGTGAGCGTCGCGTCGTAGCCGTCGAAGGCGTCGGCGTTCGACTCGCGCAGGAGCGCCCGAGCCTCGGACGCACCGAGCCATGCGGCCACGTCGAGCGAGGACGGCAGGACACGGAGGCCGCTCCGCAGCCGATCGACCGGCGCCGCCGCCGCCGACTCCTGCGCGAGCCCGATCGACGACCCGACGAGCGACTGGAGCACGACCGAGTCTGCCGCTGCATGGCCGCCGAGGATGCGGACGTTGACGCCGCCGCGTCCGATGCTCCCGGAGCCGTCGAAGAGCGCGGGCGTCCGCCCCGCGAGCGCCCGTGTGCGGAGCCTGTCGACGCGCGTGACGTTGGCGATGTTCTCGAGCTTGGTGAGATCGACGCCGGCGATGTCCGCGAGATCGTCGAGCTCGGTGAGTGAGAGGTCGTCGGGTGGTCCCCATACGAACGCGATCAGGCGTGAGATCCGCGTGTACGTCGCGCTGATCGTCGCGTCGACGTCGCGATCGCAGAGGCGCGCGAGCAACATCGCCGCGCGGGCGTTCGTCCTCGCTCCGGCGACGCCGGTAGGGGTGGGCGCGCCCTCGCTTCGAGCGACGAGGCCGAGCGGCGCCGCCGCGAGCCACGCGAGCGCGCGAAAGGTGCCTGGCCGCGCCGCCGAGCTCGGCACGGCGAAGCGAGCGTAGTCGAACGTGACGCCGAGCAGAGGGCTTCGGGTAGCGCCGGCGAGTCCTTCGACGTTGCCGCGCTCCTCTGCGACGATCTTCGCCAGCTCGGGCGGCGGCGCATACGCGTGGGGTGCGTCGGCCGCGGCGAGCGCGCGGGCAACGGCGACCACGCCGCGGGCGATGCGGTAGCCAGCTTGGAGCTCCGTCCTCGCGCCGGTACTCTCGGCGCGGAGGCGGGCTTCGAGCTTCTCGAGCAGTGTCGCGAGCGCCGGCGCGAGCTCGACGTCTTCGACGTGTGCGAGCGCCTGGACGAGCCCGAGATGAACGAGGGAGAAGAGCGCGTCGAGAGTGACGATGTGCGGGATCCGCTGTTCGCGGAGATCCATGTAGAACGCACCCATCGAGCGGCTGCGCTTCTGCCGCCCCGCGGACGTCTCCGCGCCCCCGATCCCGGAGCCGAGTACGAGCGCGCCGTCGCGCCGGAGGCGGTAGCGCGCCTCGGGGCCGAGCGCGTCCCAGAGGCGAGCCGATCCTTCGAGCTTCGCGATCGAGCTCTCGGCGATGGGCAGGTCGATTGCCTTTCGCGACGGCGTTCGCACGTCGGCATCGACCGGCTCCCAGAACCACTCGGGCGGCGCCGGCGCTCGCCGGACGCGAGCCTTCGCCTCCGCGAGACGCGGGGCGGGGGGGACCGTCGATGAGCGGGGCGCGGCCGGCGCGCACGACGTCGCGATCGCGGCGATGGCGACGGCGATCCAAGAGCCCGAGCGGGTGCGCCGTCGGTTCGAGCGAGCGAAAGCGGCGTAGATCCCCCGGCCCACGATGGGCGGAGGATACTACGCGCGTCTCCGGGCGGCCCAACTCGAGCCGATCTTCACGACGACGGAGCAAGCACGAGCGTGGCGCCGGCCGGAACGCAGAGCCCTCCGTTCGGGGCTCGGGGAGGCATGCCCTCGCCCCCGTATCTGGGCTCTTCGGTGTCGAAGAGGAGCTTCCACGAGGTGCCGATGGGCGGGGCGACGAGCGGCTCGGCCATCGTCTCGACGTCGACCATGTCGTCGCCGAGGTTCACGAGCACGAGGCGCTCGTCTCCGCTGCCGAGGCCGAAGCGAAGCGCGAACGCGCGTCGGCCGATGACGGCGCCGGCGAGCCGCGTGCTGTCCTGCGCGGCGAACACGGGGTCCTCCCGTCGTAGCCGGAGAAGGTCCTTGAACAGGTCGTAGGTCGCCTTGTTCTTCGTGCGCTCCGAGTGGTCGAGCTTGCAGCGCTCGAATGCCGCCGGGGCGTGAGGCTCGGGGATCCGCCGCTGGGCCTCTTCCCCCGCGAGGCTCGGGAAGCGCGCGAGGAGCTTCCGCCGCCCCTCGGCCACGAGCTTCGCGAGCTCGGGTTCGTGGTCCGCGAAGAAGACGAACGGTGCCGAGGCAGCGAACTCCTGACCCTGGAACAGCAGCGGCGTGCCGGGGGCGAGCAGGAGGAGCGCGGTGAGCGCGCGATGGACGCCCGGGCTCGTGAGCTGGTGGAGCCGCGCGCCTTCGAGGGAGTTCGACACCTGATCGTGGTTCTCGAGGTAGAGCGTGAACGCGGGGGCCGGCAGATCCAGCGCCGGCTCTCCGCGCGGCGCATCGTGGAAGGTGGAGCGCTGTCCCTGGAAGAGGAAGCCCCACTTCACCGCGGAGACGAGCTCCTGCGCCGTGCCCTTGGTCGGTTCGTAGTACGCCTCGTTCCGTCCGGTCGCGGCGACCCGCGCGGCGTGGTGGAAGTCGTCGTTCCACATCGCGTCGAGACCACGCCCGCCCTGGTCGAGCGGACGGACGAGCCTCGACTCTTGCGACTCGGTCTCGGCGAAAATCACGATCGAACGCTGCGCCGCGGCTGCACGCGCGCGAGAGCCGATCTCGCCGACGATGTGGTCGGCCGAGTCGTCGTAGATGCACTGCGTGGCGTCGAGGCGGAGCCCGTCGATGTGGAACTCGTCGACCCAGTAGGCTCCGTTCGCGGCGAAGTACTCGCGCGCGCCGCGGGCGGTCTCGAAGTCGATCGCCTCACCCCACTCGTTCGGGTGTCGATCGGTGAAGAAGTCGTCCGACAGCTCGCGGAGGTAGTTGCCGCTCGGACCGAGGTGGTTGTAGACGACGTCGAGAATGACGCCGAGGCCGAGCGCGTGCGCGCGATCGACGAAGGCGCGGAGGTCGTCGGGGCGTCCGTAGAGCCGGGTCGGCGCGTAGAGGTCGACGCCGTCGTATCCCCAGCCGAAGCGGCCCGCGAACTCCGCCACCGGCATGAGCTCGATCAGCGTGATGCCGACGTCGCGGAGCTCTTCGAGCTCGCGTGCAGCGGCCGCGTACGTCCCTTCCGGGGTGAAGGTGCCGAGGTGAAGCTCGTAGACGACCTGCCCGCGGAGCGACGGGCCGGGCCACGTCTGATCGGTCCAGACGAAGGACGACGGATCGACGATCTCCGAGGGGCCATGGGGGCCTTCGGGCTGGAAGCGCGACGCCGGATCGGGGAACAACCGGTCGTCTTCGTCGAGTCGCAGGCGGTAGAGCGTGCCCGGGCCGAGGCCCTCACCGAGCCCGGAGAAGTGGCCGTCCGCCTCGCGCTCGAGGCGTATGGTCGTCGTCACCGGGCTCTCGACCACGATGTCGACACGCTTGCGCTTCGGGGCGAACACGCGGAAATGCGCGCCGACGCGACCAGGGACGAGCTCGGCGCCGGTGGACAGCCTTCGTCGGATCGTGTTCTCGGCTCCCATCACGCTGGAGGCTCCGGACGGATCGCATTCATGCAGCGCGCCACCCTCGTGCGGCGATGCGCGCTATGGTTCCAATTGGAACGTGATCGGACGGAGGAAGCGAAAGGTGACCGACGAGCGCCGGCTGCCGGCGCAGCCGCAGCGGATCAGGTATCCGGTCGTCGTGCTCGTCCGGATGTTCCTGATCGGCTCGGTCGCGGTGATCGGGGCCTTGTGGGCGGTCTGGCGCCACTACACGGTGCCGCGCATGCCGATGCTCGTGCCCGTGACGGCAGCGCCCGCGGCCTCCGAGATCGAGATCGAGACGTCGCCCGAGTGAGGTGGAGAGGTCAGCCGTCGTCGGCGGCGGGTTCGATCGTCGGGTCGTCGAGGTCGCTCGATCCCTTCGGCCCCACGAGGAGGTACGCCACGATCTCTGCCGCGGCGGCGAGCAAGAGCCCTGGCACGAGCATGACGAGGACGAAGCGGACGATGACGAGCGTGATCGCGAGGGCCGCGGCGCCGGCGGGCGGCGGCGCGTTGCCCGCTCCGAGCAGCACGTGCGCGACATGACCGTGCGCCATCGCGCGGAGCAGCACGTGGTGGAGCGCGAGGCAGGCAACCGAGAGCGCGGTGAAGACGACCGGTCGCCGGTTGGCGCGGAGGTGCCCGCGGAGGGCGCTGGCGCGGTCCGTCGTCGTTGCGCTCGCGCGCCTCTCTTCGTCGAAGCTCAACCGAGCCTCCCCACGCGTGGTGCGGTGAGCATCGCGAACAAGATCGCGTCGCCGATCGGGCCGCCCATCGCGTACGTGAGCGTCCCGTTCTCGTCGAGCGGCGCGCCAAAGAGCTGTGCAGTTGCATAGAGCGCGGTGAACGTCTCGCGGTCTCCGTGCGCGCGGCTAGCGCCGAGCGCGAAGCCGCTCGCGGACACTCCGAATCCGAGGAACACCGGACCGGAGTCGATGTCGGCGCGGTTGGTCCGCTTCCCGGGCGGAAACTCCATCATCCCGCCGAAGCCGAGCACGGTGCGAAACTGGGACTTCTCGAGCGCGCGGAAGAGTGCGCTCGAGGTCAGCTCGTCGGCGAACGAGAGGAAGTACGCGGCGAGCGCGGTGCCGGAGGCGCGGGCGGCGTCGCGCGGCGCCGCTTCGGCGACGGTGACGGCCTGGAAGAGGAGACCGGTGGAGGGATCGATGCCGTTCCAGCGCAGCGCCTCGATCCCTCGGCGCAGAGCGGGGGAGGGAGGCTGGTTCGTCGCCCGAGCGTGGAGCGCGAGCGCGGCGAGCGCGGCCGTGTTGTCGACCGGGTAGACCTCGCCGGGATAGGTCTCCGCGAAGCCCGTCGGCGAGGCGATGATCCGGCGCTCGAGCGCGTGGGCGATTGCCTCCTCGCGCTCCGCGAACCTCGATGACGGTCGCAGGATGCGGTGGAGCGAGAGCGCGACGCCGGAGTATCCGAGATACGCGGCATGTCCGCGATCGGCGGTGGAGCCCGCGGGAGCGTCGAGCGATGCGAGCGCGTCGTCGTCCCACGCCTTGGTATCGAAGGAGCGGACTCGAGGCTCGAGCATCGCGTCGAGGCAGGTCTCCATGCGTGTGATGCTCTCGTCGCGTGCATCCGCGTCTCGATCGAGCGCCGTCTGGCCGAACCCCATCGCCGCCATCATGAACGTCGCGAAGAGCCACTCTCCGTCGAAGCGCGCCGAGCCCGTCGAGAACGTCGTCGGCGCGAGCTCATCAGGAGACGCGGTCCAGCGCGCGACTCCGGCCGCGAGGGCGTCCGTCTTCGAGGGATCGCCGTCGAACCAGCGCGACGCGTCCCGCTCCATCACGCGATGGGGCACCGTCGCGAACCCGAGCACGAACGCCAGCAGCGCCACCAGCGCTCGCGTCGAACCAGGCTTCTGCGGTGCCTCCTCGGCCATGCCTCATTGGACGACGAACCACCGGAAATGACGAGTCCCTTGGGGCGCTCGGCGTGACCGCTCGAGGACGTCCCACGACGGCTCGCCTGCTCGAGCCCCCGCGGAGGTCGTCTCGCATCGAGCTCAGGCGAAGCGAGAGAGCACCGTGTGCAGGATGCGCTGACCGCCCGGCACCGAGCTCGCCACCAGCTCACCGAGGTCCCAGTAGTCACGGTGGTCGTAGATCCGGCCGTCCCTCGCGCGCGCGCGAGTCATGCCGTCGACCTTCACCTTCAGTCCGAGCTTCGTCGTGCCTCGCATCGTCCACTCGAGGAAGACCTCGCTCTCGTCGCCTTTCGCTGTCGTGATGCTCCACTCGACCGAACGCATGCGGCGCATCAGGCGCCGGTTCATCGCGATGAAGTCGTCGATGCCTCGGACCTCCTGGACCGGATCCCGGAACACCATGTCGTCCGTGTAGAGTGCACGAAGCTCCTCGATCGCTTCGGGATGCTCGGGGGTGAGCCGGACGAGAGCCTCTCCGAGACGAACAGGGAAGGCCACGCCATTGGTGCTCATGGGCGCTCAACGTCGGCCTCGCCTGCGCGCGCTGCAACCGGGCATCCGGCCCCAGCGACGCTCTGCAGCGAGCGCTTGCTCATCGGATCCGAGCATGCTGTCTGCTCGCGCCGACGCGGACATCGCTTCGCGGTCGGACGCTGCGCGAACGTACGATGATCGTCGCGACGGAGCGTTTCGAGCTCTGCCGCTCGCGCGGATCGATCGACGCGCGCGGCACATCGAGATGACGAGCAAGGGTGACGCGGAGCATGCGGGTGCGCGACAATGCGCCGGCTTTGCCCAGACTACGCATCGTCTCCGTCAACGACGTCTATTCGCTCGAGAACCTCCCCCGGCTGAAGACGCTCATCGATCATTACAAGGCACGGACCGACAGCGACGCGCTCGTCGTCGTGCTCGCCGGCGACTTCCTCGCTCCGAGCCTCCTCTCGAGCATCGACGCCGGGCGCGGCATGGTCGACTGCCTCAACGCCGTCGGCGTGACGCACGTCGTCCTCGGCAACCACGAGGACGACCTCCCGGCCGAGGAGCTCCGGAATCGCCTGAAGGAGCTCACGCCGGTGTGCCTCGGAACGAACGTGCGCTCGGGGCTCGAGCTGCCGCGTCACGACGTGGTCCGCGTGGGGCCGATCTCGATCGGTCTCGTCGGGGTGGTGATGGCCGACCCGGCGGTGTACCGCGGCAAGCCCTTCGGCGGCGCGGACCTCGTACGTGCGAACGACGCCGCCGTGGAGGAGGCGGCGCGGCTGGTCGCGGCGGGCTGCACCGGCGTCGTGGCGATCACACATCAATCGATCGCCGACGATCGCGCGCTCGCGTCCACGCAGCGGACGCCGCCGTTCCCGGTGATCGTCGGCGGGCACGAGCACACGCCGATGCTGGAGGACGTCGACGGGACCTGGATCGTGAAGGCAGGCTCGGAGGCCACCCATGCCGTGGTCACCGACGTGGTGTGGAGCCTCCCCGACGGTGTGGGGCCGACGGTCACGACGCGCCTCGAGGACGTGTCCGGCTACGTCGAGGACGTGGCCCTGCGGGCGCGCGTCGACAGGCACATGGTCGCGGTGCGCGAGCTCTCGGGGGCGACCCTCTTCCATGTCCCGCCCGGTGAGCGGCTCTCGTCGAAGGGCACGCGCTCGAAGCAGACGACGATCGGCTCCCTGATCTGCTCGCGTCTCCGTGATTGCCTCGATGCCGAGGCGTGCGTGTTCAACGGCGGCGGTATCCGGGCCTCGCGCGACTATCCCGAGCGCTTCACCTATGGCGACATCGAGGCCGAGGTGCCGTTCGCCAACGAGGTCGTCGTCGTCCCGATGCCGGGTAAGGTCATCCGCGATGCCATTGCCGCGTCACGCGCGAAGGCGCCGCTCGAGTCGGGCGCGTTCCTCCAGGTCGACGATCGCATGATCGTCACGGACGGCCCGGAGCACGCCGTCGTCGCGATCGACGGCGCTCCCATCGACCTCGAGCGCCTCTACCGTGTCGCGACCGTGCGTGAGCTGCTCCTCGGGCTCGACCGTGTGGAGCCGCTCGTCCGTTGGGCCGAAGATCCTCCTCGTGCAGTCGTTCGCGCTCGGGATCTGGCGCGACCTCGGCGGCTTCGATGCGCTCGACACGGACGGGGACGATCGCGTGACGCCCTCCCAGATCGCAGCTGCGGTCACGGAGCGCGATCCCTCTCACGGGCACCCGACGGTGCTGGCGGAGCTCGTCGTCGGCGCGATCGATCTCGACGCCGACCGCGTGATCTCGCGGGCCGAGGCCGACGCGGTGCGCGACCTGCCGCGTATGCCCCCGTCGCCTGCGCCTTCACCTCTGCCCTCACCGGAGCGACCAGAGGAGTGACGAGCCCCGTCGCCCGCGCTCGTACCGACGATGCGCCGGGCGCCGGTTCCGCGATACGCTTCGAGCGTGTTCCGCCTCTTCAAGCGCTGGCTCGGGCGTTCGCCGGAGAGCCGTCCGTTTCCTCCGGAGTGGTCCGAGATCCTCGACCAGAACGTGCCGCTCGCGCAGATGCTGTCGGAGACCGACCGGCGCGAGCTCGAGCGGTTGATCCTCGCGTTCATCGAGGACAAGCACTTCGAGGGCGCGGGGGGCTTCGAGATGAACGACGAGGTCCGCGTCACGATCGCGGCCCAGGCCTGCATCCTGCTCCTCCATCGCGATACGGCCGTCTATCCCGACCTCGACACGATCGTGGTGTATCCGAGCACGTACGTCGCGCGGACGAAGTCCTTCGACGGGCCGGTCGTGATCGAGGGCGACGTCGCGCGCCTCGGTGAGTCGTGGGAGCGAGGGCTCGTCGTCCTCGCGTGGGATGCCGTCCGGCGTGGGACGTCGAACGTTCGTGACGGGCACAACGTGGTCCTCCACGAGTTCGCCCATCAGCTCGATCAAGAAGACGGCACGATGGACGGCGCGCCCGACCTCGGGAGCCGCGCGCGCTACGCGACTTGGGCTCACGTCCTCGGGGAGGAGTACGCGGACCTCGTCGAGCGTCTGCATGCCGGGCGGCGCGCCGACATCGATGCGTACGGCGCGACGAGCCCGCCCGAGTTCTTCGCGGTGGTCACCGAGATGTTCTTCGAGAAGCCGGCCCAGCTGCGCGCGCGGCATCCGGAGCTCTACGCGACCCTCGCCGACTTCTACCAGCAGGATCCGGAGTCGTTCGTGTTCCCTGGTACCCGGACACCATGAGTTCGACCGGTTCGTTCCGACCCCACGACAAGCGAGGGGTCGGAACGAACCTCCCGTCATCGCACAGCCTTGTGTCCGGGAGTTTCGTTCTCATGGTCGTACCTCAACCCATCGAAATCGATGGGTCGAGGTACTAGGGCAGCGGATTCGCGAGATAGCCGCTGATCGGACGAGCGCAACGACCGCCGGTCCGTCCGTATTTGGTGAGCGGATTGAAGGAGTACGCGTTGCCGCGCATCGTGTCCGCGTTGAAGTGCGACGTCTCGAAGCTGCCGTTGCGCGTCCACGGCCGGTTGCCTCCCACGTCCGCCGTCCCCGGCTGCGCGGTGATCTCCATGACGTTGCCGAGCAGATCGCGGTGCCCGTAGACGCCCTCGCCCGCCGGGTAGCGCCCCGGCGGCGCGACCGCCGCGCTCTGATCGTTGGCGATGGTCACGCCCGACTCGGCCGCGACGGCCATCGTGGCGGCACCGAGCAGCGGGGCGCGGTAGTCGAGTACCATCCGGTTGAAGTAATTCCACTGGAGGTTTGCCCGGTCGACGCGGAGGAGGAGCGTGTCGCGCTGCGCGGCGGTGAGCGCTGCGTTGAAGACGCTGTAGTCGTCTGTGGGCGGCGTGTAGCCGTAGTTGTTTCTCGGAGCGACGCTCGGCGAGCGCAGATCAACGAAGCCGATCGGACGCGATGCGGGGGGCGTCTGGTTGTACGCCGTCGCATCCCACGGGTAGATCCGGCCCGAGGACGCGGTGCCCCCGTAGGCAGCGTTGTATTCGTCTATCGTCTCGAGGCGCCCGCCGTCCCACGCGCAGAACGCCGCGAGGATGTAGTACGTCGCGCAGCTCATCGCCTTCTCTTCGGCGCGCTCGCGCGACACACCGTTCACGCGGCTCTCGCCGATGCCGGCGGCGGCGTCTTCTGCGGCCGTGGTGAAGAACGTCCGTGAGCCGTAGCCATCCGGCGACATGTAACAGCCGTAGCCGCTGTCACCGCCGGGGTTGTTGTTGTAGCGGAACCCGTTCACGTGGTTGAGCGCGCCGTAGTTGCACGGGTAGGTCGCTCCCTCGGAGGAGCAGGTGTCCGTGCTGTTCGGCTGCGTGAACCCGGCCGGGAGGTACGGGTCGAGCGCGGCGGGGAGCTGGTTTGGCGCGAGGATGCTCGCGCGGTTGGCTTGCACCCATCCCTTCACGTTTCCGCCGACCGCGTCGAGGAAGCGCCGGATGCGACCGGTGGTGATCTGGTACTTGTCGAGCCGGAACTCGGTCGTGTTGTTGTAGCCGTCGCGGTTGTAGACCGGGACGACCGCGCTCGCGCAGCAGTCCTCGTGCTGGTTCGCCTTGGTCGTGTCGCCCGTCCCGCACGTCGTGCCGCCGGAGCGCATCGTGCAGCTTCGGCCGAACGCGCAGACCCCCACGTGGTTGCAGCCGCCGCTCTTGCAGTCGGTCGCCGCCGCGCACTTCTTGGTGCCGTCGCAGCGAGGCGCGTTCGTCGGCGCACCGCCTCCGCAATCGATGTCCGTCTCCGTTCCGTTCTTGATTCCGTCGCCGCTGGTCGGAGGATCGCAGACGAGCGTGCCGGCGTTGCAAAGGACGTTGTCGCAGTCGCCCGTGACGAGGCAGCCCTTTCCGGTCGCGCAACGCGTGCGCGCGCCGCCTCCGCAGTCGATGTCCGTCTCGGTGCCGTTCTTGATCCCGTCGTCGAATGCCGGCGCCGCGCACTTGTTCTGCGCGTTGCATCGGACAGCGGCGCAGTCCGACGTCATCGCGCATGCGTCACCCGTCTGGCATCGAGGTGCGTTCGTCGGCGCGCCACCTCCGCAATCGATGTCCGTCTCCGTCCCGTTCTTGACGCCGTCGGTGGCCGTCGGCGCCTGACACTGGTTGCCCGTGCAGACGCTGCTCTGACAATCCGCGGGAGCGAGGCACGCCTTGCCGTCGGCGCATGCGGGAGCGTTCGCGCCGCCGCAGTCCACGTCGGTCTCGTCCCCGTCCTTCACGCCGTTCGCCGGCGACACCTGGTGGCATACCCCCTCCCGGCACGCGCCGCTCGCGCAGTCGAGAGGTCCGTCGCACGCCGCGCCCAAGGGACACTTGGTCGTCAGCCTTCCACATTCGGTCGCCGCCGCATCGTTCCCCGCGTCCGGCGAGGGCTTCACGCCGCCGTCGTCGCCGTCGGTGCTCGCGTTGGCGTCAGCGCCGGCGTCAGCGTCGGTCGCGGAGATGTCGTCGTTGCTCGAGCATGCCGAGAACAGCACGAGCGCCGACACCAACAGCGCGCCGAGCACGCTCTTCTCGAGGACGGTCTTCATCGGGGTGCCCTTCGTGGCCCTCGCTCTGGACTGCGGGGTCGTCATCGTTCGGTGGCACTGACAGCCTTTCACGATTCACGCGGTCAGCACACGAAGCCATTATCTCGCATGGCCGTGTGGGACGCGAGCGCGATTGCTCCCGGGCGTATCGATGACGGCACGCCCGGTGCGGCAAGGCGCTCGAGGCAGCCCGCACGAGGGCGATGTCCGTGCTCAGACTCGGGTTTCGCTCCGTTCAGGGCTCAGACTCGGGTTTCGCTCTGTTCAGCGCTCAGACTCGGGTTTCGCTCTGTTCAGCGCTTAGAGGCCGCGCATTGATTCGCGGCGGAGCGGCACCTTTCCGGCGAGCGCGGCGTCGATCACCTGGACAATCCGCTCGCGGTCGCGCGGGAGTCGGCCGCCGAGCGGCAGGTAGTTCGACGCGTGGTTCGTGCGGAAGAGCGCGTTCGTGGGCCGGGCCTCGTCGACCATCGTGCGGAGCTCGCGGAGGAGGGCGGGGATCGGCGGGACCTCGAAGCGGCCCTTCTTCGCGAGCTTGTCGAGCGGCGTGCCCTCGACGATCGTGACCGTGAGCGCGGAGAAGTACTCCGGATCCATCTTCGTCACGAGGTCGGCAGTGGCGCGCGCATGCTCCTCACTCCGATCCATCGCGATGCCGAGAAGCGCGATGACGCTGATCTCCATGCCGGCAGCATGCGCGCGGCGCGCGGCCTCGACGTGAGCCGCAGCGTCGTCGCCCTTCGCGATCTTCTTCAGCGTGACGTCGTCACCCGACTCGGGGCCGATGTAGAGGAGCGAGAGGCCCGCCTCGCGCAGGGCACGTAGCTCGTCGTCGCTCTTGGCGAGGACGTTCCGTGCCATGGCGTAGCAGGACACGCGGCGGAGGCGCGGGAAGCGAGCGCGCGCTCTCTCGAGGATCGGCAGCCAGTGATCCATCGCGAGGATGAGGGCGTCGCCGTCCGCGACGAAGAGCTTCTCGACCTCGTCGCCGACCGCTGCCCCCGCGCGATCGAGGTCCTCGAGCGTCTCCGCGAGCTCGCGCACGCGGAACGTCTTGTCGCTGTACATGTCGCAATAGGTGCAGTGGTTCCACGAGCAGCCGATCGTGGCTTGCAGGATCAGCGCGTCGGCTTCTGACGGCGGGCGGTAGAGGCGACCTTCGTAACGCATCTTCGTTCGTGCTCGTCGTCGCGATCAGCGCTCGATCCGCTTCAGGCTCCCGTCCCCGGAGAGGCGCGAGCCCTTCGCCTGCGCGAACGCCTCGGCGCGCTCGAAGACGCGGAGGAAGTTCTCGCCGAGGATCTTGAGGACGTCCTCGTCCTTGTAGCCCCTCCGGAGGAGCTCGAGCGTGATCTTGGGCAGCGAGTCCACGCCGTCGATCCCCTCCGGCATCATGTCGACGCCGTCGAAGTCGGAGCCGAGCCCGACGTGATCGATCCCGGCGACCTTCACCATGTGATCGATGTGATCGACGAGCACCGAGAGCGGGACCTTCGGGAGCGGCTCCGTCTCGGCGCGCAGCTTCGCGAGCGCCTCGCGGAAGGCGAGGGGATCGTTCTTGTGGCGGGCGCGGATCTCGGCGTACGCCTTGCCGTTCTTCTCGTGCCACGCGCGCGACGCGGCGCCGTACTCGTCCGAGAGGAACATCGCCCAGAAGTTCACCATCGCCACGCCGCCGTTCTTCGCGAGCGCACGGAGCATGTCGTCGCTCAGGTTCCGGCGATGGCCGGCGATCGCGCGGGCCGACGAGTGCGAGGCGATGACCGGCGCCTGGGCGACCCGCATCACGGCGGCGAACGTCTCGTCGGAGACGTGCGAGACGTCGACGAGCATCCCGAGCCGCTGCATCTCGCGGACGACCTCTTCACCGAACGGCGTGAGCCCGTGATGGCGGACGGGCGGCGGTCCAGAGTAGCCGGCCGAGTCGGCCCACTCGTTCGAGTTCGTGTGCGTGAGCGTCATGTACCGGCAGCCGAGCCGGTAGAGGACGCGCAGTGCCGCGAGCGAGTTCTCGATCGCGTGGCCGCCCTCGACGCCCATCAGCACCGCGACCTTGCCGTCGCGCTTGGCCCGCCGGACGTCTGCGGCCGTCGTGGCGAGCAGGAGGTCGTCGGGGTTCCGCTCCACCTGGCGATACGTGAGATCGACGAGGTCGATCGCGCGTCGGAGCGCGCCGCCGCCGGAGACGGTCGGCTTCTCGGCGAGCTCGCCCTCGACGTAGATCGAGAAGAACGAGCCGGTGAGCCCGCCGCGCTTCATCTTTGCGATGTCCGTGTGCGTCCACGGACTCGCGTCCACGATGCTCGTGCCGCCGGCATGCATCACCGACGGGATGTCGTCGTGGCCGTCGATCACGATCGCGCGTTCATGGAGCCTGGCCGCGCGCGCTTCGAGCGTCTCGCCGCTCGTCGTCGTGCTCTTCGCGTTCGGCGTCGACGATGCGGTGGGGGCGCGTGGCCGTGTCGTGCTCTCCCCGACGGGCCCGCGGAGCGTATCTCGCGGCGCACAGGCCGAGACCGCCGCGGCGATCGAGGCGACGAGAGACCAGCGTCCGAGCCCCCCGAAGCGCATGGCGTCCTCGTAGTTCGACCGCCGGCGCGACGCCAGCCCAGCGTGCTCGCCGTTGGGCTTGCGCTCTACAGCGTGATGGTGACGCCGATGCGGTAGTCGAGGGCGCCGCCGGTCGTGGAGATCTTGAGGGTGTAGGCCTTGCCCGGCTTGAAGGGGTAGTTGCCGCCGCCGAACGGGAAGGTGGTGCCGTCGACGCTCGGCTCGATCCTGATCGCGCCGCTCGTCGTCTTCTGGCTCATCCCGAACGACTTCGCGTTCGCGGGGAGCGTGAACGTGACGAAGTCCACGTCGGTGTCGCTGCCGATCCTTCCGCAGAAGGTCCCCGTCTCACCGGGGATCGAATCGGCGCTCGCGGCGTCGTCGTTCGGCTCGCTCTCGGCGACGGAGCCCGCCTGGCAGAGCGAGCCACCGCCACCGCCACCGCCGCCGCCTCCGTCGCCCTTGCCACCGCCATTGCCGTTCCCGTTCCCGTTCCCTCCACCACCGCCACCGCCCTCGCTGCCGCCATCGGGCAAGCCGCTGCCGTCTCCACCACCACCACCGCCCGTCGGGTCGGAGTCCTCGGGAGGATTGCTCTCCGCCGAGCTGCTCTCCTCCGTCGAGGGCGACTCGTTCTTCGGCGGCGCGAGCACGTCTTCGCTTCCGTTCGACGCGGCCGAGTCCGAGCCGGAGCACGCGAAGCAGGTGAGAGCGATGAACGTCAGGGCCGAACCGGTGAGGAGGGCAGACCGCATGACCTTCGCTCATGCACCCGCGATACCGGCGCCACGTAGCAACGCGGTCCCCACGAAAACAGCCGCGAACGCATGCGCGACCGACATGTGCGTTTGGATCGACGGCTGTCCTTCGGCCGGATCACGGCCTCGTCACCGAGTCAGGCGCTGCGGTGTGCCGCCCTCATGCTCGCGAACGTCACGACTCATGCTCGCGCCACATCCATCGGCGCGACGCCGCTTCAGTTCGGCGTCACCGAGAGGTCGATGCGGTAGTCGACGGCGGCGGCGCCGGTCAGCGACATCTTGCAGAAGTACGGCTTGTTGATCTCGTACGGGTAGTTGCCGTCGAAGGAGAAGTTCTTCCCCGCGACCGAGCACTCGATCTTGTAGGGGCCGGTCTGCGCCCGGTTCATCGAGAACTTGAAGCCGTTCTGCGAGCTCGGGATCGTGAACGTCATCACGTCGGCGTCGTTCCCGCTCAGCCGCCCGCAGAACGAGCCCGTCTTCCACGGGATCGCGTCTGCGGTCGCCTCGGTGTCGTTCGGCTCCGACTCGCGGATCGAGTCCGCCTGACACTGCACGCCGCCGTCTCCGTTGGTGGTGCCGAAGCCGCCGTCGTCCGTGGAGTCGCCACCATCGTCGGTCGCACCGGCATCGGTCGGGGCCGGATCGTCGACCGGATCGCGATGGGGATCGGGATCGGTCGGCGGCGGATCGTCGGTCTTCAACACGGAGCCGGCGTCCTCTTCTGCGGGACCGGCAGGGGTCGAGCTCGAACAGGCGAACGTCGCCAGGACCACGAAGAGCGACGCTGCACCAGCAAGCAGGACGGAGCGCATGACGACGGCGATGCACTTGCGATGCCGCGCCCTGCGTCCGGAGCGAGGCCGGCGATGTCCCTTGCGGGGCGAGGCCTGGCGTCCGTTTGGATCGATGTTGCCCGTCGTCCTGGAGCTCGTCGGAGCGTTCCGATGACCCCGTGAGGTGGATCCTTCGTCCCCCGCCCTTTCTCGGCGCGGCTCTCTCGATCGACGCGACGATGGTTGGCGGCACGACGTTGGCGTCGTACAAGGGTGTGGGATGACGTCGGATATGGGTGGGGGCGACGTGGCTCGGGGAGCTGCGAGGGTGCGGTCTTTCGGCGGCACGCCGGGTGCTCGGGGCACCTGCATGAATCCGCGGGTGTCGAATCGAGGGACGGGACTTCGCCTCGCAGCCAGCATGCTCCTCTTCGTCGGAGCGACTTCCTCGGCCGCGTGCGCTTCGCCCTTCGAGGACGACGCCGACTCGGCGGGTGATTCGGTCTCCGAGGCGACCGCCGCGGCCGTCGTCGATCTGCACGTGCTCGACATCTAGGCGCAGCCCCTCGAGAGGAAGACCGTCATCGTCAAGCGTGACGGTCGGCCCATCACCGCCGCGACCCAGCAGGCGGACTCCCCGGAGACGCTCCGCGTCCTGCTCGGCACCGATCCGGGGACCTACGCCGTCGACATCGGCTCGCCCGATCACGTGTCGCTCACGCTCACCGTCGCGTACGACGGAACGAACCTCGAGGTGCGCGAGGCGTCGACGGGACCGGACGGCGGTCGAGCCGGCGTCAGCATCGCCCATGGTCGCAAGGCGCTGCGCACGCGCACGCTGCCCGGTCACGATCTCTTCGTCGGTCTCCGGCACGAGTGGTTCTCGGCGCAGGGGCGCCCCGCGCGACGCGGCAACGCCGTCAAGCTCCTCATGAACGGCGACGAGGCGTGGCGGAACGTCCACGATCGCCTGCTCGAAGCACGATCGAGCGTGCTCGCGTCGACGTGGTGGTGGGACTCGACGTTCGAGCTCGTTCGCGACAACCCGTTCCTCGCCGAGCGTCACCGGGAGAAGAACACGATCCTCGCGACGCTCGAGGCGTCGCCTGCGCAGAAGCGCGTGCTGGTCGGCCAGTTCCTCGGGAGCGTGAGCCTCGCCTCCTGGATGAGCTCCGATGCCGGCCTTCGCAAGCACGCGAACGATCCAAACTTCCTGTTCATGCGTGAGGGCAACGACAGCCGCGGCCGCTTCCGGTTCGAGGTGCCGCCGGTGAGCTTCAACGAGCGCGTGAAGAAGAGCGCCTCGTATGATCCGTCCGCAGCGCTCGACACCGACGTGCCGATCCCGTCGACGGTCCCGAGCCACGATGTCGAGCTGACCTCGCTCGTCGACCTCGCCAGCGTGCACCAGAAGTTCTCCGTCGTCGACGGCACGACCGCGTACATCGGCGGGATGAACCTGCGCGCCACGGACTGGGATACGTCCGAGCACAAGGCGTTCGAGCCGCGGCGCCTGGAGTTCGATGCGACGGCCGCCGAGCGTGAGGCCGCGAAGCAAGGATGCGAGGGGTGCACGCCGACCGACCCCGGCCCGCGCAAGGACTACATGCTGCGGATCGACGGTCCGTCGGTGGCCGACGCGATCGACGTCTTCGAGCGCCGGTGGAACAACCTCGTCGCGACCCGCGCCGCCGACTCCGCCGGCCGAGCGCCGATGGGAGAGCTCGACGGCGACCGGAGGCCGAAGGGCGGCGTGACGGTGCAGGTCACCGCCACCATGCCGGCCCCGTACCACGAGTACGCGATCGCCGAGACGTGGTTCAACGCCGTGCGGAAGGCGGAGCGCTTCATCTACATCGAGGATCAGTACTTCCGGATGCCGATGCTGCACGACGAGCTCGCGCGGCGGATGGACGAGAGGTCGGAGCTGAAGCTCGTCGTGGTGACGAAGCCCGTGACCATGAGCGATCCGGGCTGCAACCAGACGCGCAAGGCCCACGCGTTCTTCGCGCAGCGCTACTCCGACCGCTTCGCGTACCTGATGCTGAACACGTACGACCCCTCGCTTGGTCGCTCGGACGCGTACGTGCCCATCGACGTGCACGCGAAGATGCTGGTCGTCGACGACGTCTTCATGAGCGTCGGGTCGGCGAACAAGAACAACCGCGGTCTCGTCTACGAGCACGAGCTGAACGCGGCGGTCCTCGACCGTGGGTTCGTGACCGCCTCCCGCCGCCGCATGCTCGCGAGCCTCGCGCCCGACGTGCCCGACACCGACGATGCGAACGTGTGGTTCGCGCACATCCGTGGCGTCGCGCAGGAGAACGCCCGCCGCCAGCTTGCGAACAAGGATCCGCAACGCGCCATCCAGGCGCCGAACGGCTTCTACTACCCGCTCGCTGCGCCCACGCGGTGTCTGCTCGCGACCGTCGGCCCGGACACGACCTGACCGGCGCGAGGAGCCGCTCCTCGACGACGCTTCATCTGCCAAGCGCCGTGAAGACGGGCTCCTTTCCCGCTCCGCGGCGCCTCACGTCCTCCCAGGTCGCAACGCGAGCCGAGAGGTGCGCGACGACGGCCGCGAGGACGAGCCCGGCGATGGACAGCCCGGTCGCGCAAAGGCAAGACGGAGAGCGAGGCCTTCGACGTTTCCGCATGACCATCGCTGGCCGGGCCTTGCCCGCGAAGGAGGTCGGCGTCTTCGTTCGCGCTGAGGACTCGAGCGCCATCTTGCCGTTCTCCGCATGGCACGAGGACGCGAGGGCACGCCGACGGCCGACCCGCTTACGCCGATGACGGGTTCGGTGGGCGATGCGGTGTCGCGACGCAGTGTCGCGGCGGGCTCGGGTTGGTGAAAGCTCTAGAGTAGCCCGCAGCCTGCGGGCGCCTCCGGTATTCGTAGGTGCGACGAATTGCGCGCGCCCAGACGTTTGCTGTTCTCGTCGCTCCTCGCACCCGGGTACCCTCGAGTTTTGTGTTTTCAGCCAATTGCATGATCCGGAGGACTTGATGAGACCACTCGAGGAGCCCAAGGGTTACGTTCTCGTAGTCGACGACGACCCTGAGCTCGTTCGCGCACACGAGCGTCTTCTCCTCCGCGCCGGGTACGTGGTCGAAACGGCAGCGGATGGAGTCCAGGCGGTCGAGCGCATCAAGGCGGGAAACCTCGATGCGGTCATCAGCGATATCGCGATGCCGGGGATGGACGGCCTTGCCCTCCTGAAAGCCGCGCGCGAGATCGACCTCGACTTGCCCATTCTTCTCGTCACGGCAGAGCCGAGCGTCAGCACCGCAGCCGAGGCCGTGCACCACGGTGCCTTTCGTTATTTGATCAAGCCCGTCGCGTCGGACATGCTCGTCCGCGAGACTCAGCGCGCCGTCCGTCTCTACGGGTGGACGAAGCTGAGACGTGCGGCGCACCTCCACCTCGGTGGTGACGTTCTGCCAGGGGGTGACCGAGCCGGGCTTCATTCCAGTCTCGGACGTGCGCTGGCGGGCATGTGGATGGCGTATCAGCCCATCGTCTCCGTCGCCGAGCGGAAGGTCCTCGCCTACGAGGCGCTCATGCGAACGAGCGAACCCTCGCTGCCGTTTCCCGGGGCGATCCTCCGTGCCGCCGAACGTCTTGATCGTTGCGAGGATGTCGGGCGAAGGGTGCGGGAGCTCGTGAGCGAGACGCTCGCGGTCTCTCCCGACGTCGACGTATTCATGAACCTTCATGTCCGCGACCTTCTCGACGAGACCCTCTACGCGTCGGGCGCGCCGCTCACTAAGCATGCCCGCCGCGTCGTCCTCGAGATCACGGAGCGCGGAGCGGTTGACGAGATCGCCGACCTGAAGGAGCGGATAGCTCGCCTTCGCGAGCTCGGCTTCCGAATCGCGATCGACGACCTCGGCGCCGGATTCGCAGGTCTGACCAGCTTTGCGCAGCTCGAGCCCGACATCGTCAAGATCGACATGTCGCTCACGCGCGACGTCCAACGGCTGCCCGTCAAGCAGAAGCTCGTGGCATCGATAGCGTCAGTCTGTCGCGACCTCGGCATCATGATGGTGGTCGAGGGCGTCGAGACAGCCGAGGAGCGGAACACCATCGTCGAGCTCGGCTGCTCGATCCATCAGGGGTATCTGTACGCCCGTCCGGGGAAGCCTTTCCCCGGAGTCGAGTGGTGAGGCCATGGCCAACCGCAACGTTCGCGACACCATCCTCGTCATCGACGACGAACCGGAGACGCGCCGGAGCATCATTCGGTTCTTGGCAACTCGCTTCGTCGAGTATGAGACCATCGAGGCAGCGGACGGTGACGAAGGTCTAGCGCAACTGTCCGACCGATTGGCCCTGGCAATCTGCGACGTGAACATGCCCAACACGGATGGGTTCGAGTTCTGCCGGAAGCTCCGCGCGGATCCAACGTACGAACGGTACGCGCAGCTTCCGGTCGTCCTTTTGACATCCCGTGACACGGAGGACGACTACCTCCGTGGCCTCGATGTCGGGACGACGCTCTACGTGACGAAGCCGTTCGACACCGAGCTTCTTCAGCGCGCCGTGTCCACGGTGCTCGGCGAGTAACCGCTTATCGAGGACTCATGCAGAACCTCATTGCTGGAAAACACGTCGTCTGCCTCGACGATGACGAGCAGATGCTTCGTACCCTGGAACGAACGCTCGTCGCGGCCGGCTTTCGCGTCACGGCGACCTCGGCGCCGAAGGAAGCGCTGGCTCTGGTGCTTCGGGAGCCGGTCGACGCGCTCGTCTCCGATCTTCTCATGCCGGAGATGGGAGGCGACGTCGTTCTTGCCATGGCGGCGCAGGCAGCTCCGCGCACGGCGAGGATACTGCTGACGAGCCAGACGGACTTCACGCGCATCACCGCGCTGAGCGTGCCGTACGCCGTTCACGGGTTTGTCGGGAAGAGCGACCTCTCGACCCGGCTCGTTCCAATTCTAAGAGAGCTCCTCACAGGGCGCCTGGAGATGGACGAGGCGGCGATCGCCGACGACGCGCGCCGGCTCGCCCGCACGATCGTCAGCGCACTGGCCCGCCCCGAGTACGAGACCGTCGAGCACTGCGAGCGCGTGGCCGCGTGGTCGCGACGTCTTGCTTCCGAGCTTCAGCTCTCGCCGGCACGGCAGCTCGATGTCGAGCTCGGCGCGCTCCTGCACGACATTGGCCAGATCGACATCCGTGATGCTGTGTTCCTCAAGCCTGGCCGACTCGACGAACTGGAGTGGAACGAGATCCATTCCCATCCCGAGCGCGGCGCAGCGCTCCTCTCCGAATTGCCGGCGCTGCGGCGAGCGATTCCCATCGTGCGATGTCATCACGAGCGCTGCGACGGCCGCGGGTATCCTCGTCGACTCGCGCGCGCGGCCATTCCGATCGAAGCCCGAATCTTCCAGATCGCCGACACCTACGAGTCGATCGTTCGCGGAGGCCCCTACCGCAAACCACGCAGCGATCAGCACGCGCGCGAAGAGATTGCCGCGAATGTAGGCTCCCAGTTCGATGCGGAGGTTCACGAGGCCTTCTTCCGGATCCCGCCGCAGGAGTGGGTGGCCCTGGGACACTCAGCACACTGACGTCACCGCCGGCAGTCGCACACAGAAGCTACTGCCACGCGGGCGGTTCTCCTCGACCCAGATCTTCCCGCCGTGAGCCTCGGTCGCGAGTCGGCAGAAGACGAGCCCAAGGCCATGACTCGTCCGCACGTGGGCGCGGGCATCGCGCTCGACCTGGACGAACTTGTCGAAGATCCGTTCACGGTAGTCGGCGGGAATGCCTTTCCCCTCGTCGCGAACCCGGAGCTCGATGTCGCCCGGACCGACGTCGCTTACATCGATCCAGATCGTCCCTCGGCTCGGCGTGTACTTCATGCAGTTGTCGAGCAGATTGTCGAGAATGCGAAAGATCAGCTCGCGATCGCCGTCGATCTTCCGCGAGCCCATACACCCGACGACCATCTGTTGATCCCGGTTGGCAAGCCGGCGACGAGCCTGGTGGTGGAGGTCATCGATCAGCGCCGCCGGATCGATCGCCCCACGATTGAGGACGAGCAGCCCCTCTTCGCTCCGGTTGATATCGAGCAGGTTGACGACCATTCGATGCATCGTCGTCGCCGACGTGAGGATGTCGTGCATCGCCTCGCGCAGGGGGTTCTCGAGTGACGGGTCCTCGCTGACGAAGTTGCTGTTTGCCAGGATGCTCGCCAGCGGGTTCTTCAAGTCGTGGACGAGGAGAGCGGAGAGCTCTTCCTTTTGGCGCTGAACCTGAATGAGCCTGTCGCGCTCTTTCCTCAGGTCATCCTGGAGCCTCTTGATCCGGATCAGCGAGCGCACGCGAATGAGGAGCTCGGTGCCGTTGAGGGGTTTACCGAGGAAGTCGTCCGCTCCGACCTCCAGGGCCTGCTCGTGCGTTACGAGGTCGTTGAGCGCCGTCAGGAACACGATCGGTACGTCATCACCGTCGGGCAATGCCCGCAGCCGACGACACGTCTCGAAGCCGTCCATCTCGGGCATGAGAATGTCGAGCAGGACGAGCTCGAACGATTCCTTTTCGAACGCGGCGAGCGCAGCTGCCCCACTCTCCACCGTCACCGCGGAATAGCCCCCGGCGACAAGCCTTGCTTCGGCGATGAGCCGGTTGTGGCGGTTGTCGTCGACAACGAGGATCTTGCCGAGCGCCGGTGGACTACTACCCATTCGTTCCCCCTTTCTCGATGAATCCTTCCACGACCGAAGCGAACGTCTTCGTGTCGATCGGTTTGCTGATGTAGCCGTCGAAGCCGGCAGCGAGAAATCGCGCACGGTCGCCGGACATCGCCGCGGCGGTCACGGCTACCACCGGAAGCTTCGAGAATGCGGGGTCGTTGCGGATCGTACGCAGTACGACTTCACCGCCTCCACCCGGAATCTGAACGTCGAGCAGAACGAGCTCAACGCGATGTTCGCTCAGCCGCGCGTGCGCCTGGGAGACATCGTGCGCCTCGGACGAGCCGTCGATGGAGCGGGTGGTCCTCGACGACGAGGATTCGACTCACGAGCTCACCGCCTCTCCAGTCCGATGATCGAGAACGGCGCGGAGCCGGCGAACGAGGAGCTCCGGTCGGCGGATGTCCTCGGGCCGAAGAGCGAACAAGCCGTCCTGGTCGACGTCGGCACCAAAGAGCATGACGGGAACCGAGAGCGCGGAGCACGAGTTGGGCGTCACGGGTGCCCCCTCGCTCGCGACCACGAGGGCGATATCGAGCGGCGTGTCGGTCATCGGCCGCGCTAGCCGGGCCGACCGCTCGACATGGCAACCAACCTCGTGAAGAGTCTCCCAGATGTCTCGTAGCTCCGCGCTATCGTCTCCGACGAGGAGCACGCTGACGCCGACGACGCGATGGAGCTGGACGCCGATCCCCTCGACGGCGTGAAGCAGCGCATCACGCGTGACCGGCTTCACGAGGTAGCCAGCAGCGCCGAGCGCCAGCGCTCGTGGTGCTTCGTCGAGCACCGAGATGACCAGGACTGGAATCTTGCATGTCACCTCGGCCTCCTTCAGCTTGCGCAAAATGGTCCAGCCATCGCCCGGGACGAGAAGGTCGAGCGTGATCGCACGCGGCTTCAGCTTCACGGCCAGTCGAAGCGCTTCGTCGCCGTTCGTCGTGATCGCGACGGCAGTGCCAGCAGTGCGCAGGTGACCGGCGAGGAGCTCGGCCGCGCTGGCATCGTCTTCGATGATGAGGACCTGAATGTCGTCTGCGTCGGCCGACGCGGAGGCTCGAGGCATCTCGGACGCGTTGACCCGCCGAACGACGGGCAGGGTGAGCGTGACGGTCGTCCCCTTGCCGTACTCACTGGCGATGCGGATCGTGCCGCCGTGCATTTCGATCAAGCGCTTGGTGAGGGCAAGCCCGAGACCCGTGCCCTCGGGCCTCTCACCGCTCATCTCGAGTTGCTCGAACTCTCTGAACAGGCGAGGCAGATCTTCGGACCGGATGCCAACCCCCGTGTCACTCACCGTGATCTCGATCGCGCCCTCCTTCTGATCCGCCCTCAGCTCGACACAGCCGCGTGGCGGCGTGAACTTGATCGCGTTCGACAGCACGTTGTACAGCACCTGCTTCAACCGCAGCGGATCGACGAAGACATCGGGCAGGTCCTCGCTCACTGAGGTCAAGAGCAGCAGGTCTCGCTTGAGCGCGAGCGCCATCGTGGGGCCAGCGACCGCTTCGACGACGGTCTCGAGCGGGATCCATTCGCGATCGAGATCCATCCGGCCGGCCTCGATCTTCGACAGGTCGAGGATGTCATTCACGAGGCTGAGGAGGTGGCGACCGCTCTGGACGACGCTTCCTACGTACTCGCGTTGCCGTTCCGAAAGCGGGCCGGCGAGTCCCTGTTCCATGAGCTCCGAGAAGCCAATGATGGCGTTGAGCGGAGTACGCAGCTCGTGGCTCATGTTGGCGAGGAAGGCGCTCTTGGTTCGACTGACGAGCTCGGCTCGTAGGAGCGCGCGCTGGGCCTCCGCCGCGGCATTGCGCTCGCTGATGTCCCGCGTGCTCATGATGAGCCCAAGAACGTCTGGATCGTCGACGCGGTTGTGACAGACGCTCTCCATCGGATGCCATAGCCCTTGGCTATCGCTCGCGCGGAACTCCACCCGCAGCGTTGATCCGGCGGACGCCATCACTTCCTCGAAGACGTGCCTCACCTCCGCGCGGTCCTCCGGGTGGACCAGGTCGATGAAGGCGGAGCCCGTGACGGCGCTCGCGTCGTGGCCGAGCACGCGCTCGATCGTCGGGCTCTGGTATCGCACCGTCCCCTCGGCATCGACGATCGAGACGAAGTCGGACGAGTTTTCGACGATCAGACGAAACCGTTCGCGTCCTTGGGCGACGGCCTCCTCGGCCTCGCGTCGTCGCCGTCGCTCGTCGGCGTCACGAAGCTCGCGTTCGATGCTGGAGCCGAGGCGGGCGAGCCGTCCTTTCAGGAAGTAGTCGTTCGCGCCGTCGCGCATGGCAGCGATCGCGGCTTCCTCGCCGACGGTACCCGAGACGATGATGAAAGGAATGTCCTTGTTGCACTCCTTCACGATCGCCAGTGCAGTAGGAGCGTCGAGCGAGGGTAGGGAGTAGTCACAGAGGATGACCGACCACGTCTCGTTCGCGAGAGCGTCGATGAGCGCCTCGCTCGTCTCGACGCGCTTGTGGTCCGGTGAGTAGCCTGCGGCTCGAAGCGCGCGCAGCGTGAGGATCGCGTCGGGCTCGCAATCCTCCACGATGAGGACACGAAGAGGCTTGGCAGTCATGGCGTCCCTCCGTCGTGTTCGGCGAGGCGCGAGGGAATACGTGTAGCGACGTCGCTGCTGTCTCTCATCCTCGCCTGCTCATCGGCGCATGCGCATTCATTCCGACTTGCTGCCCGTGCCATCCCTGATGGCCCTCATCGAGCTACTATCCCAAGAGGGCCAACAGATCGAGCTTAGTGGTAGATTCGGGGATTATACTACTCCGATCGCGGCAGCATGCCCCAGGTGCAACCGACGCCGGACACGCAAGATTGTGACGCGATGACGAACGAATGAGGCGGCGTACCGCGCGTGCTTGTCCTTGCCTGCTCATCGCGCGTCATCTGCCGATCGCCGTGAAGACGGGCTCCTTTCCCGCTCCGCGGCGCTTCACGTCCTCCCAGGTCGCAACGCGAGCCGAGAGGTGCGAGACGACGGCCGCGAGGACGAGCCCGGCGAGCACGTCGATGAGGTAGTGCCAGCGGAGGAACATCGTCGAGATCGCGATCTGCGATGCGAAGAACACCATCGGCAGCCACGTCAGGCGGAACGGCCACAGGCGCCGGTGCCGGACCGAGAAGAGCGCCAGGAACGTGGGGGCCGCGGTGTGGAGGCTCGGGAAGATGTCCGTGCGCGCGCGGACCTCACCTGCGTCGACGGTCGCCTTCACGAGGGGCCACCAGAACGATCCGTCGAGCTCGTGGCTGAAGCTCCCCGCGAGGTGCTGATACGGGCCGTAGCCCGGAACGACGACGTAGAGGAGGTGCCCGGCGCAGAAGAGGGAGATGAGGCCGAACGAGATCTCGGCGAGGAGCCGCATGTTCTTCACCGCGAACATGAACGGGAAGATGTGGATCGCGAGGATGAAGAAGTAGCCGAAATAGAAGAACGAGAACCA
>ERZ778022.1585-NODE-1585-length-29082-cov-4.248079_pt1 | contig 29082 bp, 34 predicted proteins | sample MGYA00375752_ERZ778022 | MGnify/ENA primary metagenome ERZ778022 (study PRJEB29350, sample SAMN05389826) | bioreactor metagenome | isolation source: Thiocyanate bioreactor | place: South Africa: University of Cape Town | collected 2014-04-04 ...
CCGCTTGGCGGTGTTCAACGCCACGGCAGCGCGAATGAGGGCCTTGAATGTTTTCTCATCGATCTTGCCGCCCTCGTGAATATCGATGGCGCGCCGGGCATTGCCTTCGAGACTGGCGTTGAAAAGGCCTGAGGGATTCTCCAGAGAAGCACCCTTGGCGAACGTCAATTTGACGTAGCTCTTGTACGTCTCGCCCGTGCAGATGATGCCGTCGTGCTCCCACACAGGAACGCCGCGCCACTTCCACGTCTCGACCACGTCGGGATCGGCCTGCCTGATGAGCTTGCGCACGCGCGCGAGCATCTCGCCGCGCCAATCACCAAGCTCCGCGATCCGCGCGTCGATGAGTTCGGAGGGCGAGGGCCCTTCCTTCGTGCTGGCCTTCGGTTTCATGTTGGTTGCCGCCCTTTCAAGCGTGGGCAGCGCTCACATTTTCTCGCCGGGCAGCTTGCTCGCTTGCTTCACCCAGGCCGTGAACTGGGCTTCGTCGAGCTGCCCGTCCTCCTGAATGTGGAGATAGCGCACATCCTTTTGCGTCGACGTCTCGGGTGGCACGGGCCGCAGCGACGCGCCGCGGAAGAAGGCGATCTTGATGTACTTCGCGAAGCAGTGGAAGCTCAGGAACCAGTGCTTGTCGTCCATGCCGTAGAACGGCGAGTTCCATTTGATGGCCTTCTGCACACCAGGGACCGCGCGCGTGACGAGCGCGTCCAGGCGGCGCCCCACATCGCTCTTCCAGTCCGGCATGGCCGCGATGTAGGCCTGCACGGGCGCATCGCCATAGCCCTTCGCGATCTGCGGATTGCCACCTGAGAGGAGCTTGAGCTCAGAGGATTTCTTCGGCGCAGCCTTCTGCGGCTTGGGTGACTTCGCAGCCGCTGCGGATTTCTTTGCGGGCTTCGCCGTCTTCTTGGATGGCTTGTCGGCCATTGAGTTCGCTCCGTTCGTGGATCTGTGGCGGGCTAAAACACGGCGCCGCGCGCGGCCACTGGCCACACACTCTCGACGACGGGCGCCGCGCTCTCTATGCCGCGAATGCCGACATACCAGTCGTGCAGGTTCACAGTCGGATCGCAGTGGCCGGGAATGAGCCGCACTTTGTCGCCGAGCCCGGGACGCGTGTTGCTCTGGGCGAGATTGAGATTGCCGTGCTCGTCTGAGGGGCGCTCGTACACGGCGCCGGCGAAATCGACGGCCTCCGGCGGACCGGACTCGAACGTGAAGGTCTTGAGGCCGGCATCGATCACCGCGCGGTCCGCCTGCGTCATGCTCATGACGGTCGCGTAGACGAACAGCGAATGCTCGAAGGTATCGTAGGGGCCGCCATCGGCGCGCTTGTTGCGGGCGTAGTCGGCGTCCATGAAGATGTAGGAGCCGCACTGCAGCTCATTGTAAATGCCGCTGGCCGCCTCGAGCTCGAACGTGCCCGTGCCGGCGCCGCCGATGATGTCGCAGGAGAGGCCCGCACCTTTCAGCGCCTGCACGGTCTGCTTGGCGCGTGCGATGGCTTCGTCGATGGCCGTGCGGCGTTCCTCGATGGTGCGGAAGTGCTGCGCGCGCCCCTGGTAGGCTTGCAGGCCCGCAAAGCGCAGATGCTTCTCTCGCGCGATGGCCTGCGCGAGCTCGACAGCGGGCTCACCGGGATCGACGCCGCAGCGGCTCGCGCCGACGTTGATCTCAACGATCACGTCGATGCGTGTGCCGTGACGCTCCGCGGCGGCCGCCATCGAGGCGACGCCCACGGGATTGTCGATGCAGCCGATGACGCGCGCCTGCCGCGAGAGCGCCGCAAGCCGGTCGAGCTTGCGCGGGCCGATCACCTCGTTGGAGACGAGCACATCCCGCACGCCGCCCTCGACCATCACGGCCGCTTCCGAAACCTTCTGGCAGCACAAACCCACGGCGCCGAGCGCGATCTGCTTCTGGCCGATGATCGGCGACTTGTGCGTCTTCGCGTGCGGGCGCAGGCGCACGCCGGCCTTTCCGACCGCATCGGCCATGCGCTTCAAGTTGCGCTCGAAGGCATCGAGGTCGATGAGGAGGGCGGGTGTATCCACCTCGGAAAGGGGCATCCCCGGATAGGCCGGCGGCAGGGTGGGCATCGCAATGTGCTCCGGTTTGCGAAAGCGTGGGCCGTGCTTAGCTTTGTGGTGCCAAAGTTGCCGCCAATTCGGCGAAGTTGGCAACGATCAGATCCGGCTGATTGGGCGACTGGCCGAAGGGCCGCTTGCGGCGATCGATGAAGACCGAGCGGAAGCCGTGTGACTTGGCGCCGATGCAGTCGAAGGCGTGATTGGCGACGAAGATGATGCCGGAGCGCTCGATATGCGGCCACTCGGCATTGATGATCTCCTCGGCCGCGGCATAGGTCGCGAAGTGCGGCTTGAAGTAGCCTGCTTCCTGCACCGAGATGAAGCGATCGAAAGGAAAGCCGATGTGCGGGCGCGCGTTCTCCAGCATGTCGCGATCGCCATTCGAGAGAATGACGAGCTTGTAGCGCGTCTTGAGCTGATTGAGGGCGGCGATCACATCAGGGAAGGGCTTGAGCAGCGCGATCTGCGAGACGAGCCACGTCACTTCATCCTGCGTATGCTTGATACCGCAGCGGTCCATGACCTGCGACACGGCGCGATGGCCGATCTGGCGATAGGGCGTGTGGGCGCGATCCAGAAGGCCATCGATCATGCTGTCCTCGAAGTGCGTGCGCCGCCACCACGTGACGAAGCTCGAGGGATTGCCGTCCCAGCCCTTCTTCTTGAGGAACGGCGTCTCGGCCGCGGTGAGGCCGGACTGCATGTCGACGACGGTGCCGTAGAGGTCGAAGACGAGGGCCCTGGTCTCGCGCTGTAGGATCTCTTCGATGGTTGCCATGGGCCTTGCTCCGTTCTGCTTGTTCGTGGTTGTGTTCGGCGTGGATTGTTGCCCCCGCGTGCCATGAGATCAAGGACTGAGACTATGCCCTTCCGCATTGGCCTCCTGCTATTCCCGGACATCACCCAGCTCGACATGACGGGGCCCTACGAGGTCTTCACGAAATTTCCCGAGGCGGAGGTGCGGCTCATCTGGAAGACGCTGGAGCCGGTCAAGGCGGGCGGCGGGATGCGCATCATGCCCGATACGACCTTTGCGGATTGTCCGCAGCTCGATCTCGTCTGCGTACCGGGCGGCGCCGGCATGAACCCGCTCATGGAAGATGCCGAGACGCTCGCATTCCTGCGCAAGCAGGCGCCCGGCGCGCGCTATGTCACGAGCGTGTGCACGGGGGCGCTGGTGCTCGGTGCGGCCGGCCTGCTCAAGGGCAAGCGGGCGACGACACACTGGATGAGCCACGAGATGCTCTCGGCATTGGGTGCGACGCCGGTCGCGGAGCGCGTGGTCGTCGATGGCAATCTCATCACGGGCGGCGGCGTGACGGCCGGCATCGACTTCGCGCTGCGCGTCGCGGCGGAGGCCTTCGGCGAGGATCTGGCAAAGGCCATCCAACTCGGCATCGAGTACGACCCCCATCCGCCGTTCAATGCCGGCTCGCCGGAGGGGGCGGGCCCCGCCGTCGTGGACCGTGCGCTTACGACCGCCGCGAAGCGCCAGGCCGAGCGCGCAGCGATCGTCGCGCGGGCGGCGGCACGCCTCGCAGGCTGAGCGGGTCAGAACATGTCCTGCCAAGCCTGATAGGCCGGATAGGCCATCAGTGCCGCGACGGCGAGCCAGATGAGCAACGACACGACCGAGCTCGAGCGGCGGCGAAGCACGCGTTCATAGAGCGCGGCCGGCAGGCCCGAGAACATGAACGTCATGAGCGAGAGCAGGACGGACGTCGTGTAGAAGAAGCCCATCTGCGTGCCGAATGGCGTGCCGCGCAGAAAGGGCGTCAGCAGATAGAGCAGGGGATCGAATGCCGGCGAGAAGCCTCGCCCGTTGAAGATCGCGATGGCGATGATGCCGGCAAGCAGCACGAAGCGCAGGAACGTGAATTGCCGCTCGTCGTGGGCGTGCGCCATGCTCAAGCTCCGATCTTCGGGCGGATGCCTGCAGCGAGAAAGCCCCAATAAAGGAGCACGCGCAGCACCGCCAACCAGACCACGGCGAGCGCCGGCACGAGGCCGTTCGGCACGATGTGCGGCGTGAGGACGCGGACCGTGCGGAGCACGGGGTTGACGACCCCGTGGAAGACGCGAAGGAAGGCGCCCTGCGCGTGCATGGACCAGCCAAAGGCGAGCATGGTCACGAAGTAGAGCGCCATCAGATACATGAGCGCGGCGAGGACCAGATTGGGCACGTGGAAATACCAGTGCTCCAGCAAGGCATTGGCAGCGGGCATGATGTTCGCGTCCGATCCGTGAAGGCGGGCCACTCTCTGCGAAGTCCGGGGCGAGCGCAAGGCGGCCGGCGCGCAGGTCCGCGCAGTAGCATTCCTTTTACCGTGGTTCGTACATATGCCGGGCTCATCCTATTTCCGGCAATTCCGCGCTGGTAGAGTGCGGCCATGAGCCGAGCAGGGATCGGAGAGATTGTGGGCGTCGTGCTGGCGGGCGGCCGGTCGCAGCGCATGGGCGGGCGCGAGAAGGCGCTCGCCGATCTCGCGGGCCGGCCTATGCTCGCGCATATTCTTGCGCGGTTCGCCCCGCAGGTCAGCCGCCTGGCGATCAACGCGAATGGGGATCCAGCGCGCTTTGCGGCGTTCGGCCTGCCCGTGATCGCGGATCAGATACCCGACTTTCCGGGGCCGCTCGCCGGCGTTCTGGCCGGCTTGCGGTGGGCCTCCGCGTGCGCCGCAACCCATATGGCAACCGTTTCCAGTGATGCGCCGTTCATACCCTTGGATCTGGTGTCGCGGCTGGCCCGGGCTTCGGCCGAGGCCGGCAGCGGCGGTGCGGTGGCGCGTTCGGGCGGCAGGGTGCATCCCGTGGTCGCACTGTGGCCCATAGGCATCGCCGATCGGCTCGAGCAGGCGCTCGCGACGGGTGAGCGGCGGGTTCATCGTTGGGTCGAGACCGAGGGCATGACAACGGTCGATTTCACGCCGTTCGAGATCGATGGTCGCATGGTCGATCCGTTCTTGAATGTGAATACGCCGGAGGAGCTCGCCGAGGCGGAAACGCTGATGCAACTCTTCGAGCGTCAAAGGGAACGCGCATGAGGGCAGGCCAGGACGACCAGTTGACATGGCTGCAGCAGTACGTGGGTGCCCTTGCGGCCATCGTGCTGGCGTTCGCGCTCTGCGAGACCGCGCTCGCCCAAGCGACCCGGGTCAAGCCGCCGGTCCCGACAGGCGTCGATCCGGGCGGCATCGCGATCGCACTGATTGCGACCGGCATTGACTACACCCATCCCGAGATCAAGGACCGCCTCGCGCGCGACGGCGAGGGCGAGGTCATCGGCTACGACCTCATCGACAACGACAATCGCCCTTATGCGGCAACCTCGCTCCCTGAGAACCATGATGGCGCGGTTGATACGCTCCTCGCGCGCCGCATTCTCTCGACCTATCGGCACGCGCGGCTCGTCCCCGTGCGCGTCGATCCCAATGACAAGGTCATGCTGGCGCGTGCGCTCGCCTTCACGGCGACGACGCCGGCGCGGATCGTCGCCGTCCCGCTCTGGGGCGAAAGCCGCGAGACCTGGGAATTCTTCCAGCAGGCAGCGGACCAGGTGCCCGATCATCTGCTGATCCTGCCCGCGGGGAATGCGGATGCGGTCGCGCAGGGGCGTGCGCAGTTTCCCGCAGCGCTCAATCTCAAGGGCGCGCTCATCGTCGCCGCCGTGAACGAGACCACGGAGCGCGGCACGCTCGCGCGGCCGGGTGCCCCGCGCATCGATGCACTCATGCTGGGGCGCGGAGGCTCGTGGTTTCCCGGCATCGTACCGCCCGCCGCGGATGCGACCGAGGCGGTAGCGCTCGCCGCGGGGCTCGCTGCGTGCACGCAGCACGGCAAGGCGCCGCTCGGCGCGCAGGAGCTCCGGGAGCAACTGCTGGCCCTCGCCGTGCGCAAGGAAGGACCGCGCGAGACGCCGGTGCTTGACCCGTTGTGCCTCTATGGTGGCACGCGCTATTGAAGTTCCTCGGGGGATGGTGGCGCGGGGGCACGCGTTAGGGTGGACGTCGAGAACAAGTCCGACAAACAGAGCGCGCCATCGCGCGGGCAAGGCCGACGCGCGCCGCGCGCGCGGGCGATCCTGCTGCTGGTGCTCGTCGCGGCCAGCATTTTCGTCGTCATGCGCCAGGGCCTGCTGCCGGCACGCTGGAGCCCGCTGCCGGCGCTCGATCTCAGTGCGCCGAATGCCTGGTTCGTCGACTGGCGCATTGCCGAGCTGAAGCGCGATCGGGAGCTGTGCACGCGTGTTCTGCGCGGCCCGGTCATCTCCGCCTCGCCCGTCCGCGACAACCCGATCAAGGACGGCTGCGGCTGGGAGAATGCCGTGCGCATCTCGAGCGCGGGTGGCGCATCGTTGAGCGTCGGCACGGTCTCGTGCGAGGTGGCGGCTGGCATTGCCATGTGGATGGCGCACGAAGTGCAGCCGCGCGCGGTGGAGATCTTCGGATCGCGCGTTACGTCCGTGCAGCAGATGGGCACGTTCGCCTGCCGCAATGTGCTTGGCCGCAAGATGTGGACGGATGTGCGCAGCGAGCACGCGACGGCGAACGCGCTCGACATTTCGGCTTTCACGCTCGCGAGCGGCCGCCAGATCAGCGTTGTGCGCCACTGGTCGGGATCAGGTGCGGAAGCGCGCTTCCTGCGCGAGATCCATTCTGCCGCGTGCCGCTACTTCCGTGTTGCGATCGGGCCCGAGTTCAACGCGCTCCACCGCGATCACTTCCACTACGACCGCGGGTTCCTCTCGCGCTGCAAGTAGCTCTTGTCCCCTCTCCCCGCCCTTGCGGGGAGAGGGTCAGGGTGAGGGGCGGCGGCATACGCCAACGTTTGCAATCGACGCCGCCCCTCACCCCGACCCTCTCCCCATTGAAGACAATGGGGAGAGGGGGAAGAGGCGTTCGTGAAGCCTAGCGCTTCAAGTCAGAGACGAGCCGCACCGGCGTCGGCTCGCCGAGACGGGCGCGATACATCTGGATGTTCGAGAGCACCTTCTTGACGTAGTCGCGCGTCTCCTCGAACGGGATCGTCTCGATCCAGTCGACGGCATCGACCTCAGGCGTGCGCGGATCGCCGAAGCGGCGCATCCACTGGCGCGCGCGCCCGGGCCCGGCATTGTAGCCGGCGAGTGTCAGCACATAGCTTCCCGAGAACTCCTGCTTGCGATCGCCGATGTAGGCGCTGGCGATCATCGCATTGTAGCTCGTGTCCGTGACGAGCCGCGGGATGTCGCATTTGATCTTGTGATCGCGGCAGATGTGGCGCGCCGTGATCGGCATGACCTGCAGGAGGCCGCGCGCGCCGGCGTGCGAGATGATCTCGGGATTGAACTCGCTTTCCTGCCGCGCAATGGCGAGCAGCAGCGCACGCTCCGGCGATTGGCGCAGTGGCTTGTACTCGGGGAAAGGGTGCACCGGATAGGAATAGGCGATGAGGTTCATGCCGCGCGCGACGCCGGTCTTGCCGACGCGCAGCGCCATCTGATGGTCGCCGAGCGCGTTCGCGAGATGCGCGAGCATGGCGATCTCGGCCTCGGTCTTGAGGCTCGTGCGCAGGTGCGCGACGATGATGCGCGAGATGCCGCGTCCCACATCCGCATAGTGCGCGAGCACGGCCGCCCGCAGTAGAGGATTGGCGTTGAAGCTTTCCGCCATGGCCGAGGACGGCATGGCCGGCAGCGGAGTGGGCGCCGCCTGCGGGCCCGGGTTGAGCTTCTGGTGGGCGAGCGCGCCGTGGAACGTATCGATGCGCTGCGCCGCCTCCTCGTAGAAGCGCGCCGCCTCCTTCTTCTGGCCGAGGGCCTCATGGGCACGCGCGAGCCAGTAGTTGCCGCGCGCCGCGCTCAGCGGGCCATCGGCATTTTCGCGCGAGGCTTCGAGGTGCAGGACGGCCGCCTTGGTGTCCTTGAGATGGCGGAGCGCGATCCAGCCGGCGAGGAAAGTTGCGTCCTTGATCGGGTTGACCGTGAGCGGGCCGGGAGCGCGTGCAAGGTCGTAGGCCTCCTTGTAGCGCTGTTCGCCGAGATACTCGTAGATGGCCCAGCGCCGGTGCAGCCACCAGGAGTCCGGATCGACCAGCGCGCTGGCCTCGGAGGGCGCGAGCCGCAGCAAGCGGGCGACTTCCTCTTCCTTGCCCTGGCTGCGCGCGAGCTGAATGCGCTGGAAGAGCAGGCCCGCATCGGACGCAGGCTCTATGGCGGATGCGGGAAGGCCCGCCATCAGCTTTGCGGCATTGCCGGCGCGCGCGTAGACGGCGATGCGCGCCTCGGCCTTCTTGCGCTCGACATCCTGAAGCTTGGGCAGCAGACGGCGAGCAGCCGCCACACGTGGCGTGCGCTGAGCCGCAAAGCGTCCCTCATCGATCAAAAGCACATCGAGCCGGCGCCTGTGATCGCCAGCCGTGAGAAAGCGCTCGAAGCGCGCGAGAAAGCCCGTTTCGGCCGTCGCCGGGATGTCGTTCTCGCGCCAGGCCTTCACTGCAAGCGCCTTCGCGCGGGCCTCATCGCCGAGCGCGAGGTGCGCCGAGGCGAGTGCGATCGCGCCTGAGCCCGAGAGCGGCGCATTCGAGCCGAAGAACGACAGGATCTCCTTGGCCGGACCACCCGCCGCGACGAGCTGCTGCTCCGAGCGCCGCCTGAGAAGGGCGGCATCGGGCCAGCCGGGGTTCTCGGCCAGAAATTTCGTGTAGTCGGCCGCTGCGCCAGCCCCCGTGCGGAGCGCATACCACGTGACGAGCGTGCGGATGGCGGGCTCGCTGATCTTGGAGGCCTGATCGCGCGCCTCTCCCGGATCATTGCCGTCGACGGCCTTGAGGGCATCCTTGAGGCGCTGGGTATCCGCCGCGGACAGCCGACTGTCGCGGAGCGGCGCGATCAACTTGTCCATGGCCGCGAAATAATCGGCTTCGGGTGAGCCCGGAACGGCCGCGCGCACGGTCGTCGGAGGCTTGGCGTGGGGCGCCGGACCGCCGTCCTCTGTGGTCTCTGTGGCGGGCTGCGCGTCCGCCACCCGGTTTGGACTGGGATCGGGAAGAGGCGGCGCGGATTTCTGCGCCGCTGCCTTTTGTGCTGCTGCCTTTGCCGGTGCAGCTTTCTTGGGCGCGGTCTTGGTCTTGGTGCTCTGGGCTTCGACGACGCCGGCGCCGAGCGTCAGAGCAAGGGGCGCGGCCGCGAGGAGGGCCGCAAGCGGGGCGAGGAGCCTCCAAGAGCGCGCCCGTAGGGGGCGTCCAGGTATCGCCCAGGTTGCTGTCATCCCGAGCGTTCCCCCGGCGTCACTGATCGAATCGTGATTTTTGCGCATCGAACCAGGATAAGGCCAAAACGTGCAGGCTTTCGGGCAAGGGTGAAATGTGACATACAGAAACCACGTCAGCGTGTGCCGCGCCCAGCCGCCCCGAGGGGCATGGTGGGCGCGGGCCTTGGCTTTTTAGCCTAGTTCCGGCGGCAACGGGGCGTGAAACAGCGAGCAACGAGCGGAGGAAAACCATGTTCAAGGGTTCGTTCACAGCGCTGGTCACGCCATTCAAGAACGGCAAAGTCGACGATCAGAGCTTCCAGCGCTTCGTGGACTGGCAGATCGCGCAGGGCTCGCACGGGCTCGTTCCGGTGGGGACGACGGGCGAGACCCCGACGCTCAGCCACGACGAGCACATGCATGTCGTCGACCTCTGCATCCGCACGGCGCGGAAGCGCGTTCCCGTGATCGCGGGTGCCGGCTCCAACTCGACCGAGGAAGCCATCGAGCTCACGGCCTTCGCCAAGAAGGCGGGTGCCGACGCGGCGCTGCACTCCACGGGCTACTACAACAAGCCGACGCAGGAGGGGCTCTTCCTGCACTTCAAGGCGATCAGCGACGCCGTCGATTTGCCCTTCATCGTCTACAACGTGCCCGGGCGCACGGTCGTCGATATCAGCGCGCAGACCATGGCGCGGATCTCGGAGCTCAAGAACTTCGCCGGCATCAAGGACGCCACGGCGAACATGGAGCGTCAGTCGCAGCATCGCCTGCTCATTCGCAAGCCGCACGCCGCGCTTTCGGGCGAGGATGCGACCGCGCTCGGCTACATGGCGCACGGTGGCAACGGCTGCATCTCGGTGACGTCGAACGTCGCGCCGAAGCTCTGCGCCGAGTTCCAGAATGCTTGCCTCGCCGGCAACTTCCGCCGCGCGCTGGAGATCCAGGACATGCTCATTCCGCTCCATGGCGCGCTGTTCTGCGAGACCAATCCGGCGCCGGTCAAGTACGCGGCCTGGCGCCTCGGCGTAATCGAGAGCCCGGATTGCCGTCTGCCGATGGCTCCGCTCACAGATGCGAGCAAGAAGACGGTCGATGCCGCGCTCGCGCACGCCGGCCTGCTCGAGGTGAAAGCCGCCGAGTAGGGCGCGCGCCCTGAAAGGGGCCTAGTAATGGACATACTGCCCAATGGATCGGGCTGCCCTATAGTGTGCGGGCAGCCCGAACTCTTTCGGGACTAGTGTCCCGATCCCGAAGTTCGCCCTACCTCGATGCTGGTGTGCTGAGCGAACTTCGGAATCAAAGGGACACTAGAATCATACCTTTGCTAGTGTGATTCAGATCGAGAAATTCGCTCCACGCCTGGCCGCTTGCTATGGCGAATTTCTCGATCATCACACTAGGTACGAGAAGCATGAACCATGTCGAAGAAGGATGATGACGACCGCAAGGTGGTCGCCGAGAACCGGCGCGCCCGCTTCGAGTATTTCATCGAGGACACGTTCGAGGCGGGCATCTCGCTCACCGGGACCGAGGTGAAGTCGCTTCGGCGCGGCCAAGCCAACATCACCGAGAGCTACGCAGCGGCCGAGGGCGGCGGCCTCGTGCTCGTCAACGCCCATATCCCCGAGTACCAGATGGCGGGGAATTTCTTCCAGCACGCCCCGCGGCGGCCGCGCCAGCTCCTCCTCCATCGGCGCGAGATCGACAAGCTCTCGCAGGCCGTGCAGCGCGAGGGCATGACGCTCATTCCGCTCGAGATCTACTTCAATGCGCGCGGGCGGGCGAAGCTGAAGCTCGGCCTCGCCAAGGGCAAGAAGGTCCACGACAAGCGCGAGACATCGGCCAAGCGCGACTGGCAGCGCCAGAAGGCACGCCTCATGCGGGAAAAGGGCTGATGGCGGGCGCGGGCAGCAATACGGTAGCTGCGGCGCCGCCGGTCTTGTCCGAGCGCGAGCGATTGCTCGCCATCGAAGGCGCTGCCGTGCGGGCATGGCCCGCTGGCGAGACGCGCGATGTGGACGGCTGGCTCTGGCGCTATTCGGGCGGCGGCTCGCAGCGCGCGAATTCCGTCTCGGCGCTTCACTATCGCGGCAGTGATGTCGAGCGTACGATCGACGAGATCGAGCGCCTCTATGGCGAGCGCGGTGCGCCCGTGCGCTTCCAGGTCGGCTTTCCGCTTTCCGAGCCCGAGGATCTGGATGCCCGACTGGCCGCGCGCGGCTATGTGATCCATGATCCCGTGAGCACGCTCGTCAAACCCATCGAGCCCGTGACCATGCCGGAGGATGTGTTGCTGAGCGACACGCCATCCGCAGATTGGCTGAAGGTCTATCTGAGCAATATCTCGCCGGATCGGCGGCCGTTTGCCGAGGCGATCCTCGCGCGCGTGCCGGCGCCGTGCGTCTTCGCCGAAGCCCGGCGCCAGGGTGAGGCGATCGCGACGGCGCTCGGCGTGCTTCATGAGAGTGCGGTGATCGCCGAGTGCGTCGGCACATCGGGCGCGGCGCGTCGCCAGGGTGCTGCGTCGGCCGTCATGCGCGCGCTCGAAGCCTGGGGCCGATCACAAGGCGCGCGCACGATCGGACTTCAGGCCGTGACGACGAATTTGCCGGCGCAAAGGCTCTATGCGGCGCTCGGCTACACGGCAGCGGGCACCTATCACTATCGTTTTCTCGAGAAGGGCGCGCGATGACATGGCCGTTTCCAGCGCCGGAGGATGATGGTGCCGCGCGCCATCTCGTGCGCGGCCTTGCCATGCCGGACATAGCGCTGCCGACGACAGGCGCGCGCGAGGTGAACTTCAGCCGCCTCGATGGCTGGACGATCCTCTTCGTCTATCCCTGGACGGGGCGGCCGGGAGGCGAGAATCCGCCGAATTGGGACGACATTCCCGGCGCGCACGGCTCGACGCCGGAGGCAGAGGGCTTCCGCAATCTCTACCGCGCTTTCGAGCAATCGCAGGCGCGCGTGTACGGTCTCTCGGCACAGACGACGGACTGGCAGCAGGAGCTTGTCGAGCGGCTCGGCCTTCCCTTCGAGATCGTGAGCGATGCAGAAGGGCGCCTGCGGCAAGCTCTGAAGCTGCCGACCTTCGAGACTGGCGGGATCGTCTATCTCGCGCGCCTGACGTTGGCGATCCACGAGGGCAGGATCGTGCGCACGTTCTATCCCGTGCATCCGCCGGATGCGCACCCCCGGGAAGTCCTCGCGTGGTTCAACGAGCTGGTGAGCCGCAAAGGGCGCTGACGCCCCGCCTCAACGGACCCCGAAAACAGAAACGGCGCCGAACCGCTCTGGGTCGACGCCGCTTCGATGTTTTCTGCGAGCCGGGCTTACATATCGACCGAATCGTCGTGGCCCTGCTGAGCGCCCGAGCTCACGCCCTCGCGGTCGCGCTGGGCGCGGAACTGGGCGAGGCGCGTCTCGCGGGCCTCCCGCGGGATCCGCTGGCTGGGATCGCGGCAGATGTCCTTCTCGAGGTCGGCAATGTCGATGAACTGGTCCGCCTGACGGCGAAGCTCGTCGGCGACCATCGGCGGCTGCGTCTGGAGGGTCGAAACGACGCTGACGCGCAGGCCCTTGGCCTGGAGGGCGGCAACGAGGCTCCTGAAGTCGCCGTCGCCGGAGAAGAGGACGACATGGTCGAGCTTCGGCGCGAGCTCCATGGCATCGACAGTCAGCTCGATGTCCATGTTGCCCTTGATCTTGCGCCGGCCGGAGGCGTCGGTGAATTCCTTGGTGGGCTTGGTCACCATCGTGTAGCCGTTGTAATCGAGCCAGTCGATCAGCGGCCGGATCGAAGAATACTCCTGATCCTCGACAAGTGCCGTGTAGTACAGAGCCCGGACCAGATAGCCTTTGCTACGGAAGACACCAAGCAAATTCTTGTAGTCTATGTCGAAGCCGAGTGCCTTTGCGGTGGCATAGAGGTTCGCCCCATCAATGAACAGCGCGATACGCTCTGTAGGGTAGAAAAACATTGTCCACTTGCCTTTTCATTGTTGGCTCAGCCCATCCGGGCGAGCGTGTACGTCCACGGATTTGAGTGTGGGATTTCCCCACCTGAGTCACGCAGATCGAACGCCGAAAGATGTTAACACATATATAGACAGCGGCGCGTGAAATGAAGAGGAAGTTCGGAGATCCTGAACCACTTCACAGGTAATTGCCAATGCGCGTTTCGAATAACGCGAGCTCCAATTCGCATAGCATCCCCAAGGCGCTAGCTGGCGCAAAGTGTTTGATTTCGCTAGGCGCCAACGTTCCAGGTAGATGGGGCGCGCCGGCCGCTACACTTCGCCGCGCGATCAGCATACTTGAGCAAAACCAGGTTTTTATTGCCGCATGTTCGCGAATTTACCGCACCCCTGCACATCCTGGTGCAGGACTTATGCCGAATTTCTACAATGCAGCGGTGATTGTCCAAACCAATCTTCCGCCAGCCGGCATACTCCGACTACTGAAAAAAATAGAGAGAATGGCGGGACGGCGCATAAAGCCACGCTGGAGTGCGCGTCCTCTCGATCTCGACCTGATCGACTATGGTGGGCGCATACTGAACTGGCCGGCGACAACACGTGTCGGCAGCCCCCTTGTTCTGCCCCATCCGTTCATGCACGAGCGTGGGTTCGTCTTGCTTCCGCTCGATGAGATCGCACCCCACTGGCGCCACCCAGTGCTCGGGATCTCGGTGGGGGCGCTGATCCGGCGGGATCCAGGGCTCCGGCGCGGCATTGCGCAAGTTGGCCAGTTGATTCTCTGAGACAATCGTGGCATTAAGCCCGCCGAACGGGCACTTGCCCAGAGGCGCCGAAAGTGCGCCCAGTGCCTAACTGACATCGGACATTCGAGGATTTTACAGCGATGGCGCGTGTCACGGTTGAAGATTGCGTGGACAAGGTCCCCAATCGGTTCGAACTGGTGCTTCTGGCGGCCCATCGCGCTCGCGCGATCGCCTCGGGTTCTCATCTCACCGTCGAGCCCGACAATGACAAGAATCCGGTCATCGCGCTGCGCGAAGTGGCGGAGCGCACCGTGCCGGCGGATGACCTCCGCGAGAGCCTGATTCACTCGATCCAGAAGAACGTCGAGATCGACGAGCCCGAGGCTGGTGCCGCCCCGCTCATCGGTGCGGATCGCACGCGCCAGCAGCTCGGCCGCGACGACCAGTCTTCCGATACGGCGATCGACCAGATCAGCATGTCGGAGGAGCAGCTCCTGCGCGCCATGGAGAGCATGGCGCCGATCGAGCCTTCCTCCAATGGCGGTGGTGGCGGCAACGGCGGCGCGCGCGGCCGCTGAGGCAGGACCTTCGCTTCTCATCACGCCCGCTCTGTCTGGTGCCGGCAGCCGCTGCTAGCCGGGGCGGGGACTCATGCTTATGTTCTGCAGGATGTGAAACGGCGCGTCGGCTGGCGTGCACTCGACAGGCTGTAGCGAGGCTCGATGCAGGGGCTTGAAGCGCCATGATGCGTCAGTACGAGCTTGTCGAGCGCGTCCTTCGCTATGACCCCAAAGCCGACGAGACGCTGCTCAACCGCGCCTACGTTTACGCCATGCGCGCGCACGGCCATCAGAAGCGTGCATCGGGCGACCCTTATTTCTCTCATCCCCTCGAAGTCGCCGCGATCCTGACCGATCTCAAGCTCGACGACGCGACGATCGCGACGGCGCTCCTGCATGATGTGATCGAGGATACCGAGGCGACGCGCGCGGAGATCGATCAGCTCTTCGGCTCCGAGATCGGCGTGCTGGTCGACGGCCTCACGAAGATCAAGCGCCTCGACCTCGTCTCCAAGAAGGCCGAGCAGGCGGAGAACTTCCGCAAGCTCCTCGTCGCTATCTCGACCGACATCCGCGTGCTGCTGGTCAAGCTCGCCGACCGCCTGCACAACATGCGTACGCTCGAGCACATGTCGCCCGAGAGCCGCCGGCGCAACAGCGAGGAGACGCTGGAGATCTATGCGCCGCTTGCCGGCCGCATGGGTATGCAGGCCATGCGCGAGGAGCTCGAGGAGCTCGCCTTCCGCTGGCTCCATCCCGAAGCCTATCGCACTGTTCGCGAACGCCTCGACCGGCTGACCGAGAACAACAAGGGGCTCGTCGAGGAGATCCGCCAGAGCCTGGTCGAGAAGCTCGCCGAAGCGGGTTTCAAGGCCGAGGTGACCGGGCGCGAAAAGAAGCCGTACTCCATCTGGCGGAAGATGCAGAACCGCCAGATCTCGCTCGAGCAGCTCTCCGATCTCTACGGCTTCCGCGTGATCTGCGACAGCGTCGGCGACTGCTATCGCGCGCTCGGTCTCGTCCACACGACTTGGCGCGCGGTTCCCGGCCGCTTCAAGGACTACATCTCGACGCCCAAGCAGAACGGCTATCGCTCGATCCACACCACGATCGTCGGCCCGCGCCACCAGCGCGTCGAGCTGCAGCTCCGCACCGAGCCGATGCACGTGACGGCCGAGTACGGCGTGGCCGCCCACACCTTCTATAAGGAAGCAGGCCTCGGCAACGGCAAGGCCATGACGCCGGACGTGGCTCGCGAGATGGGGCCTTATATCTGGCTGCGCCGGCTCGTGGAGACGCTGCTCGAGGGCGACAATTCCGAGGAGTTTCTCGAGCACACCAAGCTCGAGCTCTTCCACGATCAGGTGTTCTGCTTCACGCCGAAGGGACGTCTCATCGCGCTCCCGCAGGGGGCGACGCCGATCGACTTCGCCTATGCCGTGCACACCGACGTCGGCAACTCATGCGTCGGTGCCAGCATCAATGGCCGCCAGATGCCACTCTCGACGGCGCTGCGCAATGGCGACGAGGTGCTCATTCTCACCTCGGCGAGCCGCACACCGCCGGCTGCATGGGAGCGCATTGCCGTCACCGGCAAGGCGCGCAGTGCCATACGCCGCGCAGCGCGCGATTCATTGCGCCGCCAGTACGCCGAGCTTGGCCGCCGCCTCATCAGCTCAGCTTTCGGCAAGATCGGACAGGATTATTCGGACGACAGGCTGCGTCGCGCGCTCTCGCGCTTGACCCACAAGACCGTCGATGACGTCCACGCCGCGGTCGGGCGGAGCGAGCTGCCGATTGCCGATGTGATCCGCGCCATCGCGCCGGAAGCCGCTGCACTGTTGCCCATGTCGCCCCGCGCCCGCCCGCGCAATCGCTACGAGAACGGCGAAGGGGGCGCGGAGGAAGGCTGGTTCAATCTCTCCAAGGTCATGGGCCTCAAGTTCCGCTGGCCGACGAGCAGCGGAACGGGCGGCAACAGCGCCGGCCAGGGCATCGTGATCCGCGGCATTCGCAATGATGTTCCGGTGTCCTTCGAGCCGGGCGGTGCGGTGCCCGGTGACCGCATCGTCGGCGTCTTGACGCCCGGGGAGGGAATCCGCATCTTCCAGATCCATTCCCCGCGTCTGAGTGAGTTCGAGCACGAACGATGGATCGACGTCACCTGGGACATCAACCAGGAGGCGCCGGAACGTTTTCCTGCGCGGCTCTCGGTCACGGTCCTGAATGAGCCGGGAACGCTTGCGCAGATCGCGCAGGTGATCGGCGAGGCGGACGGGAACATCGACAATCTTAAAATGCTGCACCGTGGCGCAGATTTCACGGAGATGATGATCGAGGTCGAGGTGTTCGATCTGGCGCACCTCAACCGCATCATTAATGGCTTGAAGAGCAAAACGGTCGTCAGCAAAGTCGAGCGCGTATTTGCCTGAGGTGTGTCCCGCGTACATGCGTTGCGTCACATGGGGGCCGTAAAGGCCGCTCATGTACCTACTACCATGCCAACGCGAGTGCGGCGCCATGCTTAAGCAGATACGACGGCGCGTCGGGATGTTCGGCGCCTTCAGCGGCCTCGGTGCGTCCGAGGGGAGGAGCTTGCGTGAGGCCTGGACCTCCGTGCTGCGCCTCGATACGACGCCGCACGCCGTCGGTCTCGGCCTCGCAACAGGTGTCTTCGTCGCCTTTCTGCCTGTGCTCGGCATCCAGATGCTGGTCGCGGCTGCGATCGCCTGGGCGGGGCGCGCCAATATCGGTGCAGCACTGCTCGGGACATGGGCCGGCAATCCGCTGACCTGGCCGGCCATGTGGATCGCCTCCTATCTGCTCGGCATCATGCTTCTCGGCGAAACGAGCGCCATAACCATCGAGGAGCTCGAGCGCACGCTCATGCGCCTCGCCGAGACGCCGGTTTTGCGCGTCGATCCGCTGACCATGCTGAATACGGCCGGCAAGCTGCTATGGCCGATCCTCAAGCCGCTCTTCGTCGGCAGCATGGTGCTGGGGTTGATTTCCGGCTCTGCTCTCTATTTCATAGGCCGCCGGGCGGCCGAGGCCTTTCACACGCGCCGCCAGCAGCAGGCTTGACGCAGGGCCAGGACGGCCGCGCCGGCCGTAAGAGGCGAGCGTGCCCATGTCTGAAGCCAGATCCTTGCCCGCGGCGCTGCGCCTCGGCGTGAACGTCGACCACGTTGCGACCGTGAGGAACGCGCGCGGCGGTGGTCATCCCGATCCCGTGCGCGCCGCGCATCTTGCCATCGAGGCGGGCGCCGACGGCATCACGGCACATCTGAGAGAAGACCGCCGCCATATCCGCGACGACGACATCGCGCGCCTGAAGGCCGAGATCACGCGACCGCTCAATTTCGAGATGGCAGCGACGCCGGAGATGCTCGCGATCGCGCTCAAGACCGTGCCGCACGCCTGCTGCCTCGTCCCCGAAAAGCGCGAGGAGCGCACGACCGAGGGCGGGCTGGATGTCGTAGGAGCCGGCAGCTTCCTCGAGCGCTGCATCGGCGAGCTCAAGGCGGCGGGGATACGCGTGTCGCTCTTCATCGAGCCCGATCGGGCGCCGATCGAGGCGGCGGCGAAGCTCGGCGCCGACATCGTCGAGCTGCATACGGGCACTTATTGCGAGTATGCCCTTGCCAACGATTGGCAGCGCGTCGAGCACGAGGTGCAGCGTCTGCAGCGGGGCGCACGCGAGGCGCACTCAGCCGGCCTCGAAGTGCACGCAGGGCATGGCCTCACGTACAATACCGTGGGCGAGGTCGCGCGCTTCCCCGAGGTGGCCGAGCTCAACATCGGACACTTTCTCATTGGGGAGGCGATCCTGATCGGATTGCGCCCGGCCATCGAGCGGATGATCCGGCTCATGCACGAGGCCCGCGCCTCATGATCCTCGGCCTCGGCAACGATGTGATTGATATCCGTCGCATCGCGCGCACGATCGAGGTCTACGGCGATCGCTTTCTGAACCGCGTCTTCACAGAAACCGAGCGGCGCAGGTCTGATCGCCGCAAGGAGCGCGCGGCGTCGTATGCGAAGCGCTTCGCCGCCAAGGAGGCGTGCTCGAAGGCGCTCGGGACGGGCCTGCGCAAGGGCGTCTTCTGGCGCGATATGGGCGTCGTCAATCTGCCCTCCGGACGCCCGACGTTGAAGCTCACCGGCGGCGCTGCCGCCCAGCTCGCGCTGATCACGCCGCCCGGCTACGAGGCGCGCATCGACCTCACCATCACCGACGATTTTCCGTTGGCTCAGGCGATCGTCATCATCTCCGCAATTCCGACCGGCGAGCCACCGCGCTGACAGTTTTGCGCTGTGCACGATCGACACGCATTGCTGTCGAGTGCGCGCATCACTTTCATCTCGATTGACGTGCAGGCGGCACGCCACTTAAGTTTTCGTTGCGGCAGCATTGGGCACAATGCACGGGTGGCACTGACCGCTGACTGGAAGGTTCGAGATGAGTGAGCGCGGCAGCGGCAAATCGCGTAAGTCACCTGCCTCAAAGGCGCTTGCATCGAAGCAACCAGCTCCCAAAGCGGCGGCGCCGAAAAAGGCCGCTGCGGTCGGTCGAAAAGCCAGCGGTGCGCCGTCGGGTAAGAGCAAGGCGCCGGCGAAGCGTGCCGCAGCCGCGAGCCCCGCATCCGTACTCGATCCTCCTGCGCTCCTGGCGCGCGTCGTGAAGCTCGAGAGCGAACGCGACCGCCTCCTTGCCGAGCTCGAGAAAGCCGAGAGCCGCATTCGCGCCCTGGAGGAAGGGCGCGATCAGGTTCTCAGTCGGATCGACTGGGTCATCGATTCTCTGAAGAGCCTTATCGAGAGCGAGCAGTAGGAACATGCGGGGGCCGCCGCGCAGAACGGCGGATGTGGCGGCGCATGGGGCAGGCGACGATTACGATCAACGGCCGGACCTATCGTCTCAGGTGCGGTGATGGCGAGGAGGAGCGCCTGCTGGCGCTTTCGGATATTGTGCGCCAGCGAGTCGACAGCTTGGCTGGAGAGTTTTCCGCGGCCGGCGACGACCGCCTCCTGCTGATGGCAGCACTCATGCTCGCCGACGAACTGCTCGACGCTCAGGCGCGCCTCAAATCCCTCGGAGTCTGAAATCGTGGGTCCTACGCTCGATCGCGCTCAATTCATCCGTCCGATCGCCCATCGCGGTCTGCACGACCGCAATGCGGGCATTCTCGAGAACACGGGCCCGGCCTTCGTTGCGGCCATCGACGGTGGCTATGGCATCGAGTGCGACCTGCAGCCGGCCTTAGACGGCACGCCGTTCGTGTTTCATGATCGTGCGTTGAAGCGGCTCGTCGATTCCGACAAGCTGATCGACGATCTGAGCCCGGCCGAGCTTGGGAAGCTGCGCTACCGCGGCCAGGACACACCGATCCTGAGCTATGCTGATTTCCTGGCGCTGGTCGGCGGCCGGGTGCCGCTCGTCGTCGAGATCAAGAGCGACTTCGATCGGCCCAAGGCCGGCTTCCTCGAAGCCATCACGAGCATGACGGCGGCCTACAAGGGACCGATCTGCCTGAAATCGTTCGATCCTGCAGTCATGGCGCGCTGCCGGGCGCTGGCGCCGGCCATTCCCCGGGGCATCATCGCGACGGACTACACGGTCAACAACTGGTGGCCGAGCAGGATCGATGCCTCGCGCGCGATCAGCCTCACCTATCTGCTGGAGAGCCGCGAGGCCGAGCCATCCTTCTTCTCCTATCACGTGCGCGCGCTGCCGACGCCGGTGACGCGCTTCGTGCGTGAAGGTCTAGGCCTCCCGCTCTTCACGTGGACGGTGCGCACTGAGCGCGAGCGCGCGATCGCCGCCAAATGGGCGGATGCACCCGTCTTCGAGGGCTATCGGCCCTAGTCGGTTCCTTTGCGCTCCACGCTGCGGCGCAGACGCCAAGCCTCTTCCTCGAGGCGAATGTTCGCGAGAATGCGATCGATGAGCAGTGTCGTGCGGCGGAAAAGCTCGGAGCCGCGTGTGTAATCGGCCGGTGCAAAGAAATCGCAGCGGCCGGCGCGAAAGAGATCGACGCACTTCGCACGCGACTTCCCTGGCGGATGGACCGCGATGGCATGGCCGCCGTTCTTGCGCATGACCGCCATGGACGGCACGTCGGTATCGCCATCGCCGAAGTAGATCATGTTGCCAAAGGGGATCGGGCGCTCGCCTTCGGGCATGTGCTCGTTGATGGACTGCCCGAGGTTCTCGATGCCCTTGTTGATGCGGAAGAGGTACTGCGTCTTGCCGGTGTCGCTGATGACGCGTTTGGGATAGGGGAGGTCGTAGGCGTCGAACCAGTATTCCGAGGCGAAGACGTTGTGGAAGTGAGGACGGATGCGCGTCCCCTCGATGATCTCGACGAGGCCGGAGGAGATGAGGTAGTGGCGCAGTGCCACGCCATGGCTCTCGGCGCGGATGCTGATGTACTTGGCAATCTCGCTGAACCATGCCTCGACGCCGGGAAAGAGCTCGACGTCGCGGCCGAGGGCGACCAGATCGGCGCGGTCGATGCGGACGCCGCGCGCCTTGGCCTTCTTGTACATGAGGTGCATGTAGGTGATCAGCGGATCGGCCTCCTGCTCGCGCGCCACCGTATTGCACTCGCGCCAGAAGGCCTTCGGGTCCTCGCCGATCTTCGGCAGGAAAGTGTACTCCTGCATAGGGCGCGGTGAGAGCGTCCCGTCGAAGTCATAGACGAGGGCGATCGTTTTCTTGCCGAAACCGGACTTGGCCGCCGTCGTGCCTGCGCGTGACGCCGCAGGCCTCGGGCTTTTGCTGCTGTTGCTTGCGCGGCTCGATCGCAGGCTCGTCTGCTCCGTCATGGCACCCTCTGAGGTCCGCCGATGCAACTCTTCCGAGAGCAGAGGCATGATTCGGCCGGCAAGACGAGGGCGCTCGGACGCATTTGCGGGCAATAACGGCCGCGGACCGCAAGCCGAGGTCATGCTCGGCGGCGATTCTCAGGCCGCGCAATGCTTTTCAGAATTTCTTGGTTGGGTCAGCCGCTTGCGGTTCTTACTGATCAGGGAATGGATGCATTGCGATGGGGTCGACCATGATCACCGCAATCGTGCGCTATCGGCTTCCACTGACGATCGATCGAAATGCGTGCCGATGGCACTTTTGGAGGATCGCCCCTGGCTTCAGCGAAGTGCCTGGCCTGATCAGCAAGCACTTCATCTGGAGTCCGGATGGTACCGCCGGTGGCGTCTACCAGTGGGAGAGCAGGGCCTTCGCCGAGGCCTTCTATTCCGGCCTATGGCGCAAAGGGATCGTGGATCGGTATGGTGTCGAGCCCACGATCGAATATTTCGAAGTCTTCAGCATCACCGACAACGCCAATGGCGTCGTCCGCGTGCCGCAAGTGGCCTGAAGAGGGCCTAATTCCTTACGCGCCCGACTTTTCCTGGGTGCCGCCGTCCTGCCCGCCGCCTTCAGGTGTCTCCTCGCGGCGCGGACGGCGCACGGGGCGGCGCAGGAATTCGGGCTGGTCCTTCATCATGTCGAAGCGCTCGCGTCGGCGCGGGGCTTGCTCGCGCTCGCGAGGGGCCTGCTCGCGCGGCGGGGCGGTATCGCCGGCTTCGATGACCGGCTGCGGCTGTTCGGTGGGTGCCGGCTCGCGGACGTGGCGCGGTTCGTCCCCACCTTCATTGCGCTCGGCGCGCTCGTTGCGGTAGTCGGGGCGCTCGAAGCGACGGTCGCGGAAGCGCGGGTGCTCGCCGCGGTCCTGGCGCTGTTCCTGCTGACGTCCCTGGTGGCGGCGATCTTCGCGCCGGTCGTCCCGGCGGTCATCGCGGCGCTCGTCACGCCGCTCGTCGTGGCGCCCGTTCTCGTGGCGCGGTTGGGATTGGGGCTGCGGCTCCTGGCCCGGATGGCGGGCAAAGGCCGGGACGGCCGGCTGGTCGCCCATGCCTGGATCGACCGTGTCGCCTTCGGCCTCCTCGCCCTCACCCATATCCACGCCCTGAGGGCGGTGGCGCTGTCCGTTGGCTGCTTCGCCGCCCTGCTGCATCTGCTGCTCGCGGTAGGCGATGATCATGCGATTGTAGTGTTCGGCGTGCTGGAGATAGTTCTCGGCGAGGACCGGGTCGCCCGAGGATTGCGCGTCCCTCGCGAGGGCAATGTACTTCGCGGCTATGTCGGCTGCCGTGCCTCGGACTTTTACGTCGGGGCCGTTCGACTCGAAGCTGCGCGCGAGCGGGTTTTGCCCTTTGCGATGGTGATGACCATGGCTGCCATTGCCACCGCTGCTGCCGCGGCTACGCCCGCGGCGATGCTGCTGACCCTGCCTCATAGGCTCCCGTTCTTTCCTCGAAGGGTTCTTGCGTGCTCAGGCACGCCGGAGCCAACCAAATCGTGGCTCCATTTCGAGCGGGCTCATTACGCGGGCCACGACGTATGACGCAAGGTCATGCCGTCACGGCAACAAGCAACGAGGCCCGCACCACACCGACCTACATCAGAGATGTCCCCGTGATCCTCTACGCACCGCCCCCGCCCTAAGGCCCCAAGGTGCGACACACGTCTCGATCACTGAGTTCAGGTGGACTTGGCAGCTTTTGGCGCTAACGCGCCGTGCTCTGCCTCTCACCAGCTGGGCCCGTCTTCCTGCCTGCGGGTCAAGACCGCCGAGGCTGAGACGCGCCACACGCTTTGCCTGGGTCGTAAGCTAGACTCCTTACTCACCGATTCCAAGATTTATTTTCTAGGTTGCGACCAGATGTGGCAACGGCAACACAACGTCTGTTGCCTCCGAGATCGCTGAGCAGCGGCCAGTCCAGGGGGGCCGGCACCATGCCATGGTTTACAGCCAGCGCGGCCACCTTATCGGCCTGATCGTGGCCCACCTCGAAAATGGCCCAGCCATTGGGCTCCATCACCCGGGAGGCGTCCGCGAGAATCGCCCGGTAGGCGTCGAGGCCGTCGGGCCCGCCATCCAGCGCGCTCCGGGGATCCCACCGGGCGACCTCGGGTTCGAGGCCGCCAATTTCATCGCTTGGTATGTAGGGTGGGTTCGACACTATTAGATGGTAACGGCAACCGATTTCTTCAAGCCAGCGGGACTGCACGAAGCGCACACGATCGGCGAGCCCGTGACGTTCGGCATTCCGGCGCGCGATCGCGAGCGCCCCTGGGCTGATGTCGGTGGCCGTTGCCTGCGCGTCCGGGAGCGCGGCAAGGAGCGCGAGCGCGATGGCGCCCGTGCCGGTGCCGAGATCGAGGATCTTGAGGGGACCCTCGCCCGACGCGCGGATTTCTTCTGCGAGCGCCAGTCCATGGAACTCGCGCTCGCCGATGATCCGCGAGACGGGTTCGCGCGCGGTGCGGCGTGCGAGTGCGTTTGCAAGCCGGTCCCGTGCCTCATCGCTCAGAGCAAGCTCGGGCGCACGTAACAGCTCGGCTCGTGTGCACTGGAGCGCGTACGCGACGAGGTGGCGCGCATCGACAGCGGCGTCGGGCACACCGGCCGCGGTTAGTTGCTCCGTCGCGGCCCGCAGCGCGTCGCGGACCGTTCGACACGTGCTCATATCGATGCGGGGCGCGGTGGTCACGGTACGTAGGCCTCAAGGCCCGCCGGCCATGGCCGCGAGCTGGTTCGCCTGGTGGTCGGCGGTGAGCGCATCGATCAGCTCATCGAGCGCAGGGCCGCCTTCGAGCAGTTCATCGAGCTTGTGGAGCGTCAGGTTGATGCGGTGATCGGTGACGCGCCCTTGCGGGAAATTGTACGTGCGAATGCGCTGGGAGCGATCGCCCGATCCGACCTGCCCCCTGCGCTCGGCGGCGCGCGCTTCATCCGATTGCTGGCGCTGCAGCTCATAAAGGCGCGAGCGCAGGACCTGCATCGCGAGCCGCCGGTTCTGGTGCTGCGACTTCTCCGCCGACACGACGATGATGCCCGTCGGGATGTGCAGGATGCGCACCGCCGATTCCGTCTTGTTGACGTGCTGGCCGCCGGCGCCGCCGGCCCGCATGGTGTCGATCCGCAGCTCCTCGGGCTTGATATCGAGATCGACCTCCTCGGGCTCGGGGAGGACGGCCACGGTCGCGGCAGATGTGTGAATGCGCCCGCTCGCCTCGGTTGCCGGCACGCGCTGGACGCGATGGACGCCGGATTCGAACTTGAGGCGTGCGAAGACGCCTTTTCCCGTGATCGAGGCGATGATTGTCCCCGCCGAGGTCGTTCTCCGACATGGAGATGATCTCGACTTTCCAGCGGTGCAGGTCCGCATAGCGGCTGTACATGCGGAAGAGATCGGCAGCAAAGAGCGCGGCTTCGTCGCCGCCCGTGCCGGCGCGCACCTCGAGGATGACGTTGCGCTCGTCGGCGGTGTCCTTGGGCAGGAGCTGGATCTTGAGCTCATGCTCGAGCGTCTCGAGGCGGCCGTTGACGGCGCGCAGCTCCTCCTCGGCGAGGGTGGCCATCTCACGATCGGAGCTGCTCGCCTTGATCATCGCCGCCAGCTCGTCGCGTTCCTCCTCCGCCCGGCGCAGGGCCTCGATCGCCGAGACGACGGGATCGATCTCGGCAAACTCCTTCGAAAGGCGCGCGAAGTCGGCCGCACTCGGACCGGCGTTGAGCTCGGCCTGCACGACGTGCCAGCGCTCGACCAGCCGGTCGAGCTTCTGCTGCGGAATCGACATACGTCCTTCTTAACGCTCTTTCGCGGGGAGGGGGAACGCGCTTACTGGGCCGTATGACACAAGCGGATGCCCGGGCACAACCAGCAGCGCGGGAGGAATACAGGCGCCTCGCGGTCAGGGCCTAAAGCCTTTGGATCTCAAATGCCGACTTTGCGCCTGCCTCGAACCCCAGGCGCACTCGAGGCCCGACGCTTCAGCGCGAGCCGACCTGCAGCTTGTCGGCCTTGCGGCTGCTGGGGTCGGCGACCTCGATCCAGCGCAGACCGTCGCGGCGTGGCGCGAGGCCGACGGCGAGGGCGTCGAGGCCGCCCAGCACGGGCTGAGCCACCGAGGCCGGCAGCACGGAAATGGCTTCCCGGAGCGCGCGCGGTTGTGCCTGGACGGTCCAGACCGCGGCCGCAACCAGAACCATGGGACCGGCCACGGCCATCAGGGCACGTCCTCGCCCGCGCATGGTCGGAGCTTTCCACGGCTTTTTGCGGCTTGTGGGCGGGTCCGTGCTTTGAGCGGCGCGCCGGCGCTTCGGTGGCTCGGGTGGGGCGGTCTTCGGCGCGGAACGCCCGCCCGTCCGCTCATTGGCCCGATGGAGCGCGCTCGGTCCGCGCTCGGGCGGCGCACCGAGATGCGTCGGATTTGTCTGCTCGTAGATGCGCTGCAGGATCGGCCGCGGATCGACGCGGCGGAGAGCGCAGAGCCCGCAGACGACGCGCTGCGTCTCTTCCCAATGCGGGAGCGCGCGAAGGCGGCCCTGCTCGAGCGTGATGACGATATCGACCGTGGAGCCGAGGCGCAGTGCGAGCTCGCCCGGTGTCATGCCGAGCGCTAGGCGCATGTCGCCGAGGAGCGAACCGAGACTCTCGTCGAGGCCGCTCGTCCGCTCGGAAAGAGCCATGATCTGCACGGGCGCCGAACCGCCCGCGCGGCCTCGCCTCGGCGTCCCTGCGTGCGCGTTGTCGCGGCTGGCCTGCTTGAAGAGTGAACGCACGATACTCGTTTCCGGTACGCTGGTGTACACGCCCTTGCCTCACGGCGGCGACGCCGTAACCGAGGCCGAGGCACTCCGACGAAACTGGAATCCAAAGCGGTGCCATTTATGGCACCCGTCAACGTCGTCCCCACGACGTTGGACCCCACCTATCGCGTCCATACTGGCGTGCGCGAGGTACGTTTGTCAAAGGTTTGTCGCCGCGCGAGCACAACCGCCGCTCGGATGACGGCACTGCGGGCTCGGCTCTGCTCTCTCAGGGCAATCAGCCGCCTGCGAGCAGCTTGTCGACCTCGGCAACGAGGTCCTTCAGGTGGAACGGCTTGGAGAGGACGCGCGCGTCCTTCGGTGCCGGCTTGTCGCTGTTGAGCGTGACGGCGGCGAAGCCGGTGATGAACATGATCTTGAGCTCGGGATCCAGCTCGCTCGCTCGCCGGGCCAGCTCGATGCCGTCCATGCGCGGCATGACGATGTCGGTCAGCAGCAGCGAGAAGGGCTCTTCCTTGAGCCGGTCGAAGGCCTCGGCGCCATTGGCGAAGGCAATCACTTCGTAGCCGGCCTTGGCCAGCGCGCGCGTGAGGAAGCCACGCATTGAATCGTCGTCCTCCGCGAGCAGAATGCGCTGCGCGGAAAGTGCCGATGCTTTCGCCGTCATGCCTCGTGCCCCCAATCCTTCCCCATTCAATATACGGGGTACTATGCACCGAGCGAGCTGGTGACGCCGGAATCTGACGCCAATTTGGTAAACTGCAAGTGAATGCACAGCATTTAGTCGATGGCGTGTTCTAGGTGTGACGCGGTCGCGAGAACGTGTCCAACAGAATTCGCACTCATGTGCTAGCAGTGTGTCGGCGTCGGTCCGCCTGCACCCGGAATGCGTAGAATGCTTTGAAAGTGCAGACTTCTGCGCCGCGTCGATCCTGCTCCACCACAATCTTTTCATGGCTGCGCGCTAAGGATGGACAGTGACGACTGCGCTTGGCAAAGTTATTTATGAGCAGCACGGCAGTTGGCGCGAGTCTCGACACGAGGCGGATGACGACGCGACGACTGAAGACGTGACGCAAGCGACCGCGACCAAGGGCCATGCTGGAAACAGAGCGCACCGCCATCGAGCAGCACCTGACGCCACCATATCTGCTGGCGGTGCCGCGCGTGCAGACGGTACCTTTCGTTTTCTGCTCGCCGCACTCCGGGCGCGTCTATACCGATGCCTTCCTGGCGGCCTCGCGGCTTACTGCCAGTTCTCTGCGTAAGTCGGAGGACTGCTACGTCGATGATCTCTTCGCGGGTGTCGCGGCGCTCGGAGCCCCGCTGATCGCGGCCCGTTTTCCCCGTGCTTATGTCGATGTGAACCGCGAGCCCTACGAGCTCGATCCCGAGCTTTTCGAGGAGACGCTGCCGGCGTTCGCCAACAGCCGCTCGATCCGGGTCGCGGGCGGCCTCGGCACCATCGCGCGTGTCGTTGCCGATGCCGAGGAGATCTACAAGGGCCGGCTGCCGCTCACCGTCGCACTCGAGCGTATCGAGCGGCTCTACAAGCCGTTTCACGGCGCGCTTGCCTCGCTCATCGACGCGACGGCGCGGCGCTTCGGCGCCGCCATGCTCATCGACTGCCACTCCATGCCATCGTCGTCGACGGGCTATGTCGGGCCGCAGCGGCCGGACTTCGTGCTCGGCGATCGCTTCGGTGCCTCCTGCGATGGCCGCCTCACGCGCTTCCTGCGCGAGGAGCTGACAGCGCTCGGCTATACCGTGCACCTCAATCGCCCATACGCCGGCGGCTACATCACCGAATACTACGGCCGCCCCCAGCGCGGTCTCCATGCGCTGCAGATCGAGATCAATCGGGCGCTCTATCTCAACGAGCGCACGTTCGAGAAGAAACCCGGCTTCGCCGTCGTCGAGCGCCATCTGCGCACGGTGGTCGCGCGCCTCTTCAACGAGCTGCCGGGCATGCTCGGCGGCCGCGAGGCGGCGGAGTAGGCCTCTCTCGCATTCCAGCCATCCTCCATTGGCTCGCGCCACGCGTTGCGCGTCGCCGCGGTGTGCGTCTATCCTCGCTCTGTTCTCAGGGCGGGGCGGAATTCCCCACCGGCGGTATGCAGCGCGAGCTGCGAGCCCGCGAGCGCCTTCCGGAACGGAAGGGTCAGCAGATCAGGTGCGAGGCCTGAGCCGACGGTCACAGTCCGGATGAAAGAGAACGCGCAATCCCGGCGTGCTTCGGCGCGCGGGGCTGCCCGTGATCGCCTTGGGTGACGTGTCCAAACCAAGGAGGATCACCGTGACACACACCCGCTATGCCTTCATCAAAGCCCGCTGGCACGCCGACATCGTCGATCGTGCGCTCGAGGGTTTCTGCGAGATCATTCCTGCTGAGCATGTCGATGTGTTCGACGTGCCCGGCGCCTTCGAGATGCCGCTTCTTGCGCGCGACCTCGCGGCGAGCGGGCGCTATGCGGCTGTGGCTGCTGCGGCCTTCGTGGTCGATGGTGGCATTTACCGCCATGAGTTCGTGGCGCAGGCCGTCGTCGACGGCTTGATGCGCGCAGGTCTCGATACGGGCGTGCCGGTGCTCTCGGTTTCTCTCACGCCGCAGCAGTACCGCGAGGACGAGCACCACAATCGCATTTTCCGCGCGCATTTCGTCGAGAAGGGGCGTGAGGCCGCGCGAGCAGCGATCATGATCACCAAGACGCGGGCTGAGGTCGCCGCATAGTCGCACGCGATGCGAGCTGCTTCGCAGGCGGGGCTTTTGCCCCGCACCCCAACCGGGGAGACCCCGGACCCCCTTCTTTTTTAAACTTGGAGTGCGCGGCAGACGCGACAGGTCCCTTC
>ERZ778022.1597-NODE-1597-length-28837-cov-4.216212_pt1 | contig 28837 bp, 27 predicted proteins | sample MGYA00375752_ERZ778022 | MGnify/ENA primary metagenome ERZ778022 (study PRJEB29350, sample SAMN05389826) | bioreactor metagenome | isolation source: Thiocyanate bioreactor | place: South Africa: University of Cape Town | collected 2014-04-04 ...
CTATGGTCATCACCGGCATCGATCCGCAGATGGAAGAAAAGATGACTCATTTGCAGGATAAATTGCTCGCAGGAGACCTGAAAAATTTAGATCATTTTGGCATTATTTTAGGAAAGGGCACCGCCGATAGTTTAGGAATCATGCTCGGTGATAAAGTAACCCTCATGATACCCCAGGCTTCGGTCACGCCAGCAGGTATGGTTCCAAGGTTCAAACGCTTCACTGTGGTCGGTGTATTCTCAGCGGGTAATGGATTTAATTTTGATACCAAACTTGCATTTATAAACATTCATGATGCGCAAAAATTATTACAACTCGGTAATGATGTTTCCGGTTTAAAGATGCGAATTAAGAATGTTTATCAAGCGCCCGAACTGAGTGCAGCGATAAGTCATGCTTTAAATGATGAATACGATGTGGGTAATTGGACTCAACAATATGGTGCTTTTTTTCAAGCAGTCAAGATGGAAAAAACCATGATGTTTATGATTCTGTTGCTTATCATTGCGGTCGCTGCTTTTAATTTAGTCTCTTCACTGGTCATGGTCGTTAACGATAAACAAGCTGAAATCGCAATATTAAGAACCATTGGCGCTAAACCGGGTACTATTTTATGGATCTTTATCGTTCAAGGAATGATGGTCGGTGTCGTGGGAACCTTTCTCGGCTTGGTAGGTGGCTTATTACTGGCGCATAATGCGACGACAATAGTTAACCATTTACAAAGTTGGTTTCATTTCAAAGTATTATCGTCCAGTATTTATTTCGTGGATTATTTGCCATCAAAAATTCTATTCAGTGATTTATGGAAAATCTGCTCTATGGCCTTGTTGATGAGTTTCTTGGCAACGATTTACCCCGCCTGGCGCGCGTCAAAAACTATTATAGCTGAGGCTTTGCATTATGAATAAACCCATTTTAACGAGCAACAATTTATCCAAAACTTATTCTGATGGGGCGACCGAGGTTCAAGTGCTTCGTGGGGTAAACTTAAGTATCACCAGTGGTGAGCGTATAGCCATTATTGGCCCTTCTGGTTCAGGTAAAAGTACTTTATTGCATTTGCTGGGAGGACTTGATAAACCTACCGACGGCTCAGTGCTTTTTTCAGAAGTTGATTGGCAAAAAGTTAATGAAAAGAAGCGCTGTCAAATTCGTAACCAAGGTCTAGGATTTATTTATCAGTTTCACCATCTCTTGCCTGAATTTAGTGCTTTGGAAAATGTCGCGATCCCATTAGTGCTGGCTAACATCTCTATTAAAGAGGCCACCGCCCAAGCGCAAGATATATTAAATAAAGTTGGATTAGCTGCGCGCATTCACCATAAACCGGCACAACTTTCTGGGGGAGAGCGTCAGCGTGTTGCGATCGCACGTGCATTAGTTCATCAACCCCAGTGTGTACTTGCAGATGAGCCTACGGGAAATCTTGATCAGGTGACTGCAGCTAAAGTATTTGATCTGATGTTGCAATTAAATCAAGAACTGGGGACGTCTTTAGTTATCGTAACTCATGATCAACAATTGGCGCAGCGTATGGATAGAGTCATGGTTTTAGAACAAGGAAGATTAGAAGATTTTCATGGTGAATAGGTAGCAAAGGTCCTGTTATTTCTGCTAAGGTGTATATCGGGAAGGTAATCCCAATATAAGGCAGATTGGAGTGCTAAATGGACGAGAAACATGAAGAGAAGAAAATTAGGCTCATTGCTGTACCTAGCCTTGGAAAGTTAAACGAAAATAAAAGAAAGCATTTAAGAAGTCATTCCGTTGCGATTAGTGATTTGGGAGCGTTTTGGAATGAAACGCCACGAGTAAGGAATTGCGTTTCTAATGAGGTTCAACCAAATACGAATCCCATGGATGAAATAAAAACAGCACCGGTACCCTAAGAGTATCGGTGCTGTGCGCCTTAGTAGTCTGCGTTCCCCGGGGTACGTGGAAAGGGAATGACATCACGGACGTTATTCAATCCGGTAACATAACTGACCAGGCGCTCTAAACCTAAACCAAAACCTGCATGCGGTACGGAACCATAACGGCGTAAATCACGATACCATTGGTAGCTTTCTTTGCTGAGATTGCATTCTTCAATACGACGATCGAGAACGTCCAAACGTTCTTCACGTTGGCTACCACCAATAATTTCGCCAATTCCTGGTGCGAGGACGTCCATCGCCGCTACTGTTTTACCATCATCGTCCAAACGCATGTAGAACCCTTTGATCTCTTGTGGGTAATTCGTCAGAATGACTGGTTTTTTGCAGTGGACTTCGGCCAGATAGCGTTCATGTTCCGATTGTAAATCTAATCCCCAACTGACTGGATATGCAAATTTTTGTCCACAGCGCTCTAATATTTTAATCGCATCGGTATAGGTCATAACGGCGAAATCGGAATTAATAATATGTTCAATGCGCTCAATACAGCCTGGGGCAACATATTGATTAAAGAATTCCATGTCATCTGCGCGTTCATTTAAAAGTGCTGCGCAAAGATAACGGAGCATCTGCTGACTTAAATCACAAATATCGGCTAAGTTTGCAAAAGCAATTTCAGGCTCTACCATCCAAAATTCCGCCAAATGTCGACTGGTATTCGAATTCTCGGCGCGGAATGTGGGGCCAAAAGTGTAAACTTTAGACATCGCCAAGCAATATGCTTCAACATTTAACTGCCCTGAAACGGTTAAAAAAGCCTCTTTACCAAAAAAATCTTGTTGAAAATCTACTTGTCCCTGGGCATTTTTAGGAATATTCACCAAATCGAGCGTCGATACGCGAAACATTTCACCTGCCCCCTCACAATCGCTGGAGGTGATAATGGGGGTATGAATCCAGAAAAAGCCTTGCTCACTAAAGAAGCGATGAATGGCTTGAGATAAACAATGGCGAACGCGTGTTACAGCGCTAATAGTGTTTGTACGGGGACGCAGATGTGCGACTTCACGTAAAAATTCCATCGTATGGCGTTTCGCCTGAATCGGATACGTTTCAGGATTCTCAACCCAACCCACAATGTCTATGTGTTCCGCCTGAATTTCAAAACTTTGCCCTTTTCCTTGTGAAGCGACTAGTTTTCCTTGGCAGATTACAGAGCAACCGGCATTTAATTTAGTGATCTCATCATAATTAGGCAATTGATCCGTCGCGACTACCTGAATGGGCGCGAAACAAGAACCATCATGAACACTCACAAAAGACAGTCCTGCTTTTGAATCACGACGTGTTTTAACCCACCCGCGAACGGTAACGTGTTGATCTACGGCAACCTCGCCACTTAAACATTGTTTAATGGTAAAAACCTCAGCCATTTTTTATTCCTGTAGTTGAATATATTGAACCTAAAATGCGATGATACACCAAATAAAAAGCCTGAGGGAGCTTTATGAAGCAAAGAATACTCTTCCTGTTATTATTTCTTAGTGTGGGCGTAATCCAGGCTGAAGATACGGTATTAACCTTATATCGACCCTATAGCGAAGCTGAAGAATCGGAGGTAGGGCGCATAAAAATGAGTGTGCGGGGTAGTTGCTTACGCCAAGCAACTTTAATTACTCGCGAAGATGCTTGGGTCTGCGAGGCTGAAGGTAAAAAATATGAACCCTGTTTTATAAAAATGGGCCCCAATCGTACCCAAGCTTTATGTCCTCAATCTCCGTGGGATACAGAGAGTATTGAACTTTTATTAAGTAAACCTGTGAATAACGAAAACAACCAGCTTCTGGATATGTCTACAGGCTATCCCTGGGGGATTGAATTAGGGGATGGCACGCGATGCCTTGCGATTCGTAGTACACGCTTAATCGAACAGCTACCAGTACATTATCGTTGTCCGGATAAAAAATACTTGATCGGTTCGATTCAACGCTGTAAGAGTCAATGGTCGATGCTGCAATCATCGACCCAAGGCACGGATACGGTCCTAATCAAAAGAGTTTGGTTTTGATATTTGGGTATCAAGAACTCCATGGATTTCTGAAAACAAAAGTAAGTAGCTCCCTATGGTAATTACCCCATTAAGTTGAGCCTTAGGCTCCAGAGCTCAAGTTCGGCGCGGGCATTAATAAACCCGTTTGTTTCAAGGCATTCTTTAACAAGTGCGTTAACACCTTTAAAAATTGTTATACTCTTGACTCGTGCGGAGTCCTCTTGATATTTGCACCATCTGTAAAGGGAATTTAATTTTGCGAATTATTCTGTATTGGATCTGGAATTTTTTTGTGTTCCGTGCACCATCACTGTTGTTTAGAGGAGCCGTTAAAGGATCGATAACATTCTGATTTTTAATACGGATTTAATTGCTTAAAATTCGGGAGCAGCGCGCTTAAAAGCTTCCAGTTTTAAACACTCAGTATTGATTTCTTGAATGAGGGGATAGTCATCGAGGGGAAAATTAAAGCGTTGAGCATTGTAAACCTGGGGTATCAGACATAAATCCGCAATGGTTGGGCTTTCGCCATAGCAAAAAAGACTTTGCTCCTGGCGTTTTTCTAATTGTTGATGGAATGCTGCAAACCCCGCTTTTAACCACTGATGATACCAGGTTTGAATCTGTGATTCATCGGCTGCAAATTGAGATTTTAATGTATTTAATACTCTTAAATTATTCAGCGGATGAATATCACAGGCGACGATCATTGCTAAGGAGCGCACTTGAGCTCGGGCAAGTGGTTTTGCTGGCAGCAAGGATGGGGATGGGTAAAGCTCTTCCAAATATTCAATTATTGCCAGCGATTGCGTGAGTATATAGTTCTCTACTTTTAATGCAGGAACTAATTCCTGAGGATTTAATTGTTTGTAGGCTTCACTATGATGCTCGCCCCCATGATTAACTAAATGTATGGGTACCTTCTCATACTCGATCCCTTTAAGATTTAGCGCGATACGGACACGATAGCATGCTGTCGAGCGGAAATAATCATAAAGATGCATGAGTAATTACCTTATTGATTTTTCGTTACGTATTGATCAATAGAACCAAAAAGTGATTGACCTTGAGCATCAAGCATCTCAATGCGAATTCGATCGCCAAAGCGCATAAACGGGGTTTTTGCTTCACCTTGCTCTATGATTTCAAGCATCCGTTTTTCAGCTATACAGGAAGAGCCTTTGCTGCGATCCGTATTGGATACAGTTCCTGAGCCGACAATCGATCCTGCGCTGAGCGGTCGGGTTTTTGCGGCATGAGCAATGAGTTCTGCGAAAGAAAAAGTCATATCAATTCCCGCATTCGGTTGCCCGAATAATTGCTCGTTGAGAAAGCTGAGTAAGGGTAAATGAACGCGCTCCTCATACCAAGCAGAACCTAGCTCATCAGGGGTAATGGCAACTGGAGAAAAACTGCTTGACGGTTTTGATTGAAAAAATCCGAACCCTTTAGCAAGCTCGCCGGGAATCAGGTTACGTAAGGAAACATCGTTAACCAGCATAAGTAGTTTAATGTGTTTACCGGCTTCACGAGCACTAGTTCCCATAGGTACATCATCGGTAATAACGGCTACTTCCGCTTCAAAATCAATACCGTACTGCTCGTCAGCAACCAAGATAGTCTCACGCGGACCAAGAAATGAGTCCGAGCCGCCTTGATACATTAAAGGATTCGTCCAAAAATCTTGTGGCATCTCTGCCCCGCGTGCTTTGCGAACCAGTTCTACATGATTGACATAAGCACTACCATCGGCCCATTGATAGGCTCGGGGGAGTGGTGCTGTGCAATCTTCCGCTTTAAAGGGGATACTATAGTGCTCATCTCCTTGATTTAGACGGTCATAGATAGCTTGTAATTCAGGCTCGACATGCTGCCAGTGATCCAGGGCATATTGCAGGGTTGGGGCAATTTGCGGAACAGAAAGTGCTGCGGTTAAATCGCGTGAGACGACACAAAGCATGCCGTCTCGAGATTCATCTGACTTAAGAGTTGCTAGTTTCATCTTAATCCTTAATGTGTCTCTTCTGCTTTTAAGGTGCCGCGACGGATTTGATCGCGTTCGATCGCTTCAAAAAGTGCCTGGAAGTTTCCTTCACCAAAACCCTGATTGCCTTTACGTTGAATAATTTCAAAAAATACTGGACCAAACATATTTTCAGTAAAGATTTGCAGCAGCAACCCATGTTGCGGATCGTGTTCACCATCAATTAAAATTTTCTCAGCCTGTAGTTGTGCCACAGGTTCACGATGCCATGGGACTCGTTGCTCAATCATTTCAAAATATGTATCTGGAGTATCCAGAAATTTAATTCCTTGTTGTCTCAAGCTGTGCACCGTTTCGTAAATATTATCGGTGGTCAGGGCCATATGTTGTATCCCTTCACCTTTATATTCATGCAAGAATTCTTCAATTTGCGATACGTCATCTTTAGATTCATTTAGAGGAATTTTAATCTTACCGCAAGGGCTACCTAAGGCGCGACTTAGTAAACCTGTCATTTTACCTTTGATATTAAAGTAGCGAATTTCTTGAAAGTTAAAAATACGTTCATAAAAAAGCGCCCATTTATCCATATTGCCGCGAAATACATTATGAGTGAGGTGATCAATAAACAATAAGCCATTACCAAATACAGCCTTTTGATCCTAATCCTTCCAGTTTTGGGCAAAAGGCTTATGTTTATCATCAACAAAGTAAATGATGCTGCCACCAATGGCTTGTATCGCAGGTAGACCATGATGCGCATGATCACAATCTTTAAACTCCTCTGCGCCATTTTGCAATGCATAAGCTAAAGCAGCTTGAGCATCATGAACTTTAAAACCCATGGCGCAGGCGCCAGCACCGTGAGTTTTTGCGTGAGCCTCTGCCTGGCTGTCCTGGCTACCATTGACTATAAATTGAATCTCGCCCTGTTGATAAAGAGCAATATTCTGCTGGTTATGATGAGCAACTTTCATAAAACCCATGGTTTGAAATTGTTGTTCAAGCGCGCGCATATCAGGGCCTGAAAACTCTAAAAATGCAAAGCCATCTAAACCACAAGGATTATCAGTTTTTTGCATCGCACTACTCCTTATGCTGTGTTCATGAACTAAAAGCTGAATACCAGCTTACCGTGTGAATTACTGCTTTTGTACTAGAGTTAACCCATCTGCTATAGGCAAGAGACTGATAAATACGCGCTTATCATTTTTTAACAATTCGTTCAAACGACGAATTTCTCGGGTCTGGCCCCCGATTTCAAGGGGGTCGATCACTTTACCATCCCACAAGACGTTATCAATCGCAATAAGTCCACGAGCCTGCGTAAGGCGTAGAGCCATTTCATAATAAGGAACATAGTTGGTTTTGTCGGCATCAATAAATACAAAATCGAATTTCCCTTCCCATCCTTCATGAACCAAAGTATCTAGGGATTCCAAGGCAGGTCCTAAACGGAGTTCAATTTTATGTTCTTGTTCTGCCTCTTGCCAAAAAGTGGGGGCTTTTTCTGTCCATCGCGGACTGATATCACATGTGATTACGCGCCCATCTTCTGGAAGAGCTAAAGACATAGCCAGTGCACTGTAGCCCGTAAACGTGCCAAGCTCCAAAACATTTTTAGCACGGATAAGACGAAGAAGAAATTGTAAAAACTGCGCCTGTTCCGGTGCTGTTTGCATATTAGCCAATTCCAAATGTGATGTGTCTTCCCTCAGCTTTTGTAGAACCGGGTGTTCACGCAATGAGCAATTTAATATGTACTCATATAACTCAGGGGAAATGGGTAATTGCTTCATCAGGATAGTTTCTCGTGTGCTAAATTGTCGGCGATGATATTGGTCGGAGTATTTTCTTTTGCCGCCAGGGTAAAAATTTCCATGAGGTGTTCGTAAATGTAATCGATTTGTTGGTCGATTTTTTGCGCCGAAGTCTGTAGATATTTGGCTGCAGCGAAAATTAAGCCCCCAGCATTGATAACATAGTCAGTAGCAAAGAGAATACCGCGGTCATGTAATGCCTGTCCGTGATAGGTATGGGCTAATTGATTATTTGCGGCGCCTGCGACTATGGTTGTTTGTAATTGCGGTATGGTGATGTCATTAAGGATGGCACCTAAAGCGCAGGGCGCAAAAACATCGCAGGGCACTTTATGAATCTCTTCGGTAGTGACCGGTTTTGCTCCAAAATCTCTCACTACTTTTTCTACAGCAGCGGGGGAAATATCCGCCACGGTTAGGGTCGCCCCTAACTCATGAAGATGCTCTGCGAGCAAATAACCCACATGCCCCAATCCTTGTAAGGCAACATGTACTCCGACTAATGAATCTTTTTTTAATTTAAAAGCAACCGCAGCCTGAACGCCACGTAAAATTCCTTTGGCAGTAGAAGGAGAGGGATCTCCATCATGTTTACTCAAACTGGCAACATAGGGGGTGTGCTCGTTAATCAGATCCATATCCTGCAATACAGTACCGCTATCTAAGGCCGTAATGTAGCGGCCATTCAATTCATGAACAAATTCACCAAAACGATGCATATAGGCTTCACGGTTGAAGGGTTCACGCGGTTTGATGATGACGGATTTTCCGCCACCCAGAGGTAAATTAACGGACGCGGCTTTATAACTCATGCCCCGTGCCAAGCGCATAGCGTCCTTTAATGCTGCTTGAGTGTTTGGGTATTCAATAAAGCGGCAGCCACCAAGAGCGGGGCCTAATTTGGTGCTATGGATGGCAATAATCGCTTTCATTCCAGTTTCTGGATCGACCTTAAAATGTAAATCACCGAAACCATGAGCTAAAGCATACTCCAAAAAATCCTCTTCTGTTTTTGCTTGATTATTTTGGGTTCTATTATCAACCGCCATCATTGCCTGACTCCTCTAGCAAATTTTCTTTTTGCAAAAGTTATAGACTGATTTGATGATTAAATCAACGATAATTTGGTATCTGATGCATTGCTGGTATAAACTAAGGTTTCTTTGGCAAGATAAGAGTCAGTAGTTTTTTTAGAATGCTTTCTGACTCACCCATTAAGCGATTTTTAACAGATGGTTCACCAACTGGAGAAAAAAGATGCGACAGAAACTTGTTCCGATAATTTTATGCACAATGTTGGCTCCAGGGGTACATGCAAATGATACCAATTTACCCTTGCCGTTAGACAAAGTAAGTTTTCAAGTATCCGCTAAAGAATGGGTAACAACACAAACCGCATTACTTGGCGTAAATATCAATGTAACATTAGGCAACGCCGATCTAGTTCGTGCACGTAATGAAATTATGGAACGTCTAAACAAGATTGCGAAAGCAGATTGGCATATCGTGCAATTTGACCGCTCACAAGATAGTTCCGGCCTGGAAAAACTTTATGTTCAAGCCCAAGCACGAGTGAATCAACAGGCGCTCACAGACATCTATAAAAATGCTAAAGAGGTCAGTAAACCCGGAGCGCAGTATGAAATATCCAGTGTTGATTTCAAACCGAGTTTAGAGGAAAAGCAGCACGTTTTAGCAAAAGTGCGGGCACAGCTTTATAGTCAAATTACCGATGAATTAAACCAGCTAAATAAAGCCTATCCTGACCAGCATTATTCGATAAATAATTTGGTATTTTTGCCCGGTGATAATCCATCGGTTGTGACTCCAAGAGCTTATCAGGCTAAAGAGAATATGATGATGATGGCAACAACAGGTGCGGCAGCGCCTGCGGTATCAGTAAGTAATGAGCTGACATTGACAGCAATCGTTGAAGCAGCCTCAAATCGTAAGCCATGATTCAATGTACGCTTTACAGGAGAACACTTTGTTGGTGGTAGATAAAATTATTGGTCATCGGGGTGCATGCGCTTATGCACCTGAAAATACCATGGCATCGTTTAATAAGGCATTGGAAATGGGATGTCGCTTTATTGAGTTTGATGTTATGTGCAGTGAAGATGGAGAGCCTTTTGTCTTTCACGATGATCAATTAAAAAGAACAACTCGGGTGCGCGGCGAGTTTGGTAAAGTCAACGCTGCCTTCATTGAAAAGCTTGATGCGGGCTCCTGGTTTTCGAAGCACTTTAAAGGCGAAGGCATACCGCATTTTCGCGATATATTAGACTGGTTACAGGTGCACCAAGTTCAGGCGAATATCGAAATTAAACCTTATCCTGGAACCGATCTTGAGACGGCAATTGCTGTTTTAAATCATTTAAACCGTTATTGGAAGCCAGAAAATCCATTGCCATTAATTTCCAGTTTTTCTTATAAAGCACTTGAGATGTGTCGTAGTATCTCACCAGAAATGCCGATAGGATTATTATTGCACGAGTGGGATGAGCAGTGGCTAGACAAAGCACACGCGTTATCGTGTTATTCGCTCCATTTTAACCGAAAAATTTTAACTAAAACCCGGGTAGAAGCAGTAAAAAAAGCTGGGTATGTCATCTGCACCTATACGGTAAATCGTAAACGTCAGGCGAATAAATTATTTTCGTGGGGCGTTGATGCTGTTTTTAGTGATTTCCCTGATTTGCTTGCATGAATAAACTACTTTGTTTTATCGTTTCTCTTTGCTGCTGTTTTAGTTCGGCTTACAGTATGCGCACTCAAATAATTTTCTGGCATAGTATGGCGGGTCAATTAGGCGAGGAAGTTAGGGTCCTTACTGAAGCGTTTAATGATACGCAAAATGAATTTGAAGTGATCGCGCTTTACAAGGGAAATTATGTTGAAACGATGACCAGTTTTGCCGCCGCATTTAAGGCAAAACGGGCGCCCGCTTTAGTGCAAATTTTCGAAGCGGGTACAGCGATTATGCATGCACCCGCTGGGGTAATTAAGCCTGTAGCAGATTTAGTGCTTGAACAGAATCTTACGCTGCCTACTCATGATTTTTTACCGTCAATTCGCGATTATTACAGCTATCAGGGAAAACTCCAGGCCTTTCCTTTTAATATTTCTGTGCCCCTTATGTACTATAATGCGGAGGTTTTAGCGCAATTGGGCTATGCGCCGGAGAATTTTCCCCGTACATGGAGTGAGTTGGCCTCGTTAGTGCTGCGCATCAATAAAGCGGGTTATCGTTGTTCCTACACCTCTGCCTACCCAGGATGGATTTTATTAGAGTCCTTTATGGCCATTCACGGATTACCTTTGTTACAAGGGACCCCACCTCAGGCTGCATTGGATACCCCGCAATTATTACACCATTTGCAGCGTTTAAAAACGTGGCAAGATCATCATTATTATCGTTATGCAGGACGTGTTGATGACGCGACTATTTTATTTACGAGCGGTGTTTGTCCGCTATTTAGCCAGTCCTCAGGTGCTTATAATAGTTTACAACAAATTGCCCCTTTTAAATTGGGGATTGCGCGCATGCCTTTAGATACGGATATAAGTACCGTGCGCCATGCTAACATTACTGGAGGTGCTGCTTTATGGGTTGTTTCTGGGAAAAGTGCCGCAGAATATCGCGGTATTGCTTTATTTCTTTCCTTTCTGAGCAAACCTGAAATTCAACAGCAATGGCATGAACGCACGGGCTACCTCCCGGTGGGGATTTATGGAATTTACAGTGGTATTTTAAGAGCTCATAAGCATCCCGGTTTACTTATTGCTGAGCAGGATTTAAATGAAAAATCCAAGAATACCTTTGCTATGACTGTGCCACAAAATCAGGTACGAATGTTGATGGATGAACTTCTGGAGGCGATGTTTGCGGGTTTAATCAGCCCCGAAACCATGTTACGCGATGCGCAATTACGGATTGATCGATTATTAAAAAGATTCCTTATGAATACAGGAGAATCCCATGAGCCGAAGAGACTCTAAAATTGTATGTGTTCTTGCGGTCGCTTTTTATGGAGTACTTGCGACCTTAACCAACATTATCGATTATAAAGTAAATTTTTCAGCGGTTGCGGCCACGATGACCATGAAGGATATTTTCGCGGGTTCAAGCCTGGGAATACGTGCGATCAATTATCCCTTATTTCATCATTTAGCATTTATTTTTATTATCTTTTGTGAAGGTTTGGGGGCTGTGGTTACATTGATGGGCACGTTTAAGCTAATTAAAAATCGCTCAAATGATGCGCTCATTTTTAATCAAGAAAAAAATTGGGCTATCGCAGGGTTAACCATAACGTTTTTAACCTGGCAGGTTTTATTTATGACTATTGCTGGTGAATGGTTTGGTATTTGGATGGCTTCAACCTCTCTTGCAGGTACGGTGAGGAATGCTTTTCAAATCTTTATGATGGCGCTCGGGGTGCTTATTTATCTCAATATGGACGATAAATAATTAAAATTAGTCCTCATCTGCAGTAGGCTTTTCTTTTCGATTTACGTAGCAATTATTAAAAGTGCTTGATTCCTTAAGAATTTCTAAACCGCGTGCAGAAAATGGTCCGCCGAGGGCTTTTTATCCAATCGATATTGGTACACGATATAAAATGCGAAAATATTTTTTAAATAATTTCGTGTTTCTTGCCATGGTAGGGTTTCAATCCATACATCCATATCTTTAGGGGTGTGGTGCTGCAACCAATAAACAACTTGTTTCGGCCCCGCATTATAAGCTGCGGCAATTAGAATCGGATGGTTTTTAAATCGTTGTGCCAGTTGTTTGAGATAAGCCACACCAATATTAATGTTCTTATCCGAGGTAAATAACTGCTCCGGACTCGTGTATGGTATTTTATACGCTTTAGAAACGACACCCGCAGTATAAGGCATCACTTGCATTAATCCGCGAGCACCGGCACTAGAGGTTGCATCTTCTCTAAAACTGCTTTCCTGACGAATTATGGCCAAGATGAGTTCAGGATTAATCCCATATTTTTGCGCATTGCTCTTGACAACCTGGCTGTATGCTAGGGGAAAGCGTAAGGCTAACTGATTATTGAATAACTCAGTATTACTTAAATAAATGGATTTCCCATGCCAACCTAAAACCTGATCAATCCAGTAAATTAAGGCGCTGCTTTCTTCTTTCGGAAGCTCACTGATAAAATCATTCAGCAATCGCGACGCGGTGCCTAAGCTTCTGCTTTGATAAAGCTTTTGAATCTGCGAGAGCAGTTCTTTAAAAGGTATGAGACGTTGCAAATCGGTGGTCACAGGCTCATTAACAAAGTTTGGCGTCTGTTTTAAACGCAGACTGGCTAGGAAGCCATAATAATTACGCGTTTGTGCGAGGTTTTTATAAAGAGCTTGAGCCTCATCCTGATTACCTTCAGCGGCTAACGAGCGGGCTAACCAATATTGCCAGCATGGGGAGTCGCGATCATTTTTTTGTATTATCAGGGTGTGTACTTGAGCCCAGTTTCCGTGCTTTAAAGCAAAGCGTATTTGCCAGTCAGTCACCAGTTCGGTTTGATATTCTGGTTTAATTTGCGCAAACCACTCGGGCGCGTCTTCACTATTGCGCATCGCTTTATATAAAGCGAGATATGCTAAAAAATTTTGTTGTTGCGCCTCACTTAAAAAATGGGTGCTTTGTGCTTGTTTCCACAGTGCTAAAGCTTTTTCCGTTTTATTTAAAGAGATTAATCGCTTTAATCCGTAAAGATAAAATTCACGATTAATATTACTGGGCTTAAGCTGCGCAATAAGGGCAGGATTTCGTATGATTAGCTCGAACATCGATGTTAAGATTTTGGCCTGCGGATCGTGTTTTAACAAATAACGTGCCAAAGGAAGATTGCGTCGTTCCAGAGCCAGTGCAAAGCGCTGGGTCAAAAGTTCTGTATTAAATTGTGGATCCTGTATGAACAGGTTAAAGAGTTGATCACACGCTGGAGGTTGGGAATCACCAGTTAACCATAAGGGTAATGTGGCTGTAAATGCATCTTGATTATGTCCCGTCCGGTATTGAGCTATTTGATAGTAGCATACTAAATTAATATCTTTTGACGCGTGGTAATACTGTCGATAAGTTTGCCAATCTTGAAGGCGTGCTAACTCGTAAAGCCAACGTTCACGCAATTTTCTGGATAAGGGTTGATCCTGCTCAATAAATGCAATGAATTCCGGTGTGGCTTTTACTGGTAGATGTTGATTAAAATTTAAATACGTATTGAATCGCTCGAGATATTCTGGAGCATTGAATGCCAAGCTTGAACAAGAAAAAAACCACCAGCAATAAAAAAAAATTTTTTTCATAATGGACTCGCGATTACACCGTAGCTAATGACTGGCGCATTTGCTTGATGGTTTCAAAATAGTTAGATGTTTTAAAAATCGCGGAACCTGCGACAAATTGTGTGGCTCCTGCTGTAGCCAATTGCGCAATATTGTCTACTGTAACTCCACCATCGACACATACAGCTAAATCTGGATGTTGCTGAGCAATAAGGTTAATTTTTGGAATCACTTCTTTAATTAATTTTTGACCACCAAATCCTGGATTGACGGTCATGACCAAAACAAAATTTAAAAGGGAGCGGCACCAGGTTAAAGCATCCAGTGACGTTGCAGGATTAAGAACCAGACCGGCCTCACAATGATGATCCCGAATAAGTTGTAAGCTTCGGTGGAGATGAACCGTGGCGTCGGGGTGGATGCTGATTCTCTTGGCTCCAGCTTGAGCAAACAAAAGGATGAGTTCATCAACAGGATTTGTCATGAGGTGGACATCGATTAATGCTTGCGGAAAACGGCGCGTCAACGCGCGACAAAAGTCTGGTCCAAACGTTAAATTAGGTACGTAATGATTATCCATGACGTCAAAATGAATGTAATCTGCTCCAGCATCCAAAACATTATGTACCTCATCGCCAAGGCGGGTTAAATCAGCAGAAAGTATGGAAGGTAAAATTTGATAGGTCATGGAATAAACATTCTTTTCGCTTATGCAACCTATCATAAGCTCTTCTGCTCAAACATGCTAGTGACACCCGTGTTCTCAGATTTTTTAGTACAAAAATTAACCTTTATATTGAGTAATTGTTCAAAACATGGGATAATGGCCTGGTATTTCTGCTCATGTGAATTTGAACGAGTGTCGTTTTAAGTGATAATTTACATAAGACCTAATCATGCTTTTTAGGAAGAATAATATGAGACAAAATTGGCCTACTAGAGACAGAGATTTACATACTGCACGGGTTATTATGGAAGAATATGCCAGTGAACGTGAAAGTAATTCTCTGGGACTTTTTGAGATTGTGGTGGATACTACCGAAAAAAGAATGAACTTTTGTTTATCTGGCTGGGTTATTATTCTTGCAAAACATTTTAAGGATGTTTATGGCGACAGCCAAGGTGATTTTGTCACACGACAAGTCATCACCCAATGTATCACTCAAGGACAAACATTGCACTAATTTTGTTTGCTGCGGAGCCCAAATTTTTGGGCTCATATCTCCGGTCTGCCATCACTTCTTTTTACGAGGACGAATCGGTTCACAGGTAACCTCCATCTCATCTTTAAGCTGATTTTTATTTTTCCGCCGCCGCAAGAACAAAAGTAGAATCATAGAACCTAGTGCAAGAAATAAGGCGCAAGCAAGGATAATCCAATAATTAATCAGGGATAACACAGAGGGTTTTTTAACCGTTACGGGTGTGGCAACTGGGGGTGGTGGCGGTGGTTGATAGTAAGGAGAGCAAACGGTTTTCTCAATAAATAATTTAAAAATGACCGCGCGTGCTTGATGCATTTGCGCTTTCACTAGAATGAGCGCATTATCTTGATTAAAATTTTTACTAAGACATAGAGGTACAAAGTCGATAATCCAGGATAGTTCATGTGGCTTTATTAATAATTTTTTTGGGACATCATCGACTAGAACCTCGACTTTTATTGATTCGGGCTTTATCAGTTCGGGACGCGTTAATTCCAGCATCAATTGATCTAATACACTGTTTACATGTTGCGCAAAGGGATTTTCAAGCACATCTAAAGATATGTTTTGTGCTTTCTCTAAATAGGTTCCGCTTATTTTGAATACACCTTCGTAATGATCCGGTGGCAAAGTTAAAATAAACGAATTAATAAAAACTCCTTTTCCCGCGTAAGGAAGTTCAAAATAATATTTTTTGTATTTTCCATAAAGGATAAGCTTGGCGCGAATTTGTTCATAGGCTGCTTCAGCGGATATGGGTTGATTTTCTGCGGTTAATGTAAGCTGTAATGATAGGAGTTCATGATTAAAATAAGGCCCAGAGTTAAATGCAGTTTTAATGCCGATACGATTTAATATCGATATTTTCTTGATGCGCTCTTTATCTCCCTTTAACAACCAGGTTCCTGGTTTCGGTGCTTTAATTTGAATGACTTCATGAGTTTGTGTTGCTAAAAATCCATTATTTAATTCTTGCAATGCCTGCTGCGGTTCATCAGGAGCCTGCAAAAAAATGTTATCCAGTGGTAAATCCTTACTAAAAATTAGGGTCAATTTGGGGGTTTTCGGAGTTATCGTAAAGCTACGGGATCCATTTTCAAGGGCATGAGCCTGGCTTAAAAGGAAAAAAGAAAAAAGTACAGATAAATAAACTTTGGCCATAGAAATCCTTTCTACTGCTAACGGGAGTTTTTAAAACTCTGCGAGATAGCGGTCATAATTTTGTTTGTATTCAGGTGAATTTTGGAAGCGCAAAAGGGCTTCATTAATTGCAGTAAGTAGCGATTGTTCATCATTGTTAATCGCGATTCCCAAACCATAACCATACATGTAAGAGGGGCCTGCGAGCATAAAATTCGCGGATGAATTGGAAGACCAATATCTTGCGGTGGGGTTATCTATGAGTAGGAGCTCCACATCGCCATTATTTAATCCCGTTAACTGGTCAGAAATCGACTTGTAGAATTTTATTTTTGGATTTTTTACACCCATTGAGAGCAACTGTTGTTCAAACACCGTTCCTGACTCCAGGCCGATTTTTTTATTATTTAAAAAGTCGAGGCTGAAGGGAATTACTTTACTCGTCGTTTTCATCATAAAACGTGAATAGCTGGGGAGATAAGGCAAGCTAAAAGTAACAATTTTTGCACGTTCTGGAGTAATGGTAATTGAGCTAATTGCGATATCAATTTCTTTCCGTGTAACAGCGGGTAGCAATTCATCAAAACGCATAATGCGATAATTACAAGTTCGTTCCATCTGTCTGCACAAAGCGTTCATTAAATCGATATCAAAGCCGTAAATTTCTTTTTTAGAGCCCTGGATCACAAAAGGGGGGTTAAAACTTTCAGTGCCAATGTTCAGGATCGGTAGATCTTGAGCAGAGCAGGTGCTTAGGGCGATGATCCAAATACTAATTAAACGGAATATCCTTATCATTTTAATGCCACAATCGTTATTGATTTTTATAAATTATAAAGGGAGTATTGCATAGACCAAGTGAAATTTCATTATTGTTGAGCCTATGATTGAAGAAATGAGGATTTTTTTAAAATCTAGAGAGGATGCGATCAGCAAATATTTTGCAAATATAGAGCACCCTTTAAAACAAGCGGCAATTAGGCTTGGTGTTGTCAGTGACTATGCTGCACGACATGCAGGGCTTATGATGGAATTATTGCAGGAGAATGCTCAGACGCATCCTGACGATCGTAATAGTTATCTTGAGCGCGTAAAGAATAGTGCATTAAGTAATCCATCCGCTTTGTTCATGCGCGAAATGCGCTTATATCGACATAAACACCTTCTTCGCCTGATGTTACTCGAATCAGTAGGCATGCTGGATACAGCTCAAGTTATGCGCCATTGGTCTTATTGTGCTGATGCCCTGATCTTACATACTCTTGATTACTGTCAACAACAGATTGCTCTACGATATGGCAAACCACAAAATTTTGCGCAAAAGCAGGCTAATCTTATAACCATCGCGATGGGTAAACTGGGTGGGGAGGAATTAAATTTCTCTTCTGATATTGATTTAATCTTTGCGTATGATGATGTTGGAATGACTGATGGTGGCGAATCCATAAGTAATCAGCAATTTTTTACTAAAGTCGTCCAACTCTTCGTGCAAATAATGCAAAACACGACTGCTGATGGCTTTATTTTTCGCGTAGATCTTCGTCTTCGTCCCAATGGAGATAGTGGCGCATTGGTACCAAGCCTTACGGCTATGGAGGCTTACTATCAAGATCAGGGCCGCGATTGGGAGCGCTATGCGATGGTCAAAGCACGTCTAATAAGGAAAGAAGCGAGTATAACGCCCTCCTGGTTTGCGCAACTGATAACGCCTTTTGTATATCGCCGTTATGTGGATTATGGAGTTATCGAATCATTACGGGGTATGAAAGCTATGATTGAGCGGGAAATTCAAATAAATCCTGCTTTAGATGATATTAAAAGAGGACAAGGGGGTATCCGCGAAATAGAATTTATAGTGCAAAATTTTCAACTGATTCGGGGCGGTCGTTTTCGTCCTTTGCGTAAACAAAGTACACTTGAAGCATTAGATATCTTAAAAAAAGAACAGTTGCTAAGACACAGTGACGCATTGCGTCAAGCGTATTTATTCTTACGTAAACTCGAAAATTGTATCCAAAGCTTAAACGATCAACAAACCCATCAACTTCCTCAAAATCAAACCAAGCGCTGGCAGATTCTTTTGGCCATGCAGTATGCTTCATGGGAGGAATTCATGGCACAATTAAATCAGTATCAACGTATCGTGAGCATGGCATTTCGTTCGATGTTTACTAAAGATGCTTATGTTGAAGACGATCAACGCATGCTCCAATCTCAGCTCTTAAATCTATGGCATGGACATATCGAGTCGACTATGGCTGCGAATCTACTAAAGAGTATGGGGTATAATGAACCTGCGCGTTGTTATCAGCTTATATATGCATTTCGCCATGGGTCCCGTTGCCGTAGATTATCCCAAGGAGCGCGAATGCGGCTTGACCGCTTTATGTTGGTTTTGTTGCAAGAATTAACTCATGTTGATAAAACCGAGGCAGTTTTACTGCAAGTAATGCAGTTACTCGATAATATTGTTCACCGAAGTGCTTACTTAGCATTACTTGCTGAGAATCCACCAGTCCTTAATGAGCTTCTATTCTGGTTTGCACACAATTCATTCATTGCGACCCTTATCATCAATCAGCCTTTTTTACTTGAAGTGTTATTAGATCAACGCAAGGATTGGCGCCCCCTGAGTCGTAGCGCATTAAAAAAAATAATCCGACAGTTGTTAGCTGAAGATGATAATGCGCAAATGCAAGAAGAGATTTTACGCCAATTCAAATTATCTCATTGGCTGCAAGCCGCACGCGCAGAATTCTATGGCTATTATTCGGCAGTTCGTATCGCGCAATTTTTATCGGATGTGGCGCATGTGATTTTGCATGAAGTAGTGCATTTGGCATACAAGCAATTAGAGCCGCGCCATGCGGAGATGAAAAGTATTATGAAAAACTTCGCCATCATTGCCTATGGAACTTTGGGCAGTCAGGAAATGAATTATCGTTCAGATTTGGATTTAGTTTTTATTCATCAAGTGAAACCGCTTCAAGAAGCCTTAGTGACCAGGCTTACGCAAAAAATTTTACATATGCTTACTATGCGCACACAATCCGGTATTTTGTATAATGTGGATACTAGGCTTCGCCCCTCAGGTACGGCAGGTTTATTAATAAGCCATATAGATGCCTTCGTTACTTACCAGAAAAAACAAGCATGGACATGGGAGCATCAAGCTTTAGTGCGTGCGCGTATGATCCTGGGCGGATCCGTTTTCGGGCAAATCTTTCTGAACTTAAAGCGGGAAATTTTTAGTGCGCCAAAAGATGTGGGCATGGTCAAAGATAAAATTGCCAGCATGTTTTTAAAAGTTGTAGGACAACAGCAAATCCATGTGGATAGAATGGTTCATGATGAGCTATTACGTCTTGAATTTCTAATTCAGTTTTTAGTATTAACCTCAGGTGAACCTGCATTAGCCAAGTGTACACAATTACCACAGCATGTGTATGCACTTCATAAAACCGGAGTTATTAATAACGAACAGCGTAAACTAATGATAAAAATTTTTAATGAGCTGCAAAAAAATCTTCACGCTTCATTATTGTCACCACAGGATGCAATAGATTTTCCCTATTCACAAGAACTTAAGGCGCTGTATACACATTGGTTGAGTTAGTTTGACAAAAAAATAAAATTTATCTACCTTTGGATATGCCTCAAAAATAAGGAAGGAGTCTATGAACGCATTATACACTGCTACGGCACATACTCATGGCGGCCGCAATGGCCATGTTGAAACTTCAGATGGCGCATTAAAGCTTGATTTGGCTATGCCAAAAGAGCTCGGGGGCACAGGTAATGGCAATAACCCTGAACAATTATTCGCAGCAGGGTATGCTGCATGTTTTGAAAGTGCTCTGCGTTATGTTGCGCAAATGGAAAAAATTAAATTAGAAGATGCGGCAATGAATGCTGAAGTTTCATTGTACCCAACGCCCGAAAAAGGGTTTAAACTGGGGGTCAAACTTCATGCTCAGATTAAAGGCTTATCTCAGCAAGAGGCGGAAGCTTTGGTTGAGAAGGCACATAAAGTATGTCCTTACTCAAACGCTACGCGTGGAAACATTGACGTGGATTTAAGCGTCACTGCTGAATAAATGCGGTGTAAGCTTACTGGATGTCAATTTTTAAGTAATTGGCATCCCAAGTAGATTTTCTTTAAACAGGATTTTGAATTTCATTTAAACTACTCTCGATACCTCTACATGCTCTTCTGTCCGAAGAATATTCGCACATTGTACGAGGTATATTGCCACTGGTAGGAGATCCCGCGCCTTAGGCTCGATGACGTCCACGCCATAATTCCGAGTTAATGTGCTTGTGACAGAAGCTGCTGCAAGCGTACAATCATTTCCTGAACCGCCTCTTCGCGACTCATATAAATATCTTCATAAGCTACGTGAAAGGTATTAAATTCATCTTCACATTCGACTTGATCTTCTAAAAGGTCCGTGATGATTTGCTTAGAAATTAAATAAAAATCATTTTCTTGCTCAAAACTGATGATCCATACCTCATCACCAATATTTAAATTATCCATGTCAACTCCCCTCATTGAATACAAACTAGCGCTTAGATTAATTCTGCATATAAGTCATAATCGTCACTGTCCGTGATGCGAACATTTAAAAAATCACCTGGCTTAACTCCAGGGGTTTTAGGTAAATAAACGAGACCATCAATTTCTGGCGCATCACTTTTACTGCGTGCAACAATACGCTCATCACTTATTTCATCAACCAATATTTGTTGCGTGCTGCCAATTTTTTGTCGAAGTTTGTTATAACTAATTTCTGCTTGTAATTGCATAAAACGATGATAACGCTCCTCTTTGATCTCTTCAGGTACTGCATTGGGCAGCTCGTTTGCTTGTGCACCTTTAACAGGTGAATATTTAAAACAACCCACTCGATCTAACTGGGCTTCGGCAATAAAATCCAACAGTTCATCAAACTCATCTTCTGTTTCACCTGGGAAACCGACAATAAACGTAGAGCGTAGAGTAATCTCTGGGCATACTTCACGCCAAGAAGCAATGCGCAGGAGCGTGTTTTCACTATTTGCAGGACGCTTCATGAGTTTCAGGATACGCGAATTAGCATGTTGCAAAGGGATATCGAGATAGGGGAGGATTAGCCCATCACGCATTAAGGGAACGATATCATCAACATGAGGATAAGGATAAACGTAATGCAACCGCACCCAAATGCCAAGCTCCCCTAATTGGGCACACAAATCATAAAAGCGAGTATCAACCGCTTTACCCTGCCAATTAACCGATTGATATCGAGTATCCACACCATAGGCACTTGTATCTTGCGAAATCACCAGAAGTTCTTTAACGCCTGCAGCATGCAGTTTTTTTGCTTCTGTTAAAACTTGCACCAGAGGATAACTTTGCAATTTACCGCGCATGGTCGGGATAATACAAAAAGTACACTTTTGGTTACATCCCTCGGATATTTTAAGATAAGCATAGTGACGCGGGGTTAATTTAATTCCCTGAGGTGGCACTAATTGCGTAAATGGATCTTTGGGTGGTGGCAGATGCGTGTGTACCGCATTAATTACTTCTTCATAGGCGTGAGCGCCACTAATATGCAAAACATCTGGACACGCTTGTTTAATAATATCGGCTTTGGCACCTAGACAACCGGTTACAATCACCCGACCATTTTCTGCCATAGCTTCTTTAATCGTATCTAAAGACTCTTTGACTGCGCTATCGATAAAACCGCAGGTGTTAATTACCACTACGCCTGCATCCTCATAACTGGAAACCAGCTCGTATCCTTGAGCGCGCAATTGGGTAATAATTCGCTCAGAATCGACTAATGCCTTGGGACAACCCAAGCTTACAAAACCAACTCGATGATTCATAAAACTCTAACTGTAAAAAAAGTGAACTAATTATAACCTGTTTGCTGGTATGGTGTCGATAAAATTAACTTATTTTTAAGGAACTACGCTTGAAAAAGATTCGGAAAGCAATTTTTCCACAGTTTCATTGTTCGCTATCTTCAACCTATAGAATGAGTCAGAGCAAATTAATTATTTAAATTCTTTTATATACAGAGTTTTCTCAATAAATCTTCGTCTCGCTCGTTACTTTGTTTAAAATTGCTAATAATTCCGGAGCAGAGAGCTCTCCTACCTGATTTAACTCTTCAAGTTGTCGCCCCTGCGCGCTAAAAAAAATGAAAGTTGGGGGAGCGACAACATCAAAAAATTCCATAATTTCTTTGCTATTCGCATTATTTTTAGTTACATCGATTTTGATTACTCGATAATTGCTTAATGCCTGTAATACTGCAGAATCTTTTAAAGTTGTCGCTTCCATAACTTTGCATGAAGTACACCAGTCCGCATAGAAATCCAGCATAATCGGTGTTCCTCGAGCAGCCTGGATGCGCTGTTTGATTTCTGCCAAAGTAAGTTCCTGGGAACTTTGCGCCGCGATCCCTGCTACTTGTTCAGTATTTAATAAGGGTTGCAAAGGATTGGTACTGCCTTGACTCGCTCCTACTAATATTAGAAGTCCATAGGCGAGCAGGATGAGCCCAATGGTTTGGCGAAACTTTTCCATTTGCGATACGGAATAAGTTAATGCACCCACAAAAACACCACATCCGACGAGTAGCCCTGCCCATAGAATCATTCCTGATAAAGGAGCAATCCGTGATATCAGTACAATTGCAACTGCTAGAAAAATTACTCCGAATAAATATTTGATACCATTCATCCAGCTACCCGTTTCGGGCAAAAATTTTCCAGCAGAGGTACCGATCAACAATAAGGGGGTGCCCATGCCCAAACTTAAAATAAATAAAGTCAAACATCCAAGTAAAATATTTTTTGTTTGCGCAATGTAGGTTAGGACACCAATTAAAGGTGCCGTTACGCAAGGAGAGAGGATTAAAGTAGACAGGCAACCCATGATAGCTGCCCCGAAATAATGCCCACCACGTTGACTGCGACTCGTGCTTCCAATCTTAGCCTGCCAGGCGTTAGGTAATTTAAATTCATAAAAACCAAACATGGAAAGAGCTAAGAGTACAAAGATTAGACTAAAAAAACCGATGGACCAAGGAGATTGCATACTGATTTGTAAATTTGCCCCTAAAAGTGCTACGACTGCTCCGACCAGAGCATAAGTCAGAGACATGCTCAAGACATAACTTAGGGATAATAAAAATGCTTTGCGGGTCGTTATATTTTTACCATGGCCAATGATAATTCCGGAAAGTACTGGAACCATAGGCAAAATGCAGGGGGTTAAAGACAACAGCAACCCAAATCCGTAAAAAGTAAATAAGATTAAAAACCAGTTGTTTGACGCAAATAATTGGCTAATCTTTCCAGTCATTGATGGATCGTTTGCATCAGGGGTTTTATTTGTTATTAAAGAGATGTCTTGTATACCCAACTCTTTATCAATCATCACGCGAATGCTTCTATTTTCAGGGGCATAGCAAAAACCGTCATCAGCACAACCTTGGTAGGTTAAATCAATGTTAGCCTCTCCTGGTTTATTCCCTAGAATGGCGACGGGTATCGCTATCTGATCTCGGTAAACCAGATACTCATGGCCCTGTTTATCAGCCTTTTTCACTGCAGGAGGGAAACGAATCGAACCCAGATGAATATTTTCACTGTCAGAATTTAGAAGAATGCGATCTTTGTATAAGAAATAATTAGGTTTAATTGTAAACTTTAAAGTAAAGTTATTCGGATCCACCTTTTCAACGGCAACAGAAAAAATTTGTGGTGCAGGTGAGGGGGTTGCGAGTGCTAATAAGGGGATTAGACAGAATAGTAAAAGACTTAGAAATTTTTTCATGAAACACTCCTCACCTGCTCATTGGGCATCCATTCTAGACTTAATTTGCCTAAAAGGTAAGTATATGCATAATAAGCGACAGAATTTTATACATGAATTATTACTGCTAGGTTCTCTGGTCTATAGAAAGTTAAATTAAATCGGAACTCATGGCGTGACTTGTTTTTGTACAAATTTCTTTACTGGAAACAAACTGCACACCCAGCTGTTGTAGCTCCTGTTTTATGAGTGAAAAATTTATGGCGTTAATGGGCCTGGTGGCATCTTCGATTAGGACACAATTAAAACCTTCGTCAAGAGCATCTTTTATGGAATAATAGACACAAATATCCGCACAAAGTCCACAAAAATAAAGCGTTGTCGCCTTTTTGGCGCGCAAATAGACGGCAAGTCCGGTAGTTCGTTGATGATCGTTATCATAAAAAGCACTGTAACTATCGATTTTCGGGTCCATACCCTTACGAAATATGGCTTGTACGGCACACGTATCGAGCTGAGCGTGTAAGATTGCGCCATAGCTGTCTTGTACGCAATGATCAGGCCATAATGTTTGTGTTCCTTGAGGCAATATGATTTGTTCAAAAGGTTTTTTATTATGGTTTGAAGCAAAACTTTGATGATTGTGTGGATGCCAGTCTTGAGTGGCAATAACTAAGGGGAAGTTTGGCGATAATTCATTAATAACCGGTATAATGGTCTCGGCATCTGGGACAGCGAGCGAACCAGAAATAAAATCGTTTTGCATGTCCAAAATAATTAGTGCATTCATGTTTAATGTTCACCTAATAGCTCGTGAATTAATTGCTGACGCTGTTTTTTTAAAAGACTACTAATACCTATTTGATACGGAATGGAGACTTCAAAATTTTTGTATTGAGTAGGTAATTGATTCATGCGTTGCGCGCTGTATTGTGCAATTTCTTGTAAACTGCGTGAAGGATGCAGCCGCTTTCCTTTGTGCATCACTTGCTGTAAAAGAGGTTCTTTTTTAAATTCCCGAATATTAAGAGCAGGCTCGGTGTCAAAGGGGGCATGCATAAGATTTATCTCTTGCTCCGAATCAATACTTAAAACATCCATACCTGCAAATTCATTCGTATGTGTCAGTAAGCGGTGCCATTGTTTTTTATAAGGCAGGGTGATTTTATTTGGCGTTTCTGAGAGTTTTAGTTTCGGTGTATCATCAAGCTTTGCCAGCTTATAGACACCATCAAGCGCTGCATCGGGGACGCCGACTACAAGATTAGTACCTACACCATACACATCAATGGGCGTATGTTGTTCTTGTAATCTTTTAATTTGATGTTCATCTAGCTGATTCGAGGCAACGATTTTAACATAAGGCAAACCCGCATCATCGAGCATTCGTCGCGCCTCCTTCGCGAGATAATGTAAATCGCCACTATCTAAACGAATTGCTTGTAAGAGATGGCCTCGCTCTGCAAGCTCTTTTCCGACTACTATAGCATGTGGAATCCCGCTATTAAGGGTATTATAGGTATCGACCAACAAAGTACAATTATCAGGCCAAATTTGTGCAAATTCACGAAAAGCGGTTAATTCATTATGATAGCTTTGTACAAAAGAATGAGCCATGGTGCCAGAAATGGGGATATGAAAATCCCGTCCTGCCAACACATTACTTGTTGCATCGACTCCACCGATTATTGCTGCTCTGCTGGCAAAATAACTACCAGGCCCTTGGGCTCGACGCATGCCAAAGTCAACCAGAGTTTTATTGCCTGCCACTTCACGTAAACGGCGTGCTTTGGTGGCGATAAGCGTCTGAAAATTTAATAGATTAAGCAATAAAGTTTCGATTAATTGTGCTTCAATAATACTTGCCTCTACACAGACCATAGGGCAATTAGGAAATACCAGTTCCCCTTCAGACACTGCGTAGACAGAACCGTTAAAACGGAACTGTTCCAGATAATGCAAAAACTCTGGATTCATTCCTTGTTGCTCTAAAAACGCTAAATCCTCAGCACTAAAACGCAAGTGTTCGAGCTGGCTTAATAGGTCATCAAGGCCTGCAAAAATGGCGTAACCCGAGGCAAAAGGAAGCTTACGAAAAAAATAATCAAACACCGCGCGCTGCTGATGATGGCCTTGTAAAAAATAAACTTGAGCCATGGTCAATTGATATTGATCCGTATAGCTTCCGGTAAAATTAAACATAGTGCAACAATTCCTCAGGTCTTAAGCCTTGGTCGTTTCGACAAGCCGACAAGCTTAAACCAAAAAGGTTTGACCCACACGGGGTAAATCGCAGATTTTACGTAAAATCACACGATTTTTCATTAAAACAATTCATTTTATCAGTGGAGATTAAATGTTTCTTGCCGCCTGTCTCGTGCTAATGGTTTTTATTTAAACAGATCATTGCTATGGACGTTAAAAAAGAAAAAAAATTTTATTCCAGCCCTTGAAAGATTTCTACTAGCCCCCATATGGGATCTCAGCATGAATACTGTTTAATTAATCAGGAGATATATGTTATGAAAATTCGTCCTTTACACGATCGCGTTGTAGTTCGTCGTATGGAAGAAGAACGTACCACAGCGGGTGGTATTGTTATTCCCGATAGTGCTACTGAAAAACCCATGCGTGGTGTCGTCATTGCTGTAGGCGTTGGCAAAATGCTTGATAACGGTGATGTACGTGCTCCTGCGGTCAAAGTGGATGATGTTGTTCTCTTTGGCAAATATTCTGGAACCGAAATTAAATTAAACGGTGAAGAAGTTGTGGTGATGCGTGAAGACGATATCATGGGTATTTTGGATAAGTAAATTCAAGGTTTATTAGGAGAAAATAATGGCTGGTAAAGATCTACGTTTTGGCGATGACGCCCGCGCACTTATGCTGTCTGGTGTTAATGCTCTGGCAGATGCCGTAAAAGTTACAATGGGTCCTTTGGGTCGTAATGTTGTATTAGAAAAATCATTCGGGGCACCTGTTATCACTAAAGACGGTGTTTCTGTTGCGAAAGACGTTGAATTCGAAAACCCATTCATGAATATGGGTGCGCAGATGGTTAAGGAAGTAGCTTCCAAAACTTCTGATACTGCTGGAGATGGTACAACAACGGCAACGGTTCTTGCGCGTGCGATCATGATGGAAGGCAACAAAGCAGTTGCTGCCGGCATGAATCCTATGGATTTAAAGCGTGGTATTGACAAAGCGGTTATTGCAATCACTGCGAAATTAAAAGAACAGTCCAAGCCCTGCAAAGACAGCAAAGCCATTGCTCAGGTAGGAACCATTTCTGCTAACTCGGATGAGTCAATTGGTTCCATCATTGCGAGCGCAATGGAAAAAGTGGGTAAAGAAGGCGTCATCACTGTTGAAGACGGTAATGGTCTGGAAAATGAATTATCGGTTGTAGAAGGTATGCAGTTTGACCGTGGTTACATTTCACCATACTTCATTAATAACCAACAAAACATGAGCTGCGAATTAGAGCACCCATTCATCCTGTTGGTAGATAAAAAAATCTCCAGCATTCGTGACATGTTGTCGGTACTGGAAGGCGTTGCTAAATCTGGCCGTCCATTGTTGATTATTGCAGAAGATGTAGAAGGTGAAGCATTAGCTACACTAGTTGTAAACAACATGCGTGGTATTGTTAAAGTATGTGCTGTTAAAGCGCCTGGCTTTGGTGATCGTCGTAAAGCAATGCTGCAAGACATCGCAATCCTGACTCATGGCCAAGTAATTTCTGAAGAAATCGGTAAGAGCCTGGAAGCTGCTTCCCTGGAAGATTTGGGTAGTGCGAAACGTATTATCGTGACCAAAGAAAATTGCACCATTATTGATGGTGAAGGTAAAGCTCAAGAAATTGAAGCACGTATCGGACAAATTCGCGCGCAAATCGAAGAAACTTCTTCAGATTACGATCGTGAAAAATTACAAGAGCGTGTTGCAAAACTTTCTGGCGGTGTTGCGGTAATTAAAGGAGGTGCTGCGACTGAAATTGAAATGAAAGAGAAGAAAGCTCGTGTAGAAGATGCATTACACGCTACTCGTGCTGCAGTAGAAGAAGGTATTGTAGCTGGTGGTGGTGTTGCTTTAATCCGTGCACAAAGTGCTTTGGATTCCGTAGCTGCTGATAACGAAGATCAAAAAATGGGTGTTAAGATCCTGCGTCGTGCAATCGAAGCTCCTCTGCGTCAAATCGCTGCTAACGCGGGTTATGATGCTTCAGTCGTTATCAATAAAGTTGCTGAGAACAAAGATAACTTTGGTTTCAATGCAGCTTCTGGTGAATACGGCGATATGGTTGAGATGGGTATTCTTGATCCAACTAAAGTAACTCGTATGGCCTTACAAAATGCTGCTTCAGTAGCAAGCTTAATGTTGACCACTGAGTGCATGGTTGCTGATTTACCTAAGAAAGATGATGCAGCTGATATGGCCGGAATGGGCGGTATGGGCGGCATGGGTGGTATGGGAGGCATGGGCGGCATGATGTAAGCTGTTCCAATCCAACCCGAAAAAACCCGCCTCTTGGCGGGTTTTTTTTACCTTAAACCCATGAGCTTTTTGTGGATGTTCACAATAATGAATGAAGCGCGTGTTCATACTGGACAAAAAGAGCGGC